>Ga0209542_10011464_pt1 | contig 15719 bp, 16 predicted proteins | sample RifCSPhighO2_01_FD_184028 | JGI IMG/M metagenome (GOLD analysis project Ga0209542, IMG submission 184028) | Soil microbial communities from Rifle, Colorado - Rifle CSP2_plank highO2_0.1 (SPAdes) (version 2) | ecosystem: Environmental > Terrestrial > Deep subsurface > Rock core/Sediment ... | reverse complement strand
TTCTTGCTCCATTATTCCCTGAATTCTAGCCTGAATTGCACCCCTTGCCGAGAACCGCACATGGTCTACGCCAGTTGAGAATCTTTCTGGGCGTGTGGTTCATTTTGTGTCATGGAGGCGGGTGGTAATGAGCGCACCGAATAGCATGAAACCACCCAAAATGAGGAAGAGGCTAGCCATAGAAAACTTTGCCACAACGACACCGGCTAAAATTGGCCCAACTATATAACCTAAGGGGCGCATATCGCGGAAAAGGGCGATGAGGTTTAAGTCCCTTGCCTCAACTTTTTTATAAAAATAGGTGGCCGACATACTCTCGATCATGGCCGCACCCACGCGTGTGCCAAAGAGGATGACAGCCCAAACCCAGAGAGCATCGCTACTAACAAGCGGGATAACTGCTGTTGTAATTGCCGCAAGTACAAAGCCGCCGGCAAGTAGTTCTTTCTCTCCAAGCTTGCTGTCGGCAATGCGCCCTAAGGGATATTCAAGTAACACATAGGGTATAAGCATTATTGAGAAAATCATCCCAAGACTCCCGTAACCCAGACTAAATTTGGAAATCAAATAAAGCGGTGTGTAAATTACCATCCAAGAGAAGAAGAATTGCAGAAGGAATTGAGTGAGGAGGATAAAGCGAAGATCCCCCTTGCCCCAGACTACCTTAAGTCCATCCCAAATATTGCCAGTATGTAAACGCTTTGGGCTCATAGTCCTTGTAAATCGAAGAGAAAGCAACATTGCCAAGAGGAATGTCACTCCGGCAATTCCGTACAACGCACTGAATCCAAACTTTGTTATCACGAATCCTCCAATGACAGGCGCAATAACAAAGGCCAGGTTCATGAAGCTGAATTCCGAACCAATGACCTTGCCTCGCTCCCTGATTTTAGAAGAACTTTCGATAAAGATATCGCTTACGGCTGGGGCAACTTGTGGCAAAGCAAGGAAGATGACAAGTGCGCCGAGGGTCCATGTCCCTCCCCCTTGGGCCACGATGAATGCGGCAAGAGCTCCGGTGAGGAGCAATGCAACCAAAATTTCGCCCGGTCCCGCTCTACGAATAAAGAACGGCAAAACTCCCAGAAGGATAATGGCAACGATGCTTGCCATGCTGTAAACAACCCCCACAAGTTCTCCGGAGATTATACTCGCTATATAGGGTGAGTTGACGGAAAACAGAAACGCCTCTGCTAATGCCAGAAAGAAAACAAAGATATATATCTTAGATCGCATTTACACTTCCAGTATAACAGGTAGAACAATTGGGCGCTTGCCTGTTTTCTGGAGAAGGAATTTACCCACACGTTCCCGAAGTTCGTTGCGCAGGAAGTCAAGATTTAGCGGATGCATTTTGAAGCTTGATTCCTCAATAATCTTACGCGTCATGTTTCTTGTGTGCTTTAGCAGTTCCTGCGATTCCTTGAGATAGATAAATCCTCTGGAGATTATGTCTGGCGACTTGAGAACCTTACCGGTGCTTGCGTTGATTGTGGCAATCATAACAAAGATGCCATCCTGGGCCAACTGTTTTCGGTCTCGGACTACCACATCTTTGACGTCACCAGACCCAAGAGCGTCGATCATGACCACTTTGGAAACGGCGCTATCTTTAAGACGGCGTACTTTTACTTCTCCTTGCCCATTTTCGCCAAGTTTCGGTGGTGTTGTATAGAATTCTATGATGGCTCCGTTGTCGGGCACGATTATGTGGTCCTCTGGCATTCCTGCTTCGATAGCTATATCGCGGTGGGTGGTAAGGAATTGATGCCAACCGTGAATGGGAATAAAGAATCTTGCTTTAATCATTTTCTGTAGCCAGACGAGCTCTTCTCTGTTGGCATGACCCGAGGCATGAACATCGAGTACTCGATAATGTATGACCTTGGCCCCTTGACGGGCAAGGTTGTCTTTTAAATGTTGGACCGAGCGTTCGTTGCCCGGAATGATTGATGAAGAAAGGATAACAGTGTCTCCTTTATGTATTTTCACTTTTTTGTGAGTGCCCGTAGACATGCGCATCAATGCGGCAAACTTATTTCCTTGCGCTCCGGTAGCCATAATAATTACTTTTTCTGGCGGGTAGCTGTCAATCTCCTCTGTTTTAATAAGAGCGGTAGATTTAGCATTTACTAATCCGAGTACCTTGGCAATCTCTACATTCACAATCATACTCCTGCCTTCAATGGCAACCTTCTTGCCAACCTTCTCGGCGGTATTAATGATGAAGATGATGCGTTCAAGTAGCGATGAGAAGGTTCCAATCACCAATCGTCCGCGCATGTTCTTGATGAGTTCCTCTATGTTCTTGTGTACGGCTCGCTCGGAGAAAGAGAAGCCTGGCACATCTGCATTGGTTGAATCCGCAAGCAAGACCAAATTATTATCCTTACCAATTGTCCCGTAAGTCTCACGTTCTCTTTCCACTGGTATGCCATCATCATGGTCCACCTTGAGATCCCCGGTGAAGATAATGTTCCCAAGCGGAGTCTCAAAGATAATACCCATGGCGTCGGGGATGGTGTGAGTAACGTTGAAAAATCGAGCGTAAAAATTATCGGCAATCTTGACTTTTGTGTTAGTTTCAATTACATTCATCTTTAAAGTTTGAAGGTTGGGGAACTCCTCCCCCCGCTTACTAATGAGCGCAGAAGTGAGAAGTCTTGTGTACACCGCGGGCGCGCCGATTTTGTCTATTGTGTATGGAATACCGCCGATATGGTCAAGGTGGCCATGAGTTATAAAAAGCGCCTTGATTTTTTTCTTCCGAGCTTCTAAGTAAGTGGTATCGGGTACTATGTAATCTACCCCGGGCGCCTCCTCTTCATTTGTGAACTGGATACCGGCATCTACTACTACAATAGTGTCTCGGAACTCCACGATAGTCATATTTTTACCAACTTCCTCAACACCCCCAAGGGGAATAATTCGAACAGTGTCTCCGTGTTTACCACTAACACTATCTCCTTGAGTACGCGTAGAAGTGTTGGTATGGATGACTCTGCGAACCAAAGGCCGATCAGATCTATATTCCCGTTTGCGCAATATAGCCTTATTTGCAAGATTATTTTTTTGAATCATTGATTATGGGTTTTAAATATTGGCCAGATTTTTTCGGTTTTTATATACCATTTATGCACCTGATTAAAGCGATCTGACGGTCCTGTGAGGAACTGAATTGCAAGACCTTTAATATTGGGGTTTGGTAAATAGACAAATTGAGGTGAGTAAAGAAATATAGCCGGTATATCATTTTGCACTTCAGTTAAAAATATATTGTAAGCATCTTTGCGTTTTTTTTGTTCTGTACTAGCTCGGATGTCTTCCATGGCCCTGTCGGCACGGCTATTTGTGTATTGCGCAATGTTAAGGCCTGGATCAAGGCGTCCAGATGAGTGCCAAAAGGCATATGGGTCTGGAAAGTGGCCCAGACCTTCTCCAAAAAGTAGGGCATCAAATTTTCTCGGTCGTATAACATTAACATTCAAATCAGATGGTTCATAAATCTTCACTACCGTCTCAACCCCTATATTTTGCCAACTCATGGATAAAATATCCGCCACTTTCTTGAGTTCAGGACTGTCAGACGTTGCTATCTCTAAATGTAATCTTTTTTGCTTTTTTGACCTTATGCCATCCGCGCCTTTTCTCCAACCAGCTTTGTCTAAAACCTCTTCGGCAACACTTGGGTTGTTTTCCATTGGCCGATCAATGCTTAGTACTGGCAAGGGGCTAGTGATTATTTCCGCTAAACCGCCCATGGCAAGTTCTACTAATTTACTTCTGGGAGTGGCTAATTCTAGGGCTTTTCTGATTGATTTATCGGCCAATATGGCTGAATAATTTTGGTTGAAGAAAATTCCGAAGATACGTGGCAGTTTAAATTTCTCAATTCTAGTACTTGATGCGGAAAGGTTATTATATGTTTCGGTTGATATACCGGATATTGCCAAGAGGTCATTATATTTCCTTAGTTTAAGAACATCGTCTTCGGTGGCAGAAAAAATTAAGCTTATTTTATCTATATTTGGAGTTCCGAGAGCAAAATCTTTAAATGCTTCAAGTTCAATAGAACTTGGAACTCCGGACGATCCATTTTTAATTGATTTTATTTTATAGGGACCCGTACCTACGGGTTTTAGATTAAGGACATGCAAAGCAAATTCCTCTGGTCTAATATCACGCCACAAGTGTTCTGGTAAAATACCCATTATCGTGTTCTCTATGAAAGGTGCGTAAGGCGTACGTATAGTCATTTTTACAGTGTTCTCATCCAAGGCTTCAACTATCACTCCATCCCAGCTCGCTCGTTTGGGACTTTTTATTCTGTCATCTTGAGCCATTTGCGTGGTGAAAACAACATCCTTAGCGCTGAAAGGGCTACCATCATGCCAAAAAAGATTTTTCTTTAAATGGAAAGTATAGATTGTCCCATCTTCTGAAATGGAATAACTTTCAGCAAGATCAAGTTCGAATTTCTCCAGTTTCCCCGGTCGGAGAAGACCAGAATAAATAATGGCAACTAAATCTTTATCCGCATCCGATGTCGCCAAAAGTGGGTTGATAAATCTTGGTGTGCCCACTATACCCTCACTGATAACACCTCCTTTTACTGGTACTGTTACGAGAAAATGATTACTAGCTAGAGTTATGCCACTTAGCAAAAAAAGGCAACCAATAGAAATGATGTAAATCAATAGGCGTTTTTTATTACTAGGAAGTTGTCTGGAGAAAATCATTATTTTCTTGAATGAAATGCCATTGGGACTCCTATCCAATGGCAGGCGTAGGTGTCTAGTGAAAAGCTTAAAAAAAGAAATCATACTGTCTGTGAGTAGTAGAGAGTATTGGTTTATAAATAAAAAAGAGAATCGCGAATTACTAGCTAAATATACTGGCAATTATGGATACTACAAAAAGTACACTAACGGCTATTGTTGTTTGGAAGATTGTACGCTCCATTCCCCTACGAGTTCTCTCGACGCCTTCACCTCCAGAACCACCAAAGGCCGCGCCCATGGAAGCGTCTGTCTGTTGTAGGAGTATCAAGATTATGAGTATTACCGCGAGTCCGATCTGAACCCAGGGCAAGAAACCTATTAGATCCATCGTGGGGTAATTGTAGCGAATCTTGACTATATATGCAAGACCTATATAATAGTCCCCGTATTATAAGTTTCATAAATATACGCTTATGGTGAAAACAAAAAAGAACAAGCACCCAAGGCTTCCCAAAGCTTCCAAAACTATCTCTAAAAGTGATGTGGGTGTGAGGCCTCTCGCAGATCGTGTTTTGGTGTTACCCATTAGCAAAGATGAGAAGGTTTCAGCTTCAGGCATTATTATCCCGGAGACTGTTGATAAGGAGAGACCAGATCAGGGTACAGTGATAGCTGTTGGCCATGGTAAATATAACGAGGATGGAGACCTTGTGCCAATGAACGTGAAAATCGGACAAAAGGTTATTTTTTCTAAGTACGGGCCAGATGAGATTAAAATTGCCGGCAAGGAATATTACATAATAAGTGAATCAAACATTCTCGCCATCATTGACTAATACCTAACAACTAATATCTAAAATTATGGCAAAACAAATTATATATCACGATGAGGCTAGAGAGGCTCTAAAGCGAGGCATCGACAAGGTGGCTAATGCGGTCAAGATTACCATTGGCCCGCGTGGCCGTAATGTTGTTATTGATAAAGGCTGGGGCTCGCCCACAATTACCAACGATGGTGTTTCCATCGCCAAGGAGATCACCCTTAGTGACAAGATTGAGAACATGGGTGCCGAGATAGTTAAGGAAGTGGCCAACAAGACTAACGAGCTTGCTGGTGATGGCACCACCACCGCCGCAGTTCTCGCTCAAGCTATGATAACGGAAGGTTTTAAACGTACGGCTATGGGAGTAAACGCTATGGGCGTTAAAGCGGGCATTGAAGCCGCCACGACTGCTGTAGTGGAAGCGCTCAAGACTATAGCTAAACCCATTAAAGACAAAGACGAAACTATCAATGTGGCTAGTATCGCGGCCGAGAATGCCGAGTTCGGTCGCATTATTGCCGATGCTATTGATAAAGTGGGCAAGGACGGAGTGGTGACAGTAGAGGAGTCGCAAGGGTTTGGTGTTGAATCGGAGGTGGTGGAGGGTATGCAGTTTGATAAGGGTTATGTTTCGCCATACTTTGTGACCAACGCCGAGCGTATGGAGGCCAACTACAATGACCCATACATATTAATTACGGACAAGAAGATTTCGAGCGTAAAAGAAATTTTACCCCTGCTTGAGATTTTAGCTCAAATGGGTAAAAAGGAGCTAGTTATTTTGGCCGAGGACGTAGATGGCGAGGCTATGGCCACGCTCATCGTCAACAAACTCCGTGGCACCTTTAACACTCTTGCCATCAAGGCTCCCGGCTTTGGCGACAAACGCAAAGAAATACTCGAGGACATTGCCATCCTGACGGGTGGCAAAGTTGTGAGCGAGGAGGTGGGGATCAAACTTGAGAGTGCTACAGTAGAAATGCTTGGCCGGGCGCGCCGAGTAGTCTCGACGAAAGACGATACAACTATTGTGGATGGTAAGGGCAAGGCAGATACCATAAAGGCCCGCGTCGCCCTCATCAAGAAGACGATTGAGATGAGTGACTCTAAATATGACAAGGAGAAGTTGCATGAGCGTCTTGGTAAACTCTCGGGTGGTGTGGCCGTTATTCGCGTGGGTGCCGCCACCGAAACCGAGATGAAGTATAAGAAACTTAAAGTGGAGGATGCTGTGCAGGCTACCAAGGCTGCCATGGAGGAGGGGATTGTGCCTGGCGGCGGCGCGGCTCTTATACACGCAGGCACTATTGTGGCCAAGAAAACGTTGAAAGCTCCATCCAAAGATATTGAAAAAGAATTCCAGGTTGGCGTGGAAGTTGTGCTCTCCACTCTCTCCGCTCCACTCAAGCAGATTGCCATGAACGGTGGCAAGGACGACGGGGCTGTGATTGTGGAAAAGGTGCGTGAGCTTGGTAAAAATCAAACTGATAAGACGGCTGGCTATGATGCAGGTGCCGACGAGGTTGTTAAGGATTTGCTTAGTCGTGGCATTATCGACCCGGTCAAGGTAACTCGCGCCGGACTCCAACACGCCGCTTCTGCCGCATCAGTCTTGCTTACCACTGAAGTTGCCATTGCCGAGGAACCAAAGAAAGAAGAGCCCGTCGCCGGTGGTCATGGGGGCGGTATGGGTGGGGGAATGGATATGGGCTACTAATGGATATGTTATAATGCGGGTATTGGGAGTTTCCTAATTTAGCAACGCCTAAATAACAAAAAGCATATGTTTGGATTTTTGATACTCGTTCTTATCGCCTTGTGGTTTATCTGGACCTACAACTCATTTGTTCGGATGATTAATCGCGTAGTCGAAGGTTGGAGTGATATTGAGGTTCAACTCAAGCGTCGTTACGATCTTATTCCCAACCTGGTGAATACTGTGAAGGGTTACGCGACACACGAATCAAGTGCCTTTGAGAAGGTGACAATAGCTCGGACAGCAGCAATGCAAGCGGATAATCCCAAGAACAAGGCCGCCGCAGAAAACATGCTATCAGGAGCACTCAAGACTTTGTTTGCCGTCTCGGAGGCCTATCCAGAACTTAAAGCTAACACCAACTTTCTCGAATTACAGCGAGAACTTTCTGATACTGAGAACAAGATTCAAGCCGCACGCCGTTTCTACAACACTCTTGTGCGTGATCTAAACACTCACGTCGAGAGTGTACCCTCAAACATTATTGCCGGTCTCTTTAAGTTTAGGAAAAAGGATTTCTTTGACTTGCCCGACGACCACGTTGCCCAGAACCCCGTCGAAGTAAAATTCTAATAAAATCTAATTGCAATATTGATGGGCACATATTTTCGCCTACCAAAAGTATTATTGACAAAATATAACGGTCGTCAAATTATTTCAACATTTGCAAAAAATGTAAAACCACGTTACGAAACTTTTGGCAATAAGATTATTCGAGTGATTGGGGCGAACGGGAAAGTTGCTACAAATGTACTTCTCGATGTAATAATGGGGAAACGTAAGGATACTAACGGGCATGTTAGAATTCTCAATAAGCACAATTATCTTAAGCGTAAACTTGCCAAGCTAGAAACACTCAAATTTGTTTCCATCATTGATGGAGTTGCGACTCTTACTACAGCTGGTAAAATAGAATTGGAAAAGTTAGTACTGAAGAGTAATCAGACCAAGAAGATCAAATGGGATGGTAAGTGGAGGTTTGTTATATTTGATATCTGGGAAAGGCGCAGACATGTTCGCAGTTTGCTTCGTCGAGAGCTTGTCCAATATGGTTTTATATTGGTCCAACGTAGTGTCTGGGTTTATCCGTATGACTGCCGGGATTTTGTCACTCTTCTAAAAACAGATCTCAAACTAGGTAAAGGGATCCTATTTTTGGTAGTTGAAGAATTGGAGGATGATTTTTGGTTGCGCAAACTATTTAATTTGTAGGTGTTGACTAAAATTGACGACCGTCAAAATATGTCAACAGGTTTAGGTGTGGGGATTGGACTTTGGTATTTTCTGATAAATTGTTATTATTGCGGATATGACTCCCGTTTGGATCCATAAAGGGTTGTATATGATTACTGGACTGGTGTCAGGTGATGACCTTGAGATTACAGAATATTTAAATTTTGAACATGGTAACTAATTTGTATACGCATCAATCAGAGAATGTGCGTAAGACTTTCTTGTTGATGGGCGGATTTCTAGTCTTTGTGATTACCTTAGGGTGGGTCTTCTCCCAAGCCTTAAGTAATCCGGCCATTCTTTACATTGCGGTTGTCATTGCTATTGTTATGAACCTTGTTTCTTATTGGTCGAGCGATAAGGTTGCCATTGCACTCTCCGGTGCCAGGTGGGTGGCAAGACAGGAGGCAGTGGAGCTGTACCGGGCAGTTGAGAACTTAAGTATTACGGCAGGTTTGCAATTGCCCAAAATCCATATTATCCCATCACCTCAAATAAACGCCTTGGCTACGGGTCGCGATGCCAAGCACGCGGCGGTGGCTGTAACAACCGGGGCCCTCGAGAAACTCTCTGGGGTGGAGCTTGAGGGGGTGCTTGCTCACGAACTCTCGCATATTGGCAATAAGGATATGCTTGTGTCTACAGTGGTCGTGGTTTTAGCTGGAGTTGTCGCCCTTCTGTCAGATTTTTTTTTGCGTAGTCTTTGGTGGGGTGGCGGTGGGCGCGATAATAATAGAGGCGGAGGAGCTTTTGTAATTTTTGCTTTAGCGGCTGCTATCTTGGCCCCGATTGCTGCTACCCTCATTCGACTTGCCGTGTCGCGAGAGCGCGAGTTCTTGGCCGATGCTTCGGGCGTAATGCTCACTCGTTACCCGGAGGGCTTGGCTGGCGCACTGGAGAAGATTGCAAAAGATAAGTCGCCGATGTCTCAAGCTCGTTCGGGTTTAGCTCATCTTTACTTTACTAATCCATACAAAAATAGTGGCAAGCTCATAACCAAATTATTCATGACGCACCCCCCGCTCGAGGAACGCATAAGGAGATTGCGCGCCACTGATAATATGGTACAATAGTTTTATGGAGCGAATGATTTTTTCAGATGATTCTGGTCGAGAAGATCAAAAATTGATCGACGCAGAACAACGAGAAATTCCTGAACATCGCGATATTAAATTAGTGGGATCCATAGAATGGACCGATCAACTACCAAGATTTAGGTCACCTGAAATTGCGAGATTATCAAAAGCTAAAATCTTACAGTCTAAGGTTGGAAAAATATTTCCATAATTAATGCAAATCGAGAATCTTGATAAAAAAGTCCATGACCTTATTATAGGTTTGCCGAAGGATCTCTCTGTCGCAATAAGAGAGCGTTATCTTTTTTACAAGAGCAAGATGCCTGCTATGAGTGAGGTCGAAGTATTGGCGGAAGTTTCGAATCTAATCCGTCTTGAGATGCTTGCCTATCTTGATAGACGTAAGTATCTGGGTATGTATAATCGAATGTTTGCCGAGTATAAAATTGCAGAATATATACAAGCTATTATAGCTAAATCAAGTCTGGATGAGAAAGACCTTTATATTTTGGCCAGAGTTAACTTTGATTTGAACGGTTTGAAAGCTCTTAATGATTTAGCTGGCCATGATGTTGGCAATAGAGGATTAAAACTTTTTGCTAACATACTTAATTTTGGAGCTAGTACATTGTGGCTACGAGACGAACTAGAGCTTGAGGTTATATCCTCGGCGGAAGGTGGTGACGAGTTTGGTCTGGTCATTTTTGGTCAGCAAGATCTCCGGGAATACCACGAAGAGATAACTAGTCGTTATTTTGAGGAAGTGTATAAAGCTGATGTTTCGCACTTGATAAATTTTGAGAACGAGAAAGTACGTGACAACTTGAGGGCTCTTGGTATTAGCGATGATGTGCCAAAAGATTTTAAATTTAAAATGAGCACAAGTGTTGGTTTGTGTATGTTCGGTGAGGCTATGGATATTGTTGAGGTATCTCGTGAAGGTGCAAAATACGAGGAGCTAGTTATGGAAATTACAAATGCTATGTTTGCTCTTGCTGATGAGCGTTCAATGAAACACAAGAACGCATTTAAGCAAAAACTTGGTGAACAAAATTCGATTCTTTCTGGTCTTTATGCCCGTATGAGTCGAGAAGTGATTCATTTAGAGCGCGAACTTAAGGAGAGCCAAAGACGAATTTTAGAACTTGAACGAAAACTTAAAAAGAGGTAGTCGACATACCAATATAATTAATGTTCGGTGATAATATTATGAGCGGGAGAAGAGATGCCAGAATTCCCAAGATGATTCATGCATTTGTCATGGCACTCACTTATAGTGTCACGAACCTTATATGGATGAGGGAGATAGTTAAAAGAAAGGTCTACTTGTTCTCCCGCGGTTTCCACCTTAATAGATCCGTAACCGAAAATATTAGCCAAGAGTCCTTGTTCTTTGACTGTGATGTTTTGTATCTTTTCAATTCTAAAATCGGAAACACTGCGATGAAAGAGTGAAACCTGCTCTATGTCGATTATTCTTTTATCGGTAACTATCCAAGCATCCAAATATATATTAGTCCATACGATAAAGAAGTATCCCCATAATAAAGTAAACCAGGCCATATACAAAAACACAGTTAAATCTTGATTTATTTTAAATGACATGCCGTTATTGTTTATGAGCCAGATGTAAGCAAGTCTGGGTAGGATAAGCAAAACAAAGAGAATTGACGCATCTATAAAATATACAATCCAATGTTTGTGATATATGACAAGGACCTTTTCTCCTGGTTCTAAGGGTAGATTATGCATAGTGTGCGGCAGAGCTAATCATAACAATAAAAGCCAGAACTAATACAATTGTATAGAGCACTTGAGCAAAGATAACCATTTTTTCGCCAAAGCCGTATCGTAGCCAATGGTAGTAGAGCACAATTGTGACTCCACCCATAAGCACACCCATAATCAGTAGGATACCAAATAATATATTTGGTGTTACGTTTGATAATGATTGGCCGAAATTAATCCCCCAAAAACCTAGTCCACTTGGATAATTTTGCTGAAATAAAATATTTGATCCGCCATCCATTATATGGTTCGTTAATTTTATTTATAGATCATCTGGCAAGTCTGGTATCGAATTTAATCTTAGACCGATATCTGTGTCTGTACTTATACCATAGTCTATCAGTATTTTATCATCTTGTTGAAGTTCGTAAGTTTCCCAATCCATAAAAAGTTTTCTGTTAAGGTATGTTTTTAAGGTTTTGTTGTTATCAGTGCAGTATCTTGTTTTGTCATTTACGGTGAAGCAGTCAGAACTTATTTCCATCCCGAGACTCCGCAAGAGTAGCAATAAAGTTACTCCCTTGGCATGCTTATGGATAGTTATACCATCCCCATCCTCGAAGTGTGTATAGTCGCTCTTGAGTTGGAACTGTTCTGTAGAAAAATCAAAAGTTTTTCCATATATAAACACTAACAGACTCATATGTGTGTGTTCCGAACCAACATTGCCAAGATTTGGTTGAATGTTGACACTGTAATATTCTCTTGGGTTCTGGTTCTTATACCATCTAAAAACGAAGGCTAAACAAATAACAATCAATGCTATAGAGAAAGCATATATTTTTCTTTGATCCATTGACTACTTAAAATTACCCAATGCGATATCTATTGTTTCAGCCACCGTCTCGTAAGGCAAGGCTCCATTTATGGGGTATATTTTATTATCTTTTCCAATAACAAGGCTGTATGGAGTGCCACTTACGCCAGCATTTAAACCATCCTCGATGTGTGCTTTCACAAGATTCTCATATTTACCAGAGTCGAGACATTCTTTGAATTTTGTGACATCAAGTCCAACATTGCTTGCCGCTTGAGTCATGGCGCTAGGATCTGTCTGGTTATTAGAGGCGGAGAGATTAAACATAACGTCAAGATATTTCCAGAACATATCGTTACCTCCTTGTTCAGCGGCGCATTCTGTTGCATAAGCTTCAGGGGTTGCCTTAGGATGTATCTGGAGAGGGAAGTGTCTATAAACCCATGTTACTTTCCCGTTTTTGCCATATACTTCCATCACTTGTTTCATTGTGGAGTGAAAGCGTTTACAGAACGGACACTCAATATCAGAAAATTCAATTATCTTTACGGGAGCGTTTGGGTTGCCAAGAATATGCTCTTCATTGCTAACGGGTTTAACATTTCTCGCCAAGGATTCCTTCTGTAATTTTTGTTCAGTGATAAAATCTTTTTGATTACCAGACAAAGATGATGTATCTGAATTTATACTAGCATTACTCCAGCTAGTATAAATAATTGCGATGGCTATTATGACTCCGGCCACCACTATTGCCCCCGGGACAGTCATATTTTCATTTATCTTTGTTTCTCCCATTAAAGATAGTGTAGCAGTATCCTGTCTGGAATACTACAATACATATGTGATCTTATGCACATACATTATATATAAAACTTGCATTTTCCTACGCATGTGCTATAATAAAAGGCATGTTTAAAATTGTCAATACGCACTTTCGGAAATGGATTATACCCCATGATGGGAATGACTATATTCCGCATTTTTTCCGCCCGAGGATAATGGTTTATGTGGCGCTACTGACTCTTCTTATCACTGTTTTATCTTTTAGTTATTCTCTAATACTCCCCCGAACAGATTATTTAGCGGCGGTCTTGCCTAGCGTTCTGGTAGATCTTGTAAATGATGATCGTGAAATTTACGCTCTTGGGCCACTAAACAGAAATCCCTTACTCGAGGTTGCCGCAAAAGAGAAGGCCGAGGATATGGCACGTTACGGATACTTTGCTCATATTAGTCCTGTCGGTATAAGTCCTTGGTATTGGATTAGCAAATCCGGTTATCGTTTTATTTATGCCGGCGAGAATTTAGCAATCAACTTTTCAGAATCTAGAGATGTCAATAAGGCTTGGATGGATTCACCCGCGCATCGAGCCAATATCCTTAATGGTAATTTCACCGAAATTGGCATAGCCACAGCCGAAGGCGTTTATGAAGGTAGACAAACTATATTCGCTGTTCAGATGTTCGGTCGCCCGGTTGATAACGTGTCTATATCTGTGTCACCTGAACAAACCGCGCAACCTTCTTCTGTAAAAGTAACGCCCAAGAAATTTACTATACCCAAGGTTCCCAAAATAGAACCAATCAAGGAAACAGAAACTTTTATTATCGTTAAAAACACGGAAACGCAAACAATTCCCTCAAGTAAAGTCGTGATCCCGCAAGGGGCAGTGGTTGGAACTACCCAGTACGCAACCTTATCAAATAAACTATTGACTAACCCTAGGGTATTAGTTCGTATTGTTTACGGTGTGTTGCTTGTGCTTGTGCTTCTAATTATTTCAATTTCACTTTCGGTTGAATTAAAAAAACATCACGGCAAGCATCTTGTTTCCGGTCTGATTCTGATACTTTTTATTTTTGTTCTCTCCTTTATTTATGAACACGTTGCTACATCAACACTGCTTATTGTGTAAAAATAAGCACACTCATTTTTTTGTTGATAGATAACAGGCTCTTGCTTGGTTACTCCAAGCTCCCGCTAAAGTTTAGTTTCTGACCGACAGATAGATCAAGCTTTTTGACTACACCGGCATTTATTTCAATAACATATTTAACTGCTGTCGTCGCCCGGAAAATCGTATCTGGATAACTCTCTGGTTTTACATCTTCGTCTATCTGCACAATAACTTTATCTACATCTAACCAAACAAGATCAAGGGAAAAGCGCATATCCTTCATCCAGAAACCGGGTTTATTTGAAGTAGGGAAAACAAAGAGCATTCCGTGATCAAGCGGCATAAACTCACGTTCCGAAAGACCCTTCGCTTGCTCGGCCGGCTCATCTGCAAGCTCAAGTGTAAGCGGCAATAGATATGTTTTTGAGGTCAAGCCTTTAGGTGTCAAGATTTGACCTTGGGGTTCCTGATTGGGCCACAAAACAAAAGCCAACCCAAATACTAACCCTAGTATTGACGTAAAACATATTGTGTGATACAATTTACGTCGGAGGTTCAACATGAAGAATATGAATATGATAGCAATGCTGGTATTTTTCGCCAGTGGGAGCTTGACCACTCCCGCCATCGCCGACGGGATTCCCAAGGGCTGCTACTCTTACGAGCAGGATTCCGACATGGGTTGGAAAACCTGCAAGGAGAGGTTGAAGGCCGAGAGAGTGGCCAAGAAGGCCCGGGAAGAGGCTAATGAAGCGGCCGACAAAATCGCCCGGCATGACCGCGAATTAGAACAAAAACGTGAGCTCGAAGAGGCCAAGGAAGTCGCAAGGTTTGCTCGGGACGAGGCTCGTGAGCGAGCTGACGCGGCCAAGCACAAGCGCGATTTGCGCAAGGTGGCCGAGAAGCTCGCGAAAGAGACAGCCTGCGCCCGCGACGCCGAACTTCGTGAGCTTGCCATTGCTCGTTTCAGGGCAAGTCTTGAGGAGGCTGACTGCGTCGTAGTCGAGGCCTCCAGCGGTTCGTCTTGGAGCCGGAATATGATGGTGAGTTGGGTCACGGATATTCTTGGGGCCAAGAGAGGCTACACAGTAATCTCTACCACGGGGCGTTGCGAGTCGAGTCGGCTTTTGCGTATCAGCACCCATGAGTTTTGGATTTATCAATGGGGCGCCTGCGCGCGAGCCGACCTCTATGTTCGCTGGGACAATGAACCTCAGGCCTTTCTTTGGGGCTGGGGAGCGTCTTGCGAAGCGGACGACGCGTACTACCCGCGGAATTACTCTAAAACCGACGAGGTACGTCGGAGCGAGGCTCTCAAGGCGGCCTACGGGCGTCTTAGGTAGCGTGTGGCGCCGAATTCACGAGAACGGGACCGGAACATCGGTCCCGTTTTACTTTTACCCCGTTAGAAAATGTCCTGCGCGAGTTCTCTAACGGGGTTTACTTGGTTTACTTTGAGCTCGGAGCGCCAAGTTGAGTGGGCAGTTGACAACCAGTTTGTTCGGCGAGTTTATCCAAATTAATTTCTCCAGTAAGGCGTGTGGTTGTGGTCGCTTCTCCTACAGGAAGGAAGTCCCAGGTTGGGTAACTTGTAATATTTTTCTCTTTACAAATTAGCAGTTGGTTCTTACCGTCGGCTGTCGAACATTCCACATAAGGCAAGAAT
>Ga0209542_10011462_pt1 | contig 15723 bp, 17 predicted proteins | sample RifCSPhighO2_01_FD_184028 | JGI IMG/M metagenome (GOLD analysis project Ga0209542, IMG submission 184028) | Soil microbial communities from Rifle, Colorado - Rifle CSP2_plank highO2_0.1 (SPAdes) (version 2) | ecosystem: Environmental > Terrestrial > Deep subsurface > Rock core/Sediment ... | reverse complement strand
CCCTGGCGGATATTGTTTTTACGAAGCCGAATTAATTAATAACAAAAAAACAAAAAATCCGGAAAAACACATTAAAGACGTTTTAAAATTATTGAACCTTAAAGCGTGGTCGGAAAAAGAAGTTTACGAATTTATGATGTACTGCAAGAAAAATATTGACGAACATTTTGAGTATAAAAATAAATAAAAATTATGGGAAAAGAAAGACATCAAAATATACCGGCTTCTTACTTGGTTTTGATAAAAGACAATAAAGTTTTGTTGCAAAGACGTTTTAATACCGGCTATCAAGATGGCAAATATAGCATGGTTGCCGGGCACGTTGATAAGGGAGAAACTTTTACAGAAGCAATAATAAGAGAAACTAAAGAGGAAGCGGGTATTGAGCTTAAACCAGAAAATTTAAAAGTGGCTCACGTAATGCATAGGGATTCCGGCACAAACGAAAATAACGAAAGAGTGGACGTATTTTTTGTTGCTGATAAATGGGATGGAGAAATTGAAAATAAAGAGCCACATAAATGCGATGATTTGTCTTGGTTCGAATTAGACAATTTACCCGATAATGCTATTCCCTATATTAAACAGGCAATAGATTGCATAAAAAACAAAATATTTTATAGCGAGCACGGCTGGCATTAAAATAAATAAATATATGGAGATAGAATACGAGGCGACATTTTTAGATGTAAATAAGGATGAGACAAGGGAGAGGTTCAAATCGGCTGGCGCGAAACTTGTGAAGCCCGAGTTTATGCAAAAACGGGTTGTGTTTAATTTGCCTGCCGGCCATGAAAAAACGCATGCTTGGCTTAGGGTTAGGGACGAACAAGATAAAATAACAATGAGCTATAAAGAAACAGGTGCAGGCAAAATAGATGACCAAAAAGAAATATGTTTGGAGATAAATGATTTTAAAGCTGGCGAAGAATTTTTAGAATCAATCGGTTGTGAAAAAAAATCATATCAAGAAACAAAAAGAGAAATTTGGGAATTGGACGGCGTTGAAATTTGCATAGACGAATGGCCATTTTTAGAGCCGTTTGTAGAGATAGAGGGCAAATCAGAAAAAGAAGTAAAAGCGGTTTCTGAAAAACTTGGGTTTGATTATTCAAAAGCTTGGTTTTGCGCAACAACGCAGATATACAGCAAAAAGTATGACATTCCGTTTGATGTTATAAATAACGGAATACCTGAAATAACTTTTGATATGGAAAACCCATTTTTTAAATTAAACAAGAAAAAATAAAATTATGGAAAAAATTTATCCGGTAAAATTAAAAATAGGGGATGAGGTAAGAATCATTGCGCCGTCCCGTTCCTTGGCGATAGTTTCTAAAGAAACAAGAGAAATAGCCAATAAACGTTTTGCTGATTTGGGTTTGAAATTAAGTTTTGGTAAACACATAGAAGAAAGCGACGAATTTATTTCTTCAAGCATAGAATCTCGCATAGAAGATATTCACGATGCATTTTTTGATAAAAACGTAAAAGCAATTATCACAGCAATAGGCGGTTTTAACAACAGCCAGCTTTTACGATATTTAGATTGGGATTTAATTAAAAAAAATCCTAAAATTTTTTGCGGATATTCAGACATTACTGCTTTAAATAATGCGATATTTACTAAAACTGGATTGGTTTCTTATTCTGGTCCTCATTACTCAACCTTTGGCCAAGAACTATATTTTGACTATACCTTGGAATATTTCAAAAAATGTTTATTTTCAGATGAGCTGTTTGAAATAAAATCAAGCGAAGAATGGAGCGATGATATGTGGTATAAAAATCAAAAAGACAGAAATCTCATCAAAAATGACGGATTTTTAGTTATTAACGAAGGCAAAGCATCGGGCACGTTGCTTGGAGCAAACCTTTGCACATTTAATTTATTGCAAGGAACGGAGTATTTTCCAGACTTAAAAGATTCTATTTTGTTTGTTGAAGAGGACGAGATGCCCAAAGAGCTTTCTGCGGTGGAATTTGATAGAAATTTGCAGTCGCTTATACATCAATCAGATTTTGATAAGGTAAAAGGCATTGTAATTGGTAGGTTTCAAAATGCAAGCCAAATGACAAATGAACTTTTAATCAAAATTATTAAAACTAAAAAAGAATTAAATAATTTGCCGGTCATAGCGAATGTTGATTTTGGCCATACAGACCCTAAAATTACTTTCCCAGTAGGTGGAGAAGTTAATTTGGAAGCTAAAGCCGGAAAAATAAAGTTAGAGACATTAAAACATTAGATAATAAAATGCAAAAAATATTACTTAAGGTAAAACCTTTTCAGGAAACACTGCACGCAGATATGTGTGGGCCGGCTTCGCTTAAAATAGTGTTGGATTATTACGGAATAGAAAAATCAGAAAAAGAGCTCGCAAAATTATGCAAAATAAAAAAAGGTTTGGGCGTAGATGACAAAGGAATAAAAAAAGTAGCTGAAAAACTTGGATTTAGAGTTGAAATAAAAAATAATAGCAGTTTTAAAGATATTGAAAAATGGCTTAAAAAAGGGGTGCCAGTTATTGTTGACTGGTTTACGCGAGGCAGGAATGATTATCCGGAGTCAGAAACAGCCGACGGACATTATTCGGTTGTTTGCGGTCTAGATGATAAATTTATTTATTTGCAAGATCCGGAAATCGGAAAAATAAGGAAAATTAAAAGAGACGATTTTATGAAAGTATGGTTTGACTTTAGTGGGAAATATATAAAAGCTGAAGAACTTATTGTGCGACAGATTATCGCGATATATAAATAAAACTTATTGTGGTATTGACAGGACAGTTTAATGTGATAAGATAAATTATCATTGAAAATTATTAAAACCATTGATTCATGTCCCTGAGGCGTCAGTCGAAGGGGTGGGCATGATGAGGTGGCTTATGCATTAGTGTAAGCCCGGCTTCCTCCGTAACCATAGGATAATCGTTGAACCCAATGCAAAAGCGTTTGGGTGAGTCGATGAGCGACCTGCTTAGCAGGTAATTAGGGTGGTACCGCGAGAATACTTCTCGTCCCTGTTGCGTAATTTATTTACGCCATAGAGACGAGAAGTTTTTTTATACGCAGATTTGCGTATAGCTTCTCAATTGTTCTTTGACATCAAGGAGAAAAATCATGAGTAGCGTTACTTCTAGTGGGTTTCAGATTTGGAAGACCGTTAAGGTGGGGCCAGGGATTGCTGACGATTTTCGTCAACGCATCGTTAACGAAGCCGGTCTTGCTGTAATCCCCGAGGAGACGGAGTTTGACTTAGTTAAAGTCACTGTCTCTGATCTAGGGTTCAAAGAAGGTGTCCGGCACGATAGAATCTATGTACGGGCAAAGGAGTTTGGTCTGGAATTGTGCCCGCCGGAAGTCGGTCATCAATTGCAATTACAGTATGATGGGCCACCAGATGGTAAGCCGATTCTTGTCGGTATGGAGCCAGTCCGCCTTGCGGACATCCTTGGCTATGGTGGTCGCTATCTTGTGTATTGCTTGGGCGATTGGAATTTCACACGCTATCTTCTTAGTCCTGGTCACGTCTGGGATTTGGACGATCAGTGGGTGTTTGTCCTTCCGCACAAATAGCGAGTAGTTACAAGGTTGGGAGTAATCCTTCAAAACTCCCACCTTTTTTAACAGTCCACTTTATGTTCAATGGAGGTGCGTTATGTCTCGCGATCGAAAAGTGTCAGTTCGATTTGCCACAGTTGTTGCACAGAATTTGCCCGACATTTCCGTTGAAAAGATGGAATGGCTCATGAACCATTCCAAAATTTTACGCAGATTCTTGGCGCCAATTTCATCTCGGAGGTTTTTTAGAGAGATGCGGGCAAAAATTGACAGAACTCCGCCCAATGATCCTTCCGAGGATTGTACTTGCTGTTGGTGAAAAAAGAGATATGAAAATGGAAGAGTACGAAAAATTACCAAAGCATAATCCTGAGCAGACATGCAAAAAGTGTGGCAAATCTTATCCTATTTGGCAGTTGCATCTTTTTTTGGGGGAGAAAAGGAAAAGACTGGCACACAACTTCTGCCCGTCAAGCGAAGCTATCAAAGGCAGGATTGTGGAAATTTGCATGAAGTGCAAAATGGAAGAAGTAGTCAAAAAATGGTACGAATAATAGATCCGTGCCGTAAGGTCTCTTAACTGAGGCCTCTTTTTTTGTTGTGACATAGTAGCTATTGACATGCCTTTATAATCTGCTATACTCACTTTAGTTAAGTAAAGTGATATGACTACTAAAAAAGATAACAAAAAAATAAAGGAGTTAACAGAAGCTGTTTTAGCATTAAAAACTCGTAATGAAGCGAGGAGATTTTTTCGTGATTTGCTTACAGAAAAAGAGCTTATTGAATTTGGCAACAGATGGAAAGTCGCGAAAATGTTAGCAAAAAATATTAAATATACAGAAATAGAAAAAGAGACAGGATTGAGCTCAACAACAGTCGCCCGTGTTTCAAAATGGCTTAGCCGTGGCAAAGGCGGATATAAACTAATGCTAAAAAGAATTAAAAAAATATGAAAAATAAGAATAGAAAAATTCAAATAGGCGTTATCGGCCCCGCAGAAAGCGAATATCCTAAAGATACCGGATTAAAAAACAAGATTTGCGAATTCGCTGAAAAAATAGGCGAGTTGCTGGCAGAAAAAGATGCTGTTGTTTTTACTGGTGGAACAGACGGCGTGATGGAACTTGTCAGCCGTGGTGCGAAAAAGAAAAACGGTACCACTGTAGGAACTCCCGGGAGGACGAGAAATAGTTCAAACAAATATATTGATATAGAGGTACTTACTCCAATTGACGTCGGTGATTTTCTGTTTGCCGGGATTTTGAGTTCTGATGCAATAATAACAATACCCGGAGGGGCTGGCACTATGGCAGAATTGTGTTTAGCTTACAGATTTAAAAAACCTATTATTGTTATAGAAGGGTTAGATAACAATTATGATAAATTAATAAATAATTATTTAGATGAATCCAAACTGGTTTTGATTGAAGGCGCTAAAAATCCAGAAGAAGCAGTAGAAAAAGCGATAGCTTCAATTCATCATAACAACTCCTTATAGGAAGGGGTTGGTTGTGATTTGCGTAAATATCTAATTTAAAACCACGCTCAGCCCCTTCTTGGAAGGGGTTTTTGTTTTCTTTTCCGCAAAAGAAAAATCAGTTCATTGACAAAAAGGAGACGAGCGATGGAATCTTTAAATCGGTTTAAACAATTGAGTTATGCAAAGTATCTTTACACCGATGGTCGGATTATTTTGGTTGATGTTCCACTGGAACCCCGTGCGAAGGAAGCGATGGGGTGCTTGAAGACGGTCGATGGAAAGGAGTTGGTTTTTCTTGAGACCGAACAGTTGGCGATGGATTTAGAACGGTTTTTGGAGGAACTGGTTGGAGGGGAAAAGAATATTCTTTTCGTGTTCCCGGGCAATGGCTCTAACTATCCGAAATCGGTTTCAAGGATTTGCCAGGAAGCAACCGGGGTAGGGGTCTTTGCAAAACGGATTTGGACTCCTGGTTCAGACCCGTTTGCTGTTGCCGGTTCCATTATGCCGGAAGTTTTTTTGAATTTATTTGTGCAGACCATTGTTGTGGTAGATGACGTTATCAGTTCCGGCCAAACAATGTATAGGCTGCATAGAAACAATGAGTGGCGGTTTCCGAGAGCAAAGTGGATTGCGGCAACGTGGGTTGCGCAGATTCCGCAAATGAAAGCACGTTCGGGAGTTAGTGGATATGACCGCTCGGTTGTTGCTTGTATAGTTGAGGGTCCGAACAAGAGGAGGGTTCCAATAAATTCTCTGAGCACCCTGCGAGAACAGCCAGTTATCACAGAGAATTATGCTAAAAGGTATTTTCTCGATGCGAGCGCGTTTCTTCGATTCATTTCGTCTTAACAGTTAAATGGGGGCATATCTAGTATGCCTCCTCTTTTTTGTTTGACATTTTAGTTATTTCGTTTTAAGATAAAAATGTAGGTCAATTATGCTAATTCGCTCTTTGAAAGGAGCCAAAATTATGGCAAAAAGCAAAATAGTAAAAAGATTTTTATCAAACGGACAAGAAATTTTAATCCGTTATCCTAAAATGTCAGATTGCGCAGATTTGCTAAAAAACATCAACTCACTTGTGGACGAAAGAGCTTTTATTGCGCATCAAGTAAAACAAACAAAAAAATCCGAAGAGAAATGGCTGGTGGAATTGCTTTTAAAAATAAGACAGAAAAAATCAGTGGCGCTGGCCGTTGAAATTAACGGAAGAGTTGTTGGTTTGGCGCAGGTTGGAAAAGAGAGAACTGAAGTAGAATCTCATGTAGCGAGTTTTGGTATTAGCTTGATAAAAGAGGCAAGAGGAAGGGGTATTGGAAAAGAGCTTCTAAATGCCGTAATTGCGGAAGCAAAAAAAGTACTGCGGGTAAAAATAATTACACTTACGGTTTTTGCCGTGAACAAGCGAGCCATAATTTTGTATCGCAGTTGTGGTTTTCAAAAAACCGAGACCTTGAAAGGCGGCATCAAACACTACGGAAGGTTTTTGGACCGCATCAGCATGATAAAGTACCTTTGAAAAAAGTCCTCTTCTGAGGCCCGAGCATCTGCTCGGTTTTTTTATTGTGCGGCTAAACAATATCTTTAGTGCAACGGAAGCTGGTAATTGAGGTTAGTCACAATTACTTAGTGACAATTTGTGTGTTTCATATATAAGAAGCCTCATAAAGTTATGATTGCTTATTTTTTTACTTAAGATTGTCCGTTTTTTTATTTAGTCGAGTTTCAAAATACAACTATTGACACAAGCCTTTAATTTTAGTATATTAAGATATTAAGTTTTTTTAAAAAAATATTGAGCCGGAGCGTCGGCGTAGCTCAATTGGATAGAGCATCAGTCTTCGGAACTGAGGGTTGAGGGTTCGAATCCCTCCGCCGATATTCTCGAATAGGCAACGACGTTGTCCGTGTAGCTCAATTGGATAGAGCGGTGGATTCCTAATCCGCAGGTTAGGGGTTCGAGCCCCCTCACGGATATTCCTTGATATTGGATAATTTTATAGTTGTCCGTGTAGCTCAATTGGATAGAGCGTCAGACTCCGGATCTGAAGGTTAGGGGTTCGACTCCCCTCACGGATATTCAACATTTGACATTAGTTGTCGGCGTAGCTCAATTGGATAGAGCAGCGGACTTCTAATCCGCATGTTGAGGGTTCAAATCCCTCCGCCGATATCTCTTGCTTTTTAAGCAAAAAATTTTATTAGTACTTTATCATTTTTTCTGAAGGCCGGCGTAGCTCAACTGGATAGAGCGTCAGCCTACGAAGCTGAGGGTTATGGGTTCGAATCCCTTCGCCGGTATTTAATGGACCTGAAACAATTTCAGGTCTTTTTTTATTATAAAAAGAAAGATTTTTTTAAAAATTATTTCCTTGACAAAAGTTTACATCTCGCCTATGATGAGTCATAGTTTGTTTCTTTGACAATTCGCTCACCGAAAGGATGGTTTTATGTTAAACGTAGTTGAGTTGACTAAAAAAATGGTTGCCTTTGAGACTGAAAGCCAAAAAAGCAATTTGCCTTTGGCAGATTTTTTAAAAGAACTTTTGGTCTCGATGGGATTCAAAGTTATTTTTCAAGAAAGAAAAGAAGACAACGGAGTGACAAAAGCTAATCTGATTGCCAGAATTGGTCCTTCCAATATTGAAACGCTGATGCTTTCAGGGCACATGGATGTTATGCCAATTGGCGAATCTGCCAAATGGATAACAAAACCTTTCAAACTCACCGAGGTTGATGGAAAACAATATGGTCGAGGATCTGTTGATATGAAAGGTCCTATAGCTGCAATGATTTGCGCAGTTGAACAACTGCTTCCTCAAATTGATCGGCTTAGACGAGAGCTTATGTTCGGCCTTACTTATGATGAAGAAGCTGGATTGAAGGGCGCAAAAAGAATGGTTGATGCCAAAATCGTAAGGCCGAAATTTATTTTGATTGCCGAGCCGACGGAATTAATTCCTGTGCGCACGCATAAAGGTCATATCGGTCTTACCGCTCTTTGCTGGGGCAAAGGCGGACATTCTATCGTTCCAAGCAAAGGAAGAAACGCCATTGTGTTGGCGGCCAAAGTGATTAGTGAGCTGGAAGAATTCGGCGAGGAATTGAAGGGAATAAAAGAACCTTCGATGAATCCGCCGTATGCTACCATAAATATCGCTGAAATTCGTGGTGCTTCTAAACTAAATGAAATTCCAGATTGTTGCGAAATTGATTTTGCAATTCGTCCTATTCCCGGACAAACCACTCAAAGGATTCGCCAATACATTACGGATCGTTTGGTTGAAAGAATCGGGTATGACAAGGATGGTTTGCCACTTGTAACAGTCGATCTCTATATGCTGGAAGCTAACAGAAAAAAAGATGAAAAAGATATGTATGAAGCGGTAGAAAACGATAAAAAATTAGCAGAAAAAGAGGCGAAGATGGGTAAAAAAAATCGGAAGCCTCTAATAAAAAGAAAATGGGTAATGGACGGCAGAAAGGGAATAAAAAAAACGCCGACCGAACCCATGGCTACTTCTGCTGATTCCGAATTGGTTAAAGTTGCGGAAGCCGTTACTAGAATATCCGCATGTGGAGAGTGCTACAGTACTGACGCGTCAGAGTTTCAACGGCTTGGATCTGAATGTTTGATTTTTGGACCGGGCAGTATCAAAGTTGCTCATGAGCCCAATGAATATATCGAAACGAGCCAGCTAATTAAAAGCATTGAAAAATTCCGAGAAATTATTTCTCGTATGTGTTTTGGAGGTGGCATATGAAAGACAAGAGCTATGAATTTGACGTTGACGAACTTAGAGAGACTCTTGGTTATTCTATGCAGTTTGTTGGAAAGCTTTTTTGCATCGTCATTGATGCAGAACCGTTTGAAAAATATAACTGCAACCAAATAGTCCAGGATATTCTTTTGGTCGCTAATTCCTGCAACACGAAAATAATCGTTGTTGTGGGATGCTTTTCATCCCGTTCGCGGGACAGAAAAAGGCAGAAAAATTATGACCAAATAAAATTTGCTTTTGAAAGTTTAAAACAGCAATTTGGCCGTTCCGCGGTTTCGGTAAGTTTGTCCGGCGATTGGCGCAAGTCTCTTTCCGGTCGAATCGGCACCGTCCTAAAAAGATACCAAGTTGTGATTGTTCCGGCAATAGAAGAACATTCTATTGCAGATACCAAACAAATTCTATCTTCTTTAGGCGGAATTGTCGGCCAAGATCAAATTGCCAAGCTTATAATTCTCGGCAACCATGAAGGAGTTCTCGACCAAGACGGTGAATTTTTGCATCAAGTTCTTTCAGACCGCGTGCAAGAATTTATTGACAAGGAAGTTGTTACCGGCGAATTGGCAGTTGTTTTGCAAGATGCCTTGGTCGCAATCGGGAACAATATTGGGCGCGTCCACATTGTTAAAGGCACTGAAGATGGTGGGTTGCTTGCAGAACTTTTTACCAAAGACGGCATTGGAACAATGATTTTTTCTGGCCAATACATTGAAGCGCGGCCAGCTTTTCCAGAAGATTTAGACAGCATTCGCAGCCTGACTCATTGTTGCGAAGATACTGTCAGCCAATTCTGGGTGGCGGCCATCGACGACTATGTGATTGCTTGTTTAAGGTTGCAATGTTTTGCGGAAGAGAAAAAATCCATAATAAGTTCTCTGGCGGTTAATCCAGATTATGCTGATATGGGTTTGAAGCTTTTACGCGAAGCCGAAAAAAAATCGACCGAAAACGGCAGCACAGTCTTGTTGTTGGCTTTGCCAAAAATTATTCCATGGTGGATACCGGGAGAATTCAAGGATGGTAACATCGCAATGCTTCCAAAAGATGGAGGTCAAGGCGAAGGCCAAAGGCCATCAGCCATTTTATTTAAGGATATTTAATTGTCCTTCCCCTCGTTTAACAAGCTTGGGGATTTTTTTATACAAAAAAGACCCTTCAGATAGGGTCTAAACTTTATTTATTGTTTAATCGTGCCTAGATAAAACCATTCTGTTCCGACTTTAGCTTTCTCGTTTGGAAAAATTATCACGCCGTTAAATGCCGCAATAATTTTTTTTCCATCAGATTTACTGGCCAAGATATCTCCTTTTTTAAAACTATCAAAATTTTTCCAATTTTTAATTAAAAAGTCTTTTTTATTTTCTTTAATAAAAAGCTTTTTCATGCGGATTTCTGATAATTTTTTAGATTTTACCTTTCCGTCTATAAAACCAAAATGTCGCAAAGTATTAATTATTGTCTGATATGCAACCTTTTTTGAATTGATATCTTTATGTTGACCACATTCAATAACGGCACATTTTTTAGAATGTTTTTCTGCATAAGCCATTGTGTCATAAGAACTAATACCCTGACCGTTTTTTCTATAAAGCTCTGGCCATCCTTCAATGCTGTAATTAGCGCCCAATATACGGGAGAAAGAAACGTTTGATTTGTTTGGAGAATCAATAAATGTCATCGGAACGCTTTTTGCTTCCATCGAGTGGATATCCAAAAAAATATCACAGTTTTTTACAAGCAGAGTTAAACTATTGGCCAATTTTTTTTCGTAACTGTTAGAATTGCTCCATGTTTTAAAAACTCGGTTTAAATTTTCTTCAACAAAACGCATTCGTTTTTTATATGCGATAGGATTGCAGATAGGAACCAAAACGATAGTGCCTTTTTCTATTATAATGCGTTTTGACTCGATATCTTTAATTATTTTTTTTATAGAAAAGGGGCCACATACTTCATCTCCGTGTATGGCTCCAAAAATAAGCAACGACAGGCCCTTTTTATTCCCATGAAAAATTTTTATTTCTGGTTGTTCATACTTTGCCATATTATTTCACAATTTTATAGAAACGCCCAGTCCTGGATCTTGGGGAATTTTATAAATCAGATTATTTTTTTGAAGTCCCGATGCAACATCTTCTTTTACTCTGCTGTTGTCTATGTCATAGGAAACAAAATTCCCCAAGGTTGCCAAATGTAAGTTTGCAGCAGTGGCAATATTAGAATGTACCATATCTCCGAGCATATATTTGATTTCATTTTTATCACAAAAATCAATTATTTCTTTTGCTTTCAAAAATCCTCCTACTTTTGTAATTTTTATGTTAACAAGATTGGCTGCTTTTTTTATTTTAATTAATTTACAATCTGAAATAGTTTTTAATCCCTCATCTATCATTACAGGAATTTTGTACTTTTTTTTCAGCGCCGCAGATCCTTCATAGTCGTAAGCCAAGACCGGTTGTTCAATCCAGCTAATATTATATTTTTTGAGGGCCGAAAACATAGGACTGGCTTTTTTAAAATTTTTCCATCCTTGGTTTACATCCAAAACAATTTTTATTTTTGGATTATATTTTCTGATAAATTTTACTAAATCTAGGTCGTACTTTTTATTCAAGCCTACCTTATATTTTATTATTTCCGCTCCCAGACTTTTTGCTTCTGCTATACTTTCCCTTACCTCATTTTCTAAATTATTTTCATTTAAAAATCCAAAAGTTTTTTGAAGCTTTATTTCTTTTTTATTTTTACCATTTAAAATTTTATACACGGGCAGGTTTTTCTTTTTACCTAAAAGATCAAACAACGCCATTTCTAACCCGGATTTTGCCGCTTGATTATTAGAAACGTAAGCGTCTAAAATTTTTAAGATGTTTTCAATATCTTTTTTATTTTCAACCGGTTTGCCGGTTATTAGCGGTTTTATGAAATTAATAATGTTGATGACGGACTCCTGAGTTTCTCCGGTTACATCTGGAGCAGGGGATGATTCGCCTATGCCGATGATATTATTTTCTGTTACTGTAACTAAAACATAGGGTAGCTCGGTCATTGAGGCCAGAGCGTACTTAAAGGGTTCTTTTAACGGTATAAAATTTTTTTTTGTTTCTATTTTTTCTAATGCCATAACTTACTTTATGTTAATCCTTATGATATCAGATATTTCAAATAAAAAAAAGGCGATGATGCTGTTCATCGCCATTGCCAAATTACTGGCATAGTATGAGATTTTTTGCTTTTTCAAAATGTCCCCTGGCGTCTTCCCTTGAAACCGTCGATATCGCAGTGATATCGAGGTAGCCGTAGGGCATGACTCCGGAATTCGTTATCACGATTAATCTTTTTGAGTCGTGTCCAGGAACTATCAGACTGCCAAGAACCTTGCGTACTTTTTCAAAAGAAATCGTGTCGGAGACTTTGTTGTGTTCGTGCCAGATGAATAATTGGTTATCGGGGAAATGTTTTTTCTGAAGCCGGTTGATCATCTGCCTCACATAAATGGCCGCTCCCTTGCGAGGATTGAAATCCATCCAATGTTCTTCCGGCGACAAAATGACGTCGCAGGAAAAAAAGCCGATGGCTCCTATATTCCTCATCTCGGGTGCGAGCACCCCCAGAAGGATTTTCTTGAGATGAGCCATTTCGCCGGGGTCGATGCTGGACGGCATAGACACGCCCGAATAGCCGAAGTTTTTGGCCAACTGATCTTGAATGCCGACCACTCTTATTTGTCCGTCGAATTGAACTTCCCAATGAATGGAAATTTCTTCCCTGACAGATTCGATCGTCTTTTCGACAACGAATTCTTGGCCGATGAACTTTATCCCCTCGAGTTTCGCTTTGATATTATCGCCAGGATCAATTTTCACTGCACCGCCACAAGCAATACCACCAGTTCCACTTTCGGATTTTACCAGGGCGCTGATGCCCCTTTGATGTAATCCGTTAATGAAGTGTTCTGCTTCTTGCAGATTTTTGCAGCACATGCCTTCAACAACAGGAATATTGTGTTGGAGGCAGAACCTCCGAAAACAAGGTTTTTTGGCGAACTTGAACGCGAAGTCGAAGTTACAGTAGGCTGGAATGCCGAGATGCTCAGCAAGTTGCCGTTCTGATTCTTCAATGCAGAAAAATTCCAGTCGTGCACAACCATTTCTGCTGGCTATGACTTTCAATTTTTTGCTGACCGCGTTGTCCCGCATTATCAGTTGGGAGAGGGTGAGTTCTGGACAACCATTTTGTGTTACCAGAATAGTTGGCATATCAAATCCTAGTCCTCTCCAATATTTCAAGTAATCCTTATCGAAGTTATTAGCGACGACTACAATATCGTCTTTGCCTCCTTCGCAGAGCCCGCCACGCAGACCATAGGCCTGTTCCAAGACACTTCCTTGAAAAAGCGGATTACTTTGAGTGTCAATAATTATCCTCATGTCAATTTCTCCATTCTTGCTTTGACGATTTCTACGGCCATCTCGGTTCCTCCAGCTTTAGGAAGAATGTGAAGCCGAGAATTGTCGGGTTGATTGACGGAAACTTCGATACTTTTTGCAGATTCTTCCGCTAACAGTTTAATTTCGTTAGCAGTTTTGCTATCGGTAATGCGAATTACATTGCCGATGTCTTTGATTGCATGGCCGGTGAATACCGCCACGGGTCTGCTGTTTTTTGGAAACAATCCTTTGTGTTTCAGCAGACTTGCCAATCCTAGGATTCCCGTTGGTTCGGGAATCGCGCCTAACTCTGTCAATTTTTTTTCCTGCAAGATTGCCTCATAGGCAATAGCCAAGTCATCGTTGACAAGTTCGCCAGCTGGAAATCCGTTTGTTTGAGCAACAGCATAAACTAATTGAGGCATGCTATAACTGCCGGTGGCAATCGAACCTTCAGCGGCGTCAATAAGCGATTCGAGCACTTTAAATTTTTTATATTCGCAAATGTGGTCGCCTTTTTTTATGGCCGATTCTGTGGGGAAAGCACCTTTCATTCCAACAGGAACGATTTTGGGAACGTGCTTTTCTTTTGTTTGAGAAATTCCCCAATAAAATCCGGCCAAGTAGCTTCCATTTCCTACGCCCGACAAAACGTGCGTTGGATAATGGGCGAGTCCTCTAATTGCAGTCCAAACATTTGCTAAGCCCGCGAGAATGAATTCGTTGCTGACATTGGCATTGTAAATGTCGGGCAAAAATTCGGAAAAAAGGCTGTATTGTGCATACACATCTTCAAAAATAGAATCTTCAACTCCAAAAACCAAAGTATTTGGAAAGGAGCAAAGAAATTCAATTTTATGAGAAGAAGCTGGCACAAAAATAATAACATTACTGCCAACTTTTTGCGCAGCCAGTGCCAAGGACACTGCATGATTTCCCGAAGAAACCACGGTGTACCATTTATATTCCTGAACATTTCCTAAAGAAACGGCTTTGGCCGTGAGATAATCTTTCATACTCCCAGAAGGATTAAATCCCTCATTGAGAACATAAAGCATATCCACACCAGCCATTTTCGCAAGGGTCGGGCAGGAAATAACTTTTGACTTGGAATTATGGCTATCCTCGCCGTTGCCGCCCAGTTGCCACATTAAACCATAATGACGATACTGAGTGTGTTTTTCTGATTTGTGCCGAGAAACAAATTTTTCCGAAACCACTTTGTTGCAAAGTAAGCATTGGAAGTTCATTCTCGAGTCTCCTATGTAAGGTTGTGAAAGAGCAAAAAAATAACGGGCTCGACTTGAGACCGTTTGTTAATGTTTAATGTTTTTTTATTGTGTATTTTTTTTAATTAAACGCTAACAACCAATCTCAAGCGAGTTGAATTTCTCCTTGCACGAAACAATCTGTTAGTTATTCTTTTTATAAACATATTTTTGTATTTTTAATATTATCATTTACCATGTAGTCTTGTCAAGTGATTGTCAAAAATTGTCAAAAAGTGATTGTCAAAAATAAAAAATTAGTATAATATTAAATCAATTATAATATTAATAATCCAATCTCAAATTGGATAAAAAATAATGGTTCCAACTAAAATGTTTTTTACGAAAGGCGTGGGTGTTGCCAATCAGCAACTAATGTCATTTGAAATGGCTTTAAGAAATGCTGGCATCGAAAAATTTAATTTAGTTGCTGTATCCAGCATATTTCCTCCTGGATGTAAGAGGATTTCTAGAGAAAAAGGGTTAGAGATGCTAAAGCCAGGTGAAGTTGTGTTTTGTGTTTTGGCAAGAAATGCTACCAACGAGCCGAACAGGTTAATAGCGGCCTCTATCGGATGCGCTGTGCCTGCAGGCAACGACCAACAATATGGCTATTTGTCAGAACATCATCCTTTTGGTGAAACAGACGAAAAAACGGCAGATTGCGCCGAAGATCTGGCGGCTACTATGCTGGCGACAACTTTGGGCATTGAATTTGATCCAAATACTGCATGGGACGAGAGAGAAAAAGTTTATAAACTTTCAGGTAAAATTGTTACATCAACAAATATAACACAATCTGCGCAGGGTAATAAAGACGGGCTTTGGACAACAGTGGTCGCTGCAGCTGTTTTTATACCGTAATATGTAAAGTTGATTTTAAAAAGTGATTTTTTAAAAAAATGGGATTGTCTTTACAGCAAATTGATTTGGTGGTAATGTGATACTGGATGTTCGTTGACAATCTTCAAGACACTACCTTAAAGAAAGAGAGTAAAATCATGGCAAAAACAAGTATGTCTGTATCTGTGAACCCCTATGTTTTGAAGGGGGCACTTTCTCAAGTGGGTTCTTTTTTGCAGAATATTTTAACTGGTTTTTTTGATATTGATAGCATCAATCCCGAACAGCTGAAGGTCACATTTCCACCATCACCCGATATGGGAGACTTTGCATTCGCCTGTTTTCAA
>Ga0209542_10011461_pt1 | contig 15723 bp, 21 predicted proteins | sample RifCSPhighO2_01_FD_184028 | JGI IMG/M metagenome (GOLD analysis project Ga0209542, IMG submission 184028) | Soil microbial communities from Rifle, Colorado - Rifle CSP2_plank highO2_0.1 (SPAdes) (version 2) | ecosystem: Environmental > Terrestrial > Deep subsurface > Rock core/Sediment ... | reverse complement strand
CTTTAGGTGTATGTGCTAGAATTATGTTGTGGTCAACATATCTAAAAATAAAGAAATATCTGGGATACTAGACTCTAAGTATTACCTAGAAACTCTTTTTAAAAGGCTACTTAGCATACTTCCAAGTTTTAATATTACGGATGAGAAAATATTACCCTACGGCCTCAAGGCTCATACCCGTTCAGTTAGTTGGTTGGTGGAGCAGGTGATAGTGCAACAGACAAAGTTTAAGGCAAAAGAACTTGGAATTACAGGGGTCAATTTTGATTTACCTGATACTTGTTTGCATGATTGTGAAATTTACAATGGAGGTAAAAAATATTACGTAAACATAAAAATCCACAATGTAGCTGGCAAGGAGAACAAAAACGATATTTCAGCAGTTGAAAAACTTTATTTTCAGTATACCGCCAATGAAAAATACAACTTGATTTACGCGTGTTTTGGAATCAGATTTGAAAATGTTCACATTCACTTTGACCCGGATTATCTTATCTTGTTTTCTCCGCAATTTATGCCCATATATGTAAACCCTCGCAACGATAAAATTCAGGCGACATATCATCATGCTGAAATATTGAGAACTAGGGCGGATTTTCTCAAACTCCTGAAGAAAAACTCAAGAAGTATAACACTGATGTAATCATGGCTGATTTTTTGAATCAAATATACAATGAAGATTGCTTGACGGGATTGAGCAGAATCCCAGATAAATCAATAGATCTGGTCTTGACAGACCCACCATATTGTTTGGGTAAAGATTATGGCAATGACTCGGACATGAAAAATCCAGCAGAATATCTTGGCTGGACATTTAAGTGGATTGACGCAATCCTGCCAAAACTTAAAGAAAATGCCAGCTTCTATATATTTTTGAGTTGGCAATACAGCCCAGAGATTTTTTCTTATCTCAAAAAAAAGATGAGAATGTTGAACGAAATTATCTGGAATCGAAAAGTTCCAAGCATGGGTGGTTCGACTCGCAAATTCAGCTCCGTCCACGACAACATAGGCTTTTTTGTTAATGGCGATAAACATTTTTTTGACATAGATGCCATCAGAATTCCTTACGATGAAGAAACTAAGAAAGCCAGAACTCGCTCAATATTTGTAGGCAAAAAATGGTTAGAAGTCGGTTTTAACCCAAAGGATGTTTGGGAAAGTTCTCGTTTGCACAGACAAGACCCCGAACGAGAGAATCACCCCACCCAAAAACCATTAGTGGTTATTGAAAGGATAATAAGAGCAAGTTGTCCCCCGGGGGGAATTGTTCTTGACCCATTTATGGGCAGTGGGACGACGGCTGTCTCGTGCATAAGAAATGCCAGAAATTATGTTGGATTTGAAGTAAATCCTGAATATCATAAAATTATCAAAAACAGGATAGGAAGGGAATCCGGGGGCAGATTAATGTTTGGAACAGCAAAATCAGAAGATGGCATTCTCAAAGCCGCCCAAGGTCTCACCAGCCTAGAAGAAGTCTTTAGGGTGGCGAATAATTAACATGAGATTTAAGTACACGGGGATAAGAGAGGGGAAGGAGGTTCACGAGGAGGCGGAGGCCACTGACAAATTTGCCCTGTCGCGTTCTCTCAAGGATTCGGATGTCGTCGTGCTTACGGCCGAGGCTGTTGATACAAAAAAAGATGCTTTGTTTGCGAAAGTCAACAAGATATTCTCATCAGTTTCTTTCAAAGAAAAGATATTTTTTATTAGCAACTTAAGCGAGATGCTTGGGGCTGGTCTCTCTCTTAGTCGAGCCTTAAGGGTTTCATTTAAGCAGACGCGCAATCAGAAATTAAAGCAAATTGTTACGGAAATAAACACCGAAGTTGACCATGGAGGCAGTTTTGCCGGGACACTAGCCCATTTCCCAAAGATTTTTCCGCCAACTACTGTAGCCATGGTGGAGGCGGGAGAAAAATCAGGTCGTGTGCCTGAGGCTCTGAAAATAGTTTCCACCCAGATGATGAAACTCTATCAGCTTAAAAAACGCATTCGTGGAGCTCTCATGTACCCAGCTATTGTTATTACAGCCATGTTGGGTATTGGCGTGATGATGCTTGTATATATAGTGCCAACCCTAGCCTCTACGTTTAAGGAGCTTGGCGCAGAGCTCCCGCTTACAACCAGAGCAATAATAGGCTTTTCTGAATTTTTGACACAACATTACTTAATTGTCATTGGCATTGTCCTTCTTGTTGTTTTCTTATCTTGGCGAGTCTCACATTTTAGCAAAACTAAACGCGCTTGGGCTTGGTTTGTTTTACATCTTCCCATTATCGGCAATGTTGTAAGACATTCAAATTCCGCCATTACAGCCCGTACCCTATCTTCCCTTCTGGTTTCTGGTGTGGACATAGTTGCCGCACTAACTATAACAGAAAGAGTTTTGGGCAATCCTTACTATCAGGACATCCTTGCTAAAGCGGAACTTTCTGTGCCCAAGGGCCAGAGTCTATCACAGATTTTCGGGGATATTATGGCGGAGAAGATTTACCCGCCTTTTGTCGGGGAGATGATGAGTGTGGGCGAAGAGACTGGCAAGTTACCCGAAATGCTCCATAAACTCGCCGAGTTTTACGAAGGTGAGGTAGATGCCGTGGTCAAAGACCTCTCCACTGTCATAGAACCCCTTATCATGCTCATTGTGGGCGCTGGAGTAGGCTTCTTTGCCCTATCCATGATTCAGCCTATTTATGAGGTTGGCAACAGTTTGTAATACAATGCAAAACTCAAAACTAAAAAGTCAAAATTATATCTCAAAATCTGGAGTCAGCCTCCTTGAGCTTATTGTGGTGCTGGCAATTCTAGCTGTCATTACCGGGGTTGTAGTTTCTGCCTTTTCGCGTTTCCGTGCCAATTCCGCCCTCGCCGATTCTAAAGAGAAAATCATCTTAGCCCTTTCCCGAGCCCGAAGTCGCACGCTCTCTTCGGAAAACAGCAAGGTTTACGGGGTTCACTTTCAGGCGGATAGAGCAGTTCTCTTTACGGGCAACGCCTATTCCACCAGCTCGCCCACAAACGAGATGTATGTTTTTGACAGCAGAGCTCAAATTTCAAGTATTTCAATCACAGGTGGCGGAGATGTGATTTTTAGACGGCTCACGGGCGAGACAGCAAACATTGGCACGGTTGTTGTACAGGGTTACAGCGACAAGATACTGTGGTCCACGACAACCATAAGTGCGAGTGGTATTATAGAATAAAAGTGCAAAAGCCAGAGTTCAACAAAGGATTCTCTTTACTTGAAGTGGTTGTGGGTATATCCATTATTTTTCTCGCCCTATTTTCTCTTGCCGTGATTTCTCGTGGCATACTTATTGCCCGGCAAGAGGCAAGTCTTGCCCTCCAAGCCGATTTTCTCTTAGAGGACGGAGCAGAAGCTATTCGTTTTGTCCGCGACCAAGGTTGGACTGCAAAGATTAACAGCTTAACTGGGACTAACCACCTTTCTTTTGTCATAGGCCAAAGCACTAGCACTTGGCAGATAAACGCAACTCCCGAGAAAATAGGCATTTTTGAACGGAGTTTCAATATAAGCTCGGTAAAACGTGACGGGAACGATGATATTGCCAGCACTGGTTCCGATGACCCGCATACCAAAAAATTTGATGTGACAGTGGTCTGGCCGGGGAAATTCGGCACCAGTTCTAGGACAGTAAGTTTTTATTTGACCAACTACTTCAATGATTGAGAAAAAAGGCTTTACTCTTATTGAATTAGTTGTCTATACAGCCTTGGTTACTATGATTGGCGGACTTGTACTTGGCCTAATGATTCCAATGTATCGGGCGGGTGTAGAAAGTCGCATATCAAGGCGAATTAACGCTTCAGGGGCACTTATGATGGAGCGCCTAATTCGGGAATCTAAGGATGCGGAATCAATAGTTATGGCTTCCAGCACCTTCAATACCAATCCCGGGGTTCTTGTTATTCGGACTACGAATGCCAGCACAAGTGGCGGAACCATGAAGTTTTCCCTTTCCAACGGCAGAGGGCTTTTAACCTTCGGTGATGATACTAGCCAGTTTCTAACTTCTTCCCAGACTAATATATCCGAACTCACTTTTTGGTACCTTGTTTCTTCAAGTTCGGAAGCCACTCGGGTGAAAATAAGTATTTCCGACACGAGAGCAAGTTCCACAAAGGCTCGCGACTTTTTTGATACGGCGGTATTGCGTGGTAGTTACATAAATAAATGAAGAACAACCTTCCAAGCAAATCCGGGCAAGCAATTCTCATTATGGTTATGCTCCTAACTTTTGTGTCATTAGTGCTTGTGGGACAAGCTTCCGTCCCCACTAAGGCCGACCTAAACTTAGCAAAGAACTTTTTTGAGTCCAAGAGTTCCTCGTTAATTTCTGAGTCTGGGTTGGAAGACGTGAGTTTTCGGATACGCAAGGCATGGAAATACGATTTGAATGAAAATCTAATTCTCAATGGTTATGTGGCAAGTACCGCCATTGTTACGGATGCGATTACCGGAGCTAAAACGATAGTAGCCAGTTCTTCGGTGCGCGACCTGTTTCGGAGTCAATCTGGCGCTTTAATTAAAAACGATAGGGTCTCCATTAATTACGGAGTGCAAACAGGAGAAGGCGGTTTTAGTATGTTCAATAGTTCCTCTGTGATTGGCAATATCTATTCAAACGGTAGTGTCACAGGTTCAGGCAATTTGGTTCAAGGCAGTATTGTTTCCGCAGGTGAGTCTGGTTACGTTGATGGAGTACATGCCACGAGCTCTGTTTTTTCTCACTCCATAAAAAATTCAACGATAGATAAGGACGCTTATTATTTTGCCACAAGCACCCTCGTTAACACCACGGTTTCGGGTAAAAAAAATCCAGGAAGTCCAGATAAAGCCACAAGCAGTTTTCCCATATCAGATGCGCAAATTTCCGAATGGGAGGCCGTTGCCGAAGCGGGAGGCGTAATTAATTCCCCCTGTCCTTACCAAATTAAAACCTCCGTAACTCTGGGACCCAAGAAGATTAACTGTGACATGGAGATTAGCAACAAGGGTAGTTTAACTGTGTCCGGCATGATTTGGGTAAATGGGAACATAAGAATTAAAAACAATTCTGGTATAAAACTTGACCCTGCGCTTGAATCAAGAAGCTTGGCTCTTATCGCAGACAAAACTAGCGACAGAACAAACTCAAGTTTGGTTGATGTTCAAAATACCACAACCTTCACAGATTCTGGGACCAAGGGTTCTTTCATCTTCTTAATCTCCGCAAACCGAAGCGCTGAAGATGGTGGAGATGTTACCGCGATAGACCTAAAAAATGATGCCAACGGCGCTGTCGTTTTATACGCGAATCACGGCAAGGTGGCGATTGCCAATTCCAGCACACTAAAATCTGTAACAGGATATCTTATTAGTATGGCGAATAGCGCCCAACTAATTTACGACGATGGTTTGGAAAATTCTATTTTTGACACAGGGCCGGGAGGTTCATGGGTAGTTGACCAATGGAAAGAAGTCCAATAATCTGGAGAATGTATGGGCTTTAAGCACAGATGTTCCCCAAGGGTACCCATGGGTCAGGCTATGTTGGCCATGGTCATTTTGTTGACATTTGTTTCCGCCCTTCTTACTTCGCAAGCCTCTATCCCGGCAAAGGCAGACCTAGCTTTGAGCAGAAAACTTCTTGCGTCAAAACAAGCCTCATTTTTATCAGAGTCCGGTCTTGAGGACGCGAGTTATAGGATACGAAAGGCCTGGGATTACGACCTCACTGAAATACTGAAGATAAATAGTTACACTGCCACCACCAGTGTATTAACCAATTACAATACGGGTGATAAAACACTTGTAACAAGCTCCTCCGTAGAAGAACTGGTGCGTAGTCAATCAGTAGTTTTGTCAAAAAACGACAGGGTTTCATTTAATTACGGGGTACAAGCAGGAGAGGGTGGTTTCAGTTTGGCTAACAGTTCATCGGTGCTCGGGAATATATATTCAAATGGGCGGGTCTCTGGTAGCGGTAATCTCATCCAAGGTTCAGTGGTTTCATCTGGACCGTCGGGACTTATTACGGGTATTCATGCGACCTCCAGTGTTTGGGCACACACCATTCAAAATTCAACAATTGATGTAGATGCGCATTACCAGACATTAAACAATACTACGGTTGGTGGGAGCATGTATCCGGGCAGTCCAGATAAAGTTCCGTCAACTTCCCCACTTCCAGATAGTAAAATTGAAGAGTGGAAACAAATAGCCGCAGACGGCGGTGTCATAAGCGGACCTTGTCCGTACCGTATTATGTCAAACGTAAGCCTCGGACCAAAAAAAATTAACTGTGACCTTGAAATATCCAATAATCCAATCGTAACCATATCCGGAACAATTTGGGTTCTCGGCAATATCACATTTAAAAATAGCAGTTCTGTCAGACTCGCGTCGTCTTTGGGCCCCAATTCAGTTGCCTTGATTGCTGACAATCCAAGCAACCGTCTTAGCTCAAGCGCAATTTCTATTCAGAACTCAACAATTTTCCAAAACTCTGGTACCCCCGGTTCCTACCTGTTCCTCATTTCCAAAAACAACAATACTGGTGAAAGCGGTGTGGCAACCTATGCAATTGACCTAGCCAATTCAGCCCAAGGAGATGTAGTCTTGTATGCCAAAGACGGACGCATATCAATAGGCAATTCAAGCAGACTTCGTTCAGTTACGGGCTGGCAAATTAGTTTAAAAAACTCCGCCCAGCTTCTTTACGACGATGGCTTAGAGAATTCAGTATTTGACACAGGACCAGGTGGCTCTTGGTCCGTTAGCAACTGGAAAGAAGTTGAGTAAATCTGTACAATCCACCCTATATGGATAAAAAGACAAAGAAACTGATTATTGCCAATTGGAAAATGAACCCTAGCAGCTTAGCCGAGGCCAATAAAATGTTCCTTGAGGTAAAAAAAGTGGCCGGAAGGGCTCAAAGTGTCCAGACGGTTATCTGCCCTCCTTTCGTATATTTGGCTCCTTTGGGGGAGTTGATATCCGGACACCGGATAGTTTTGGGAGCCCAAAATGTTTTTTGTGAGAAGGCGGGAGCTTACACGGGTGAGATAAGCCCATCTCAATTGGCTGGGTTGGGTGTTAATTATGCCATCCTTGGTCACTCGGAGAGGAGGGAAATGGGTGAATCAAATACTCTGATTGGACGTAAAATCGCGGCCGTTTTGAAAGAGGGTTTGGTAGCTATTTTTTGCGTTGGTGAACGGGCTAGAGACGAGGCAGGCACTTTTCTGGAAACCGTGAGGTTGCAATTAGAAGAAAGTTTGGCCGATATCCCTAGGCGATATTTTCTTAATCTAGTGCTTGTCTATGAACCGCTTTGGGCAATAAGCACAAATGTAAGCGGCGCACATGCGGAACCCCCGGAAGACATGCTCCAAATGAGTATCTTTATACGCAAAACTCTCGGCAGTTTATGTGGCAAAGATATCGCCGTCAAAATTCCGATTTTGTATGGCGGAAACGTTGACGAAACCAATGTTGCAAGTTACCTCGGACGTGGGGGGGCTAATGGGGCTTTAGTTGGTCGAGCGAGTTTGCGTCCGGATACCTTCGCTAAGATTATAAAAATTGCCAATGAAGCTAGATACGATTGACGCTCTTCCCCCGATTGTTGACAAAAGAATCTTCCTGCGCTTGACACTAAATGTTCCTGTCGCCTCCAGTCTAGTCACGGATGACTTTCGTCTCACCAAGGTGTTACCCACTCTCAAGGTTCTCATAGAAAGAGGAGCGAAGGTTCTTGTTGGCAGTCACATTGGTCCTCTTGGCGATAGTTCGCTCTTGCCTGTCCAGCGTTATCTTGAACGCTTTTTGCCGGCTGGGTCATTTAGTCTCCTCCCGAATTTGCGAGCAAACCCAGGTGAAATTAGCAACAATGAGGATTTTGCCAAAGAACTTGCCAGTTTAGCTGATTATTATGTTAATGAAGATTTTCCAGTTTCGCACCGGAAGCATGCTTCTATTGTCGGTCTGCCTAGGTTTTTGCCTTCATTTGCGGGCTACCAATTTGCAAAGGAAGTTGAACATCTGTCTAGATATATTAGTCCGCCAAAAGGGTCAATATTGATTTTGGGGGGAGTTAAACTTTCCACCAAACTTCCACTTATTAAGTCCTTTTTGCCAAAAGTGGATATGATATTTTTGGGTAGCTATTATGTGTATGAAAAAAACAAACTCCCGAGTGACCCCAAAATAATTTTACCGATTGATGTAGTGGAAGATGCCCGCCGAGTGGTTGATGTGGGTCCGCGCTCGCTAGAGTTTATACAAGAAGCTGTCGCCAATGCCAGCGCGGTAATTTGGAATGGGCCTCTGGGGAAATTTGAAGTTGGCTATCGAGAGACTACCGAAAAATTAGCAGAAGCCATTGCCTACTCCAAGGCAGAGTCGGTGGTGGGTGGAGGCGATAGTGTCGCGGCCATTAGGAAACTAGATTTACTTGATAAATTCACCTTTGTCTCAACTGGTGGGGGAGCTATGCTAGATTTCTTAACCCACGGCACACTGCCGGGTATTGAGGCGATTTTGCAGAGTAAATGTTAACCTCTAATCATACCGATGAATAAATATATTCTATACACCGACGGGGGAGCGAGGGGGAATCCGGGGCCGGCTGGGGCCGGGGCAGTGATTTGTGATGGCGATGGCCAAGTGCTTAAGGAGTTGCATCAGTCACTTGGCCGGGCCACCAACAATTTTGCCGAGTATTCGGCTGTGATTTTAGCGCTTGAAGGGCTGAAGAAGCTTGTGCCCGTTGCAAAACGCAAAGAGGTAGAGGTGGAAGTGCGTATGGACAGCGAATTGGTGGCGCGTCAACTGGGGAATAAATATGAAATCCGCGAAGAAACTTTATTCCCACTTTTTATCAAAGCCCACAACCTTCTTGTGAGCCACTTCCCGCGCACTACCTTCACCCACATCCCGCGCGAGAAGAACAAACACGCCGACAAACTCTCAAATTTAGCGATGAACGAAAGTGAAACTAGTTTGGGTGGTTAGCGGATTTTTTACCGGTATTTTGTTGCGTTCTTTTGTTGATTTCGGTTGGGCGATGCCAGGCCTCATTCTGTTGCTAGGACTAGCGTGTTTATGTTTACGGTTTATTTTTGAACGGGAACAAGTTTATGTTCTCTTGGCTACCTTTTTATTTGCCGCCAGTTTGGGTGTAGCCCGGTTTGAGTGGGATGACGCCAATCGCGATATTATGCCGGTAGGAAATCATGCTGTTGTAGCTGATGAACCAGACGAACGCGAAAATTCCGTGCGTTACATTACGAAGATTGGCGAATCTAGGGTCCTTATTGTTTCTCGCTTATCGCCAAAGTTTAAGTATGGAGACAGACTTTCGGTCCTGGGCAAGTTTGAACGTGTGGGCGATGCGTATCTCAACAAAGATGGTGTTTATTATCAGGTGCTTTTTCCAAAACTTAGTCTCGTTGGAGAAGGGGATGGGAATTGGCTTAGGGCAAAACTTTTTGCAGTAAAAAATTGGTTCTCAGCAAACATTGCTCGGCTTATCGCCGAACCGGAAAACGCTTTGGCCGGAGGCCTTGTGTTGGGAGCCAAACAGTCGTTGGGCAAAGATTTACTAGACGACTTTCGTAATGCGGGTTTGATACACATGGTGGTTCTCTCGGGCTACAACATTACCATTGTCGCTCTCTCAATGATGTGGTTTTTCGGCAAGTTCTTATCTAAACGAGTGAGCATCATTGCGGGAGTAATTTCAATATTATTGTTTGCCGTTATGGTAGGCGGTGGGGCCACTGTTTTTCGGGCCTCAATTATGGCCATTCTTGCTTTACTTGCTCAAGCCACAGGTAGGACTAGCGAAATTTCACGAGCCTTGGTTCTCGCCGCCTTACTGATGGTTTTTATTAATCCAAAGTTACTGGTATTTGACATCGGTTTCCAGCTCTCTTTTTTGGCCACACTCGGACTTATCTATCTTGAACCGATTATCCGTCCTTACTTTATCCGCTTGCCAGAGAAAATTTTGTGGATGGATTTCCGCAAAATCGCGAGCGCCACCATCGCCGCTCAACTTGCCGTTTTGCCACTCATTCTCTACACCTTCGGCAACTTTTCGCTCTATGCCTTCCCAGTCAACATGCTTGTATTGCCGATTGTGCCCACCAGCATGCTTTTGGTTTTTCTTACAGGTATTCTTTTCCCCATTCCAATTATCTCACTTATAGCTTATCCTATCTCCTGGCTCGCATATGCCCTGCTTGGTTACATAATCAGCATTGTCCGCCTTGTCTCAAGCTTACCCTTCGCTTCCCTGACATTCTCAAGTGTGCCTCTCGCTCTAATCATAGTCATGTATATCGTAATAATTTATGTAGTCTCCCTTAATCATAAAAAAGAACAGCACTTGGGGGTCGGACCCCCAAGTGCTTGAAATTGTGATATATTTAACATATGGGTGATATTAATACAGATATAATTTTGACCATCCTTGATAGAAGCAAGCTTGAGTTTGCGGGTATTTTTGGATCGCGTGCCCGCAGTGACGCTCGGCCTGATAGCGACCTTGACTTGCTGGTCAGATTTAAAGAGCCTTTGGGTTTGCTAAAATTGGCATCTATGCAGAGAGAGCTCTCTCTAAAACTTGGCGTGATGGTAGATTTGGTAACAGAGGGTGCTTTGAGCCCCTTCCTCAAGGGAGAGATAATGAAAGACCTAAAACCAATCTATGGCAAAAGATGAATTATTTGTTGGCCACATTCTTGAAGCCATAGCCAACATTAAAGAGTTTTTGCGTGGCGTGACTCACAAAAAGTTTATTGCGGATAAACTTATTCAAAGCGCGGTAATAAGACAGATTGAAATTGTCGGAGAGGCGACCAAAAATCTCTCTGTCGGCTTGAGAGAGCAAGAGAAAGATGTTTCCTGGCAAGATATAACTGGGATGCGAGACATGCTTATCCACGAATACTTCGGTGTAGATGTAGAAGAAGTTTGGAAAACCGCCACAAAAGATATCCCGGAATTAAAGAGGCTGATCCAAAACCACTTCGGACTTGTAAAGTAAAAAAGAACAGCACTTGGGGGTCGGACCCCCAAGTGCCTGACAACAGCCATTTGACCTACGGGCAACTCTCGCTCGGTAGTGCGCGTGGTCTGCGTTTCCGCCGCTTTTTCGTCGCGATCTTCTTCTTGGGTTGTTTTCTGCGACTTGGTGTAGTGTCGTGAGCAATGTCGCGAACCGCATTGCGCAAAGCTGCGTCGATACCAGTTTCTAGTTCCGGTCGGTACATCGGCATACTTGGTTCCTCCGCGGATATGCTAACATAATATCTGTGCAACACAAGACACTTGAATATATTGACCCAGAAATTTACGAAGCGCTTGTGGCGGAGGAAAGGCGACAGAAAAATGGGATTGAATTAATTCCTTCGGAAAATTATGTGAGTGCCGCTGTGCTTGAGGCGCTCGGCTCGGTGTTCACAAACAAGTATTCCGAAGGTTTCCCCGGTCGGCGTTATTACGGCGGCAACGAGAATACGGACAAGATTGAAACTCTGGCAATAGAGCGGGCAAAAAAACTTTTCCGTTGTGACCACGCCAATGTCCAACCTCTCTCGGGCTCGCCTATGAATCAGGCCGTGTATTTGGCGCTCTTAAGACCGGGCGATACGATAATGGGCATGGACCTCTCGCACGGTGGCCACCTTACCCACGGTTCGCCTGTCTCGCATATGGGCAAGCTCTACAACTGGATTCGTTACAAAACGCAACCAGACAAACAAGGCAAGATAGATTTTAACGAGTTGCTTAAACTTGCGCGCGAACACAAGCCCAAAATAATTTTATGTGGTTACACTAGTTATCCGCGGGACTACGATTACGCAGACTTCAAGCGCGTTGCCGACGAGGTGGGTGCCATCACCATGGCCGACATTGCCCACATTGGTGGTCTTGTGGCTGGCGGAGTGATGCGCAATCCTTTTGACTACGGCTTTGACATTGTTACCACCACTACCCACAAAACTTTGCGGGGTCCCCGCGGTGGTATGATTCTCTCGCGCGGCAAAGTTGGCAATCCACTCAAAGCTCCAGAGTCAGGCACCGAACGCGAATATTTACCTACTGTCTTAGACCGCTCCGTTTTCCCCGGTCTGCAGGGCGGGCCACACATGAATCAGATTGCGGCCACAGCCGTCTGCCTTAAGGAGGCTGACACGCCCGAGTTCAAAACTTACGCCACCCAAGTTTTGAAAAACTCCAAAGCCCTTGCCACCGCTCTTAGGAGCAAGGGCGTCAAACTTGTAACCGATGGTACAGATAACCACATGATGGTTATTGATTGTATGACTACGTGGAAACTTGTCGGCAAAGAGGTAGAAAAGACACTAGATAAAGTGGGTATTACCACCAACAAAAGTTTAATACCCGATGACCCGCAACCCCCATTTAATCCATCTGGTCTGCGTCTTGGTAGCCCAGCCGCCACCACAAGGGGCATGAAGGAGGCCGATATGAAGCAACTGGCCACTTGGATAATTGATGCCGTGACAAGTAAAGACAATGAAACAAGGTTACTTGCCCTAAAAGCCGAAGTTGAACACCTCTGCTCCTCTTTCCCCGTGCCAGGTATTCGAAGTTGAACAAAAACAAAACGGGCACTCAAGTGCCCGGGTCCCAGGCCGTTCCCCGCGGATTGACTTGGGTGAATGAACATTCCTGTCCGCAAGATGGGCAGTCGTTCCTGAATGTTGTAGGAAGACCATCAAGGGACCTTTCCCCCATCTTGTCATATACCGAGCAGAGTTTCATGCAACCAGCACAACTTACGATAGGGAAGTGAAAAACATCATCTGTCTTGTTACACTCCGGACACTTTTCCGGGTATGTATTGCTGTAGAACAGACCCGCCTTACTTTCAACCTTTTTTCCTACCTTACCTCGACAAGACGAGCAGGCGTAGAGTTCCATGTGTGTTCCTCCTGCTGGCATTTTAACTGATATAATAATCTTGGGCAACTAGCCCTATGCGCTAGCCACCTGAGGGTGGGGAAAGAGAGGTCTCAAGCATGAACGAACAACCTGATTTGCCGAGGCAAGTATTGCGGCCGAATGACTTCCCAGACTACAGCTCGGTTGTCATTGGTAAGCTCATCCATCTGCCTTGGCAGACGATGAATATGCTACTCGGGGGAGGCAGAATCGCCTTTTGCCCACTTGGCGGTAACAGAAAGGGAGGTAACATCTCCGTGCTTGTTGCGATTGAGCATGCGGTGGCGCCAGAGCATATCCACCTTGCCGACGACACATGTGTTTACCGCGAAATGGTCATTGGTATCGCCGGAGTCATGCAAGATATTGATGACGAAGGGAACTCGGTGACTGTGAGGCCGGGGGGATATTCTTTTCCACTCCACTGATGCGCCACACGCTCCGGGGGCCACAGATTCCGCCTTGGTCTATTATCATCAACCTGTCGGCTGGAAAGCTGTAAGTTAGGTTACGCCAAGACCTGGCCATGGGGTACAGCGATGATAATGGGGCGGTTTGACGAAAGTCGGACCGCCCTAAATTATTTTGCTGGGGAAATTAGACAATTTTTGAACAGTTTTAAATAAGGTGGGGAAGGGCTCTACTTGGGAGTGTTGACTTTAGAAATGGCTCTAGTAAGCCACATACTTAAGTCAACTTGACGTTTTGGACTTGACAAGATGTGATAAATAATGCTACCATACTTACATGGACGCGAATATGCGTCCTTTATTTATGCAAATCAAAAACTATATTGACGCTACCAAACTCCTGTTTGTTGTTGTGGCTATTTTAGCTGTGCAAGCAAATGTACTACTCGCCAGCGATAGTCGTGGTAAGCAGATAAATGCCTACACAGACTTGTTCAGTCAAGAGGCTCAAGATGTGCTTTGGCTTTCCCGCATTCTATATTCCGAGAGCAAGGTGCGCGAGGAACAGATTATTGTTGCTTGGGTAGTTCGCAATAGAGTAGAGTCCGGTTACAGAGGAGCGCAGTCTTACAAGGATGTAGCTATTTCACCTGCACAATTCTCGGGACTCTGGCCGTCTGATTCGCAATACAAACTCAATATTTCGCGCGATTACAAAATCAAGGGCGACAGGGCTTGGGACCAAGCGATCGCTATTGCCCAAGCCGTATACTTTGCCCCAGAGACCCTCCGTCCCATACCCGGAACTGTCCGCCATTTCTATTCACCCATGTCTGTTTCGCGAGACCCAAATTGGATTAACGACAAAAAGCCTTCCGTAGTGTTGCGGAGCGATGACGGCGCCGTCCGCTTTGCATTCTACGATGGCATTCGCTAACAAAAGTCTTGTAAAATTACTCAAAATATACTAATATCTTAAGTATGACGAACAGCTACCTTCAACAACAACTTGAATATTTTAAATCCAATCAAAATGAACTCATAAAGAAATATGAGGGAAAATTTCTTGTTATCAAGGATCAAGAGATACAAGGTGTCTATGATACAGAAATGGAAGCATATACAAATGCTAAAAATAAATTCGAACTTGGCACTTTTTTAATCCAACAATGTCTCCCCGGTCAAGAAAGTTACACCCAAACCTTTCACTCTCGGGTGGCACTTTCTTGACTCTATGCAACACCACGCATTCACTACCCGATATAACGGACGAGCGCGCGTACTTTTCACTAAGGTGAATGTATGTTTGCCTGTTACCCCTGCGGAAGCGCAAACACAAAAAGTTGAATTTAGAGAATATATTGCAATATGGGATACTGGAGCAACACACTCCGCTATAACAAAAAGGGTTGTAGATAATCTTGGTTTACAACCCACTGGAGTACGAGAAACGAGGCATGCTGGTGGAAAATCTTCAAACAATACATATTTGGTCAATATCGCATTACCGAATAAGGTAATGGTTCCCCACGTGCGAGTAACAGAAGTACAGCTTATTCCTGACGACAATGCTTCAGACGATACCCAACCCCAGCTTTTAATCGGAATGGATATTATTGGTCTTGGCGATTTTGCCGTTACTAACACCAATAACAAAACCACCTTTTCGTTCAGAGTTCCATCGGTTCAGGAAATAGATTTTATACCAGATACTCAAGAAAATAATGTAATGGAGGGCGGTAATAGACAACAACGACGTGCCCTTCAGGCACGGAAAAGAAAGGGGTAGATTAAGAGCATTGAAGTCCGCCCCCAATTTTTCAAAAACAAATGATGTCGCAAATGGAAAATCCCTCCCCAAACCCTTTTCCATTTGCGACATCATTTGTTTTTGAAAATAGGTTCGAGCTTGGTACAATAAGCACTCCAACTCCTTCCGCGGAAGAAGTTTTGCTTTTATGGGGCAACTTAACTGGTGCTGAAAACTAAAATTGCCACAATGGCTATAGGTAAGCCTACAAGCTGATGGAGACGCAACTTTTCTTTGTTGAAGTAGAGACCTAAACCTATGGCAAGTATTACATAGCTTTCGCTGATGGTTGTAGCTATCGCTAGAGATGTGTAGGTGGTGGCATAGGCGAAAGCTACCCAGCCGAGGGTGTCAAAGAAGCTTTCGGCCAAGACCAGCATTTTGTTTTGCTTGAAGTTATTCACAAACTGTCTGAATTTGCTGGACATTATTATGTAGAGGAAAGTGCTGATACCGATAAAAAGAAACGTTGACCAAATGGTAAGGAGAGGAGATATGTTACGGCTGGCCATGGC
>Ga0209542_10011460_pt1 | contig 15723 bp, 16 predicted proteins | sample RifCSPhighO2_01_FD_184028 | JGI IMG/M metagenome (GOLD analysis project Ga0209542, IMG submission 184028) | Soil microbial communities from Rifle, Colorado - Rifle CSP2_plank highO2_0.1 (SPAdes) (version 2) | ecosystem: Environmental > Terrestrial > Deep subsurface > Rock core/Sediment ... | reverse complement strand
TTGCAGGCACTCGGGTGGCAGGCCAAGACCGGCTTTCGGGAGGGCATCACCAGGGCTTATGCGGATTATCTGCAAAACGTCGTCAAAGCCGCCTGACGGCGCGCGATGAAAAACAGATCCGAAAGCGTATCTCCAGTGCCGGAGACGCTTGCATTTTTATGCGCATATCTGGCCCAGCACTGTTTCGTTGACGACCACGACCTGCCGTGTGGGCCTGATTTCTTCATCGGCGCCAAGCCCAATGCATGTGTCTCATGGCTAGTCCGTTTTTCGAGACGCCGCGTGGCGATATGGGCTTTTCGCTCTGAAGCGGCAATGGCCCAGATCCATAACCCGACGCGCAGGATTCCAGAAGTTCATCACCAGCATGGTCTGGTGTAATGAAGAGGAAAATGAACAGTAGAAAAAAGAAGGACTGGCCCGACATCAAGAGGGTTCATTCAATTATTTTCGATTTCGACGGTGTATTTACCGATAATAAAGTTTACGTTGCGCAGGACGGCATCGAGTTTGTCCGCTGTGATCGTGCTGATGGTCTGGCGATAGATTTTCTCAGGCGGTATCGCGATACAAACCAGTCAGAACTGGATTTTTTTATCCTCTCGACCGAGCGAAATCCGGTGGTGGCAGCACGAGCTCATAAACTGCAACTTGCATGTAAACAGGGCGTTGGCAACAAGCTCGCTTTTATTGTCCAATATTTCAAAGAGCGTTACCCTCAACATGCCAACCCTTTCGCCGGCCTTGTTTATTTTGGCAACGATCTTAACGATCTTCCGATTATCGTCCGGGCAGGTTTTTCGGTGGTGCCCCACGATGCGCATGCCAGAGTGAAACAAGCGGCCTCGGCCGTTCTGCCGCAGAACGGCGGGGAGGGATTTGTCCGGGCGGCAATTGAGAAACTGTTAGGAGTGAAAAACATGACATTGGAGGCTATTCATGAGTTTGTTTCTAATCGCTGAAATAGGCATCAACCACAACGGCGATATTGATATCGCCAAGCAGCTGATCGACGTGGCCGCAAATGCGGGCGCCGATGCAGTCAAATTTCAGAAGCGGACTATTGATCTGGTCTACGCCAAGGAATTTCTCTACAGTCAGCGTGAAAGCCCCTGGGGAAAGACGCAGCATGACCAGAAGATGGGCCTTGAGTTCGGCGTGAAAGAATACCGCGATATAGATGATTATTGCAGAAAAAAAGGCATTGAATGGTTTGCTTCTGCCTGGGACCTGGAGAGCCAGAAGTTCCTTCGGCAGTTCAATTTGAAATACAACAAGATTGCGTCAGCGATGATCGTCTATGAGGACCTTTTGCGGGAGGTTGCGTCGGAGAAAAAATATACATTAATTTCGACAGGAATGAGCACCGTCAAGGATATCGATCGGGCGGTTGATATATTCAAGACCGCGGGTTGCCCCTTTGAATTGATGCATTGTGTTTCGACCTATCCCATGGACGATGAGGATGCCAACCTCAACCGCATTATGGCACTGAGAAATCGTTACGGTTGCAAGGTGGGATACAGCGGACACGAGGTTGGACTGGCTGTATCTTATGCCGCTGCCGCGCTCGGCATTACCTCACTTGAACGTCATATCACCCTCGATCGAGCCATGTATGGGTCTGACCAGGCGGCGTCTATCGAGCCCGCGGGCTTCACGCAACTCGTTGGTGCAGTGAGAAAAATCCAGAAGGCCATGGGTAACGGTGATATCGAGATCCATCCGAAGGAAGTTCCGATTGCAAAAAAACTGAGAGCGCATATTCGGTGGACAGCTTCCGAGTGAGGCGCATGGAGAAACGAGGGAATTTTCGCGAGGATTAAATGAAAGTTGTTGCGATTGTACCGGCGCGTTCGGGTTCGAAGGGGGTTACAGACAAGAATATCAGGCCGTTAGCCGGGCGGCCGTTGATCGCTTTTAGTATTCGTGTCGCGCTACGTTCGCCGAATATCGACAGGGTTCTCGTGTCCACCGATTCCGAGGAATATGCGCGGATTGCACGAGAGTTCGGAGCGGAAGTCCCGTTCCTTCGCCCCACCGATATTTCGGCGGATATGTCAACCGATCTCGATTTTTTCAGACACGCACTGAACTGGTTGCAGTCGCACGAAGGACAGGTGCCTGATTTATTTGTGCACCTCCGGCCCACCACGCCGCTCAGGGATCCACAGATTGTGTCCAAAGCCGTGGAGGTAATGAAGCTTTCGCCGGCCTCAACCGCCTTGCGTTCGGTCCATGAAATGCCCGAGTCCGCGTACAAAACATTCGAAATATCCGGCGAATGGCTGAAAAGCGTCGGCAGCGGATCTTTTGCGCTGGATGCGGCAAATAATGCAAGGCAGCAATTTCCCAAGACGTACCATGCCAACGGATACGTGGATGTTGTGAGAAGTTCGATGATCATGGAGCGCAATAAACTCCATGGTGACAAGGTTCACGCGTTCGTTACCCCTCCGGTTACCGAAATTGACACGCTGGATGACCTCGATTATCTGCAACATCAGGCCGAGCGGAATCCCGCGTGGGTAGAAAAGCTCTTCAGAGAATGAATTCATGGCAGAACTATTCGACATTACACCAACCCCGGTTCCACGCGTAAAAACCCGGTTCCGCGAAATCAAGACCGACTTGCCTTGCGCCGAAAGCCTTCGGCTGTTCTCGGATCTGGAGCGGTACGAATCGAGATCCATGCAAGGACAGCTGCCCATCGCCTGGGACCGGGCGGAAGATTTCGCGATATACGACAAATGCGGCAATAAATGGATAGATTTTACGTCGACGATTTTCGTTACCAATGTTGGTCACGCGAATGAACACGTGCGAAGCGCGCTTCGCGAAGTTCTCGACAAGCCGTTGCTCCATACGTATGCCTACACTAATGAGTACCGCGCGAAATATCTTCGGAAGCTGATTGAGTTTGCCGGCGGCCATTTCGAAAAGGCCTTTCTTCTATCAGCTGGAACGGAAGCAACCGAGGCGGCGCTCAAGCTGATGCGGATGCAAGGCCAGAAAACGGGCAAGCGCAGATTGGGCGTGATCTGTATCGAGGGGAACTGGCACGGTCGTACCATGGGCGCGCAGATGATGAGTAGCAACGCCGCACAGAAGGCCTGGATCGGTTATCAGGACCCCGACATGCACCATATCCCGTTTCCGTACCCGTGGGCCGTGGACGAACAGGGCGCCGGCGATTTCCTGGACAAAGGCCTGAAAGAGCTGGAGAAGCGGGGAATTGATCTGCACAGGGACGTATGCGGCTTCATGCTGGAGACATTTCAGGGCTGGGGGGCGGTGTTTTATCCCCGATCTTTCGTTCAGAGAATCGAATCACTATGCCGTGAAAAAGCGATTCTCCTGACGTTTGACGAAATGCAGGCCGGTTTTGCGCGTACCGGAAAGCGGTTCGGATATGAGCACTATGAGGTGAAACCGGACTTGATCTGCTGCGGTAAAGGCATGGGTTCCGGTGTGCCGCTTTCCGGCGTGCTGGGATCAGCGGCGGTGATGGATCTGCCCGAAGTGGGCAATATGAGCAGCACCCATTCCGCGGGGCCGCTGGTTTGTGCCGCCGGTTTGGCAACGCTGGAAGAGATCGAGCAGAGAAATCTGGTGGAAGAATCTTCGCGCAGAGGGAGCTTGCTGCACGGCGGACTGCATGAAATTCAGGCCAAATATCCGGAAAGAATTTCTCACGTACTGGGCAAGGGCATGATTGCTGCGCTGCTGTTCAGAAACCCCCAGACCGGCATGCCGGACGGCGCTACCGCCACTAAGGTCGCCCGGAAATGCCTGCAGAAGGGGCTATTGGTCGTGCACACCGGAAGAGAATCCATCAAGGTCGGCCCCCCGTTGATCATCTCCGACGAGGCCCTGCTGGAGGGCGTCGCGGTGATTGAAGAATCCATTCGGGAAAGTCTCGCGTAATCACGCATGATAAAGAATATCCGGCACACGGGCATTGTCGTAGCCGATCTCGACGCCGCTCTGCATTTCTGGTGCGATCTACTTGGATTCCGGGTGATGAAGCGAATGGATGAATCCGGCGGTTACATTGACGCGATGATGGGTCTGGAGAACGTGCGCGTCACCACGGTAAAACTGGCTGCGCCCGACGGTAACCTGGTAGAACTCCTGAATTTCCATTCCCACCCGGGAGAAAAGACATGGAAGGGTTCACCATGCTCCACGGGCCTGACTCACATCGCGCTGACCGTGGACAACCTGGACGAAGCCTACCGGCGTTTATCCGTGGCAGGGATAACATTCAAGGCGCCACCGCAAAAGTCACCGGATGGTTATGCAAAGGTGACGTACTGCTGCGGTCCCGAAGGCTTGTTATTGGAACTGGTTGAGGTTTGTGAAGGATGAGTGAACCGTGATCGGCCGAGACATGAAGGGACTCTTAAAGAAGATTCTTCCACCCATTTTTGAGGATATTAGAAAGGCGTTCAAACCGGTTCATTTCCTCGGGCCATACGGAACACTTGAAGAAGCGAAGTCCCAAGTTAGGACAAAGGCGTTCGAGAGTAAAGCATGGATACAGAATACGCTGGATAAATTTGATCGAGTTCCAGGATTAAAGGATGGTTTTTTCCCCCAACATCAATTTCTTCTCTCAACCTTGTTAAGCCTTGAGACATATCGTGGGAGAGTGAAATGCGTTGATTTGGGCGGTGGTGCAGGGGAGATCGTGCCCATTCTTATGAGTCAGGTCAAGCATGCCGACCACGTGGCCTACTTCATTATGGATAACAGTGTTTTGATTGAGCACGGCCGCGAAAGATTGCCCTCGGTCACTTTCATCGATTACAAAAAAGCGAGCCCCGAAGAAATCGCGCAATTACGTGATGCCGATTTGCTGTTCATGAGCAGCGTCCTTCATTACATAGAGGATTGGGAAGCCGCTTTGTCGTACATCAAGAATGAACTGCGTCCACGGCAGTTGGTAATATGCCGCCACTATTCTCCGGATAATAATGACAAGGTCATTTATGCAACGCAAAGGATCTATACAAAGTTCGGTTATTGCGGGGAGGAGGCTATCACGTTGATTAACCATCAGCTTGTTGCCGAAGCTCTGGAGCCGGTATATCGACGTGTGATTGCTGCAGTGGCAGATGAACCGGACTATTTCCCCAAGAGTTTCCATCCCTGCATGATGAGGGAAAGAACACTGATGTTTGAGCGGGTGGTGTAGGGTATGGCTGAACACAATCAGATTACCGATCAATCAAAGGCTGGTGCGATAGCAAGTTGTCCGATTTGCGGCCAGGTTACTACTGAAATACTGACCGATAAACTGCGGCGCGGAAGCGGAACGGTATATCTGTGTAACGATTGTGATCTCGGTTTTCTGATTTCTGCGCCGGTCGACGCCAAGACGTATTACGATGGCGAATACCGCGATGCTTACTCGCACAGGGCAGACGGTTCAGCGACTCATGCCTCTGAGCTTTTTGATGTGTACAAACACTATCAGCAGAGCCGACTCGATCTCATTCGCCCTTATTTGGGACCGGAAGTAGATATACTAGAGATTGGGGCTTCAGCAGGACAGTTCTTGTTTCACTTGGAAGGATCAAGCCGGCGACGCTGTGCTATTGAGCTTGATAGTGCATGCTGCGAGTTTATGGCATCGAAGTTGGGTATAGATGCGGATTCCAACCTGTTGAGTGAATCGCGATTTTCCGGACAGCAGTTCGATGTAGTCTGCGCATTTCAGGTAATGGAACACACCACTGATCCGGTCGCTTTCCTTCGAGATATTAGAGCGGCAATAAGACCCGGTGGGATTGCGTTCGTTGAAGTGCCGAACAGGCATGATCCGTTGCTATCTGTTTGGGGCATTTCCACATACCAGCCGTTCTTTTATCATTCTGCTCACCTCCATTATTTCAGCGCAAAGGTGTTGCGAAGGATTGCTGCGGCAGCCGGTTTTGCGTCAGAAGATATTTCGTTTCGCTTCATTCAGGACTACAACCTGCTGAACCACCTCCACTGGATAATGAATGGCACTCCCCAGGCAACGTGCCATGTTGGACTCTCTGGGGTGAAATTCGAAGGCAGAGATGCAGAGATGGCGCATTGGCTCACGAGTGAGTTGGCTCATCTTAATGATGCATACGTGAAAAAGCTCATGGCAAAAGAGAAGACATCAAATATCATGATGATTCTTCATCATGAGAAATAACATAGGTTTCATGCAAGGCCGTCTGTCACCGTTGATTGACGGAAAGATCCAATCTTTTCCTTGGCCTTATTGGCGCGATGAGTTCGCTCTTGCGCAACAGCTTGGTTTTTCGCTTATGGAGTGGACTCTGGATCAAGAAAGGCTTTATGAGAATCCTCTGATGACTGAAGCCGGGCGGCGCGAGATTCGAGTACTTCAGGAACGCCATGGCGTGGATATATCATCGCTTACAGGCGACTGCTTCATGCAGGCGCCGTTTTACAAGGCCGAAGGTGAAAATCGAAAGGTTCTTGAGAAGGACTTTCTCAATATTGCATCCGCATGCTCAATGGCTGGAATACGTATGATCGTTGTCCCACTGGTGGACAAAGGACGATTGGATAGTTCTGAGCAGGAGCATGTACTGGTGGGCTTCCTGACGGCCAATGCCGACTTTTTCAAGTCAAGCAGACTGTCCGTGATCTTTGAATCAGACTTCCCGCCTGAGCGACTGGCTCGCTTCATCGACAGACTTGATCCCGTTTTGTTCGGAATCAACTACGATGTTGGCAACAGTGCGGCCCACGGCTTTCGCCCGGAAGAGGAGATTCAGGCCTACGGTCACCGTATCGCAAATGTGCATGTGAAAGATCGCAAGCGTGGCGGGACGACAATTCCACTTGGCGAGGGCAGCGCTGATTTCGAGTCGGTATTCTACGGCCTTTCCAGAATCGATTATCAAGGAAATTTTATACTTCAGACCGCGCGCGCGAGTGACGACGACCATGCGGCGGTGCTGTGTCGTTATCGTGATCAGACAAAGGCTTGGATTGCCCGGAGTTCACGTCATGAATCTTGATCTGACTGGGAAAGTGGCTCTGGTTACAGGTTCGACGAAAGGGATCGGAAGGGAGATAGCAGAATCGCTGCATCGAGAGGGGTGCGTAATTGTGCTCAATGCGCGTGATACGGAAGAGTTGGCAACGGTCAGCCGGGAAATGGGCCTGGACCCTGATAAGCATGCGATAAAAGGTGATGTTACTCGCGTCAATGACTGCTTTCGGATGGTGAACGATGTTCTCCGGCACTTCGGCAGGCTTGATATCCTTGTTTGCAATGTTGGTAGCGGACGTTCTGTGGCGCCTGGTGATGAAACGTCCGAGGAGTGGGAACGCGTTTTAGCGCTGAATCTTTGGAGCACCACTAATATGGTGGAGGCGGCGAGACAAGCGCTTGCAGCAACGAAAGGGACAATCATCTGTGTTTCCTCGATATGCGGGATTGAGATGATTCCAGGAGCACCTGTGACATACTCGGTTGCCAAAGCTGCGTTGAATGCTTACGTGCGCGGAATTGCACGCCCGCTGGGCAAACTCGGGGTGCGGATCAACGCAGTGGCGCCTGGCAATATTCTGTTCGAGGGATCCGTGTGGGCACGGAAGCTCCGGGAAGATCGCTCTGAGGTGGACAGAATGCTGAAACAGGAAGTCGCCTTGGCATCTCTAGGCCGCTCCGCGGATGTCGGAAATCTGATCTGCTATCTGGTTTCTCCTTTGGCTGGGTTTGCCACCGGAGGAATTTATGTTATTGATGGCGGACAAATCCGTTCTCAATGATTTAATGATTCAAATAGCCGGGAAACCGTAACGAGAGTCACGAGAGAAAGGCAGAGCTCAATCGGACAGGCTCTGCAAGGGCTGCGAAACATCTATGCTTAGTGGCAAATTCAATCTTTCTGGAAAGACGGCCCTGATTACGGGGGCGGCGGGACTGCTCGGAATCGAGCACGCCGCGGCGCTGCTGGAAAGCGGCGCAACCGTCGTGCTCACGGATCTTTCCAGTAGCGCGCTTCAATCGACAGCCGCGAAACTCACGGACAGCTTTGACTCAGGTAAGATAATCAGCGAGACGATGGATGTTACGGATATAGCGGCTATTCGGTCGGTCGCGAAAGACATCGTCACATCCGGTCGTCACGTCGATATCCTGGTCAACAATGCCGCCATCGACCCGAAGGTAAAGGGCGACCAGGGAATAATCGAGACATCACGCTTGGAGAATTTTCCCCTCGATCAATGGGCCCTGCAGATGAACGTCGGATTGACCGGGGCGTTTCTTTGCAGCCAGGTTTTCGGAACCGCCATGGCCCAAAACGGCAGTGGCGTCATTCTGAACATCGCCTCGGATCTGTCTGTCATATCACCGGATCAACGTCTCTATCGGAAACCGAATGTGAACGATGAATTACAGCCGGTTAAACCGGTCACGTATTCGGTCATCAAGGCTGGTTTGGTCGGTTTGACCCGCTATCTGGCGACCTACTGGGCCGATAAGGGTGTGCGTGCCAATGCCTTGTCGCCAGGTGGCGTCTACAACGGGCAGGGCGAGGAGTTCGTGCAACGTTTGACATCCCTTATCCCCTTGGGCCGCATGGCTGCTCGCGATGAATATCGTGCCGCCGTGCAGTTCCTGTGTTCCGACGCCTCCGCCTATCTAAATGGCCAGAATCTGGTGATGGATGGCGGTCGATCGGTGTGGTGATATCCCGTCACAAACCGCGTAGCGAATTCGTCATCTCGGATTTTTTGTGCGGAAAGTTCGGAAACAAGACTGTCCCGCCCATGCTTGTCAGGGCATGCAATTGGCTGTCCGCCGGGCATCAGAGACATGAATGATCGGTCGGTCACGAATCATTCGTTAAATTCATTTTTCTAACCGGAGTTCATCGCGATATGCGTATTCTCATTCTTGGAGGTGATGGTTACCTCGGGTGGCCCACCGCTATGTATCTGTCCAATCGCGGCCACGATATAGCGGTCGTCGACAACATGGTCAAACGATTTTGGGAGGCTGAACTGGGTGTGCAACCGCTGGTGCCGGTTCGTCCGTTTCACCTGCGGGCAAAACGGTGGAAAGAGACCACCGGAAAGACTATTCAGTTCTACACCTGCGATATCGCGCAAAATCACCGCCACATTTACCGGATATTCGAACAATTCCTGCCGGATGTCGTCATTCACTATGCCGAGCAGCCGTCCGCACCCTTTTCGATGATTGACAGGGAGAAGTGTGTAACGACACAGCACAACAATGTCATCGGAACCCTGAACGCACTGTTCGCAATACAGCATACAAATCCAGACATACATTTGATCAAGCTCGGAACAATGGGAGAGTATGGCACTCCCAATATTGACATCGAAGAAGGCTGGATTGATATAGAACACAACGGGCGTCGCGACCGCGTGTTGTACCCGAAAAAACCGCATTCCTTCTATCACCTGTCGAAAGTGCACGATTCCAGCAATCTGGAGTTCGCCTGCCGTGTGTGGGGGAGCAGGGTGACGGATCTCAATCAGGGCGTCGTTTACGGCATCGACACGGATGAAACACGGATGCATCCGCAGTTGAACACGAGCTTTCATTACGACGATGTTTTTGGAACGGTAATCAACCGTTTCGTTGTGCAAGCCAGCCGCGGGCTTCCGCTTACTGTATACGGCAAGGGCAGCCAAACTCGTGGTTATCTGAATATCCGCGATACGTTGCGATGCGTCGAGCTCGCTGCCCTTAATCCGACAGAACGAGGAGAGTTCCGTGTTTTCAATCAATTTACTGAACAATTCACGCTGAATCAGATCGCCGACCTGGTCAAAACAGCGGCGAAATCGGTCGGGCTGACGGTGAATATTGATCACATCCCGAATCCGAGGGCCGAACAGGAAGAGCATTACTATAACGCGAAACATTCAGCCTTGCCGGCTCTCGGGCTGAAACCGCATGTGTTGTCGCAAAGCGTCCTTGTGGGGATGCTGGAGACGGCGTTGCAGTACAAAGAAAACGTCGATGACAGCAAGGTGATGCCAACGGTCAGATGGAAAAACTGATGAGCTTTCCTTCTCATTTTTGCATACAGGGAAGAAAGGTCGGCAATTCCGCTCCCTGTTTGATTATCGCCGAAGCGGGAGTCAATCATTTTGGAGACATGGACAAGGCGTTCCGTCTGGTAGATCTCGCCGTGGATGGAGGTGCGGATGTTTTCAAGATACAGCACTTCTACACCGACCGGCTCATTGGCGAAACAGCTCCGGAATGGCGCGAGCGGATGCGCCCCAAAGAGCTCTCGGAGCCGGATGTTCTTCGGATCAAGGAATATTGCGATCGTCGCGGCATTATTTTCATGTGCACCCCTCACGATGATCGAGCCTTTCAATATCTGCACGAGCAATTGAACGTGCCTGCATTCAAGATCGGGTCGGGAGAGGTGGAGAACTGGCCATTCCTGAAAAAAGTTGCCAAGACGGGAAAACCGGTAATCCTGTCGACGGGCATGTATGAAATTGCACAGATTCGGGAGGCGGTGCGTCTTTTCGCGGAAAATAATTGTTCAGCACTGGCCGTACTGCACTGCGTCACGAATTACCCGGCGGAACCGAAATCCATCAATCTGAAGGTAATGAACCAGATACGCGAATTTTTCACCGGGCCGGTTGGTTATTCGGATCACACGGCGGGAACGGCAGTGCCGTTGGCCGCCGTCGCGTTGGGCGCAAGCATTATCGAGAAACATATAACGCTGGACCGCGATGTGCCGAATGCGCAGGACTGGAAAGTGTCCTGCGATCCGTCGAATTTCCGGACATTTGTGGACCAGGTGCGTGAGATTGAGGCAGCCCTGGGTGGAACGCCTAAATTCATCGGGACAGATGAAAAGGCCTCGGTACGTTGGGCGCGGAAAAGTCTGCATGCCGCCGCAGATATCCATGCCGGTGAGGTATTGCTGGAAAGCTCATTCGTGGCGCAACGCCCGGGAACCGGGATTTCACCCGCGCGCCTCGGTGAGTTCGTCGGTCGACGTGCGCTCGTGGATATTCGTGTCGGGACGATAATCGATCCAGGAATGATCGGGTAAGGAAAGGCGCTGATGATCTACTGGGATGTCGAACCCTCTCTTTTGAGCTCGCCTGCCATAACCAACCGTAATCTGCTTGCCGAAAAATATGTCGCCAGGTCGGCGGAGGAGATGATCGCGCAGTATTCCGGTCTGACGCCGGATCAGGTTAAGCGTGAATTCACCGAAGTTTTCAATGTCGTGAGGCGGCTTGGCGTGGAGCTGAACGGCACTGGAATGGAGTTGGGCGCCGGTGTTGGCGTGTTATCGGCAGTCGCCGCACGGTTCTGGGATGGCATTGACCAGTTGTATGCGATCGAGGTTGTCCCCAAGGTGACAGAGCTGTTGCAGCCGCTTGCTGTGCGGTATATCGCGCAGGAGGCGGCGCGGAAGATTACGGGAGTTGTCGGTTCCTTCGACAACATGAACGTGCCTGATGCCTACTTCGACTTCGGTATCGAGTATGCGTCACTGCATCACAGTAATGATCTGCGAAAAACCCTTCGTGAGGTTGCGCGTGTTCTTAAACCAGGCGCGCCGTTGATAGCGATTGACCGTGTTCACCACAACGGCGTCTCGGACGAACAGCTTCGTTTCATGCTGGATGTGGAATATTCTGCGGATTGGAAGCGCCAAAATGGCTATTCTGAGGCCAGGCTGAATCGGGCTCAAAACGGCGAACACGAGATCCGCCGTGAGGAATGGGTCAAGGCATTCAACGAATGCGGGTTTGATTTGCGGCGACGCATAGAATTGCGTCCGGTCAGCATGCGTCTCTTGTTGTACAAAATGATTCTCATGCTTCCTTTCCGGTTGCGAAAAACACTTGATCTTTATCCTTCGCGCGTCCGTCCCACTGTCGGTGAGATATTATGGCGCCTGGGCATGCTGTTTGGCGTGTCGGTGGGTTCCACGTATGCGGTTGCTGACAGGGAACATTCCCTGTTTGTCGCAATTCGGCGGTAAGAGCGACGCCAAATGGCAAAGTTGATGATGCTTCCTGCCATCGGCGTATGGCCGATGCTGGAATACGAGCTGGATATAGCGGAAAGGCATCTGGCAGCGGGGCAGGAGGTTGTTTTTCTTGTATGCGAGGGGAATGCGCCGTTTTGTCCGGCCAATCTCGCGATGAAGAAACGGATATGCTCTGAATGTCAGTCCCGGGTCCGGTCTGGAATCAACTGGTTGGGCCGTAACCGTCCGAATCTGACCATCGGCAGCCTCTATAACATAAGCAAGACGGAGCAAGTCATGTCTCGCAGGCTTGCGCAGGAAGCGGGCCAAGGCAGGACAACCGACTTGAATGATCTGCCGGCGGATTTGCGAGGTACGGATTGGTATGAGGCGGCTTATTCAACACTGCAGACGACTTTTAAGGAACTCCGTCCTGATCTCGCGGCAAGACGGCAGTTGTTCGAAAATATTTTGGAGGATTATTTCCAGGCGTATTTTTCGTTTCACGCTAATTGTCGACAGCATCAACCCGATACGGTATGGATTTACAATGGCCGCATCACGCGTTATCGGCCTGCACTGCGAGCGGCACAAAAATCACATTTGAGGGTATACACCTACGAGTATCCATTGCATGGATTCAAACGCTATGTCGTGTTTGAAGGCCAATATTTGCATGATTTCGGGTTCAGATCACGCGTATGGAAGGAACGTTTCGAGAAGTATCCATTGCCGGAGAACAAAAAACTTGATATCGGAGACCGGTGGTTCAGAAAACGCTTGCATCGTGTACAGCTTGGATATGAAAAAGTTTTCGCGTCTCTGCAGGTAAAGGATCTGCTCCCGGAAGATTGGAACGGAGACCGGTGTAACATCGCGGTGTTCAACAGTTCCGAGTGGGAATCCGCCGGCGTGCCGGAATCGAAACGCTGGGCCTACGAGGATCAATACAACGCGCTTGAAAGGATTTTCCGCGACACCGAAAATCTTTCGAATATTCATTTCACCTTTCGGATCCATCCACATCTGGCCAAGAGAGATCCACACAGCGTGACGCGCTTCATGACGCTTTCCCGATTCAGCCATGTTACGGTGCTCCCGCCGTCATCGAAGTACGACACCTACGCGCTGGTCATGGCAAGCGACTTGACGTTGACTTTCTACTCACTGGTGGGGGTCGAGGCGGCGTATCTGGGGAAGCCGGTGATTTGCATTGGTCCGACACCTTATCAGGATTTCGGCTGCGCCTATTTACCCAGGACGCACGCAGAACTGATCGATGCTTTGACGCATCGGGAGGAAGCGAGAGACCGTTTCCCCCTGGTCGAGAAAGCCAGATACGGCGCCAAGGCTTTTGCCTTTGCACGCACGTTCTCCGGGGAAAAGGTCAAATATGTCGTGAAGCGCAATTATTACCGCGCCTTGATGCGCAGGAATGGTGTTTTAACCGAAATTCGCGCGGGAATCTGGATAAAAATACTTAACCGGATGCTGTCATTACCCCATTATCTCCTCGAGACTGTCCAGAGAATCCGGAAGGATGAGATGCTGCGTCATGAGATTTCACGGTCGCCCGTAAGCGCCGTTGCAAGATTCATCCGGGAGAGGATATTCGGCACGGTTCCCTGACAACATGGCGCGTCAGGAATATATGCCGAGCTTTTTCAGAACATAGGCAGGGGTAGGCAGGTAGCTGTGGAGGAATGTATAACGATCGGCTTCATGATCCGGCAAGACAGCATCCGGATGTGTCAGCGGAAAAGTCATCTCGTTCGTAGATATGTTCGCAGCCCGAGAGACGGTACGGGTATGATGCGCGTCCTCTCCAAAGCCGATATTCGCAACCAGATTCACTCCAGGAACGATTGCAACGCGCCCGTTGAGCCATGAGGCGAACAGCCATTGGTAGTCCCAGGTGTCGATACGCTGGCGGTACATCAGGCTGAAGATTCGCGACCAATAAAATCGCTCAATGGGATTCCTTATAGTCGCAAGCACCTGTGTCCGGTACCTAGACCAGAGGCGCATGTCCGGATCGTAGCTGCCCAACCACCGGTCACGCCATGTCGCCCAGCCCCAGATGTGACAATAGCGCGAGAAGTAGTAGCTGGCATCGCCGCGCTGACGGCCGAATTGGAAATTATCGCCGGATATCATCGCCACGCGTTGATCGAGCGCGTATCGGTAAAGAAGTTCCTGGCAAAAGGTGAAGAAGGATGGAACGGGAACGCAGTCATCCTCCAGGACGATGCCGTTCTCCTCGTGTTGGAAAAACCAGGTAATGGCGCCGGAAATCGAATCCCGCGCGCAAAGATGCGTATCCCGATAAAGCCGGTTTACCGTACAGGGCCAGTCGATTTCGTCGAATATCATTCTGACAGCCGCGCATTGTTCAGTTTCTTGCGGGCGGTCGGGGCGAGGCGCGTTACAGGCAACGTAGAGGCGCTTCGGACGCGCTTCGCGGACCGATTGAAACACGCGCCGCGTCGTATCTGCGCGACGGTAGGCGATGATCAGGACAGGGGTTTCGAACAAGGTGGCGGCGCGTATCGGGGGACTACCAGATCTTCCACGGAGCACGCCCTTCGTTCCACAGACGGTTCAGTTGATTGCGGTCACGAAGCGTGTCCATGCTGTGCCAGAATCCGGTATGGCGATAGGCGTACAGTTGGCCATTTCGGGCCGCGGATTCCAGCGGTTCCCGCTCCAACACAGTGTCATCGCCGGGAATCAGGTCCAGGAAACCTGGCGCCATTACGAAAAAACCGCCGTTTATCCAATCCTCGCCGAACTCGGGCTTTTCCACGAAACGGGTTACTTTTCCGCTTGTTCCCATCTCGAGTTTTCCGTAGCGCGAGGTGGGGTGAACGGCGGTCACCGTCGCGAGTCCGCCGTGCTTGTTGTGGAAGTCTCGCAGTGCGCGCAGGTCAACGTTCGAAACGCCATCGCCATAGGTCAGCATGAATGCTTCATCTCCCAGGTAAGGCTTAAGCCGCTTGATGCGACCTCCAGTCATGGTGTCGTTCCCGGTATCGATCAGTGTAACCTGCCAGTCGATGGGCTCGCTTTTATGATACTGCACGTTTCCATCCGCGAGGTTAATGCTGAGATTTGCATTGCGGGCATGGTAATGCAGGAAGTAGTCCTTGATCATGTGGCCCTTGTATCCCAGGGCGATTATGAAATCCTTGAAGCCCTGGGCGGCATAAAGATGAAGGATGTGCCAGATGACGGGCTGGCCCCCGATTTCAATCAGGGGTTTGGGGACTTCCTGCGTAAGTTCCGCGAGCCGGGTGCCATAACCACCGGCAAGAATGACGACTTTCATGATGCATTACTCCGTCATGCGCTCGAGATTATTCTTATTAACATGTATAGCTCAAAAGAATCACGTTTCATCCATTAGTGAGTGAAGGAAGTATATCGTGCCGCTACTGTCCATTTCCAGCGTCAGCGATGGGTCCACGCATCCATCAAGAGCCTGATTTCTGATTAATGATTTTCATGGACTGCCGTCAGAACCGGATGAAGAAAAAATGAAGCAATCGGCTCAAAACATCCAATTTCCATATTCCCGGCTGCATAAGTTCAGAAACCTTTGGCACTCCTTTACAGAAGGAGCGCCATGCAATACCAACACGTCGGCTATCGGATCAAAGGGCTCTACCGCCTCGGGGCTTACGCTTTACGATGGGGCATGCCAAAC
>Ga0209542_10011459_pt1 | contig 15724 bp, 12 predicted proteins | sample RifCSPhighO2_01_FD_184028 | JGI IMG/M metagenome (GOLD analysis project Ga0209542, IMG submission 184028) | Soil microbial communities from Rifle, Colorado - Rifle CSP2_plank highO2_0.1 (SPAdes) (version 2) | ecosystem: Environmental > Terrestrial > Deep subsurface > Rock core/Sediment ... | reverse complement strand
CCTCCCGGAGTCCGTCTACATAGTCAATGTGGTCTATCCAATGTCTGTCAATTGAAGAAAGATATGCAAATTTCTCAACTTGACGCATCATCTCCCCACCGGCCTGCTTTTCTCGGGCTTGATAGATGTCCTCAACTACCTTGACTAAAAACTCCCGAGCCTCTTCTTTATCCTTTAATTTATCAATCTGGCCCCTGACTGCTTCTTTCGATTTGTCGTCAAAAGGAACCATTTCTAAAAGCCCAACCAGCGCTTTTTCCGAATCAAGCTTTCCTCCATCGGCAGGATACGACAAAAGTAGAACTCTATCGATTTGATGGCTAAGTTTTTCCTGTACCTCATCTTTGAGATTTTCGGAGTCCAAAACTCTTCTTCTTAGCTTATAAACAATATCTCTTTGTTGATTGGCAACATCATCATACTCAACTAAGTTTTTCCTGATATCAAAGTTAAATCCTTCTACTTTTACTTGCGCCTGCTCAATTGCTCGGGAAACAAGACTATTTTCGATGGGTTGTTCCTCGGGAAGTTTAAGCCGGTCCATTAAAGAACTGATTTGCTCGCCTCCGAAAATCCTCATCAAATCATCCTCCAGTGAAAGATAAAAACGGGAAGAACCGGGATCACCTTGGCGGCCCGAGCGACCCCGCAGCTGATTATCGATTCGTCTTGACTCGTGCCTTTCTGTCCCTATTACATGAAGACCGCCGGCTTCAATAACAATCTTGTGATCTTCTTTCCACTTCATATATTCTTTCGTTTCTTTGTGCTTTTCCCGATCCATTCCTGGTGGCCCGCCTGCATCAGCTGTGCTGGAAGCACTGCGGGCAGGCATATCCGGCGGAGTGCCACCCAGTATAATATCAACTCCACGCCCCGCCATGTTTGTCGCGACAGTCACCGCCCCAAGCTTTCCGGCATCGGCAATAATCATTGCTTCACCTTCGTGGTTTTTGGCATTTAAGACATTGTGTGGAATTTTCTTCCTTTTAAGATACTCGTCAATTATTTCGTTTTTATCAATTGAGGTCGTACCAACCAAAACCGGCTGGCCTTTTTTGTGTTTATCTTCTATCTCGGCAACGATCGCTCCGTATTTGGCTCGAAGAGTTTTATAGACCATGTCTGAATGATCCTTACGAATCATAGTTTTATGTGTTGGAATAACCACCACATCCAATTTATAAATCTTGCGAAACTCTTCCGCTTCGGTTGCGGCGGTCCCTGTCATACCCGACAATACTTCGTACATCCTGAAGTAATTCTGAAAAGAAATAGTTGCCAAGGTTTTACTTTCCTGCTGTATTGGTACGGCTTCTTTGGCCTCAACTGCCTGATGCAACCCGTCACTCCAGCGGCGACCAAACATGAGCCGCCCCGTAAACTCATCAACAATTATTACTTGGTCATCCTTTATTACATATTCCCGGTCGCGAAGATAAAGCGTTTTGGCGCGCAGTGCATTCTCCATGTGGTGAATTGATTCGAAGTCTTTCTCATAAAGATTATCTACTCCCAAAAGTTTTTCTACCCTGGTAATTCCGTGCTCTGTCAAAGATGCTGATTTTGATTTCTCGTCAATTGTATAATCCGTATCGGGATTTAGCTTGGTCACCAGCTGGGCAAATTTGTAGTATTTTTGAGTCGGTTCTGTATCCGGTGCCGAAATAATAAGCGGAGTTCTTGCTTCATCGATTAAAACCGAGTCAACCTCATCAACAATTGCAAAATAATGTCCCCTTTGAACCATCTGCTCCAAAGTCTGCACCATGTTATCCCTTAAATAATCAAAACCAAACTCATTATTTGTCCCGTAGGTTATATCAGTCTTATAAGCCTCTCTTCTTTCAACTTGTTTAAGATGAGCCAATCGTTCATCTCCGTGGCTTTTATCTTCGTATTCGGTATCATATATATACGATTTCATCTCCTGGACAATGGCCCCGACGGAAAGTCCTAGAAGTGCAAAAACCGGTGCGTTCCAACCTGCGTCTCGACGGGCCAGATAATCATTGACCGTAACCAAATGAACGCCTTTCCCGGTTAAACCGTGAAGATATAAAGGCAAAACCGCAGAGAGAGTTTTACCCTCACCAGTTTTTTGTTCAACAACCTTGCCTTCGAAAAGAGCAATGGCGGCCATAATCTGAACATCATAAGGACGTAGTCCTATTGCCCTCCAAGAAGCTTCCCGTGCAAGGGCAAATGCTTCTGGAAGGATAGCGTCCAATGCTTCTCCTTTTGCAATTCTTTTTTTTAACTCCTCGCTCTTTTCGATAAATTCTTTATCTTTGAGGTTTTTGACTTTTTTATCCCAATCGTTAACTTTATCAACTATTTTTGAAAGCTTGTCCAGCTCCTTTTGGTTTACGTCTAAAAGTCTTGAAAATATGCCTTTTAACATCGTTTAATTTTAGCAGACTTAACCAACATATTAGTATGGAATTGACAGACCAAAGCCTATATCCTACAATGCAATCGTGCGAAAAACAATCTTATTAATATTCTCCATCTTTATCTTACTTCTTATCTCCATAAACTCGGTTTTTGCCGTAACCAGCTCTTTTCCGGACAAACAGCGATTGGTTAGACTGCCTTCAGAAGAAATAGTTAACAAAGATTATTTTGCAGGGGGCGAAGAGGTAGAGCTTTCAGGAACCGTCAAGGGCGATGCCTATATCGCCGGTGGACAAATAATTGTTGACGGCACCATCGATGGAGACCTTTTGGTCGCAGGTGGTAACATCGTAATCTCAGGAAATGTCAGCCAAAACGTAAGAGCCACCGGAGGACAAATCAGTATCCAAGGAACAATAGGGCGAAATCTCACAGTTGCAGGCGGAAATGTGGATATACAAGACAGCACAAAAATCGGCGGCAATCTAGTCGCTGGCGCGGGCAATCTTACTTTAAGAGGCGAAGTGAAAGGAGACGTCACCGCCGGAGTTGGAAATTTAACTCTCGACGGAAAAGTAGGGAAAAATGTCCTAGGCCAAGTCGGTCAACTTAGACTCACTCATTTGGCCAATGTCGGAGGGGATTTGACCTATTACAGCGAAGCTGAAGCAGATATTGATACAAAGGCAAAAGTTGCAGGAGAACTGGTCAGAAAAACACCGATATTTGACCAAAGACCATCAACGGAAAAAATAAAACAGGTCATACCTCAAGTTAAATATGGAGGAAAAATCTTCGGCTTTGTCTCGAGTTTAATTGTTGCTCTTCTGCTTGTCCAAATTTACCCTAAATACACAACTTCCGCCGTCGTAAATTTAAGGAAAAAGCCATGGGCATCATTGGGAGTAGGATTTTTAGCGCTATTTTTTACTCCGTTAGTTGTGCTTTTTCTCTTAGTAACTATTATCGGTATTCCTCTTTCTCTAATACTTTTGGCTACCTACTTAATCTATGTTTATCTGGCGACAATCTTTTTTGCACTTTGGCTGGGAACGGTCGTTGCAGAGAAAACCGGCAAAAAACTTGCGCCGGGATGGATTATGGTTTTGGGGCTATTAATATATTATCTTTTGCTTTTTATTCCTTACATTCGGGGCTTAACATGTTTCTTTGCTATTCTTTTTGGCTTGGGTGCTTCTCTTATCACTTGCAAACAAACTTACCTCGACACAAGGAAGAAAGCCTGATTTAGGTAATCCAGCAATAACCTCAAAGCCGAGTTATAATTAATCGATGAGAAAAATTGTGGTTGTATTAATCTCCTTTTTTTTACTCTTTTTATCTTTTGAAAAAACTTTGGCTGCCGGCGACTATTCGATAGAAAACTTTGACAGCCAAATAACTATCAATCAGGATATTTCGCTTACAATAACCGAAACCATCGAGGTTAACTTTGATATTCCCAAACACGGCATTTTTAGAAATATTCCTGTAACTTATTCTGCTAGTGGAAAAACTATTCGAACGAATTTTGACTTAATCTCGGTGACCGACGAGAACAATGTCAGCTTAATATATGACACAAACCGACTATCCCAAAGTATAAGTATAAAAATCGGCGACCCCGACAAAACTATAACCGGGCGCAATATCTATGTAATTAAGTATTCCATTGATAAGGTCCTACAAAGATTTGATTCCTACGATGAACTTTACTGGAATGTGACGGGAAGTGAGTGGGACACAGTTATTGAATCTGCCAGCGCAGCCGTTTCTTCTCCTTTCGCGGATATAACAAAAGTAGAATGCTTTTCCGGGACAACCGGCTCGCAAGAGCAGAGTTGCAAAGCAAGTTTCTCTTCTGACACCGCACAGTTTACATCGACAAATTCTTTGGGAGAAGGTAAAGATTTTACAATCGTTGTGGCACTTAGTAAAAAAAGCCAATTGACTTTCCCCGGATTAGTCGAAAAAACTATCTCATTTATCTTTGATAACTGGGGTTATCCAGTCGCGCTATTTCCTCTTTTGACAATCTTTGTTTTCTGGTTTAAAAAAGGCAGGGATCGGCGATTTTTATCCGAAGGTATTTACTACCAACCCACAGACAAGAAAACAAAAATAGTCTCGCCTTTTGAAAGAAAATTCCTACCGCTGGTCTATAGCCCAATTCGGGGAATAACTCCAGGAGAAGTCGGGACAATCATCGATGAAAAGGTCGATATTCAAGACGTCGTTTCGGAAATAGTTGAGTTGGCCCGTCTCAAATTTATAAAAATAGAAAAAATCAAAACCAAAGGAATTATCCGAGAAAAAACAGACTATATATTTACAAGATTGCAAGGCAGCGCGGCCAAACTCAAAAGTTACCAAAAATATTTACTCGATAAACTTTTTGACGAAGAACACGCTAAAGCTGTCATGCTAACGGATCTAAAAAATCACTTTTACAAACATCTATCCGAATTTAAGAAAAAACTTTACGAAAACCTTTCGAATGAGAAAATATTCGCGGGAGATCCTGATAAAGTTCGAATTAAATGGATAATTATCTTTATTGTTCTTATGGTCGTAACTGGACAGCTAACTTTTGTATTCTCCTTTTCAGCTTTTAATTTCGGACCTGTTATTTTAGGAGGTCTTTCCGCAATCCCCGGATTTCTCCTCGCCCGCTCAATGCCAAGAAGAACCGCTTGGGGATATTCCCTATTTAGGCAAATTACAGGACTTCGCTTTTTTCTTAAAAAGGGCACGTGGAGACAGGAGATTGCAGAAAAACATCTTTTCATTGAAGAAATTCTTCCCCTGGCAATATCCTTGGAAGTCGTCAAAGAGTTGGCGCGCGATATGGAAGATTTGGGACTTGAGCCGCCAAAATACTTTGCGGGAACAACGATTCATACTTTTCCAGCGGATATCGGTGGTTTTAGAACTGCAGCTGCCTCTACCTTAATGTCCGCTCCGGGCGGTTCGTGGAGCGGCCGTTCCTCTTGGTCGGGAGGTTCCGGTTTTTCCGGTGGTGGGGGATTCTCCGGCGGGGGATTCGGAGGCGGCGGTGGTGGAAGTTGGTAGCTAACTCTCGCAAACAAACATTACATTTGCTTCGGGAAAAATGCGCTCTACTTTGGAAAAAACTTTTTCTAATTTCTCGCCAAACTTTTCCGCTTCTTTCCTTTTTTCTCCAAAGTAAAGCCTATTGAAAACAGCAGTTCCCGACCTTACAAGGAGGCTCCTTACAAGGTGTATATAGTTTTCGGATTGAAATTTTTCCGGGACATCATAGCCAATGTATAAATCGACCAAGATCAGGTCGTAGCTTTGAGCTATTAGCTTTGAGCTATTAGCTACAAATTTGTAAGCATCATCAATGATTACGTCCACACCGACCGCATCCAACTTTAGATATTTTTTTCCGAGATTGACCATAATCGGGTCTATTTCTACTCCAGCAATTTTTGCGTCCGGCCAAAATTTCCTGACCAGTTTTGCCGCACTACCCCCACCCAAGCCTAAAATTAAGCAGTTTCGAATTTCGGATTTCGTGCTTCGGATTTTACGAAGTGTTGTCCTCCACACTTCGTTTACTACTCCGCCGGACTGGGTTAAACCTTCAACTTGAATATAATTTCCCAGGCCTAAACTTCTGACAACTTGAATTTTTCCGTTTATTGGGGAGGTTACTTCCTCTAAAATTTTTATTCCGGACAAAAAATCAGAAACAGTCATTCTATTTATACCCTAGTGCCTGTTTGTTAAACATTGAGGCATACAATCCCTTCTGCTCTAAAAGCTCCTCGTGGAAGCCTCGCTCAACAATTTCTCCATCATCCAAAACTAAAATTTTGTCTGCCATCCTTACAGTGGAAAATCTGTGAGAAATTAAAATTAGGGTTTTGTCCTTGTAATATTTGTGTAGGTTTTGAAATATTGCATATTCCGCCTCTGCGTCGATCGCAGAGGTTGGTTCGTCGAGAATAAGCACCGAAGCTCCTTCGTAGAACGCCCTTGCGATAGCTAACTTTTGCCACTGGCCTTGAGACAATTCTATTCCCCCTTCAAATTGTCTTCCCAAAAGCTGATTATATTTTTTAGGAAGCTTCTCGATAAACTCTGCCGCCCCGCTATTTTCTGCAGCAACTTTCATCAGTTTCTCATCTTTTACCTCGCTGTTACCTAGCATTATGTTTTCTTTTACGGTAAAGTCATAATGCATAAATTCCTGAAAAAGAGTTCCTAAAAACTTATACCACTTGGCAAGATTCAGTTTTTGGATATTCACACCATTAATAAGTATTTCTCCGGCGGTCACATCATAAAACCTGCAAAGAAGCTTAACAATCGTTGTCTTTCCCGCTCCGTTTCTTCCAACGATTGCAACGTTTTCTCCTGGTGCAATCGTAAAGTTCACCTTTTTCAAAACGGGATCGCTGCTACCGGGGTATGAGAAAGAGACATTTCTAAACTCGATTTTTGGCGGGCCAATTGCTTCCCCTAGATCGGAAGTTTTTCCAGGTTGTTTGATAATCTTAGGCAGATTTAGTACGTCAAAATAGTGGTCAACATAAAGGTTATTCTCGTACATTTCTCCAAAGTTAAGGACAAACCCTGATGCACTATCTGTCAGTCTGGAAAGAAGAGCTATAAAAAAAGTGAAATCTCCCACGCTTATATCTCCAGACAAAACTGCTGGGAGTTTCCATACAGAAAAGACAAACGCAGCAGCAACTTCAACTATTTGCGGGTAAATTATAACGTTGAGAAATTCGTCCACAGGCTTTTTATTAATTTTGTATAGGTAGTTCTGAATTCTTTGGAATCTTCTTAAAAGTAAATTCTGAGACTGGAAAATTCTTGTCTCAGTAACGGAAGTTTTAGTTGATAAGAGCCAGCGAAGATACCAAAGTTTTCTTACCTCAGGCGCGCCAGAGCCGTAAATTGACCACTGCAGTCTTCCAAACTTTGTTCTCAGATAAAGACGCGGGGAAGTAACAACGGTAAGAACAAATGGTATCCACCATCCATAGGGAATAAGAATAATAAAGGCTGATACATACTGAATAAGGTTCGTGAATAAGTAAGAAAACACCCTTAAGAAGTCTGGCGGCCGCCAGGTAAAAGTATCTTGAGCCTTGGTGATCAAGTCTTCTGTTTCTGGGTTTTCAAGATGGGCTATGTCCAAGTTGGAAACCTTTTTGAAAAATTTATAATTTAGTGCATTTTGTATTTTGTACCTAAACAAAAAGTCAAAATAGGTGTTTCTTAGACCCCACATCACAAAATCATGGGCGATTGAAATAAGATATTGGCCCGACAGAATTACTACTAAGATAACTGGTATGGTTACACTAATTCCCTGACTGGCAATTAAATAATCAACTAGAAGCTTATAAATAAAACTTGTTAGGATGGGGAAAAACGCTCCTATGCCTGAGGTCGCATAGTATCCGAAGGTGAGCTTTTTATCGGTTTCCCAAGCAAGCCCAAGCATTCTCTTCAGATTTATAAGAACACTTTGAACTGAGCCTTTTATCGATAAAAATTTTTTTAGTTCCACTCAAAAAATTATAGCCTGAAAACGGGCTCTAATGCTATTAGCTATTGCTTCGTGTTTTATTTGGGTTAAAATATTACTTATGGAAAATGTTCCTCTTCCGGAAAAATTGAGGCCAAACTCGCTATCAAAATTTGTCGGACAAAAACATTTAATAGGAAAAGAGGGTGTAATATCCAAACTATTATCATCTGCCAAGAATAATAATTTTTTCCCTTCTTTAATTTTTTGGGGGCCTCCCGGAAGCGGAAAAACAACTCTCGCCAGAATCGTTGCCAATGAACTCAAACGCCCATATCACGAATTTTCAGCCGTCGATACCTCAATAAAAGATATTGCAAAGATATTAGAAAAAGGACAACTTTTCCCTCCCATTGTTGTAATTGACGAAATCCATAGATTCAACAAAGCCCAGCAGGCCAAACTTCTTCCCTATGTTGAAAGGGGTGATATTACCCTAATCGGTGCGACAACAGAAAATCCCTCTTTCGAAGTTATCGGACCTCTTCTTTCAAGAACCCGCGTGCTTCTTTTGAATCAACTTTCCGTGAGTGAACTTTCAACAATTGTCAAAAGAGGAGAGAAGTTCCTTAAGGTATCCCTCAACTCAAAAACTCGAAACTTTCTTCTTGATGCGTCAAATGGAGACGCGAGAGTTGCATTGGTTGTCATCGAAATTGCGGCCAACATTACCAAATCAAAAAATATTACACTTCAATCGATTGAACAAGCCCTTCAAAAAAGACAATATACCTTCGACAAAAAGGGTGAGGATTATTACAACGTCATTTCCGCCTTTATTAAAAGCATGCGCGCTTCTGATGTAGATGCTGCTCTTTATTATCTTGCCCGAATGGTTGAGGCGGGACAGGACCCTTTATACATTGCTCGTCGCATGGTTGTTTTCGCAAGTGAAGATATCGGAATGGCAGTGCCGACAGCGCTTGTCGTTGCCAATGAAGTTTTTAGAGCTTGTGAGACGATTGGTTACCCGGAGTGTGCCATTAACCTTGCCCACGGAACTGTTTACCTCGCTTCGGCGAAGAAAGACAGAGCATCATACGATGCCCTGCGAGCCGCTCAGGAAGATGTTCGTAAACACGGCAATCTTCCGGTTCCCTTGAAAATTAGAAATCCGGTTACAAAACTTATGAAAAATGTCGGCTACGGGAGCGGATACGATAAATACGATAAAGGTCCACTTTTACCAGAAAAATTAAAAGACAAGCAATATTACAGAAAGTCGTAGCGACCAGTCCTTCCGAAACCTTGGCGAAGGAGGATGGTGAAGGCTACGACCTGCCCGCAAATGCTACGCATCACGCGTTGCAGGCGGGGAAATATACCAAAGAAAACTTGCTTCCTGACAAGTTAAAGGAGATAAAATATTTTAAAAAGTAATCTGCTATAATTGCCCCAAAATGAGTGGAAAAGAACTAAGAATCGGGCGGCGGGCGGCTGTAACAGTACTCACCTATGGCGGGATTGCTCTCACCTGTACTTTACTCGAACATATCGAGCAACAACTTGAGAAACCAGAAGAGCAATTTGTTTATTATGGCGTGACTAAGAAACTGACTTATTTTACTTTCTCCCAACAGGTCCCGGGTATCTTTGTAGTAATAATAGAACCGAAAATAGAAGAACACCTCAAAAATCTCGGTGTTCCATTGCCCAACCCATCTACTCTAACCGTCAGTCTTTTGGACACAGAAAAATATCCAGTAAACGACGAGGGTCCAATGTCTTCTCAAGGAGCATTAGAAGTAAAACCAGAAGAGGTTAACATTTCCAGAGAACACTTGCTTGGAAACGGAGAAGCTCAAGAAGAACCTCCAGACCTTCTTGTCTCGTGGTTTGCCTCAATGACGCTATTTGAAGGACTTTGCCTTTCGGCGGTTAGAAGGGGAGAGTTAAGTTTGGAAGCGTCAAGAGAAAAAGTTGACGACTATAATAAGAAACTTTTCGAGTCCCTGGCGGGAGATAATCCAGAATACATTATGGCGGTTCTTTACGACGAGAATAAACCTCTCCCAACTCCTCCTCCTAATGCACCCAGTATGTAATAAACTACCTTGTCTTATAATTAACTAGTGGTAAGAAAAATTCCGATAAGTAAATTCAACTTATTCCTCATAGTTTTCTCTCTAGTCCTTATCTACTTTTTAACCGCAGCTGTCCCCAAAGAAGCCCTACAAGAAACGCTTGAAGGTTTAGGCATTCTAGGCCCTTTGGTATTAGGTCTAATCTTGCTTGTCACATATATATTCGCACCCCTAAACGGTACTCCCTTTTTACTTGTTGGTTTTTATTTATATGGCTCAAATATCGTTTTTTTCTCTTCAATTGCGGCCTGGGTTTCTTCGATTATTAATTTTTGGATTTCAAGGAGATGGGGAAGGCCTTTAGTTGAAAAAATGGTTGGAATAAAGGATATTAATAGAATTGATAAGCTTACAATAAACTATGGCTTTCTTGCCATTTTTTTCTTAAGAGTATTGACCGGTGCTTTACAAGATTTCGTTTCTTACGCAGCAGGACTAACCCCAATGAAATTCAGTCGATACCTGCTAGCCTCAACTTTAGGCATGATACCTGGAACTTTTTTGTGGTATAGGTTAACACTTAAGGCCAATAGTCCCTTGCAGTTTGTTTTGCTGACCTTTGTTCTTATATCTATCTTCGCTGCAATCTTTTTCCTGTCACAAAAAATCTCTAAGAAGCTCCAGAAGTAATTTTATCTTTCCCAACCCATTTTTGAAGAACTTTGGGAATGAGAATTGAGCCGTCTTTTTGTTGGTAATTCTCCAATATCGCAATTATTGTGCGACCAACAGCAAAAGCTGTCGCATCGTTCATATGAACAAACCCAGTTTTACCCTTTGCCTGCACTCTGGTATTCAACCTTCTGGCTTGATAATCAGTCATATTGTCTGACGTATGTGTTTCGCGATATTTACCCTCCCCAGGTAACCATGCTTCTAAATCTACCTGTCTATAATCGGGGGCTCCCATATCGCCTGTGCAAATCATAACAATCTGATATGGAATTTCTAAAGATTGCATTAAATACTCTTGTATTGCCACAAAAAAATCTTGTTCTTTATCCGAATCTTCCGGAGTTGTGAAAGATTCCATTTCAACTTTGTCGAATTGGTGCACCCTTAATATCCCCTTAGTATCCTTGCCGTATGTCCCCGCTTCTCTCCTAAATGAAGTTGAGAAACCGACATACCTTAATGGTAAATTTTTCTCCGGAAGCACTTCGTCCATATGCATCGGTCCTAACGTATGCTCGGCACTTCCAATAAGATAAAGGTCGTCGGACTTTATATAATATCGCTCTTCTTTTGGTTCGAGCCTGGCCATTTTGCCAAAAACATCTGGCCGAACCATTACGGGCGGAACGATTGGTATAAATGGTTTGGAACTATAACCTTCTTTTACTTTATCGGCAATCTTTTTCAACTCATCCGAATTAGTCAAAACACTAAAAGCATGCTGAATGAGTGCGAATTCTAAAAGTGCCGCATCGCCTTTTAGATAACCAAACCTCGCCCCCGTAACTTTAGAAGCAACTTTGACGTCGATAATGTCCAAAGCTTCACCAAGTTCTAAATGGTCTTTGGGTTTAAAATCCCAGCCAGAGGCTGGTCCGCCTTTGGCGGAAAATTTTTTCGGTTCCCCCCCTTGGTCCGCCGAAGCCTCCGACGAAGGAGACCATTTTCTGGTAACCTTATTCTCCCTTTCATCTTTACCTTCCGGAACATCATCCGCCGGAAGATTAGGAATTTGATTAACGGCGTCTTTATATTCTTCTTCAACTTTTTTAAACTCGGGTTCCTTTTTCTGAAGCTCACTTTTGACTTTTTTACCCTTTTCTATATCTTTTTCCTGGGCAGCCTTATTTCTTTCGGAGCGGAGATTTTCTACCTCACCTAAAAGCTTTCTGTATTTTGCATCTAGCTCTAAAACCTTATCAACCAATTTCGGGTCTAACTGCTTTGCGGCAACTCCCTTTTTTACTTTCTCCGAATTTTCGCGGATAAATTGAATATCAAGCATGAGCTTGTTTAAGTATAACATTCTCTCCAGCTTGAAATGTCATATTCGTTACAAATTTTCTTTAAGAGTTTTTAGAGCTTTTTTAACTAACTTTTTATTCGAGGGGTTTTTATGCCAAGTGCTTGCGCCGGACGGATGAGGAAGGGGAATTATCAAGATTTCCCTGTCTATAAGCCCGTATGGATTTAAGACAAAAGTCTTGCCGATACAACCACTTAGGGATAGCTTTTCTGTCTGTAAACAGTAAAAAATCGATAACCTACCAATTGGAACCACAATATCAGGACCAAAATTATTGATGGTATTTTTGAGTCTTTTTCTCTCCCCTTTTACTTCTTTCTGTGATGGTATCCTATGCGACCCACCTTTAGAGCCAGGAAAATAATCCACCAATGCTGAATAGAAAAAGTTTTCTTTTATTTGACTATCAGTTATGTTTATCGAATATAGCCAAGAATTTAGCGACGGCCAATCGTGTGCATCTTTTTTCGTACGAGGCATCGCCTGACCAATGAAGATAACCTTTTTCATTAAATAGGAGCTTTCTTCAAACCTTTAAATGGATTTTTCTCAAAAGTAAGGTGTGAAGTTTTATCTAGAGCTTTTTCAAGTGTTAGGTTATAAACTTTCTGAAAAATCTCAACGACTGCAGTTATTATTTTTTTCTCCCAAGAAAATCCGAGTTTTTCTGCAATTTGTCTAACTTTTCCCTCTGATTTAGCTTCAATTTCTGCGTAGGTTGGTAGTCCCGGCCACGTATCTATGGTAATTTCGGCCCCATCAAACTCCCAGGTCTCCCTTAAAGTTTCTTGGTAGCGATTAAATTTAAGTCCGGCTTCTTTAAATATTTGAACTGTCTTGTTAAAATCGCTAACTTCGACATCAACCTCTTTTTGATCACTTACACTGCCTTTCTCCTCGGCATGAACCTTGGCACTAAGTCTTATAAGATTGCCCTCGTCTCTGACTCTTATATAATCACAGTTTATCTGGGGATTTGCCCTTCTATCCGCAATGGCCCTTCGCATTTTTCTTTCGGCAAATAATAATTTTGCTCCTACCTTCTTTAATTTTTTTCTAAACTCTTCCTTTTTAATGGGGAAAAATTTTGCCTCGAATTCCGTATCCATTTTAAAGTCCTAAGTCATCCGAGATTCCCTGCATAGCCTTAAGTGCAATATCTATAAAATCAGGCAAGGCAATTCCTAAACGCCCTTCGCACTCTTTAATCTGTTCCCTTTTGACTCCAGCCGCAAAAGATTTCTCGTCCCACTTCTTAAGAACCGACTCCACAGAAACCGATGATAATTTTTTATCCGGCCTAACTAAAGCAACTGCAACAATAAAACCGGTCAGCTCGTCGCAACAAAATAAAGACCACTCCAACTTATTTTTGGGAGGATTTTGGCCGGTATGCGCGTAGTTGTGAGAAAGAATTGCGGACAAAATTTCTTTGTCCGTGACCCCCGCCTTTTTCAACCATAAAGCCATCATTAAAGTGTGCTTTTCAGGAGTCTCGCGAGTTTTCTCGTAGTCTCCGTCGTGCAGAAGTCCTACCAGTCCCCACTTCTCCCCGTCTTCTTTGAAATATCTGGCCAAAGCTTTCATCACGGCCTCCACGGAATAACAGTGCCTCCTTAAATTAGGATTTTCCATATTTTCGTGTAATAACTCTAGAGCTTTGTTTCTCATCATGAGCTAAAAGGGGTTTTCTATATCTATAAACTCAACATCTATCTTAGACATAAACTTAGATTTAATCTTTTTTCCCAGCTCCTGCACGCCAAATTTTTCAGTCGCATAGTGTCCACAGACAAAATAACTAATTCCCGACTCCTGCATTTTATGAGGAGAAGATTCACTTGCTTCTCCCGAAATAAATAGCTCAACTCCTTTTGCTTCCATTTCAGCTAATTCATCAGGATAGGGTTTAGCCCCTCCGGAGACAACGCCAATAGTTTTTACTTTTTGGCTTCTACCCTCGACTACAAAAATCTCGTGGTCAAACATCTCTTCACACTTATGGGCTAAATCGTGAATATCTTGAGCCTTATCAAAAATCGCAGTAAAAGCCCACTCGTTCCAGAGAGAGTCTTTTATCTTCGCTCCCAATTTTTTAATAATCATGGCATTATTGCCAATAGTCGGATGCGCATCGAGTCCATAGTGGAAAGCCATTATGGTCATTTCATTATTAACAATTAATTTGAGGCGTTTTTGGTAATAAAGAGGAAGCCGTGATTTATAGGCTCTAACGTCCAGGCCGTGGTGAAACACGCAAAAGTTTGAACCATTCTTTACCGCCAGTTTGAGAAATTCTTCATTAAGGCTTACGCCTACTAGAACTTTTTTAACTTCCGCCCCTCCCAAAATCTGAACTCCGTTGGCCAAATCTTCTTTTGCAAGGGCTTTTTCAATCAACTTTTCACCTATCGTTTGGTAAACGAATTCAATTAACTCGTCTCTCTTAACCATGTTTACAAGATATTTTAACAGAGGTTACGCCAAAAACAAACGAAGACTAGGTGAAATATATCCTCTAGTCTGTTATAATACCTCGAATCTGCTCCGAACTTGCCCCAACTGCTCCAAAAATTAATCATGGTAATTGAAGTTTTGAATAGGGAGCGAATTCCTCATCCATTTTATTCCAGAAACGCCGCCAGGCTGGCCGTTCCCGAAATTTACGAAAGTACCCTATCTATTGGGAGAGCGGAGCTGGAAAAACTAAGAGAGATAAATGAAATGCTTCAAGACACAAGAGTCGATAGTCTTGTGGATGAGGGTAAATTGACTCTAGGAATTATTAAACCCAAGGCGTATATGGGTAAAGGTATGCCTGCAGACGACGACGAGGCGGCGGAAGTACTTTTTGACGAGATTGGCCGAGACAATGTACTTTTTGTGTTCTCGACTCAACTAACACAGCCGCAAATCGATGCCATTTATGCAGGTGTAAAAGAAAAATATCAATATGTCTATGATTCACCGGGCGATACCCTCACTATCTGGGAAGCCCTAAATAAGCTACTCAAATCTGGTCCCGGCACCTTTATTCTAATTTACCGTCAAGAAGGAGATGCCGTCTCCTGGTGGAGAGAAAAAATGGGCAAGACTCACCCATCCGAGGCAGACCCGAATTCAATCCGGGGAAAATACGGGCTAGATGAAATTTTGCCCAATAACCTCACCCACGGTAGTGACTCGATTGAGGGAGCAAAAAAAGAAATGGCGGTTCTTAAACAAGTAGTTTCCGAGCTAACCGAAAGGTGTACCGCAGTATCTAAAAGCTACCCGTCAGAGGAAATACTTAGACGATTAGCAGTATTGAAGGAAAAGGACCAAATGATAGAAATTGCCAGAATCTATGACAGCGGGATGAGGTCTGAAAGTTGGATATACGGTTACCAAATAACTTATTTTGATGAGAATGGATACAGAAACGCAAAATTCATAAAAGAAAAACACTTAATTTCGATGGGTGGAGCTTTGGAGACCAGAGCCCTAAAGCACTATACAAATTTAGGAAAATTAGGACGAATCGGAATTCAAGTTCCGGAAACCTATGGAGTTGTAGGGGCAACCTTATATCAAGAGTTTATAGTTAATGACAAGTCGCAAGAGATTTTCGAAAGATTACGCCAAAGCACTGATTTATCTGATGACGATAGAATCTTACTAGATAAGCTCATCGATATAGCAGCTAGGCTA
>Ga0209542_10011457_pt1 | contig 15725 bp, 16 predicted proteins | sample RifCSPhighO2_01_FD_184028 | JGI IMG/M metagenome (GOLD analysis project Ga0209542, IMG submission 184028) | Soil microbial communities from Rifle, Colorado - Rifle CSP2_plank highO2_0.1 (SPAdes) (version 2) | ecosystem: Environmental > Terrestrial > Deep subsurface > Rock core/Sediment ... | reverse complement strand
GCTTCTCTCCGCGATGGGCGCGGGCTCCGTCGCGGGCGGGCTTTTCGCCGCGAGCCGTAAGAAAGTCGCGGCACACGAGTTTGTCATTGCGGCGTTCCTTTTCGGACTCGCTATCACTATCACTTCCATCATGCCTACACTCTCGCTGGCGATAGTCGCGATGGTGTTCGTCGGATTTTTCTCCATCAACCTCACCTCGCTCGGCAACACCATGATTCAATTGGAGAGTCTGCCGCACATGCGCGGCCGCGTGATGTCGCTGTGGACGATGGCGATATTCGGTTCCACGCTTATCGGAGCTCCGACCATCGGCCTCATCGGGCAATACGTAGGTGCGCGGTACGGACTCGCGGTGGGAGGCATCGCTGCCATCGCGGCCGCCACATATGCGGGGTACGCACTCATGCAGAAAGACAGGCTTCAGGACGTTCCTCCCGACGAGTTTGAAGCGGAGAACGCGGCCTCGCAGAACATGAAGCTCTAGAGCACGTTCGAAGGCCTGCGCTTCAGAGCGGGCCTCCCTGCGGTCATGCGTTGAAGTGGGTAAGCGGCAGGGTATAATTGCTCTATGCAGATTCGTTCCGTACGTGCGCGAGAGATACTGGACTCACGGGGCAATCCAACCGTTGAAGCGGATGTCATACTCGAAAATGGGATGATGGGCCGCGCGGCGGTGCCCTCGGGCGCTTCTACGGGTACGCTCGAGGCGTGCGAATTGCGGGACGGTGACACCAAGCGATATGGCGGCAAGGGAGTTCTGAACGCTGTTGAAAATGTAAACGGAGAAATCGCGCGCGCGGTCGTTGGTCAGGACGTGGAAGACCAAAGCGCTCTCGACGGCAGACTTATCGCGCTCGACGGTACGCCGAATAAATCGAGACTGGGGGCGAATGCGATTCTCGCGGTTTCACTGGCGAGCGCGCGCGCAGCTGCAGCGGCGCGCGCAATTCCACTTTTCGAATACGTAGGCGGCCTGAGTTCAGTTCCTCGTACACCGCTTTTGCCGCTCCCGATGTGCAACATAATCAACGGCGGCAAGCATGCGGCCGGCTCAACCGACATTCAGGAATTTATGGTCATGCCCGTCGGCGCACCTTCGTTTCGCGAGGCACTGCGCATGTGCGCCGAGATTTTTCACGCGCTCAAAAAAGTTCTCGATAAGAATGGATATGGCACGACGGTCGGCGACGAAGGCGGGTACGCGCCGCATGTCAAAAATGGAAACCGCCAAGCGCTCGAGCTTATCGCGCAAGCCGTTCAGGCTGCCGGTTACCGCTTCGGCGAAGACGTCGCCATCGCACTTGATCCTGCTGCCAGCGAATTTTTCGCGGACGGTGTGTACGACCTCGCGACCGAGCAGCGGAAACTTTCGTCGGCCGAGATGATCGAATGGTACGCATCGCTTGCAAAAGAATTTCCCATCCGCTCGATAGAAGACGGCCTCGCGGAGAATGATTGGGACGGCTGGAAAGTATTTACGGAAAAGTCCGGCGGTTCGTTGCAACTCGTCGGCGACGACCTGCTCGTCACCAACGTCTCGATTCTCGAGCGCGCCATTCGCGAGAAAGCCGGAAACGCGATTCTAATAAAGCCCAATCAAATCGGCACGCTCACCGAAACGATTGCAGCCGTGGATATGGCGCACAAAGCCGGTTGGCGTGCGATAGTCTCGCATCGCTCCGGTGAGACGGAAGATACGACCATCGCACATCTTGTGGTCGGCCTCGGCACGGGGCAGATAAAGACCGGCTCGGCGAGTCGCACGGACCGCGTGGCAAAGTACAACGAACTCCTGCGCATCGAAGAGCTACTCGGCGACAAAGCGGCCTTTGCCGGCGACGTGTTCGGCGGTAATTCCAATAGTTAAGAATTTTTCATACGTACCGGATCATGGCAAAATTGATACTGGTACGGCACGGCAAATCCGAATGGAACAAGCTGGGCAAGTGGACGGGCTGGACGGATGTGAGCCTCGTAGAAGAGGGAATCGAGGAAGCGCGGCAGGCGGCCGCGGCTATCAAAGATATACATATAGACAGTGTGCACGTCTCCACCTTGAAGCGCGCCCACGAGACATTTCACGAAATTAGAGCGACGCTCGACAGGCACGACCTCACGCCGAAGGCTCACGCCGCACTGAATGAGCGACATTACGGCGTTCACACGGGCAAGAACAAATGGAAAGTAAAGGAAGAAATAGGAGAGGAGGAGTTCCAGAAAATACGCAGGAGCTGGGACCATCCGATACCGGGCGGCGAAACGATGAAAGACGTTCATGACCGCATCGTGCCGTACTACACGAATCACATCCTTCCCGAACTGCTTGCGGGACAGGCGGTGCTCGTCGTCGCCCACGGCAATTCTCTGCGTGCACTCGTGAAATATCTTGAAGACATGAGCCATGAGAAGCTCGGGACTCTCGAATTCGGTACGGGAGAAGTGTACTGCTACGACGTTGATGCGACGGGCAAAATTACCGGCAAAGAGATACGCGCGACCAATCCAAACAAACTGAAGGTTTAGATTTTGACAGCGGCTACCGCGCATAGTAGCGTGCGGATATGAAAGGCCGGAAAGTATTGAAATTCGGCGGCACCTCAATGGGAAGCGCCGACGCCATGCGGCAGGTCATTGCTATTGTGCGCAAACCGCAGAAGGACGCCCGCATTGCCGCGGTAATCGTCTCGGCGATGTCGGGCGTGACCAATGAACTTATAAAAATCGCGAAGTTGGCGGCGAAAAAGGACGCCTCGTACAACAAAATACTGGACGCGCTTGAACGGCGGCACGTAGAGACCGTTGAAGACATCATTGACGTGCGCGGCAGGGAGCAAATGCTCGGACGCATGGATGAACTGTTCCGCCAGCTCGAGAGCGTGGTACTCGGCGTTTTCCGGCTCGGAGAGCTGTCTCCCGCCGGGCTCGACTACGTCGTCAGTTTCGGTGAGCGCTTGTCGGGGCATATTCTTACCGCCGCGCTCAACGAGCGCGGGGTGCCGAGCGAATACCTGAACTCCCGCCACATCATCACGACCGACGAACACTTCGGTAATGCGAAAGTCGATTTCGCTCGCACGGACAGGGTCGTGCGCGCGTATTTCAAGAAACATCCGAAGCTGCAGGTCGTGACGGGTTTTATCGGCGCGACGCCGGAAGGGCATACAACTACGCTCGGCCGCGGCGGCAGCGACTACAGCGCGGCTATCGTCGGCGCGGCTCTGCATGCCACATGCATCGAGATATGGACCGACGTGTCCGGCATCTTGACCGCCGACCCGCGGCTCGTGCCTGAGGCAAAAGTCGTGCCCGAACTTGCGTTTGAGGAGGCAGGCGAGCTCGCGTACTTCGGCGCGAAGGTCTTGCATCCGAAAACGATTTTGCCGGCGATGCGCAAGGACATTCCGGTAAAAGTGCTCAACACATTTAAGCCCAGCGACAAAGGGACGACCATCGTGCCGAATTTCGCCGAGCGCCGGCGTAAAAGTCATACCGTCGAAGCGCTCACCTTCAAGAAGCCCGTGCTTGCCATACACGTAAGCTCGCCTGAATTTTTTGACGGCAACGGTTTCCTGTCCCGCATATTTGAGATTTTCGACCACTACCGCACGAGCATTGACGTCGTGACGACATCGGTCACGGGCGTCTCGGTCACCGTAGAGGATGAGCACCACGTGAGAGGCATCGTGCGTGAATTGAGAAAACTGGGCAATGTATCGGTGGAACGTGGCAAGGCCATCATTTGCGCCGTGGGCGGCGGGGTAAACGCCGCAGGTGTGGCGGGCCGTATGTTCACGGTCTTGGGCAAGCACAAAATACCGGTGGAAATGATATCGCAGGAGTCCTCGGGCGTGAGTATCACCTTCGTCGTACCTGCGAAGGACGCTCCGAAGACGTTGAAAGTGCTGCACAAAGAGTATATCGGGGGCGCTCGGTAACCGGTGGCTTGCGAAAACACGCATAAAACGCTGCTGCGTTTTTGTGCTCCGCTCGCCGCCGCCGCGGCTGCGCGGGGCTTTCGCAAGCCACCGGTCACACTCGCTTTAAGTAAAAAATGCGTGTATAAATCAGCCATGGAAACAAAGATTCCCGTCGGCATATTGGGTGCGACCGGTATGGTCGGCCAACAGTACATACACCTGCTCGAAAATCATCCGTGGTTCGAGGTCGTCTATGTCGCGGCGTCGCCGAGCTCGGCGGGAAAAAAATATAAAAACGCTCTGAAGAGCGGATGGATAGTCGCCGGAGAAATGCCGAAAAGCGTCGCGAATCTCACTCTGCACGACGTCGCAGACGTGAAGCAGGCGGTCGGCGTGTGCAAGCTCGTCTTTTCGGCTTTTGAGATGCCGGACAAGGAGGCGATACGCAAGGCGGAAGATTCATATGCCGCCGCGGGCATCGCGGTGTTTTCCAACGCCTCGGCGCACCGCAACACCCGCGACGTACCGATGCTTATCGCTGAGATAAATCCGGAGCACTTGAACATCATTCCTCTCCAGCAAAAGACGCGCGGGTGGAAGGACGGCTTCATCGTGGTAAAGCCGAATTGCAGTTTGCAGAGTTATCTCACCCCCGTGTACGCGCTCATGGCCGCCGGATACAAGGTGCAAAGACTCATCATCACGACGATGCAGGCTGTTTCGGGCGCGGGATATCCAGGCGTGTCGGCGCTCGACATAGTGGACAATCTCGTGCCGTTTATTTCCGGAGAGGAGGAGAAGACAGAGTCGGAACCGCGCAAGATTCTGGGCAGTCTCAAGAAGGGCGCCTTCGTGCCCAATACTGACATAGAGATTTCCGCGAACTGCAATCGCGTGCCGATTTCGGATGGCCATACCGCGTGCGTGAATATTGAGTTCGGCAGGAAAAAGCCGACCAAAGAGCAAATCCTCAAAATTTGGCGGAACTTCAGCGCCGAGCCGCAAAAGCTCAAACTGCCGTTCGCTCCCAAGCACCCCGTAATTTACCGGACGGAGGAGAACCGGCCGCAGCCGAAGCGCGACCGCGATGCCGACAAGGCGATGGCCGTCTCCGTGGGGCGACTTCGCGAGGACAGTGTTTTCGATTTCAAATTTGTCGCACTTTCGCACAATACGGTCCGCGGCGCCGCCGGCGGGGGAATTCTGAATGCGGAATTAGCGTTGAAGAAGGGATATCTAAAAATCTGAACCCCTGCGGCGATGCGCCGCAGGGGTCCGGTTTGAGGGAATCAAGGATCAACCTACGGCGATGAGCCGAACCATTTCCTTGAGTCCGAACGCGACGTCCCTGGGCGATACGCATCGTCGGCTCGGCGGGGTTAGGCGTCCCATGTCGTAGACGATTCTGTCGAGTGACGTGCAGATAAGGTTGCGTCGGGACGACGCAGGTGACCTAGGATTGAACTTGATGCCGCGCAATAGATCAGCGGCGAAAGCGAGAAAGCTCTCACTCACGTTGTGATTACGTTCCGCAAGTTCAACGGCCTCCAGTGCGATTTTGAGCCGCTCTACCACTGAACGAGAGTGGCAGTAGCCGTCGAAGAACGAGAGCTGGTCGTCATCGATGAGTGGGCCTCCCGCACCCTCTTGCGTGAGGAAATGCGTAGTCCGCCGGAATGCGAGTGCATTCAGGACGAGTCGCGCGTTTTTCGTCTCGTCGAGAACCCACCTGAGCGTCTCGACGCATTCCCTCTGACTCGGAGCCGGTAACTTTTCCATCAGAGCCGTGTTGTTGCGAAGCTCCGCTGAAACTTCCTTGCAGCAATTAGCGGCCGCAAGGTAGTCGGAAATGACAACCAAGCTGGCGGTCTCACTGCCGTGTTCCGCCTCATTGTCGCCGGGGAAGCCGACCATGGCGAGCAAGCGCAGCGCCATCGTCGTATTTCGAGAGATATTCAGCGTCATGGCCTATCCTCCTGTGTGCTGTGGCCGCCGCAACAATCGCTCAGTTTCCACACTATGTCAATCTCGGCGCAAAGGCGGGGCATACCCCATGAGATACCTGTATGCATGGTTTGTGACGCGCGAGTATTTGTACACACAACAGAATTCACAACGCAATCTGAACTGTCTATCTCACGGGGTATATACTGTGTGTGTGAATCGCGACAAGCTTGCAAATATCATTTTGAGGGCTGGGGTCGCTTTTGCGTTCCTCTATCCGCCGTTCTCGGCACTCTACGACCCCGACAGCTGGATTGGGTACTTTCCTGCGTTCACGCGCGGCATAGTTCCCGATGCAGTGCTCTTGCACAGCTTCGGACTCTTTGAGGTGATTATCGCACTGTGGATACTTTCGGGCAGGAACATATTCTGGCCGTCGCTTACGGCTGCGGCAATGCTCGTAGTCATCGTCGTGACCGATGCGCAGGATTTCATCGTGGTATTTCGCGACCTCTCGATAGCCGCAGCCGCGCTATCGTTAGCACTCACGAGCTTACCTGCTTCTGCACAGGAGTCGTCCGCGTAGCCTTGCGCGAAAAGGGGGATGTGGTACCGTATATGCACATGCTTTCAATAACACATAGCCGAGCACGAGCAGCTTCTCATTTTGAGGCTGTTTAGAGCATTTGTAATTTCTCCACACAAATCCTTCCAAAGCGGCCTCAAAGGGCCGCTTTTCGTTAGATACACCGGAAGGACGTATCTACCGATACGTTCTTTCACACACAGGATAGGAGCGAAACATGCGAAAGACTGCACTCGTGAAGCTGTCCGGCGACCTCATCAACCGTGCCGATGTATTGGCACGGTTACGGGAGCTGGCGACCGAATACTACGTGGTCGTGGTATGCGGCGGCGGAGTTCAAATCAACGAACAGTTCGAAGCGCGGGGATTCGGAAGAAACTACAAAACTCTCGGCAGGGAAACCCGTTCGTTCGAAGAGCGGCAACTCGCCCGCGATATCCTCGAAAAGAATCAGTCGGAGATTCAGGACTTACTCGCGCGGGAGAACATCCCCGCGGTAGTGCTCATCCCCGTCTTCGATATCGGATCTGTACTCTGCCACGTCAACGGTGACATCTTCGTCCTCACCTCATATCTGGGGTACGGCAAGCTGTTCATCCTGACGCTGGAGAGCCGGCTCGGTGATAAAAACCTGCAGCTCGAAGAAATCTGGGCTGCATTCGGCGGCGGGAAGTATAACGAAAAATTCCCGCCGAAAATCAACGTTGTCGGGTTTCCCGACGATCTTGCATAAGGAGGTAGAGGGATGGATGACATGGACCTATCACTATGGTTTAAGCCAGTGCGCTGTCCACTGTGCGGTAGCGATAAAGTTGGTTCCACTGCAGCGGCTCACGCCGCGGGGCCAGCTGCGTGCTATGAGATCACCACGCACGGCACCTTCAAGGTCACTCCTGTGTATCGTGACCTGCCGGCGTGGCGCATCTCGAATCGGAAATGCGCACGGTGTTCGACCGAACTCGTTATTGTGGCCGGACGGGTGAAGTTCTGGATGGACGACGGCTGTCGCAATTACTACTGCTCTCCAGACCACGCCGCGCTTGGTGTGCTGAGTTTAGACTGGAATGCTCTCGTGGCTGAAATGGTGGCTACCGGGGAGTTCCATCCCGCTGGCCTCGACGCGCTTGCACTTAAGCGCGATTACGAAGAAGGCCGTGCAAACATCGAAACAGATGGCACACGGATAACCGCGTATGCAGCGATCGAAGACCGAACGTTCGATCCGAAGTATCCGTTGTACGAAATCCGCCGCGTGTATGTTGCGGACGGCAGTGAGAACGGTACAGCCCAGAGGTTGATCATGAAGCTGATCAAGCGGTTCACTCCGGAAGAGGGTGCATTGCCGTGGGAAAACCCAACATTCTTTCTCATCAGCAAGAATCCGAAAATCTGGCATATCGCTTCCAAACTCGGGTTCGGCGTGGTGACGACATTCACCATGCCAAATGTTCGGGAGTGGGCGAAACGGGCGGGACTAGGCAAACGCCTGCCCCGAAGCGCGACTGCACGTAATCCGCATCATTCGAAGAGGCGGAAACGTTGGCTCTTTAAGCGTTGACTGCGCAAATACGGGCGCACGCGGAAATTTCCGCGTGCGCCTCCTATTTTTTACACGAACGCCCGTGCTATAATCCCTACTTCTCTATGGAACTACTTGGAGAAAAATGCGCGGTCTTCGGAGTCTACGGAAAAGGTCTCGACGTCGCCCGCCTCTCATTCTTCGGACTCTTCGCGCTCCAGCATCGCGGTCAGGAATCCGCCGGCATCGCGACAGCGGACGGCGAATCCATCTGCCTGCACAAAGGCATGGGGCTTGTCTCGCAGGTCTTCAACGAAGAACTCATCAATAATCTCAAGGGTCATATCGCACTTGGTCACAACAGATACTCCACGACCGGCGGCTCCAAAGTGAAGCACGCTCAGCCGATGCTCGCAGCGGGTGCGTCAGAATTGCACAAAGTGTCCTACGAAGACCCGCATCCGAGTTTGAACGACTCGGTCTCTCTGTGTTCGGCTCCCGACGACAACGCGATTGCGCTCGTACACAACGGTAATCTCCCTTCGACCGTCGCGCTGGCGGATTTTTTGCGTACCAACAACGTGGATGCATCTGAATTTTCCGACTCCCGCATGATTGTGGAAGCACTCGGCGTGCGAATCCGCGCAGGAAGCAGCCTCGAGACTGCGGTGAAAGAAGTGTACCCGCTCCTTACGGGCGCGTTCTCCATCCTTATCATGTCGAGCGACACACTCATCGCGATACGCGACGAATGCGGCATACGTCCGCTGTGTCTCGCAAAATTCAACGGCGGCTACATCATCGCGTCCGAGACCTGCGCGCTCCATCCTGTGGGCGCAGAGTACATGCGCGAGGTGAATCCCGGAGAAATGCTCGTCATAGATGAGAAGGGCGTGCGGAGTGAACAAATAGCGAAGCCGAATCCCAAGTTGGACATCTTTGAGTTCGTGTACTTTGCCCGCCCCGACAGCGAACTTCTCGGCAAGTCCGTATACGACGTGCGCAAGCAATTCGGGGTGCGGCTTGCCAAAGAGCATCCGATTCAAGCGGACGTCATTATTCCCGTACCGGAAACCGCGATTCCTCACGCAATAGGGTATTCACAAGCGACGGGGATTCCGATGGAGATGGGGCTCATTAAAAATCGCTACATCCACCGCACCTTTATTACCCCCGAACAGCATCTCCGTGAGCAGGGTGTGAAAGCGAAGCTGACACCTTTGCGGAGCGTCATTCAAGGCAAGCGCGTCGTCGTGATGGACGACTCCATCGTCCGCGGCACGACATCGCGCCAGATAGTAGCCATGATATTCGAGGCGGGCGCGAAAGAAGTGCATTTTCTCGTCTCATCACCTCCGATCAAGTATCCGGACTTCTACGGTATTGATACGCCGAAGCAAAATAATCTTCTCGCGGCCACAAAATCCATTCCCGAAATGCAGGAATACCTCGGTGCGACCTCACTGCGCTTCCTTTCGTACGACGGCATGATAGAGGCGACAGGAATTCCCGAGGACCAGTTATGCACATCGTGCTTCACCGGCATCTATCCGATAGATATCGGAGAGCGCGCGAAAGAGGTCCGCAAGATCTAACGGTGTTGAGCTACAATCTAATGCTATGAGACCTAAAATCGGCGTTTTTGGCTCCTCTGCCGGCCCGGAGTTGGAATCGATGACCACCAAAGCGAAAGCAGTGGGTACAGCACTCGCTTTTTTCGACCCGATTCTCATCACGGGGGCGTGCGCGGGCCTGCCGTATGCGGCTGCTCTCGCGGCACGTGAACATGGATGCACGGAACTATGGGGATTTTCTCCCGCAACAGACTACAAGGGTCAGGTCGCGATCACCCCGGAGTGCGATAACACAATTTACTCGTCACTCATCTATATTCCGGAGCATTATGAATTTAGAAACGACATCAAAGTTGCTCGCAAATACCGGAATGTAACATCGACCGCCACGTGCGATGCCGGCATTATCATATCTGGCCGATGGGGGAGCATGAATGAGTTCACCAACCTGTTTGATATGGGAAAGATTATCGGGGTTCTGACCGATACTGGAGGCATTGCCGACGAGCTTGCGACACTTGAGAAGAAGATTCGCAAGCCCGGCAACGCCATCATCATCTTCGATAGTTCGCCTGAAGCATTGGTGCGAAGAATAATCGAGACATTGAAAAAAAGAATGCGCGACAAATAAAGTAGACAGCCTCTTCAATTACGGGTACTCTTGCTCGATGTCATACACACCAAGCACGGAAATTTTAAACCAGTACGCCGACCTCATGGTCAACTTCTGCCTCAACATGGGGAAGGGAATCAGGAAAGGTGACGTCGTCCGACTTTCGGCGGCGGAGAGCGCAAAACCGCTCTACATGGCGATACACAACGCCATCGTCAAAGCCGGCGGTCACGTCATCGGGCACTATGCGCCCGACGAGGAGAACGGCGACATGCGCCGTAATACTTCGACAAGCCGCTTTTTCTACGAGCACGCTTCAGACGAGCAGCTCAAATTTTTCCCCGACAAATACCTGCGCGGCGTCATCGACCAGATAGACTCGTCGATTTTTATTCTTGCCGACAAGGACATGCACCTTATGGACGGCATCAATCCGCAAAAAATCATGGCCCGCGGACAGGCGATGAAGCCCTTTATGGATTGGCGCAATGCGAAAGAGCGTCAGGGCAAATTTACATGGACGCTGTGCATGTACGGCACCGCCGCGATGGCCAAAGAGGCAGGCCTTTCCGAAAAGGAATACTGGAACCAGATAATCAAAGCCTGCTATCTCGACAAAGCGAATCCGATTCGGGAGTGGAAGCGTTTGTACAAAGATATCGAAATGTACAAACAGCGGCTCAACAAGCTCTCTCCGAAAATCGACAAGTTGCATGTAAAGGGTCCCGATGCGGACCTGTGTATTACGCTCGGCGAAAAGCGCCAGTGGCTTGCGGGGCGCGGCTACAACATGCCGAGCTTTGAGATATTTACCTCTCCCGACTGGCGCGGCACCAACGGTTGGATACGGTTCAATCAACCCCTCTACCGCTACGGCAGCAGAATTACGGGTATACAGCTGTGGTTCAAGGACGGCAAGGTCGTGAAAAGCTCGGCGAAGACAAATGAAAAAGTGCTCAAGGCGATGATAGCCACCAAGAACGCGGACAAGATAGGCGAGTATTCGCTCACCGACGGCCGCCATTCCCGCATCACGAAATTCATGGCCGAGACGCTCTTCGATGAAAACGTCGGCGGCAGATACGGCAACACCCACCTCGCGCTCGGCATGGCGTACAAAGATACTTGCACGGGCAACATCGCAAAAATGAAAGAGGGCGAATTCAAGAAGCTCGGCTTCAACGACTCCTCCGTGCACACCGACATCATCTCCACGACGCCGCGCACCGTGACCGCACATTTGAAAGACGGCACGCAGAAAATCATCTACAAAGACGGAAGGTTCGTACTCTAAAATGAAGACGATTTACTTAGTGCGGCACGGAGAGAGTGAAGCCAATGCCGGCGCTCCGCTTTTTCAGGGGGAAGCGAGCCTGCTTACGCCGCGCGGACACGAGCAGGCGCGCTTTATTGCCGAGCGCTGCAGGAAGTTATCGTTCGACGTGCTGCTGGCTAGTCCCGCCGTCCGCACGCAAGCGACCGCAAAATATATTTCAGATGTGACGGGCAAACCCATCATTACCGAACCCTTGCTGGTGGAGCGGCAACTGCCCGATGAACTCATCGGTAAGCCGCAGGCCGACCGCGCTGCGAACGAGGTCTACGAGAAATGGGAGCGGAGTTTTTTTGAGGAGGGCATCCGGGTGGGCACCGGCGAGAACTTCGACGATCTGAAAAAGCGCGCCGGCGCAGTGCTTGAATATCTGGGGAAGCGTCCGGAATCGAGTCTCTTGCTCGTAAGTCACGGCTTCCTGCTCCGTATGATAGTCGCTCGCATCACGTTCGGCGAAGCGCTCACCATCGGGGAGTTCACGAAGATACTTCAGGCGTTCCGTACAGCTAATACAGGATTGAGTCACTTGGAATATCAGCCGAAATCCGGCGGCACAACAGGCCTTCCGACTCCTCAATGGCTTATCCGAGTCTGGAACGACCACGCGCACCTCGGGTGATGTGATACCATAGAACTCCCATGAGATTTTCAGTTCGCGTCGACACGGTCAAGTTTATTATCGGCTGGACGGCCGTTTTTCTTTTCCGGCTCATCCCCTTCCGGCCGCCGAATTTTGAGCCGATGCTCGCTACGGTCATGCCGTTCTCCAAGCGGTACGGTATCGTGGGGAGCTTTCTGTTCGGTTTTCTCGGTATCGTATTCTTCGACGCCGTTACCTCGGGATGGGGAAGCTGGACCGCGGTCACCGCAATCTGTTACGGACTGGTCGGCATAGCGGCGCACGTCTTTTTCAAGAACCGCTCAGCGACGGTCAAAAACTTTCTACTGTTCGGCATTCCCGGAACGCTTGCGTACGATGCGGTCACGATGATGACGGGGCCCATCTTCGGTAATCAGACTTTTGCGACGGCGCTCAGCGGTCAGATACCCTTCACTCTCATGCATCTTCTCGGCACGGTCACCTTTTCGATACTCTTGAGCCCCGCACTGTACCACTGGGTGATACAGAGCGACGTACTGGAATTCTCCCTCGGACGGAGTGTTGCCATCGCGGAAAAGTAGTCTACACTGAACTCCAAATGCGACACCTCACCAAAACACAGCAGTTCAACAGGGAGTCGCTCCAGAAACTTTTCAAACTGGCGGACTCGCTTTCCGGGGAGCGTAATGATTCGCTGAAAGGCAGGATTCTTGCCGCGCTCTTTTATGAACCATCCACGCGTACGCGACTCTCGTTTGAATCCGCGATGTTGCGTCAGGGCGGCGGAGTCCTCACCATGGAAAACGGCAGAGAATCCTCCTCGCAGTCAAAGGGCGAAACGCTTGAAGATTCAATCAAAGTGGTGGGACAGTACGCGGACGTCATCGTGATGCGTCACGCCGAGGTGGGTGCCGCCGACCGCGCCGCCGCTATTTCCGCCGTTCCCATCATCAACGCCGGCGACGGCAACATGGGACAGCACCCGACGCAGGCACTGCTCGACCTTTACACCATCCAGAAAGAGCTCGGTCGCGAGGATGGTATTCATGTCGCCTTTATCGGCAATCTGAAATACTACCGCTCGACGCGGTCGCTCGCGTATCTCCTCGGAAAATACAAAGACATGCGCGTCACATTCGTGGCATCGCCGGAGCTGCAGATGCAGAACGACGTAAAGACGTATTTGAAGCGCCATGGCGTTCCGTATGAAGAGACGGAGGACATGAAGAGCGTGCTCAAGAGCGCGGACGTCCTGTATCAGACGCGCATTGCAAAAGAGTGGATAAAGAATGACGAAGAATATGAGCGTCAGCGCGGACGGTACATCATTACGCGAGCCGTGGCGGACTCAATGAAGAAAGGTGCAATCATCATCCATCCGCTACCGCGCGTGGGGGAGATATCGCCGGATGTAGACGACTCTCCGCACGCCGTGTATTTCAAGCAAGTGGGATACGGCCTCTTGGTGCGCATGGCGCTGTTGAAGACGATTTTCTCGAGCCAAGAGCGCGCCGGAAACGGCAACGCAAAGAAAGCCTGACACCGAAAGGGCGGTTTAGTAGCCTCGCAGTTCTAGCCGGCGTACGACGACAATTGTGCCCCACACGAAAAGTCCGCCCAGAATGAGTCCGCCAGCCACGTCGCTCACGTAGTGGACTCCGAGATACAGACGACTGAATGAAATGAGTGCGATAAGAAGGCAAAGGACGCCTGTCGTGACGGCGCGCCAAAGCTTGGACGGAATCAAGCGCCAAGCGAGATATATCAGGAAGCCGTAGAACGCAGCCGCAAGCGTTGCGTGAGCGCTCGGAAATGAAAATCCGGTCTCGCGGTATGCTTGGTAGAAAAGGTCGGGTCGCGCGCGAAGCACGAGCTCTTTCAGAAGCAGTGCGGTCGCTCCGGCTCCGAGGACACTTATTGCGGGTCCGACGGCCATCGCTATCCTGCGGCGCAGTGCGAGTACAAGTCCGATGCAGAGCGCCAAGCCGCATACGACGACGGTGCTACCGAGTTCGGTTATCCCGATGAATGTCATGACAGTCCCTGAGTCACGCTGTGCGTAGAGTGCCTCCAGCACGCGCGTGTCGAGAGCAACGATGGATTGAATCATATGAGCGCGACAAGATACGGCAGAAAGATGATTATCCCGATGACAAGCGCGGCACACCACATGATGAATGCGGCTCCCGAAGCAATGTCTTTTATCTTTGCGATGCGGCGATGCTCTTCGGGAGTCACGTGGTCGCAGATCTCCTCTATTGCGGTGTTAAACGCCTCAACGGCGAGCATTGCGCCGCTCGTAAGGATTACGACCAATAATTCGAGGCGGGAAATATTCAGCCAAAACGAAGCGATGATCGTCAGGATGCCGCTCACGCTGAGTATCCTGAAGCTGTACTCCTCGCGCCAGAGCGTACGGATTGCCCGCACCGACGGGCGTATATTCTGCACTTTTTTCCTGAAGGACATATTCATAGTATACTCGAAATTCACCGCGACCATGATATTCCTCATCGCACTGGCCGCCTTCTGCGCCACCTTTCTCGGAGGGTGGTTTGCACTGCACCTCAAAGACCGCCTGCACCTTATTCTCGGATTTAGCGCCGGAGCCGTCATCGGCGTCGCTTTTTTCGAGCTTCTGCCCGAGGCGATCAGCCTCGTCGGGGAGACGCATTCGCCTGATTATGTGACTTCCATCATCGCCTTGGGCTTCGCACTGTATCTCGTTCTCGACCGTCTCATCATCCTGCACCGGCATCATGAGGACCCGTCGCACGAACACGCGTCCGCCATGCGCGGTGCGTGGGGCGCCGGCACACTTTCTCTGCACAGCTTTCTAGACGGTGTCGGCATCGGTCTCGCGTTCAAAGTTTCTCCCGCTATAGGCTTCGTAGTCGCCGCCGCGGTCCTCGCGCACGATTTCTCCGACGGCATCAACACCGTAAATATGATACTGAAGAACGGGGGAGAGCGCGCAAAAGCCTTGCGCTGGCTCGCCGTCGACGCGCTCGCGCCTCTCTTGGGCGTCGTCGCGACGCTTTTCTTTTCCGTCACGGAACAAAATCTCGGAATCCTCATCGCGCTCTTTGCGGGCTTCTTCCTCTACATCGGCGCTTCTGACCTACTCCCCGAAAGCCACCACGCGCACCCCATGCGTTGGACCACCATCTCCACCGTAGCCGGCATGGCGTTCATCTATCTGATAATCAAATCCGCCGGAGCTTGAATCAGGCGCAACTGTTGACATAGTGGCGGGTTTACTGTAAGGTATCGCCACCTTTCTATGTCAGTACAATCGCTCATAATCAAGGCCGTTTTGCTTGTCCGTCGCACAGTGATACGGGCAAATGCATGGGCCCGCGGCGGGAGCGCGTGGAAAATCTCCGCCGTCCTCGCGGTACTCTGCGTGCTCGGAGTGGCCGCATATCTCGCACTTCGTCCGAAACCCTCAGTCGAGAATGCGCCGGTAACGATACGCGCCGTCGAGGTTCGCTCGGTAGCGGAACTCTCCGCGCAAAAAGTCCCGCTATCGCTCATCGGCGAGGTTCGCTCACGTTCGGAGGCCAGCGTGCGCGCGGAGAAATCGGGGCAGGTAACCGCGGTATATAAATCGCTCGGGCAATCCGTCGCGGCGGGCG
>Ga0209542_10011455_pt1 | contig 15725 bp, 10 predicted proteins | sample RifCSPhighO2_01_FD_184028 | JGI IMG/M metagenome (GOLD analysis project Ga0209542, IMG submission 184028) | Soil microbial communities from Rifle, Colorado - Rifle CSP2_plank highO2_0.1 (SPAdes) (version 2) | ecosystem: Environmental > Terrestrial > Deep subsurface > Rock core/Sediment ... | reverse complement strand
TAGTTTGAGAACCATATGATGTTGTTAATCCATATTCCACTTGTGAATCACTTGGGTCATTAGTAGTAGTCCAAATAATTGATGCTGAATTTGAAGTTATACTTACTGCTTGTACATTAGTAATTTCAGGAGCAGTAGTATCTCCTGCATTTACTATAAAACTCTTTGTTCCTGTTGTAGGATCTCTGCCAACATTGTTGGAATTATCTGTGGCAGTTGCATAATAAGTATGTGTACCGGCTAAATAAGTGGAAATATAAGTACATGTAGTTGTGGATAAGCAAATCCTTTTAGACAATCCATCTACGAAAATTTCTATACTAGAAACTGAGTTTTCGTCAGAAGCAGTAGCAGTAATGGATACAGGTGTTGTTTCCTGAATGTTAGTTAAAGGATTATGGGTAACTGAAATTATTGGAGGATTAGTGTCTGTACCAAAGGTCATGAAGTTACAAACTTGTGCGGATCCAACTGAAGAATAAAGTCCGAAATTATTCAAATCTGCAACTGCATTTTGTTCGGTTCTAAATAAGTAATTTGATCCTATAGTGATTTCATTAGAACCTAATGGGGCTACATAGGCACTATAAGTATGTGTAGGAATATTAATAACTAATCTAAAATGGTATGAAATTCCTGGTGTGTATGATATAGTTGTATCTGCGTTATAAGTACCTCCATTACGAGCATCAATATTTCCTAATGGATTAAATCTAACAATATTAGCTAAGTTATTGTAACCTGTTGCAGGGCCATTTGAAATTCCCATTACTCCGTCCATATTAGCATTATTTGGAATAGCATCAAATTCAACACTAAATATTCCAGTCTCTGAAGTGAAAGGTAGGTTTTGCCAGATAGTTGAAGTTGTTCTGCAACTAGTTGCTGGTTGGCCCACTGAAAAAGTAATTATGAAATCATTAGTATTAGCATTTCCAATATTATCTTGACATCTTACATAATAATTATATGTATTATCATCAATTAATCCAGAAATTTGAGTTGAATGTTGAGTACCTCCAGTAGTTGCAAATATATTTGTCATGGAGGCATATTGAATATTTGGAGTAATGGAATATTTACAAGTGGCAGCTTCATTTGTGTTAAGCATTAAGTTTATGGTTGTAGTTCCAGAAGGTAATACGCCCGAAGGACTTCCATTAGACCTCACAGGAGGAGTTGTATCTGCGACTGTGCATGAATTTGTATCAAATGTACATTGAGCAGTACAACTTAATGTTCCTCCACCAAATCCTAAGGTTTGACATGTTTGACCACCTAAATCAGACATATCACATTGTTCTGTACCTTCTCTTATATTATTGCCACAAACTTGAGTTGGGGGATTTCCTACTGCCGAGCTTATTATTTCAAATTGATCAATAATTTGATTATTTATGTTTTTGAAGTATCCTCTGGCCTTGAAAGGATTACCATCAACATAAAATTCAATAAACAAGGCACCGTATGTTGCTGATGGATTTGAATTTGATGTGTAAATACTTGCCCAAGCATAATTACAACCAGAACCCCCACCATATGGATAAGTATTTGGTGGACAATGAGCTTGATTTCTTACACTTGCTCCACCAAGACTAGAATCAAATACAAATGTTTTTTCTAAAGCTGCTAAAACATTGTTAGGATTGCTTGGAACTCCGTTAACTAATGGATGTTGAACTGTATCAACAACAAGATTTCTCATACTAGTTAATGTTTTAGTTCTACCATAAGTATGAGAGTGAGCATTTGCAATAATTGCACCGTATCTTCTACATTCTTCATATGGCCCCCATCCATATTCATTACCTTTTGGGCCTGGAGTCATGGTTGCCATTTGCTTATGCCAGGCACATACACTCCATATTGAATTATCATTAATTAATTGGTCTCTTGCGAAACAAGCATATTCATTTGCTGAGTTACGATTATCTGGATCGCATTCATTTGCTGCTTTTGAAGCGGAATCTCCTGTAAAGATTAATTTCAAGCCTTTGTAAGTAAGTGCATGTTTTTGATCATCTGTATTTGGATCATCTAAAACAACATTCATTGCTTGAACTCTACATCTTATGAATTGACCATAAGAAGTCCACGGACCTAGACAGGATCCCCCTGTATCAGTCCAACCGCTTGTATCATGATTACCAACAGATATTATATATGGAAAATTAGGTCCTAATGTGTTTGAAATTCTATTAACCCATGTGGTTATTGCAGTTTGATCGTTAGCATAAGCTAAATCTCCGGCATGGACAACTAAATCTACATTTTCTCTATTAATAAGATCTAGAACTGCTTGGAAATTACCTGTTCTATCAGAGTCTCCAATAAATGCCACTTTTAGATTTTGTTCTGTAACTCCTGCAATAAGAGTTGTAAAGCTTCCTTCTGCACTAGTAGAAGTGTAACCTCTCTCATTTGTAGAACTTACAATGTAATAATATATGGTGTCCATTTGCAAACCTGCTAAGGTGACACTATGGGTGGTGCCATCAAGTCCATTAGCCACTGATGTATGAACTCCTTGCGTTGTACTATATCTTACTTCACTACTTGAGAAATCATCTGTTGTCCAAGTTATTGCGGCAGTTGTTGTTGAAGGGCTTTCTTGTATGTTAGTAATTTCGGGGGGGGTAGTATCTTGAGTAACTTTTAATTCGTTTGTGCTATCTGTAAATACTGAATTATCGCTAACCAAAGTTCCCCGGAAAATATATTCTGGATCTGCATCAATACCTCCGAAATCTTGAATCCATTCTGAGTCCCAAATAACTGTAGCTTGACCTGAGTTAAATATTGCATTTGGAATTTGAATGTTTGTTGGATCTGCATTATTAAAGTTAGATCCTATTATTTGATCATCTTCTCTGACTTCAATATTAACTTGTGCCCCATTTGGACAATTATTTCCATTTATATTTAGTGATACCTGCGTACCTTCTACAACAGGTCCTGATGTGCTCCAACTTGCATCTGTTAATTCACATGTTAATGATGTACATAAATTTGTATTAAATGTACATTGAGCAGTACAACTTAATGTTCCTCCACCAAATCCTAAGGTTTGACAAGTTTGACCACCTAAATCAGACATATCACATTGTTCTGTACCTTCTCTTATATTGTTACCACATGTACCTGTTGTACTACCAATCAATCTAGGATCCCAAGTTATGTCTACAACAAGTCCTAATGCATCAGCAATAGCATCCCACTCAACATATTTAAGATTCTGATTTCCTCCAGTATTACTCCCATCATGAGCTACAAATAGTCCTTCAGGGAAATTTGTTCCAAGTGGAAAATTCGTAACATCTATTCCATCAGTACTACTTACAGCATCAATTCCTCCATTTGCAACGATTCTGAAACTTCCTATATGTGCGTTATTGCTTTCTCTTGTATATACTACAAAGATACTATTACCTTGACTTGAAGCAAGTAAATAACCTTGATTGTTAGATGTATAATAAAGTGTTAATCCTTCTACATCAGCTGTTAAATAACCACCTGCTCCTGTCCTATCAACTTGAACTCTAGTGCTTCCGTCACCAGGCTCTGCACCATACTTCCAAATTCCCACAGTCTCTTCACCAATGTAAAAATCTGCCAGTATATCATCAGCAACACAGCCTTCTACCTGACTACCAACATCAAAAGTTCTGACCATAGTACCTGCAATTTGTCCATTGCCATTATCTCGTAATTCCCACTGTTGGATAACTCCAGATTTCCAGTTGACAAAATAGTAATACTTACCACTAGAAGGACTATGGTACATACAAGAACCATATGGCTGACTAGTTGACAAAGATATAGAACCAATTGCTTCTAATAATCGACTGGTTGGATTGACCTTGTAGAAGTTAATCTTATTACCATTTTCGTTATTAACACCTATTATTGCTACATTGGTGTGTGATTGACCACCAACATAAGTTCCTAATAAAGGAAAATTATATCGTAAATCTAAGTTATTCATTAAGCTGGTTGCTTCTATATATTGCAATTCAATACCATTTAGATCCCATACTAAAATTCCGCCGTTTTTATCATCACCTATTACCGTACTTAGTGATGGGTTAGTTGGATGAATCCAAATCAGCATGTCATCTGCACTATCGCCCGAATGATGTACTGGGGCTGTTTCTACAGTAGGTAGAACAGAAACAGTTCCTGCTGGAGGGTTTATTGTGGTGAATGTAAAGTCTATAGATGTAGCTAAGTTATTTGATGAATCTCTTGATTTTACTCTGTAATGATATAGAGTAGATGCTTGAAGTCCTGTAATTAATTCTGAATGAGATGTAACTAAGTTAGTATTTAAAGTAGTTTGAGATCCATATGATGTTGTTAATCCATATTCTACTTGTGAATCACTTGGATCATTAGTAGTAGTCCAAGTAATTGATGCTGAATTTGAAGTTATACTTACTGCTTGTACATTAGTTATATCTGGGGGAATAGAATCTATATTTTGAACATTTACATTTATTTGTTGGCTTGTTGCAGTATTTTGAGATGTGTCTCGAGCAACAGCTGTTAAAATGTGATTTCCATTTGAAACTGTAGCTGTGTTCCATGAAACTGCGTAAGGAGAAGAAGTATCTTCTGATCCTATGTTATTACTATCAACTTTAAATTGAACTCCTGCAACTTGTACATTATCAGAAGCTGTAGCAGTAATTGTTATAGTTCCTGAAACTTGCTGATTATTAGTTGGAGATGTAATTGAGACACTTGGAGGTACTGTATCTGGAGGAAGGCAAGTTCCTATGCAGCAAGTTGTTGAACAATCGCTAGCAGGAACTGATGAACCACTACAAGAATTGCCTGCTGCGCAGCAAATTCCTCCTTGTTGTGCACATGTTTGTTGAGTTCTTACTCTATTATGAGTCCAATCTGTAAATGCCATATTTTTTCCCATTTGTGGAGCAGCTATATGTGTAAAACCAGACCCATAAGCAAAGTTTACTAACCAAGGGGTCCACCTGTCATCTCCAGTGTCGTCGTTTCCATCAGCTGGATATGGCGTATTTCCAGCAAAATGAGGTGTATGTAACCAAGTTAAAGCTCTTTTTAGTGCTTGATTTTCCCAGGACCATGCATCATAGCCTGCTCTATATAACAATTCTGCTTCAACTGTAGATCCCTGTAAACCTTCCCACACATATCCTTCTTTACAAGGAGGCCATTGGAATACACAACTATTTCTTCTTTGATCATCAGGCATTACACCATCTACTGTGTGCCCTTGAATTGTGCAACCTTGAGGATTTAGTCCTACAGGCAAATTTTGATTACATTGCCACCATAATTCACCATAATCAAATCCTGCATATGAAGATCTATCTCCCAAATATCCTTTAAATACTTGTGCTTGTCTGTCTAAAATTTGTTCGTCTCCGAGATATCTGGCTATAGCAACTCTAGTAGCACCACAATGATTCCCCCAATTGTTGGGTCTTAATTCTGCACACTCTGTTAGTGAGTTAACTCCTCCACCTGGTGCGTACATTGTTAGTAAATTTCTAATCTTAGTTCTAAATCTTGTGTTCAAAGCAGGATCGTATGAAGGCAGGTCAATTAAATCTGCTGAAATTACATAAGCTCCAACTTCTCTACCCAAAGCTAGTGATCTAGCACCTGCTTCTGTGTTTCCATCAGCCACAACTAGTAGTTCTGATATTACTTTTTGTCTATATGTTTCATCGCCTAGTCTAACAAAAACTAGTGCTTGTGCTAAAGTTCTTGTATTGCATTCATCCGCTTGGATTGCTAGAGCAGGAGTGCATGCAGATTGATCAGCTATACTTTTTACGTAAGTCCAAGCAGTTCCTGAAGTTGGAAGAGCTACTATTTCAGAATTTGTTAACCAAATACCTTGATTTGCCGTTACGTAGGTTGTCAAAAAGATCAATAAAAATATGATTAGGAAAATCTTTCTCATATTATAACCTCTGTATTTGGAAGTAATACTTTAATTTCATTAATTAATTTAGGGTCAATTGGGTTATCTGTTAATTTTCCGATATCAGCAGGAATTAATTTTAATTCTGAAAAACTTATATCTAGTGCACAAACTTTGTTTGGAATCTTAAGAGCTTCATTAAGGTCTTCATAGACTTTTGAGTTATCGCAAATTTCAGATTTATTATATTGATTAGAACAACTGGTTATAAAAGCTAACGCTAAAATAACAAACACAAACTCTTTTTTCATAGCAAATTAGATAGTAATGTATTATTTAAAACTTTTTATAATAAATGTTTGATTTTAGAAACTGATGTTGACCATACAAGCAATCCTCATTGGTTATATAGAATATTTTTCTCAAGGAGGAGACTAAAACCAGCATTACTTTATATCAAAACTCTATTTTTAAATATTATATTTTGAATGTTCTAAAAGAATTTCTTGTACAAGCTTAAAAATAAGATTGTAATAGGAACAATTAATGCAGTTATTTTTGTTTCCCAATAATAATTTTGGGATTATTAGGACTAGTATTAACACCTAACTTATTTCAATTCCAACATTAATGAATGGCAAAAACCCTATCAAGCTATGTTGTGGTATTGAAACTTTTTTAGGACATTTGCAAATCCTTATTAGTGGAAAACCTAAAATAAATATTCCAATTATTTTATGGGTCTTGGAATCACTTTCTTTACTTAATTTAGACCTGGATAGAATTCAAGTCATCTAGACTAATATTGATTTGGCAGTAGCTCCCAAAACCAAGAGGATCACTAAAATTAAGATAAATCTTTTGTGGAAAATTCTTGATGATTAGTAAACTTAGAGTTAAGTTGCACGAAATAAAGGGTTTTTTTACCATCCATAATACTAATCTAATGCTTTCTAAAACTACTTAACATAAATCGACCTTTTTTAGATCGTCTGTAAATGTAGGCCATAAAGATAATCCACACTGTTCCTATAAAATATCCTCCAAAGACATCAGATGGCCAATGCGCCCCTAAATATATTCTTGAAAGACCAACAAGTAAAATAAATATTGTTAATATTAATGTGATAATTTTTTTATGTTTAAATGGTAGTTTCCATATCAAATAAATTAGAAAACCGTAGAAAATTATAGCTCCAAGTGCATGCCCACTTGGGAAACTAGAGTTTGTTTTTGTTTCTAGAATGTTTACAATGTCACCAGTTGGTCTTGCTCTATTAACAATATTCTTAATAATTGGATTAAATATATTGCCTAAGACAATAAAAATAGTAAAAAATGCTTCTTTACGATAATGTTTAATATAAAAAAAGATAGCAATTATAGGAACTATAAATAAATAGCTTTTTGTTGAGCTTATTAAACTAATGAATTTCATTATTAAAGTAAGCCAATTAGGTTGAAAAGTCTGAATTAGATGTATAAATGCTATATCAAAATTTAATATCCCCATTTTTAAAATTTCTAATAAGTTTTATCTTTAATTTCTTTTATAAATCTAGATATTGTTTTTATTATATTTTCAGGCTGAGTTTTTAATATTAAAGAAGTTTCTATTAATATATCTCCTGCGTATTTCTTTGTAGAGGTTAATTTAAACGGAATTTTTTTGTTTTTCTTTACAATATCTTTCCATAAATTAAATAATTCTTCTACTCTTCCAGGAATTTGAGAAATTTCACAATTTAATAATTTTGAAGTTTCTTCTAATATTAAATTTTCTTTATTTTCTTCTTCTAAAGCTTTTTTTCCTGCCACAAATTCAATCCTTACAATAGAGTCACTTATTTTATTAGACTTAAGAATTTTAATTTTTTCGGCTTCAATCGTATTATCCAAATGAGTTCCGCCACAAGCCTCAACATCTGTATTTAGAATGTTTACAATCCTTAATTCTTTTCCAGGAACTATTCCTCCTTGGTATATTGAAAAGCCGTATTTTAATTCAGCTTCGTTTCTTGGAACAAAAGATTTTATTATTTTAATTTTTGATTTTATTATTTTATTTGATTCTTGTTCTATTTGTTTAAGTTCTTCTTCTGTCAAACTTGAATAATGAGTAATATCAATATGTGCTTTTTCTACTGTTTTTTTAGCTCCAGCTTGATTTATGTGATTTCCTAGAATTCTTCTAGAAGCTGCATTAATTATATGTGTAGATGTATGATGCTTAGCTAATTGTAATCTTCTTTCTAGATCTATTTTTACTTCAACTATGTTATTAACTTTAAAGCTTGGATTTTTTTCTAGAACATGAATTATATATGGACCTTGCTTATAAACTTCAATTATTTTAATTTCATTTATATAACCTAAATCATATAATTGACCACCGCTTGTTGGGTATGCAATAGTTTTATCTAAAATAACTTTATTTCTTATTATTTTAAGGATTTTTGCCTTAACTTTGTCTAGTTTATAATTTGAAAAGTAAAGAGCTTCTGTTTCTTTTATGTCTTTTAAATTTAATTCTTCTTCTTTTTTAGTTTGATGCTCTTGTTTTACATTTTCATGTAATAAAGAAACTTTTGAATAAAAATCTTCTGGAACTTCTATTATTTTTCCTTGATTTATCGCTTCTTCTTTAATTAATTCTGGAGGTATTCCATTGCTGTCATATAACTTTACCAGATCATTTTCCGTTATTTCTTTTGATGTTATGCTTTTAACTATTTCATTTATTCTTTGTTTGCTATTATCAAACTTCTGTTTTTCTACATCAAGAATCTTTTGTACGTCATCTATATTTTTAAGTAAATCAGGATATAATGGTTTTAGGTACAAAGCATGAAGTTTACATATATCTGGTAGATAGATATTCCATTTGTACTTATCTATAAAACTTAAAGACCTTCTAAATAAAACTCTTAAGTTATGCCCACCACCTGAATTGCTTGGAAGAGCACCATCAGAGATTGCTACCAATAAGGTTCTTGAGTGATCTGCTATACTATAAATTGCTGCCAATGTTAAAACTTGTTCTTTTAATTCGTCTTTTGTATAACCAATTTTATCAGCAATCTCATTCCATGTTTTATCTGAATCTTTTACTTCATCTAAATTCAAAAGCCCTGCATAAGGAACAAATTTTGAAATTAAATTTTTATCATAGTTAACTTTAGTTTTTTTTAGTAATTCTCTTATTACTGTTGGAAAGACAACATCATAGCTTGTTGCACTTCCATTTGAAAACCAAGTATTTCTTTCATGTCCCATTCCCATGTCTAGTACATTCAAATCCAAATCAGAAATATTTCCATTCATTACTTTATATTTCATATAAACTTGATTACCTAATTCAACACCCCCCGAAAAAAATTCCATGCAAGGTCCTAGGTTTCCACCACCCAACCAAGCGTCTTCGTGATAAACTATCTTTTCATTTTTCAGGCCAAGTCCTTTGTTTAACCATTGATGAATGTCTTTAAGGTACTTTTCTTGATCAAATTTGTTTTTCTTGTCAAATGCATGTTGCCCTATCATATCAAAACCAGTATTATGAGCACCAGTTATACCTACGTTGTCAATATCATTGAATCTTAAGCAAAATTGGGGAACTACTAATGGATTTGCAGGTGGTTTAATTTCACCACTAACTACATATGGTTGAAAATCATAAATAGATGCTTGAACAAAATCAGTATCATCTCTCCATCTTGCAACAACTGGATATCTTTTTATTGGCGTATACCCAAGTCTCTTAAACATTAGTGAAAATTTTTGCCACAATTCTATATAGCCTAATTTATGTAATGCTGGTGTTTTTCCAATGAAATTATAAGCTCCAGAACAAGAAGGATTACCACAATAATTTCTATTTTCATCAGTAGACCAAAAAAATAGATTACAATTCTGGCATTTTTTTCTAATAAAGCCTTCGTCCTTCAATACTTTTACAGCAAAATATTCTTCTGGTGACTTGGAAAATTTTTGCCTTAGAGCCTTTTTATCTAGCATAATACAAAGGTTAATAACAGAAATATTTAAATATATCTTTATCGATAATAAAGATCTGTATGATAAAAAAGATAATAATTCTTGTCTGTTTATTATTGCTTTCAAATTTTGTTCATGCTGAAAATTACGATGTTTCTATTAATCTAATTGTTACTAGTACAAGACCTTATGAAGTTGGCGATATTTTTGAATATGATGTTACGGTTTTTAACAATGGAAAGACTAACTCTGAATATTCTATTGAGTACATAATAGAAGACCCTTTAGAGACCAATAAAAAAACCTTATGTTGCCAGACATTAAAGGAATCTAGTTCCAAGGTCCATAAAGATTCTTTTGTAATCAATAAAGAAGGATCTTACTTAGTTAAAATAAAGGTTCTGGCTGATCAAGATGAAAATAATGGAAATAATCAAGCCAATATTGCCTTTAATAGTTTAAAAGCTGAAAAAACATTTGTTTTGAGATCGTCCAAGAGACAACTAATTATGGCCGTATCCATAATATTGATTGCAATTTTGTTTCTCATTACATTTTACAAAAGAATTTTTGCAAGAAAGAAATCTAAAGTTAAAAGGAAAAAATCTAAAGGTTGATTTTCCTTAATCTATTTTCCACTGACCTAAGTTCAGAAAGAATTTTATCTTCTTCTGAAGATTCTGTTTTCCCAGAAATCATTGCCTTATAATCAGATTTCTGGGGTTTGATAACTTCAATATGGGACTTCTTTATTTCTTCTTTAATAGATTCGTCTAGAGGTAATTTTTTATGTAATGAAAGAAATAAAGAGTTTATTTCGTCCATAGTCTTATTAAGATTAGTAATTAAATCATGTTTTTTAACTTTTATATTTTTGAATTCTTCAAAATTTTTCAAAATTCTAACAGAATCAAGTGCACTTGATAAAATATTTTTTCTCAAAGTCGTAGGATTATTTAATAGAACATATTTTGAAGATTCTTCTTTATATCTTGGCTTAAGTCCAGGTTTATGTTTCTTAATCATTCAAATAATTTCCTATCAATATCTAAAAGTTTTGACTTTATGGAATCGACTTGATTTTTCCACTGTTCCATTGCTCTTTCTTCATCAGATCTTATTCTGGTTATTTCGTTTAAAATCGATTCTGCATCTTTGATCTTTTTTCTTATGTTCTCTATTGTAGATAGCACATCCTTGTAATTGTCAAGCTTAATAAATATCTGCTTCTCCTGTTGATAACCTGGTTGAGATGGATAACTTTGTTGAAATTCTTGAGATTGTTGTTCTTGTTGTGGAGATTCATATCTAGGTTGATTCTCTGCAAATGGAGATTCAACTGGAGTTGCATTAAAGTCGATTGTTGACATTTGATCTGTTTGATCATCAAGTGTAGATGCATCGGGCATCTTTTGACTTTTTTGCCTCATCGGAATATAATTGACTGATTCTTGCATTTGATTAGGACTATCTTCTTGGTAATTCACTTGTTTTTGTTGCTTAAATTGGTTTTGTTGTTTAAATTGTTGCTCATATCCTTGATTCCCATAATTTATATCTTGAGTAGCAGATTCTGAATTAGAAGTACTTTCGTAAGTGGGAAAATCCGGAAATTTAAGTTCATCCCCATAACGCTTAGGAGAGTTAATTTCTGGTAAACCTAGATTAGGATCTTTTCCTTGCCTCTTTTTTCCAAAAAAACCCATAACTTTGCACCCTCTAATTAAGTTCTAGAATTAGCTTATTAAACTTTTCTTATTATTTTTATGTAGTGACTATAGCTTTTTAGTGCTAATTTTTACTAAAATAATCAAAAATAGCTATAAAATAAAGGAAAACTTTTTAAAGATGTATATTAATAATATATATTCTCTCTAATATGAAGCTTGACCAAGCAACAGAAGCAAAGATAGTAGAACTTCTTAAGGATATTGAAAGTGAAGATGCTATGCCTATAATCAATTTCATGATTAACAAAAGGCATGTTTCTGAGTTTAAATTAGCAGATAAGCTACAAATTTCCATTAATCATGTGAGGAATTTATTATATAAGCTAAATAATTTTAACCTAGTAACTTATATTAGAAAAAAAGATAAGAAAAAAGGGTGGTTTATCTATTACTGGACTTTTCATTTGAGAGAAGCTTTATCTGTACTAAGTAGCTTTAAAGATAGAAAAATTGAAGATATTAAGGAAAAATTGAAGGAAGAAGAAAGCACATTATATTTTTCCTGCCCCTCTAAATGTATTAGAGTTAATGTGGAAAGTGCCTTAGAAAGTAATTTTAAATGTGTTGAATGTGGTAAAGTTCTAAAAGCAGAGAGTAACGTAAAAGAGGTTGGAGCTCTGCACAATGAATTAAAGTCATTACAAAAAACTGAGTCTAGTGAAGAAGTTAATTAAAAATAATTTTGTATAGTGAAAACCAAACCTTGCTACCATCTAGAGGAGGGATTGGTAACATATTAAATATGAACAATATTATGTTTATTTGTTTCGTAACATACCAAAAAAGATGCTGATTTCTGCTTAATTTCTTCTTTCTTAGCATAATTAAAGCTATAATAAAGAAAATTAGATTTATTAATGGTCCTGAAAAAGCTACAAAGAATAATTGGGTTAGATCTGTTGTATTGCCAATTTCAACATATCCTGGAGCTATCAAGATAAAGGGGGAATTAACTAATTTTAATACGATTGCAAGAATAATTCCAATAGGGAATATCTTGAAAACTGCACTTATTCCGAAGAATAATGCTACAAATTTATGCATTAACTCATGTAATATTATTCCAGGAGAAACTATTAATGAAGCGTATATTAAGGCTCTAAAATCAAATTTTCTTAATTTTGGACTTTTGGTAAATCTGTCCATAAAAATAAATCCGATTACTAGAGAGGTTAATATTAAACTGAGAATTTCTGATATTGATATTATCATAGATTTGAAGGCTCTTACTCAAATATAAATTTGTTGATTTTTATTCTACTTATTATGTAAGAATTATATCTTATTATGTAAGAATAAAACTAAAGATTTAAATATAAATTACTTACATGATAAGTATAGATGTCTAGTGTCAAAAAAGGTAACAATGACCTATTTGTAAAGTTATCTGTAGATCAGATATCTAAAATTCTGGATAAAGGAGATGTTAATGAGCTTAAAATTGCATTAAAAATACTTAAAGAAGCCACTAATCTAAGCTCTGAAGAGTTATTAAATATATTGATAGAAAAAAGGAAAGGAATTGATGTTCCTATTTCTATATTTAGAAATAGAAATTTAGGTGTTTTACAGATCTTAGTTAAATACCTTAAGGAAAATTTAAGTTTAAATTTTTCATCTATTTCTAAATTATTAAAAAGAGATCAAAGAACAATTTGGAGCTCCTATAATGTTGGAAAGAAGAAATTTCCAGATAAAATTGAGCTTGATGTGAAAGATATTCACATACCATTAGAAAAATTTTCTGATAGAAATTTATCTACACTTGAAATTCTAATAGATTTTCTGAGTTCACTGAATCTGAAGAATTATGAAATTTCTAACATTGTTAATCGAGATCAAAGAACAATTTGGACTATTCTAAAGAGAATTAAGGAGAAAAAAATTGTCAAGAAATTATAATTATTGGGGTAGAGAAAACTCTAAAGGAGTATCTCCATTAATTAGCATAGTCCTTCTAATAGGTATGACAATAGTGCTCTCTGCAATTGTCTATCAATTCAGTTTCAACTATACTAAGGGAACTATAGAAACCACTGAGAAACAAATTGAAAGTGCAAAACCAATTAATTTCAATATAAAGGAAGTAAAGAATATAGATTATAAGAAATTATTAGTATTGGTGGAGAGTCTAGATAAAAATAGAATTGAAAGTTTCAAAGCAAGAATATATGGTTCTAAAAATACCCAAACATATACATTAAATGGTGTTCAACCTTTTGAAACTGCTCAGTTCATCTTTAACTACAGTTACTTGGACCTTGGGGAAATAAGTAAAATTGAATTAGTTCCCATTACAAAAGAAGCAGATACTGTTTTAGTTCATCCAATAAGTATAGACTCTACAATAAAAATTGAAAATGAAATTTCTGATCAATGTAAATATGATGCAAATGCCAATGATATTCCTGATTGTGTCGATGATTTAGATAATGATAATTGTGAAGATAGTTTGGATTACAGCAATGAAACTTGTATCAAAAATAGTTGTACTATTGATAGTACAAGAGGTTGTGATTCTATTTGCAAACCTATTGAATGTATTGGAAGTGAAATATGTCTTGAAGGTGCATGCAAAGATAAATTAACTATTGCAAATGATTGTACCCTTGATGAAGCATATTGGTCCGAGAATGTAATATCTGCCGGAGATACTGTAAATATTATAGTAAAAGGTAGAAATTGTAACGGTTTAACACTAAATCTCATTTATTCTGAAGTTGATACAATCACGCCTGATGATGATATTAATAACAGTGAGTTTGACTTACCAACAAATGTCACTTTTGATAACAATGGGACTGCAATAGTCACCTGGCAAGTGAAGTGGCGTGTTGATAATGATGGCAATAATCCAAATCCTGAATTATTATTTAATGCTAGTGTAAATCCTTCAATTATTTCAAATAATAGCCTAACAATTTATCCTGACCAAGGTGCTATGGGAATGGGAGGAGCACCAATTGTTACTTTAGTTAAGCCTGAGGATAGGATTGTTTTACCATCGGGTTTAGTTAAATTTGAATGTCAGATTTCAGATCTAGTTAATATAAATAATGTCTCTTTATATTCAAATTTATCTAGTGTATTTAAACAAGAAAAAATATTAAATCCACATGAATTTGAACCTGATAATCAGACAATAGCACTTTATCACTTTAATAATGAATCTTTCTACCAGGAACTAACTACGAAGTTTGTTGATTTCAGTTTATATAGGAATAATGGTAGTTGTTCTGGAATTCCGCAAGGATGTCCTGGACGTAATCCTTCATTATTTTCAACAGGGGCAGTTAATTTTGATCAAGCTGGTCCACCTGGAGATGGAATTGTCATTCAGGATCAACCTCATTTAGGAAATATGAATAATCTTTCAATGTCTGTATGGGTGTATCCAAGAAGTGCTGGGAGTGGTGGCATAGCTTCTATTGTCAATAAGCCAAATGCCTTTGTCTTAAGGATGGACGGAGCAGGACCTCAAATTAATATTAGGACGTATAATTCACTAGCTCAATCTGTACAAGTCTATTCACAAACAGGAGGTTATAATAATGGTATTGTAGCTCTCAATCAATGGACTCATGTAGTGGCTATATATAATGGAACATCAGTTAAAACATATATAAATGGATTAGAAACAAACAGAGTCGCATTTAGTGGTAGTATTAGAGATTCTGCAGATAATGTTTATGTTGGTAATAACAATTTGTATAGTTTAACATTTGATGGTTTAATTGATGAATTAATATTATTTAATAGGTCATTGAGTGACAATGAAGTACAGGACTTATATCAGAGAAAAAATGCTATTACGACCTATAGTTTAAACAAATCTCTACTAGGTCTTAATGAAGGCTACTACAAATGGAATTGTCAAGCTAATTCAGAAGGAGGAAATGCATGGTATAATAGCAATTATAGTTTCCTAATTGATAGTACTTCACCAAGTATTATGTGGGAATACCCCACACCAATAAATAATTCAGTTGTAATAGCAGATAGTATTTATCTTAATGCTAGTATTATTGATGAATCAAATACATCTGCATTTTTTGACTGGAATAATACTCTTATTGGATATTGGT
>Ga0209542_10011454_pt1 | contig 15725 bp, 16 predicted proteins | sample RifCSPhighO2_01_FD_184028 | JGI IMG/M metagenome (GOLD analysis project Ga0209542, IMG submission 184028) | Soil microbial communities from Rifle, Colorado - Rifle CSP2_plank highO2_0.1 (SPAdes) (version 2) | ecosystem: Environmental > Terrestrial > Deep subsurface > Rock core/Sediment ... | reverse complement strand
ATGAAGCGCGCCGAGGGTGGTCAGCCTCGTGAAAAATCTGACCTTAGGTTTTTTCGTCGCCATCGTGGCGACGATATACCTAATTGTTGGCGCCGTCGCTCTCTCGGAGAGGGCGACGGAAATCGTTTTCAGGGTCATCATCAACATCATGGCCCTGTGAGACACTGGATTGTGGTTCGGTCTTTTTGACGAACCACAACCCAGTTTTTGTTTTATTTGTTTAGAAAATTAAAGAGCGAAGTGATTATAATTTTCTTAACCCCAGTGAAATCCTTGCCCTTTAGACAAGGAACAATCTGAAAGATTGTTATTTCACAGGGTGATGATTTTCTAATCGCTTTGCTCAAGAAAATTAATCATGTTATTATATTCTCATGGCACTCATGACCTGGGCTCTAAAAAGGCAATTTTTTTATGTAGTTGTATTTATTTTACTTATTACAATATTTGGATTTTTAATAGTTTATCCTGTTTTTAATAGAGCTCCGACTTGTTCTGATGATAAACAAAATGGGAATGAAACCGGCGTGGATTGCGGGGGGTCCTGCGCCAAGGCTTGCTTTTCTCAAGTGGATAAAATTTCGGTTCTCTGGGCTCGCGCCTTCCGCGTCGTTCCCGGGCGTTACAATGCGGTGGCTTATTTTGAGAATCATAATAAAAATGCCGCTGTTAATAAAATAAATTATAGATTTCGTTTTGCTGATGGAAATAATGTTTACATTGGCAAGCGTGAAGGTAGTACTTTCATTCCTCCATCGGGGAAGTTTGCTATTTTTGAGCCTGGTATAGATGTTGGGAATTCTATCCCTGTTTATACTACCCTTGAGTTTACCCAAACACCAGACTGGATTCAAGTCTCCCAAGAAAAAATCAACCGACTAGAAATATTAGTTTCAAATATAAATCTTATTAATGAGCAGACGAGTCCCGTACTCTCTGCTACAGTAAAAAATAATTCATTCTTTGTTATCCCAGAGATAGATATAGTCGCTATTTTATATGATGCAAATCGTAATGTTGTTTCTGCCAGCCGTACTTATTTAGATTCCCTTAGAGCAGAAGAGATTAAAGATATAAATTTTACTTGGCCAGAGCCTTTACCTAGTAAAATTGTTGCTAAAGAAATAATTCCTATGTATAACATTTTTTTAGTTAAATTAAAATGAAGTTGTGGCTCCAGATACTCTCAAAAGAATAGATCCCGTATGAAATTTTATTAAATTAAGCATATTTGTTCAGTGAATACAAGAAACTTTTTTAGCAAGATTTCGTACGGGATAGATTGGCTTTTGGTTTTTTTTATACTTCCAATAATAGGGGCAGGGTTAGTCACGATGAAGAGTTTTGCGCCCTTAGAAAATGCCGGAGAATTTTTTAACCGGCAAGTTATCTGGGTTCTGCTCGGTTTCGCGGTTTTCTTTGTTTTTTCTTTTATAGATTTTAGATTTTTGAAGCGCACCGATGTACTAGTCTTTATCTTTCTTTTTACCTCTTTAACTTTATTGATGCTTTTTGTTTTAGGAAATGTTGCTCATGGCGCCAAAAGCTGGTTTAATTTTGGTTTTTTTTCTTTTCAGCCAGTTGATATAATGAAACTAGTATTAGTGCTTATTTTAGCAAAGTATTTTTCTCGTCGCCATGTGGAGATTCGAGACATAAAACACATTTTTATTTCCGGTTTTTATGCATTTATACCTTTTGTCTTAGTATTATTTCAACCCGATTTTGGTTCGGCCATGATTATATTTTTTATCTGGCTTGGCATGGTGCTTGTTTCTGGAATTTCTAAAATACATTTACTTTTAGTTTTTACCTCCGGTGTGTTAATTTTCGCATCTTTTTGGTTTTTAATTTTTGCGCCATATCAGAAAGCTCGTATTCTGAACTTTTTAAATCCATTAGCTGACATACATGGTTCTGGTTACAATGCATTTCAATCCACTATTGCGGTCGGTTCAGGGGAGATTACCGGTAAAGGTTTAGGTTTTGGCACGCAGTCACGGTTGAAATTTTTACCACAATCTCAATCTGATTTTGTTTTCGCCGCCTATGCTGAAGAGTGGGGTCTAGTCGGTTCTGTTTTGATTCTTTTGCTTTATGGAGCCATTATTTGGAGGGTTCTTTATTCTGCAGCTCTAGGGTCATATAATTTTGAAATACTTTTTGGTATGGGTATTGCTATTTTTTTTATGAGTCATATACTCATAAATATTGGTATGAATTTGGGGTTAATGCCGGTTACCGGTATCCCTCTTCCCTTTATGAGTTATGGCGGCTCGCATCTTCTAACTGAGTTTGCGGGCCTGGGGATTTTAATGAGTATGCGTAAATATGCAAGATCAGTACATCGAGATGATACAAAGAATGAATTTCTGGGAGCATAATCTATTATGACAATAATTGATGGTAAAAAATTAAGCCGAGAAATTTTAGCTCAAGTAAAAAAAACAGTTGTGTCACTGGACTTTCAGCCAATTTTTTGTGATGTGCTGGTTGGGAATGATCTGTCTTCGGCCCAATATGTCAGGATGAAAGCAAAAACTGCCGAATCTATCGGTATTAAATTTCATAATGCAAATTTTCCTACGCCTGTAACTACAGACGATTTAATAAAAGAAATAAAAATTTTGAATAGAATTCCAAATATGTGTGGAATTATCGTTCAGCTTCCATTACCCGCGCATTTAGATCGACAAGCAATTCTTAATGCCATTGATTTACATTTAGATGTTGATTGTTTGGGAAAACTCGCAAGTGGAAAGTTTTACAATGGTGAAAATGCTGTCGGTTTTCCTACGGCGCTTGCCTGTATGGCGCTCCTTGATTCGATTAATTTGAATTTGAGAACTAAAAATGTAGTTGTTTTGGGTCAGGGCGAATTAGTTGGGAAGCCAGTGGCAGCTCTACTCCGCTTTAGGGGGTTAAATCCTACAATAATTACTCGAAAAACAGAAAATAAAGAACAGTTTTTAAAAGAAGCAGATGTTATAATTTCTGGTATTGGCCACGGCAAGTACATTACGGCGGATATGATAAAAGAAGGTGTGATATTGTTAGATGCCGGCACGTCAGAGTCCAATAACGCAATCGTCGGCGATGTTGATTTAGAGTCAGTGAAAGATGTGGCTGGTTATGTCTCGCCGGTTCCCGGGGGAGTTGGACCAGTAACGGTCGCGATGCTTCTGAATAATGTGTTAACCGTAGCGAAAAACCTACGGCAAGGCTAAACCTTGCCGTAAAACAAAAACGATGAATAATGCAATTTTTTCCTTTTTTTATAATTTAGCGCATCAATCTATTTTTTTTGATAATTTAGTTATTTTTTTTGCTGTTTATTTCCCTTATCTAGTGGTTTTTTTGGCAGGAATTTTTTTACTGATGCATCATGAAATCTTTAAGGTTGAAAGTACTTTTCAAATTCTGATGCAAAAAAAGAAAGAAATACTTTCAGTATTTTTCTCCAGTTTTTTAGCTTATTTTTTAGCACTGATTTTAAAACTTATATTTAACACTTCACGACCATTTGTGGACTTACCTAGTGTTTATACTCTTTTTCCCGAAACAGGATACACTTTTCCATCAGGTCATGCCGCTACTTTTGCGGCGCTTGCTTTTGCTATTTTTTTTATCCACAAAAAGGCAGGATATGTATTTATGTTTTTTACCCTTATCATTGGCCTTGCGCGCATCGTTGCCGGTGTGCATTTCCCAGTGGACATTTTGGGTGGTTTTATCCTCGGCGCTCTGGTTGCTTATTTTATAAAAAACATATAGAATAAAGTTCATCTTTATGTGGCGAAAAATTATTGTAGCTCTGATAATACTTGTTTTCGGCGCGGCTGTCGGTATTTTTGTTTTTAAGACCGAAGCTAAATTAAACAAAAGTTTTGAAACTCAAAAAGCATTTTTCAAGAAATTTCCTTTTCGCTTGGGTCTTGATTTATCTGGGGGCAGTCACTTAATATATAAAGCCGATGTTAGCGCCGTAGAATCTGGCGAGGTTTCTAATTCAATGGATGCGCTTCGTGATGTCATTGAACGGCGAGTAAATCTTTTTGGAATTTCCGAGCCGGTAGTTACTGTACAGCGTGGTGGATTTGTTTCTGGCGCTACCGAACAGCTGATAGTCGACCTTCCCGGAGTGACTGATTTAAAGCTGGCAATAGATATGATAGGGCAGACTCCGCTGTTGGAATTTAAAATACAAGCTCCGGAAGGCACTCCCCAGAATGCGACTGTTGATGCGGACGGCAAAGTTAACATAGATCTAAATTCCCAATTTGTTGGAACTGAACTGACCGGCAGATATTTGAAGAGAGCCACTTTAGAGTTTGACCAAAATACCAAAGAACCGAGAGTGAGTTTGCAGTTTAATGATGTGGGTACAAAACTTTTTGCTCAAATTACAAAAGACAATGTAGGTAAGATGGTGGCGATTTACCTCGATGGTGCCCCAGTATCTACTCCGGTGGTCAATGAAGCAATTCCAAATGGTCAAGCAATCATCTCTGGAAATTTTACCCCAAATGAAGCAAAACTATTAGTGGGCAGACTGAGTTCCGGCGCTCTGCCAGTGCCGATCACTCTTCTTTCCACCCAAACTATCGGGGCTACCTTGGGAGAGTCTGCCGTCGCCGCCGGAGTCAAGGCCGCCGTCATCGGCTTTTTACTGGTGACTCTTTTCTTGATTCTTTGGTACCGTTTGCCGGGGCTGGTTGCCGTCCTATCTCTTTGTATTTTTGTTGCGATAATCTTGGCGCTCTTTAAGCTCTTGCCGGTGACTCTGACGGCCGCCGGTATGGCCGGATTTATAATTTCTATGGGTGTAGCGGTGGATGCCAATGTGCTTATTTTCGAACGTATTAAAGAAGAACTGCGCTCTGGTCGTACAATTTCTGAGGCGACAAAACTTGGTTTTTCCAGAGCCTGGCTGTCTATTCGCGACTCAAATATTTCAAATATTATTACCGCTATTATTCTTTTCTGGTTCGGCACATCTCTCATCAAAGGATTTGCACTGACACTCGGTATGGGGGTTATAATATCAATGTTTTCGGCGATTATGATTACCAGAATCTTTTTGTCCTCGCTTATTTTTATAGGAGAAGGAAAAGTCGCCCGATTTTTATTTAGTTCCGGTCTTTCTTTGTAACTTTATAACTTTCAACTAATTATCATGTTTATTATTAAATACAAAAAAATATTCATCAGCCTTTCAATAATATTGGTTATTCTTTCGTTTTTTTCCTTATTTTTATTTGGATTGAATGTTGGTATTGATTTTAAGGGCGGAGCGTTAACCGAAATTGTTTATAAAAATGTGCGTCCGACACAAATAACTTTGAATAAAACGCTTGAAACTTTGAATTTCGGCGTTATTTTTCTCCAGCCGACCGGAGACTTGGGTTATATAGTGAAGTCTCGTGATTTGAATGACTCCGAACATGCTCAACTATTAAAAACGCTTTCACAAGGTGATGTAGCGACTCTTACCGAAACAAGTTTTAATTCTATTGGGCCTTCGGTTGGTCGGGAACTTACTAGGAAAGCAATAATTGCCGTTGTTCTCATTTCACTGGCGATTATTTGCTTCATTGCTTTTGCTTTCAGAAAAGTTTCCAAACCAATTTCTTCTTGGAAATACGGCATCATAGCCATCGTTACGCTTTTGCATGATGTTACCATACCGATCGGATTATTTGTCATCCTTTCGCATTATTATGGCGCGGAGCTGGATACTCTTTTCGTGGTAGCGGTTCTGACAATACTCGGCCTTTCGGTTTCTGACACGATAGTTATTTTTGACCGTATTCGGGAAAATTTGAAAAATGAAGCCCAAACAGCTAAAATGAACTTTGACGAAATAGTAGGTAAAAGTTTGGAGCAGTCGTATGTTCGGTCTATTAGCACTTCGTTTACTGTTATTCTAGTGCTTCTGGCCTTATTCTTTTTTGGCCCTGTCACAACGAAGTATTTTGCCCTAATGCTCACCGCTGGAATGTTTTTCGGAACCTACTCTTCAATTTTCTTAGCTTCACCCTTACTGGTATTAGTGGAAGAGTGGCAAAAGAAAAAATAAGTGGTACAATATAACATATGAAATACATTTTAATAATCTTAGGAGTTGTAGTTTTATGGGCAGTCTTTGCTTATAACAGTTTTATAAGGTTGGTTAATCGTACCCGCGAAGCTTGGGCAGATATTGAAGTGCAGTTAAAGCGCCGATATGATTTAATTCCAAACTTGGTGAATACAGTGAGAGGTTATGCCACCCACGAGAGTAGTGCTTTTGAAAATGTGACAAAAGCTAGAAGCATGGCGATGGGGGCTCAAGGTCCAACTGCCAAACACGCAGAGGCTGAAAATATGCTAACTGGGGCGTTAAAATCAATTTTCGCTATTTCTGAGGCATATCCGGATTTGAAAGCCAATACTAATTTTTTAGAACTCCAGCGGGAGCTTTCCGATACAGAAAATAAAATTCAAGCAGCGCGTAGGTTTTATAATGCCAATGTTCGCGACCTGAACACTTCTATCGAAAGTTTTCCTGGAAGCTTGATTGCCGGAATTTTTAATTTCTCCAAAATGGAGTTCTTTGATCTGCCGGATCAAGACGTTGCGCAAAACCCTGTTCAGGTCAAATTTTAATAGCTTTTTTATTTTTTATACTTTAACTTTTTTATGGCAAGATCTTCATCACAAAATTTAGTTTTCATTATCCTAGGAATATTGTGTGTAGTTGCCTGGTGGTTTTATCGCCCGCAAATAGTCAGTTTTTGGAATTCGGGAGTTCGTACATTGGCAGAATTATCCTTTTCTTCTGATGCGCAAGTAGTAAATAATACAGGAATTGTAGAAGAAACAAAAACAGCCAGAGATTGTGGAATTGGTACGGCTCCAGACTTAAAAAATCCTTCTACTTACTCGAACAATCCAGTACTAAACTGCTTGGGGAACAGTGCGCTTTCCTGTCAAAATGCTAGAGGGATTTTAAACGATACTTTGTTCCCAACTATCTTTCAAATTGGCAAAGATGAGGAAAATACATGCTACTTTAAATTATCTTATTCCAAGGACAGTGCCCTTGTTGATATAACTAGCAAGAGACTCGCAAGTCAATATATTTTCTGTCCGCTTAACGCCGTGAAATCAGTAGATGAAAGTAATCCAGACGCTCCTTTATTTAAAGTCCCCGATAAGAATAAACCGGGCAAATATGGGAGCCAAATATATTTTTACGGGACTCTGGGCGTGTTTGTGGAGCAGGATCTGGATAAAAATAAAATTCGAAATCTCGGCTGCAGCGGACCTTATATTGATTCGGTAATAGCTAGTTATCGCAAAATGCAATCCAAGAACTAATTTACTTGTCCCGTAACGGCTTCGCCTAAATTTTGATTACGTACATGACCATTATAATTAACGATATAAATTTTTAGTACTGGGATGGCGACGCTTTATACGGAACAATCAAAAAATGTAACAAAAACATGGCTCTTGATGGCAGTATTTTTTGCTGTGCTAATTCTTTTTGGCTGGTTTTTTAGTTTTTATTACAATAATCCGAATATTCTTTACTTTTTTGCTCTCTTTAGTGTCGTGATGAATGTTTTTTCCTATTGGTTTTCGGATAAAATTGTCCTTACTCTGGCTGGAGCCAAGCTGGCTAAAAGAGAAGAATACTTTGACCTCTATACCAGTGTTGAAAACCTATCTATCACCGCAGGACTGCCAATGCCGAAGTTATATGTGGTGCAAGATGAAGCGCCCAATGCATTTGCCACAGGCAGAGATAAAAATCATGCTGTAGTTTGCGCGACTACAGGGCTGCTTGCGATTTTAGAGAAACCGGAACTAGAGGGTGTGCTCGCGCATGAACTCTCACACATTGGCAATCGTGATATGTTGCTCTCGACCATCGTCGTAGTTCTGGTCGGTTTTATGACTATTATTGCGGATGTTTTTAGGAGAAATTTATTTTTTAGCCGGAGTAGAGATAACGACAATAAAGCACAAGGAGTGCTAATGTTGATTGGAATTATTTTTTCAATCTTAGCGCCGATCTTCGCCGTACTCATTCAGCTGGCTATTTCTCGCAAACGTGAATTTCTGGCAGATGCATCCGGAGCGCTTCTGACTCGCTATCCGGAAGGGCTGGCAAGCGCACTTCGTAAAATATCCGAATCTAGCAAACCGATGGAGCGCCAGTCCAGCGCCATTGCGCATCTCTATATTTCTGATCCCAAAGGTTTAAGATTCGGCAAAAAAATCGGCAGTTTTTTCGCAACTCATCCGCCGGTGGAAGAACGAATTAAAGTCTTAGTGGGGTAATTGTTACGCTATTGTATTTTTACTTTATCATATCTACGCTATAGCGTAGATGAATTCGCTAGATTTACCGATTATATAGTGTTATACTTTAGGTATGAACATGGAAATGATGGGGGGGGTTCCAGTTAAAGAAGGGACTATAGAAAACCCCGATAAAAATAAAATTGTTGAGGAGGTTTTTAGAAAATACCATAAAAAACTTATTCGTTGGTGTGAATATAAATTATTAACAAGATATGGCAGATTCCTTAGCAATCCTAAAAGTGATGCCGAAGAAATAGTCGCGGGCGTTTACGAAAAGTTACTAAGGGACAAAAATCTCATTGATTTAAATAGAAACAAAGCAGAGATTAAAGCATTTTTGAATATTGTTTTAGATCATACGATTAGTCATTTTATAGTAAAAGGAAATGCAAAAAAGAGAAATCCAGAAGGCGGTCTGGTGTTTCTTGAAGAAATAGTTGGCGAAAACGAGGAGGAAGATCTTCCCGCTAAATTAAAACAATATTTTGCTATACATTTGGACGACAAAGAAGAAATATACGCTGAGATTGAGCAAGCACTCTCTAGATTAGAAAGTAGAAACCCCAAAATGGCAGGTATAATTAGAAAAAGATATCAGAAAGGAAAAAATGATGTGGAAATAGCTAAAGACTATGGTGATACTAGACAAAATATACATTCATTAAGAAAGAAAGCTGAGGGAATTATAAGAAATATTATAAGTAGAAGAATAAAGAGTGATTTATCGATACCAATAGAAAAGTCTATGAAACGATCACAAATTAGCAAAGACCAAGTCCAGTAATGTTTTTACTAATATATGTCCACATCTACGCTATAGCGTAGATTGATTAAAAATGGTATAATCAAAAAATATGGAACCAAGACGATTACGTTATAAGGGTATGTCGGTAAATATGTTTGGGTTGCCTAGCTTTGATGTTTCTAAAAAGAAAAGAAATATTTCCCAATACAAATCCAAACGAGAATATCTTCTTTCTTTTTCTTCTAATTTCCATAAAGATGCACCAAAGAATTTACTTCTCATCTACGATATTCCCGAGGGTAGGAAAAAGGAGAGGGACTGGTTTCGCCGCCAGCTCAAGAATTTTGATTTTGTTATGATTCAGAAGAGTGTTTGGGTCGGGCCCTCGCCTTTACCACCAAACTTCCTTGGTTACTTGAAAAGAATCGAGTTACGGAAAGAGTTCAAAACATTTAAATTGGCTAAATCCTATGTTTAGTTATTTATTCATTTACAATCTACGCTATAGCGTAGATGCAAAGAGTATGCATGTAGTGTGTTCCTCTCAACTTTATTTTTTGGGCTGATTTTGTTATACTGGATACAATGAATATCAAAGACGTGGAAAATCTAGCAGAGCTGGCTAGATTGGAGCTTTCTGCCGAGGAAAAAAAGGAAATTCTAAAAGATATGGAGGGTATTTTGGATTATGTCAGACAGATTGAAGAAGTCAAAGTGCCAAATATGAAAGTGAATTATCCACTATATAATGTTTGGCGAGAGGATAAAACAGAACAGCGCGACTTTTCCAAAGAACTCATTATAGAGCAATTTCCTGATTCGCAGGATGGTTTTTTGAAAGTAAAAAAAATATTATAAGTGAAATTTAATGAATGAAATGAATATAAATTTCTTTACCCTGTTAAATGCCCTTCGGGCAAATTTTGCTTTGCAAAATTTATTTAACAGGGTGTCGATTTATATAGTCGCCTTGCTCCTTATAAATCAGCCATGATAGACCTGAAAAATCTGACAATCGAAAAAGCTCACGAGAGCCTCAAAAATGGTGAATTTACTTGTCGTGAGTTAGCTGAAGAGTATTTAAAAGTAATAAAAGAAAAAAATTCTGAAATTAATGCTTATTTGGAAGTTTTCAATGATGTACTTTCACAAGCAGATGTTGCGCAAAAGAAATTCGCTGACGGAAACGTAACAAAGATGACCGGCATTCCGATCGCTATCAAAGACAATATTTTATTTCAAGGCCATATTGCTTCAGCCGGTTCCAAAATTTTGGGAAATTATATCGCAACTTATAATTCCACTGTTGTTAAAAAATTAAAAGATGCTGGAGCAGTAATAATTGGGCGGACAAATATGGACGAGTTCGCCATGGGTGTTTCTACGGAAAATTCAGCTTATGGCGTAACGAAAAATCCCCATGATACAAAACGAGTACCCGGCGGTTCTTCCGGAGGTTCGACTGCATCGATCGCAATGAACGGAGCCTTAGTTGCTCTGGGGTCAGACACTGGCGGTTCTTGCCGACAGCCCGCTAGTTTTTGCGGAGTTGTTGGCTTGAAACCAACTTATGGATCGGTATCTAGAAATGGGCTCATCGCTATGGGCTCATCGCTGGATGTTATCGGCCCTATCGGTAAAAATGTTTCAGATGTTGAAATTGTTCTTAATTTAATTAAGGGTAAAGATGAAATGGACAGCACATCTATTTCTCCGGATTTTTATAAAAAAAAACTTGTTACTAAACCAGTCATTGGAATACCTAGAGCTTTTATTAAAGAAGGTGTGGACGCGAGAGTACTTCTTAATTTTAAGGAAACCATTAGTAAATTAAAATCTATCGGCTATGAAGTTCGTGATATAGAGCTTCCCTATGCTAAATACGCTGTGCCCGCTTATTATGTTGTTACTCCAGCTGAAATTTCAGCCAACCTAGCTCGCCTTGACGGTATGCGCTATGGTTATGTAGGTGAAGGTAAAGATTTAAAAGAAGTTTACAAGAAAAGCCGGGGAGAAGGTTTTGGCAAAGAAGTTCGCCGGAGGATTTTGCTCGGGACTTATGTTTTGTCGCACGGTTATCATGACGCATATTACAATAAAGCTAATGCCGTCAGAGGTTTAATTATCAATGATTATAAAAAAGCTTTTGAAAAAGTTGATTTAGTTTTAACTCCCACCACTACTGGACCCGCTTTCAAAATCGGAGAAAAGATTAACGACCCAGTAAAGATGTATCTGGAAGATATTTTTACGGGACCTGCCAACATGGCCGGACTTCCCGCCATATCTATTCCATCTGGCTTTGTAGAAGAGGAAGGGAAAAAATTGCCGTTGGGTATTCAATTTATGGCGCCGCACGGAAGAGAAGATCTGCTTTTTGAAGTCGGTAAAGAGTTTGAGAAAATAAAAAACAAAGAATAAGATTTTAAGGGGTTTCGAGGCTGACGAGCCGAGAACTTCAGCCCCGCCCCACTTTTAATAAATAATTTTATACCAACTGAAAGTCTTTTGTCCACAAAACTTTAATTATTTAATAAATATGAATGTTAAAAGTGGGGCGGGGCGTACCGGTAAAATTTTATTCTTTGTTTTTTATGATACAATATTTATATGAACCAAAATCCTATTCTTGAAAATTCATTTCTTGGCTCCAAATATTTTAATCCGGATTACTTATTTAATCAAGGTCTCGTATTTTTTCGCCAGCTTTTTGATTTTACCAGTAGTAACAGTACTGGAATAATGTCTGTTTTTCATACCCTTCTCTTCTTCCTCGCGCTGTTTTTTTTGACGATTATCTCTTATGCTACAGTTCGAATGTTTGAAATCAGAAAGAAAGAACGTAAACATTTAGAACATGAGATTGAAGAATACGCGCATCGTGAGAAGGAGCGTGCAAAAAAATTACAAGAAGGGGAGGAAGTTTCAAGAAATCCTCGCTGGCTTAAAACTCTGAATTATCTTTTTTCCCAGCACGCCAGCGACTGGAAGCTGGCAGTGATTGAAGCTGATTCTATGCTGGAAGAGTTGATGCAGCAATTGGGATTTAAGGGTGCAACTTTGGGCGATAAATTAAAATCGGCCGACCAAAATAGTTTTCGCAGCCTTACTTCTGCTTGGGAAGTGCATACCATCCGAAACAGGATAGCCCACGAGGGGACATCTTTTGAGCTTTCACAGCGTGAAGCCAAAAGAGTCATTGCTATCTACGAGCAAATTTTCCGCGAATACGGATATATTTGAAATATAAACTTTTTTCCGGTACGGATTTTTTGAAGCTTAAAAAATCCTGAAGTTCTCGCGCCGTCGCACTCGAAACCCCTGCAAAAAGTTATATTTCGAATAACTTGATTGTTGCGGGGTCCGGATGTGCGCCGGAGTCTAAAGGTTATGAGCCTTTCGAGATACTACTTCTCCACCCCGCTATAAGGATATATTATCGTAAATTGTTGAAATACGCAAGTTGTTTTCTCCGTTTCCCAAGAAATCTGCATATGCGGAAATCTTAAGATACCAAATATTCTTATTGTCTGACAATTTTTGTTTTTCTAAATTTTGTGTTATATTTTTTGCAATGCCGGCGTAGTTAAACGGCATAACAAAGGACTCATAAGCCTTGATCGGAAGTTCGACTCTTCCCGCCGGCACACAATAGTTACTGATATAAAATTCTTTGAAATTATGCAAATTTATGTATAATGGAAACACTGCGGCTGTAGCCCGCCCGACTGAACGACCCGTCCGAATGGCATGGCCGGGCGGATGTCAGTCGTTCGGGCGGGCTCAACTGGTATTATCAACTGAAAATAATTATGTATACTGTATACGTTTTACAAGACGAGAATGGCAAACTTTACAAAGGATGCACAAACAATCTTGCAAGACGTTTCAGGGCTCATAATAATAAAAGTGGAGCCAGGACAACTTCAATGATGAGTCACTTGGAACTTGTTTATACTGAAAAATATAATACTTTTATAGAAGCTCGCAGTAGGGAAGTCTATTTGAAAACCGCTGCTGGTAGAAGATTTTTAAAAACAAAATTGCGGCTGTAGTTCAACGGTGGAACACTCCCCTGTCACGGGAGAGGTCGTGGGGTCAGCACCCATCAGCCGCGCAAAATAAAAAGACTTGGCTAGGAAGCCAAGTCTTTTTATTTTTATTCAGCCGCCGGTTCCGGCGAAGAGGATGGAGCAGGCTCCGGCGCTGGTGACGGTTCGGGAGCAGGCTCTGGAGTTGGTTCAGGCGCTGGTTCTGGTTCGCCCTCCGTAGGAGTGGTAGGCTCCGGTTCTGATATTGCTTCTGGTTCTGGGGCAGGCGTTGGTTCCGGCGCTGATGGCTCTGGTTCTGGAGCAGGACTTAGCGCAGGGGAACTACCTCCGCCACCGGAAGAACCTTGATTTGCATTTCCGGCTTGATTTAATAATGCATCCAGTTGGGCTTTGTTGATACAGGTCTTGGCGCCGCTTTCATCCGAGACGCACAAAGTTTCTGTATTTACTTCTTTGGTAAAAATTTTAACTATCCCGTTGCCCGCATCCGCCAGCCAGCTCGTGACTTTGGCAAAAAGATTGGTAAAGAATTTGTCAGCAAAGCTATCGGCAAGGGGTTCGGGTATAGCTAGGTCTTCTATTTTCAAATTCATTTCCTGAATCGCCGCCGCCAGAACTGATGTGAGTTTCATATACTCAACTCCGTCTACTAGCCCATCCTCATAGGTTACAAATAGCGGACTAATCTGCTCCATTTCTTCGGCAATGAATCCAATCTGACGAGGCGCGTGAGGATTTATGATATATTCCTTCTTCCAATCGAACGACACGGGGCGCATTTGCAGTACCGCATCAAGTCCGAGTGAAAGATTTTCAATGTTTTCCTTATAACGCAATGAGGAGCTGCCCGTACAGGCGGTTGCTTTTGCGCTGATGGCGCCAGTCGTTGTGGCTATACAGACATAGTCTTCAGCATTTGCTCCTGCTTCACCAGAGAATGCAATGGAGCCCGACGACGTGATACCGGTGGCCGCGGCAATAGCGCCAGTTGAATTTACCTGAAACACATCAGCCGCGCCGACGGTGAGAAGTGCTGCGGGAGTCAGGTCGCCGATGCCGACGTTGCTACCGTCCATTTGCAAGGACAGGTCTCTAGCTGTATCATCTAATCTGGATATTCCCTGAATATATATATAGCCGCTTGGGTCGTTACCAATCTTAGCTCCTCGGTCACCAGCTCCGTCCGTGCCGCCAATAAAAGCAAACTTGCTTACCCCGGCTTGAAAATCAAACTCAGCCTGCGGCGCAGTTGTTCCAATCCCGACTCTGCCCGCATTCACAATCAATCCATAGTTAGCAGTGGTAGCTCCGGAAGCATTAAGGTAAAGAGCAATATTAGTTCCACTTGTCACATTAGTATGAGTGTTAGAAATCTGCGCCCCGTAAGTAGTAATGGCAGCCGTTGCATTAGCTCCAGCGGTGAGAATATTCAAAGCAGTTTGGGAAGCGGCCGCGGCTGTGCCGGAAACTTGGAGATCAACAAGTAACCCAGAAGTTAAAGTAGATGAAGCAGCATAGAGACCAGTCCCGGTGGTGAGGGAGTTAACATTCAATGCCATAGCCGATGCAGTTGTAACTTCGGTTGTGTTGGCGGAAGTCAAGGAGAATGTACCGGCTGACTGAGAATAGTTACCACTAGATGTTATTGCTCCAGAAGAAATTGCTGCATCAGCTGAATCATCAGCTAAGCGAAAAGCCAAAGCTGCGCTACTTCGCTTAATGCTTGGAAAAGAAGAAGTAGTGCCACCCAAGTTGAGCCGTCCCCAATCAGTTTGAGCATTATTGAAAAGAGTTATAACTCCATCAGCACCAGACTGAAACATCGAACGACCACTAAAAATGTATGCGCCACTCGCGCCGATGGTCATATTGCCAGTCGCTGTTATTGTCCCTCCTTTCAATACCTTAAATTTACTTGTGCCACCAACTTGTAAGTCTAGAAGCAAGGAACTAGCGTTTGAAGCTGTATCAGTTATGTTGAGCTTAATAGCAGTTGGGGTACCAGAAGTATTCCATGTGCCAGTTAAACTAGCCAGGGAAGTTGCACCGGAACCTGTTACAGAATATCCTGTACTTTGAAGGGCGATGGTATCTGCGGTTGGAGTTATATCTAATTGAGCGCCCGGCGTTGTCGTCCCAATGCCCACATTCCCCGCATTCACAATCAATCCATAGTTAGCGGTCGTTGCTCCACTGGCATTAAGGTAAAGCGCAATGTTTGTTCCACTCGTGGCGTTAGTGTGAGTGTTAGAGATTTGAGCGCCATAGGTAGTGATGGCAGCTGTTGCATTGGCTCCGGCAGTGAGAATGTTGAGAGCAGTTTGAGAAGCGGCGGCGGCTGTTCCTGAAACTTGCAGATCAACCAAGAGGCCAGAAGTTAGTGTTGAGGAAGCAGCATAGAGACCAGTGCCAGTAGTAAGGGAGTTGGCATTGAGAACAAGTCCTGATGCAGTGGTTACTGTGGTTGTTCCTGCGTAAGTTAAAGCCAAACTTGTCCCCGTGGCCACTCCCAGAACTGGGGTGGTTAGAGTTGGTGTGGTGGCAAAGACCAGCAACCCAGTCCCTGTTTCATC
>Ga0209542_10011453_pt1 | contig 15726 bp, 14 predicted proteins | sample RifCSPhighO2_01_FD_184028 | JGI IMG/M metagenome (GOLD analysis project Ga0209542, IMG submission 184028) | Soil microbial communities from Rifle, Colorado - Rifle CSP2_plank highO2_0.1 (SPAdes) (version 2) | ecosystem: Environmental > Terrestrial > Deep subsurface > Rock core/Sediment ... | reverse complement strand
CTTTATCAATAATATCTGAGGCAAGTTCCGGTGGAATTTGTTCCAAGACCCCTTTCACAGCCCCTACAATTTTACCTGTTATATCAGAGATAGCTTCTGTTACCTCTTCTGAGGTTACAACAACAGTTTTTGGCAGTCCTGAGAATGCATCTCTACCTCTTACTTCTGCCTTTTCTACTTTGTTAGAACCCAAAGATATGGCTGAGCCAATTTTTATTTTTACCTCTTCAGCCATTCTTTCCCCAATTATTAAATTGTGCTTTCTTTTTACAAAAGCCTGAATTGCCTCATCAACCTTATTTCCACCAACCCTTACAGATGAATGTACAACAACTCCCCCCAAACAAATAACCGCTGCCTCAGTTGTTCCTCCACCAATATCTACAATCATATTTCCTGAAGGATTAGCAATAGGAATTTTAGCTCCAATTGCTGCTGCCAATGGCTCATCAATTAAGAATGCTGTTTTAGCTCCAGCCTGCAAAGTCGCATCCAGAATAGCTCTTTTTTCAACAGAAGTTACACCTGCAGGAGTACAAACCATAACTTCAGGCTTAAAAAGTCTATTAGATCCACAAACTTTATCTAAAAAGTATCTAATCATAGCCTCTGTAATAACATAATCTGCAATAACTCCATCCCGCATTGGACGAGAAGCAGTAATATTACCGGGAGTCCTCCCAAGCATTTCTCTTGCCTCATTTCCAACAGCTAAAACTCTATGATCATCGTTTGTTACAGCTACTACACTTGGTTCATTCAAAACAATACCAGTGCCTGCAAGATAAACCAGAGAATTTGCTGTACCTAAATCTATACCTACTTTTTTGGAGAAACTAAACATAATTTTTTGTCATTCTGAGCGATTAGCGAAGAATCTCTCGCGAATGCGAGACTGAAACAAGTTCAGAGATCCTTCACTACGTTCAGGATGACAGTGACTGTCATTCTAACAGTCAAAAAATTATGTCACAAGATACACTAAGTGGGTCAAAGGTATACAGTATGGGGTATACAGTATGGGGTATGAAGTATGGAGGGAAGAAAGTAACCACAACCCCTCTATACCCTATACTATATACTCTATACTATCTAAGGTTAATTCCGTAGAGATTAGGTTCAGAAGCAGTTGGGGTAGGAAAAGAAGAAATAATAACTAATCTAGAACTATCTGGCCAGGGAAAAACAAAATTATCCTTGAAAGTTCCGGCATAAATAACTGCTTTATTTGTCCCATCAATATCAACAACAGAAATTGTACTCTCATCTGCCAAAATTATATGCTTTGAATCTGGTAACCAAAGCTGAGATTTAGCATAAGGAATCGTATATTCTTTTGATAATTCCAGATCGTAAACTTTGGTAGTATTACTTCCTGTTTCTTTGTTAGATTGCATCATAAATTTAGTCTCATCAGGAGCCCAAGCTATAGAAGAAGAATCTGAAGCAGTTTTTCTGTATTTTAGATCTTTAATACTATCTATTCTGGCTATCTCTTTAACTTTTACATCATCTTCCCAGCTTTTTATTGTAACTGCCAGCGTTGGAGTTATATCTCTTGGGTCAGAATTTAAATTCTCTGAATCTAAAAGATAATTATTTGAAGCAACTGTAGCCAAAACCTGTTTTGAATCAGGTGACCACTTTAATAAAGCATTTGAAAAATCGGCTGTTTGAGAAGACGCAATTTGATGCGGCTGCGAAGATCTAGCAAAAGAAATCGGTTGATTACGGCTCACAGTCCAAACCCAAACACCAGGTTTTTTACCAGCTGTCACAATATATGCAAGCTTTGAACCATCAGGAGAAAGAGTTGGATTAAAAACACCTGTAAACGTCAATGGATAAATGGTTGGGATAGCTGGAAAAAGAGTTATTTTAAGTTCCGAAACCAATCCTTCTTTAACTTCCACTGATCTTTCCCAAGGAATAAATCCCTCCTTGATTACTTTTATAGTGTAAGTCTTTGGCGAAAGAGAAGGAATTGTAGCGTTTGTGGCGGTTGTTAAATGTCCATCAATATAGACAGATGCAGAATCAGGTTCAGAAGCAACAGAAATAATACCTGTACCTACAATCCTTCCTTTTGTTGGAGAAATTGTATAACCCTTAGCCAAAAATATGGCTATACCGGCAGAAACTATAACTATTGCAAGAAAAGCTAGGGTTAAAATTAATCTTTTGTTCATAATTTAAAAGTATAGAGTATACAGTATAGAGTATAAAGGGTTATTTTGCATTTCCCACTATACTCTACCTATAGGCAAGCTTTGCTTATACCCTATACCTCATACTAAGTATTTACCAGTTTCGCTCTGATAATTAATCTATTTAATAAGGTCCCGGGTGGATCACAGGTTTGAAGCGTTAAAACAGGATTCTCATATCTGTTAGTTAAATACGATATATCACCTGGTAAAGCAATATTTTTATCAAAAACAATATAGTCATATCTTATATTCCTATAAAAAATAATAACTCTATCCCCAACTTCTAATTCTTTCAAAAGATAAAAAATAGCGTTGTATCGGATAATATTCCATGGGGCATCTGTGGAATGCGAAAATAAATATAAATTTCCAGGTTGTCCGGGAGGAGTTGAGCCTAGGCTTTCCGCCACACCTTTAGTTAATGCAGCTACATATTCTTTTTCATTTGCCGGATTAACTGCAGGGATAATTTTTGCATTAGCATTTATTTTTTCAATCACAATTCCATAATCTGTAGAAACAGGAACAATTTGATCTTCTTTCGGCTTAATATTGCTGAAACTTTCTCCTGAAGGTGTGGCGTCGTTGTTCGTTGTTCGCTGTTCGTTTTTTACGATTGACGAATCACGATAACTCACCCCCCCTTCGGAGGTGACGACTGTTCTTTTAACACCAAAAACCCGGTCTAGTCTATATTTGGCTTCAGCCTGCGTTAGAGGACCTAAAACAAAAATAAAACTTACAATACCGATTATAAAAATCATGTATCCAAAAAACCTCACAATAAAAATAATTTTATATCGTTTTGACATAGTAAAGTATCCCTGCCCAGACTCGAACTGGGGACCCCCTCATTAGGACTGAGGTGCTCTATCCAACTGAGCTACAGGGACATTTAAAGCTAACTAATTCTATATCTGTCCAAACCTTTTAGCAATTATTTTATTGATCCCCATAACTTTTTTTAAAAGATCTCCTCCCTTAACAACCCTAACTCTACACATTCCGTATTCCAATTTACCTATTTTCTTTCCAGGTAATATATTAGTTGTTAAAAATTTACTCTTAGGTATCCCAACAATTTTAGACCAAAAATTCAAACATTTCTCTTTATCTAAATCTTCATACAATCTCAAACTAATTCTAATCTGATCATTTTTTAACCTTAAAGTATCCTTAAGTACTCTTATAAATACCCTTATGAGCGCTGGATCTGTATTAGTTAAAATAAAATCTTTTTTATTACCTTCTGCCCAATATAAGGCACACAAAATCAAGATTTTTTCTTTCTTTGTTAAATGGCTAACAAATTTTTCACCTTCCACCGCTGCCTGTTTTATCTTTTTTAACATAGTTCTACGGCTACCTCCCCTTTTTGCAGTCCATTCTGACAAATATTCTGGTAATATTTCAACTCCTTTTACTAAATCAAAAACAGTAGTTTTTGGAATTTTCATTTCTCTGCTAATCTCTGGAAGACTAAAGCCGTGATTTCTAAGAAATCTTACTTTCTTTACAACAGAATCTCCATATTTCCTCATAATTTTAGTCTAATGGATAATACAACTTTAATCAAGTAATGGAATGCTCTATCTCAATAATTGCGTAGGGTATAATTGCTGTAGCGGGGTGCAGTGAATCGGTATCACGCTCGACTCGGGCTCGAGAAACAGAAAGTTCAATTCTCTTCACCCCAACTTATACCCCGACCCATGATATAGTTTAAATATGGATGCTGGTGTCCCTTTAGAAAAGCAATATGTTTATATTCCTCGTGAGTACCGTTCTCGTCCTTCCCCATCAACTTTACCCAAAGGCAGAAATAGATTTTTAACAAAAGAAAATATGTTATCGGGACTTTTAGGTGTAGCCCTAGCAGGAGGGGTATTAGTTGCCCGTAATGCTAATTTCTCCACCTCACAAATTTCTTCCCCCACTCTCATTACAGAAATCGCTCCTTCTAATACTTCAGAATCTGAAATGGCAGAATTAGTCAATATTCCTAAAAAAAGTTTATCCCAACTTCTTTTTAATCGTTTCTCCAAGAATAAATTAGAAAATATTAAAGATAGGATGGAAAAAGAAGCTAAAATATTTATTCCAAGTCCAACTCATGAACAAGCAAGACTACTTGCAACAAAACCTTGGGAAGCTTTAGCCAACAAGGTTGTTAGAAAACCTGAGTTAAATATTCCTCCGGAAGAACAAGAAGCCAGAGCACAACTTTTAGCAGCTATGATTTATGTTGAATCTGGAGGAAATCCATTAGCAAAAAGTAGTACGGGAGCTTCTGGTTTAGCACAGATTGAAAAAGATTCTGCAGATAGAGCAGCAAAAGCTTTAAAAAAAACTTCCTACAACCCCTTTGATCCTGAAGATAATTTAACTTTAGCGGATAAGATATTACAAAGAAATTTATATCTTTTTAATGGAGATCTTGAACTTGCATTAGCTGCATATAATTTGGGAGACAATACCATAGCAGGCGCTTTAAAAACGTTCTATATTTCAGTAAAGAAAATGAATGTGGAACAAGTGCAAAAAGATTTTAGTAATATGGGTAAACATGGTGACACTGATCCCGCATCTAGAGTATATTTACAGGAGCATCCTGTTGCATTCGATGATCTATTTATAGATCTTGAAACTTCACCAGCAGTAACTGGTTATCTTGCTTCAGTCTGGGGTGTTGATAAGAAGGAGCTTAATTTTAATAATAGAGTGTACCTGGCAGCTAAAAATTTATTTCCAGAAGATATTAATTCTGCTTTTACTCGGGAAATCAAAGTTTAATCTTCAAAAAATTTATCTAATCCTCCACCTGCAAAACTCATATGACAACCTACTTCTGCTGCCATATCAATCCATCTGCTAATTACAGATCTATCTTGATTTTGAAAATCTATTTCATGGCCTCTTAAAGCATTATCTATAGCTCTATAATCCTTTATCAGTAGTCTTGTTCTAGTTCTCTTTCTAAGTCCTGTATCCACATGAGTTTGTACTACCTCTAAATCTCCTGTTTTCATTGCCCAATCTACTAAAAATACTGTCTCACCATTCGGACCAGCTATGTCAGCACTTGTATCAGAAATTAGATTCATAGTGTATCCGCTAGAATTAGGAGTATACCTAGGTACTAACTCTACTATTGTGAATTCTCCAGGATTGGGAAATGTTTTATCCTTCAAATTGACAAAATTAGCTCCCCAAGAAAATCTTTCTAAAGCTCCCTTTCTATAATTCAGGGATCCTAAATTTTGGGCCATTTCCTCCTGCTGTCTAATTAAACCATGATCCACACCCATCATGCCAAACCAAACCTGAGGAGCACAATTGTTATCTATTCTAGTAATTTTACCTTCTTTAGTTTCAAATTCCCACCTAAAATAAGCATTTATTTCCCTATTAGGATAACAGTTTGAAAATGAATGGTAGGAGTCGTTTCATCTGGCCTGATGGTCACCGGTTGAGCATGTATTCTAGAAAATGCGGTGGAAGTTTCAGAATCATCATAAAAATAAAGCGAACCTCTTGGCACTTCCCCAAGATATCCACCATGGGTCTCACTAAATCTAGGATTTCTGAAATGGATTCTTTCTAAACCATTAAGACGGATAAAGGGTATTCCGTGATCTAAATCTTCCTCGCGCTCCGTTTCAATATAGTCAGGATTATCTTTTTCCCAATAGGTTCTATTATCTACTTGTTCAGCACCTTGATTCATTTCAATATTATAGGGTATCTAGAATTTAAATTCAATTATTCAGGAAATCCGAGGTTGATTTTTCTCTAGAATTCTTTCCCAGATAGATTTTACTGGGGGTTTAGGATTTAGTTCCTGATTCATCTGAACCTGCATCTCTTTAAAACCATCTAACATTTCACCAACTAACCCTAAATGATACCTATAAGAAGTATAAATCCCACCCATAGCTACCTGTTGTGCGGGTACAGAATCTAGATGCGAGTTCAACCATTCCTTAGCCATTACCTGAAGCCTTGAGGTACCAGTCCATCCACCAGGCTCATCAAATATAAATTTATCAACTTTTCTAGGAATTCTATTAGTTACAGTTAGCAGTGATCTATCTAATATTTTCCTTTTTTTTCCAGAAGTAACCTCTACTACTACATTGGCCATCTCAAGTGCATATGCTCGAACATCCTGACCATAAATTCCCATCTGAGGACCGTGATCTAAAAATTCAATCCACTCTCTAAAAGATGGGTCTTCTGGATTAAAAAGCTTTCTAGATTCTACTAATTCTTTTTCTACTACTGAAACCATAAACTGATTTCCTTAGCTGCTTCTTCGACAGAACCTGAAGCATGTATGAGGTTGTAGACAGGTCTTCCTTCTCTATTTGCATCCAATATATTGTCTGTACCTAAATCACCTCTTATTGTCCCTTTTTCCGCAGTTGAAGGGTCTGTGAAGCCTGTTGTTTTTCTGGCTGTCAAAACTGCATCTTCTCCTTCTAAAACCATAACTACAATTGGTCCAGAAGTAATAAATTTTCTTAGCCAACCTACAACTTTTCTACCCTGATCTTCAGCAGAAGTTACAGCCTGACCGGCTGCAATTGTTTTTTCACCGATTGCTTTCAAAAAATCTGGATCCATAGAATAATGTTTTTCAACTATATCTAAAGGAGCTACTTCTATATCTTTTCTCTTAACAACTTTTAAGTCTACTGCTTCATATCTTTTGATAATCTCATCTGTAAACCCACCTGCAACTCCATCGGGCTTAATTATTATGAGTGTTTGTTGGACCATTTGAAGATTGTATCACTTCAAAGAGATATCATCAACCTTAATATTTCCATCTTCATAAACAGTTACTATGCCATATCTTGGAGACTGCGGATTTCTTTCTGTTACTATTGCTCCTATTGTTATCATAGAAACTTTAGTTACAGGCTCCTCATATTCACTATAATAATGTATATCTCCTGCAAAAACCTTTTTTACGTCAGATTGCTTCAATTGATAAATCATGGCTTGTGCCTGTTGTTTCAAACTAGCTTGTACCCTACCCATATAATGATCGGATGATGGATGATACAAAGGTTCATGAAGAAAAACTAATATTCCTTTCACCCCGTCTTTACCGCCATCGGCGGGGCGTGCTTTTTCAAGTTCATCATTTGCCCATTTAGTCTGCTCATCACCAAACCCCTTATAATTATCAGAATTATCCAACAACAAAAATTTATAGCCATTATAGGTAAACGACTGATATGCCGGTCCAAAGACTTGATAGAAATTTGTTAAAGCGGGATTTTGTTTATCTCGAGAGTCCCAAAGATCATGATCTCCTGGCACTACAAAGTATCTCAAACCAGAACTATCTAGCTCTTTTTTTGCTGCTTTAAGCTCCGCAACAGTCCCAACATCCGTATAATCCCCAAGTCCAATTATAAAACTTAAGTTTGGATAAGCTGATTTTGCCTGCGCAAGCGCTTTTGAAAGATTTGAATTATCGTTGTGAGAATCAGCAATTAACATAAAGCTGAAGGAAGCTGGAGCACTAGTTTTCTCGTTGCTGGTTTTCTCGGTTGAATTATCTTGAGGAATTACATTATCTTTTTTCTCTATTCCTAAAATTTTAGGATCAATTTTTAATGCAGTTAAAACTGCAAAAAATTCCTTAGGCGTTTTAGACTGTATTAAATTTGATAAAAGAGCTTGAGGATCTAACTTTAAAGGATCTAATCCTGAAAAATGTTTATAGGCAGAATAACTTCCTGCTAAAAGAATCCCGAACATAGCTAGGCTCAATAATAGCCTGCATATAACAAACAATGGATTACTAGATCTTCTATGCTGTTTTTTAAACATAATTTATAGATAATCTGGAGCTGATACTCCAATTAACTTTAATACATTGGCAAGAGTGGTTTTAGAGGCTTTGACTAATGAAATTCTGGCATTTACTAAATCTTCATTTCCGGCATTTATAACAGGACAAGCTTCGTAAAACTTATGAAAGTGATCTGCTAAAATTATGGCATACTCTGTTAGTTGATGAACTGACAAACTAGTAGCTATTTCTTCTATCAAATCTGGATAAGATAGTAGGTGCTTAATTAAATCAATCTCTTTTGGATCTGTTAACAAGCCCAAATTAATCTTCCCACTTCTATCTCCAGCCTTAATCAATAGATTAGACATTCTGGCATGAGCGTATTGAACATAGTAAACCGGATTTTTATTTGACTGCTCCTTCACAAGTTGCAAATCAAAATCCATATGAGTCTGAGGCCCAAATCTTAAAAGATAGAATCTAAAAGCATCTTTACCAACCTCATCCAAAACCTCCCTAACGGTAATAAAATTCCCAGCTCTTTTACTCATTTTAACTATCTCGGAACCCCTCTTTACTCTAACAAACTGATACATAATTATTTTAAATTTTGACAAATCAAAATCAAAAACCGAAGCTAAGGCCTGCAATTTAGGCACATGACCGGCAGTATTGCTACCAAAAACATCAATTACTAAATCATAGCCACTGGTAAATTTTTCCTTATGATAAACAACATCAGCTGTAAAATATGTATATTCCCCATCTGTTTTAACCACAACTGCATCCCTGTCCTCTAAAAACTCATTTCTGGGAGCAAACCACAAGGCTCCTTCATATTTTTTCAGTAAATCCCGTTTTTCAAGCTCATCTAATATAGCTGGAGCCTTTTTTTGAAGCTCACTTTCGTGTACTACTAAATCAAACTTAATTCCCATATCAGAAATATCTTTATTAATATCTTCAAACATGAGATTTACCCCAATTTCACCCATTTTTCCGATAATTTCAGCTTCAGAAAGATTAGCTTTATCGCCCAACTGCTCTACTGCTTTTGAAGCTAAATCTTTAGTATATTCACCTTTGTAAGTTAATTCCTCTTCCTCCGCTTTTATCAAGCCGCCGCGAAAAGCTAAAGTCTTACCTAATTCATTAACCTGGTTGCCTTTATCATTATCAATATACTCACGAAGTACTTCATACCCAACTGACTCAAGTACTGAAGATATAACATCACCAATTGGTCCCCCTCTTCCATTACCAAAATGCAATGGACCTGTCGGGTTTGCTGAAATAAATTCTACTCTGGCTTTTTTCCCTTTTCCGATTTCTGACTTTCCAAATTTATCTCCTTCATCCAAAATTGTTTGTAGATCTTTACTCAAGATTTCCGGTTTTAAAAAGAAGTTTATGAAACCATTTCCGGCAACTTCTGCTTTTGCGAGATAATCAGGGTTTCCTAATTTCTCCAAAATTTGGTTAGCAATCTTATCTGACGACTGATAGCTATCAGCTGATGACTGTTTAGTAAGTTGCAAGGCCACATTCGTACTATAGTCTCCAAACTGTGAATTTTTAGGAATACTACAAACTATATCAGTTTCCTGATACCCAAGGTCTGCTATCGCTCTTTTCAAATCTTTAATAATCGTCTTTTTTACCATGACTTAATGATAACATAACGGAAGTTAAAACTAGATAGTATCCAATCCAAACAATCCATATCTGCTCCCCTACATATTCCCATGCAAATGGCAAAGACGCAAAAAACTCTACAATATATAAAAAGTAAGTTAAAAGTACAGAAACGCTTAAAGCCACAACGCTAGCTAAAAATTGTGATACATAACTCAAAAGAAGCATAATCGTGCCTAAAATCATGATAAAAGAAATTGTCCAAAGCACAAACAAGTTCGCTAAAAGCCCGACTATAGAAAATTGATGAAAGTTTTGGGCAATTATCGGAGTCACCATAAGTTGTGCCCCCAATGAAACTGATAAATCCTGACTTATTATTGGAATTTTCTTAAAAAATCTTAAAAGTATTGGTGCTACAACTATTACTCCAATTGTGGCTAAAAAGGATAATTGAAAAGATAAATTAGTTATCCAGGCAGGGTTTACCAGCAACATTAATCCTCCTGTCATGATCAAAACCCAAACTCCATCTCTTTGTCTACCAAAAAACTGCGCAGTTGAGGCTAAAGTAAACATAATCGCTGCACGCAGGATTGGAACCTGAAAACCTGTTAGGCAAATATAGCCGATTACTGTCAGAAAACTTAAGATTATGGCTGATTTTCTTTTAATTAAAGGGGATAAAGCTAGTATAAAACCTGCCACCATGCTCAAATTCTGTCCGGAAGCTACAACAATATGAATAGTGGAAGTATCTCTTAAGGCTAATTTAACTTTTCCAGGCAAAGATTTGTTTTGACCCAAAAGTATGCCTGATAAAATTTCAGCCTGAGGTGAAGGTAATAAATTCGCAATTCTAAGGTCCAAAGCCTGTCTTTGAGTTTTAAACAAATCCAATTTTAGATCCCAACCACCTTGTTGAATTCTTAAAAAGTATATCAAAATATAAAGTACTATAGCTAATAAAATCGGGAGATTAATATACAACCACAGAGTCTTTAATTTTTTCATACACTGATTTAGTCACAGCCTTTTTAGAAAGCAGTTCTTCAACCGAACTATACGGTCTAGCTGAAATCATTTTAGAAGCATAAGATGGACCAACTCCATCTAAAGCTTCGAGCTCAGATTGCGAAGCAGTATTTATATTTATCTTTGTATTTTTTGTTGAAGCTCCTGCAACTACCCCTGTATTTGAACTCCCTCCACTAGTTTCTCCCTCAAACGGCACGTAAACTTTAGTTCCATCAGATAATTTTTGAGCCAAATTTAAATTTTTCGAGATATATTCGCTGTTAGCTTTTTCAGAAAAACCCCCTGCAAGCCTTATAGCCTCCTCTATTCTATCTCCATCGTTCAACTTATAAACTCCAGGCGTATTAACAGCTCCTGAAACATCAACTGAGATAGATTTTTGAGCTTGAACAAGACTTTCTTTGGGAAATTCTTTCGACTTTTGATCTCCAATGCCTGATGTGACTACCCCACCAATAATTAAAACTAATCCAAGAATCGATAAAGCAATCGGAAGTTTAAATTTTTCAATCATTGTGGGCTAAATGGATTAGCTTCTCACGGTAACTTTTAACCCAAGCTTTATATGCCTTATTTAAATTACCTAAACCTCTCTCCTCCATTTCCTTTTTAACCACCCCTCCTGCATGAGGATATCTATGAAGTCTAGTTCTTTTGGAAGAAAATCCATGCGCGTAATGAACTAATTCATGGGCAATAGTATGCTCTACAACAGCCTCAGGTATTTTCAAATCCTTAAACATAGAAGTAATAGTAATATAACTTTTTTCTTTTTTTCTATCAAGCTTAATTGAGCCTAATCTGAATTTTGAATATCTACCAAATCTTATAAATATAGGATTTGTTTGATCCATTTCTGAAAAATATTTCGTCCAGAGTAAATCTAATTTAGAAAGCAACCAATTATCGTTGCGAGGTAAAGCTGAAGACATAACAATTCCAATATACTACTCTCCACAAAAATTTACAAGACTTTAAAGAATCGCTCTACAACAGCCTAAACTACCTATCCAAAATGCTTAGCAGAAAGAAGATAATATTGCTAACATAAATTAGACTACAAAGCTAAGAATTTTCCCAGGAATATGTATTACTTTTTTCACGGATTTTCCTTCCAAAAACTTTTGCACCTTTACGCTCGCAAGTGCCATTTTTTCTATATCTTCTTTGTTACTAATCATATCTTTCTGTATCACCAAGGTTTCCCGAACCTTCCCATTGACCTGCACTACCACGATTATTTCCTCATCTTCCAGATATTTATTATCAAATGAGGGCCAAGACTGCTTATGAATGGATCCTGAATTGAATTCAGGATGACTGATGAGTTGAAACAACTCTTCAGTCATATGAGGTGCAAATGGAGCCAAAAGAAGGAGCAGGGTTTTATATTCCTCTTTAGATATCTTTTCTTTTCTTGAAAGATGATTTAGCCACTCCATCATGCCTGCCACAGCTGTGTTAAACTTGCTAGCCTCAATATCCTCGGTCACTCTCTTAATTGTCTTATGCATCATTTTCATGGATCCCGCATCAAGGCCCGAAGGGCCGGCGGGTTGTGCGGGATGACTCACTTCGCTCGTCACCTTCTCTTGTAAACTCCATACTCTCTGTAGAAAATGATAAACCCCATTTAAGCCTGAATTATCCCAAGGAGCCACTGTTTCTGCGTAAGGACCAATAAATGCCAAGTAAAGTCTAACTGCATCTGCCCCAAAAGATTTAACCTGATCATCAGGATTTACTACATTTCCCTTAGATTTGCTCATTTTTTGCCCATCAGGACCTAAAATTAATCCTCTATTTACTCTTTTTTTAGCATATTCGCTAAAGCTAATTAAGCCTAAATCATGAAGGAACTTAGTAAAAAACCTGGAATATAAAGTATGCCCCAGAGTATGTTCTGCCCCCCCAAAATATATATCCAAAGGCAACCAATCTTCTACCACTCTACTCTCAAATATCTTTTCTTTATTTTTAGAATCCAAATACCTAAAAAAATACCAAGATGAATCAAAAAAAGTATCCATAGTTTCTACCTCACGCCTGGCATCCTTACCACACTTTGGACATTTTACCTTAACCCATTCTTCATCAGTAGCCAGAGGTGGCTTACCTTTTGGTGCGTAATCAACTTTATGGCGCGAAGCGCCAGAGCCCTGCTCATATGGTAACTCCACAGGTAAATCTTTTTCTGGTACAGGCACTAAACCGTCAGTCGCACAGTATATCACCGGAATAGGTGTTCCCCAATATCTTTGCCTGGAAACAGACCAATCATGGATATGATATTGTTTTTTTCTTTTTCCAAAACCTTGCTCTTCCAACCAATCTTTTATTTTATCTCTGGCAACCTTTGGAGTTTCTAAACCGTTAAATTGTTGCGAGTTGACAATCCAACCTGCCTCTAAAACATCCTTAGCACTCTTTATTTCTGATTGATCATCAGGATTTTTTGCCACAACTTTAATAATTTCCAGATCATATTTTTGAGCAAACTCAAAATCTCTATGATCTGAGCCTGGTACACCCATGACCGCTCCTGTTCCGTATCCACCAATAACATAATCTGCTATCCAGATAGGAAATTTCTTTCCATTAACAGGATTTATTCCATATGAGCCTGTAAACACACCTGTTTTTTGCTTTTCCAGAGAGGTTCTCTCTAGCTGAGTTTTCTTTTTTGTAGTTTCTAAATACTTTTTGACCTCAGATTCCTGCTCAGTTGTAGTTAGTTTTGAAACCAAAACATGTTCAGGAGCCAAAACCAGATAAGTTACACCGAAAATAGTCTCAGGAAAAACTGTATATACATTAATTGTAAATTGTAAATTGTAAATTGTAAATTCAATCAACATTCCTTCACTCTTTCCTATCCAATTATTCTGCCCAATTTTAACTGGAATTGGCCAATCTACCCCATTACTAGCCTCATGACTAAGAGGCTTCTCCCAAAGCAGCTTATCGGCATATTCAGTTAACTTTAAAAACCATTGCTCTACTTGCTTTTGGATAACTTCTGTTCCACATCTCCAACATTTTCCAGCCTCAACATTTTCATTAGCCAAAACTGTCTGGCAGTTAGGACACCAATTTGCTAGCGCTCTTCCTTTATAAGCGATACCCCGCTCAAGCATCTTTAAAAAGATCCACTGATTCCATTTGTAGTATTCCGGCAGGCACGTTATGACCTCATTCTCCCAGTTAAAACTAGCGCCCATTGTATTAAACTGCTGTTTCATTTTTTCTATGTTTCCCAAAGTCCAGTCTTTTGGATGAACCCCTTTTTTAATAGCAGCATTTTCTGCCGGCAAACCAAAAGCATCAAAACCATTTGGGAAAAATACATTGTAGCCTTGCATTCTTTTAAATCTTGCCAAAATATCCGGTACAGCAAATGCAAACCAATGGCCCATATGCAGATCTCCTGAAGGATAAGAGAATTCAATTAGGATGTAGTACCTTTTTTCAGCATCAGATAAATCAACCTTATACAGCTCATCCTTCGCCCACCTCTTCTGCCATTTAGTTTCAAAATCTGTTGGTATATACTTACGCATAAATTGATCTTATCATTTTACGCATAAATAAGTCAAAAGGGCGCGAAGACGTCTTCAAGCGCAGTATGCCGGAAGAGCGATTAGCGAATGAAAAGGCCGAGCATTGAAGATGTTGAACGACCATTTATTTTTACTTTCACACCCCTTTTCACAAGTTCAATTTAATATTTAATATGTAATTTCTGATATAGTTTATACATATTCTGATCGTTCACTGTTGCCTGTAGCCTGTCACCCGTAACCTTTCCGAAGCTATTCGGTAATCCACTTGACCATATTTGATATAGATTTAGATACTACCCCAATGCATCACTCCCAGAGGGTGGTGAAGTCACGAGCAACCAAAAAATGTTGTGCAGTTTTGCGAATAATACTCAATATCCCGAGATTATAGTCAGTTGCAAAACCAACACAAGAGAGCAAGTTTCTACCGTGCGAACGATTTTTTGTGCTGTGACGAACCAACCGCTTAATCCTCCCCTTTCTATTATATTTAGCCCTTGACAAACCTTATGCAACTTTGTGCATAATATAGTTACAACCTTATGCAAGGCTAGCATAGCATTATGCAACATTAAGCAAAGGGCTGGAGCAGACTCGCAGACGGACACCAAAAGTATGTTAAAGATCGGTGACGCTGCAAAATTTCTAGGAATATCTAAGGACACTTTAAGACGCTGGGAAAAAGCAGGCAAAATTACCTCCCAAAGAACACCTTCAGGCTATAGAGCATTTGACCCAAAGGAACTTGAAAGAATAAAACTCCCAGATACTGAACAGTTAACAACAGAAGAGCTTTTAAAAAATATCCACTCTGCATATCAGTCTCACGCAGACTCTATCTCAAGCTTTCCAGCCTCCAATATAACCAATTTACCTATTTCTCAAGCTTCAGGCTCTTTTATTACAAATCTCCTTGGGCACTCAGCCACAATGCTATCTCTAGGACTTGTAACAACAATGGTTGTCAGTGGTAACTTATTTTTAAACTCCGAGGCTGGCAAGAAACTTTTAGATCAGGTAGATACACAAACATCCTCCCCAATTGTACTTAACAAATCTGATTCAGCTGTCCTGGCTGCTCTCTCTTCTCCTAAATTCTTAGAAGTTAATTCTGATACTCAGATTAATGGGGCTTTGGCTGTAACTGAAACAATAAACAACCTAACTCTGGAAGGTACTCCATCAGGAACAATTAGTATATCTTCAGGAGATACAACTTTTACCATATCAGAAGATTCCAATCTAGATCAGGATGTATCTAGCGCCTCCTCCCCTACATTTAACTCTTTAAATCTATCAGCTACTTCAAATCAGTTTGTTTTAGGTGCTGGTGGAATTACAGGAACTCTAACCTGGACTCCAACAGGTACTGCAAAAATAGTTACAATTCCTAATGCTACAGGAGAAGTTTCCCTTTTGGGACAGACAATATCTAATGGTGAGCTTGATAACTCATCTCTAACAGTAT
>Ga0209542_10011450_pt1 | contig 15728 bp, 17 predicted proteins | sample RifCSPhighO2_01_FD_184028 | JGI IMG/M metagenome (GOLD analysis project Ga0209542, IMG submission 184028) | Soil microbial communities from Rifle, Colorado - Rifle CSP2_plank highO2_0.1 (SPAdes) (version 2) | ecosystem: Environmental > Terrestrial > Deep subsurface > Rock core/Sediment ... | reverse complement strand
GCCGTTCTCTTTTTTTTGGGCGGGTCGCTCTATGCTATACTGACAGTGGCGATCATCACGCAATTTTGCGCGATGATTGGCGGTTTGTTTTTGATCGCACGCACGCGTCGGACCATTGACATCCCAGCATAAAAAAATGGAAACGTCGGCACAAAAGAAGATCACCGTTGTCATCCCTGTCTATAACGAAGAAAAGAACATCAGGCCGCTCATCGCGGCGCTTGAGGATATTTTCACGTCTCTGTCATACGCGCATGATTTTCTTTTCGTGGATGATGGAAGCGGCGATGGAACGGTTGCGGCTTTGGAAAAAGAAGCGGCGCGCACGCCGCGTGTGCAGGTCTTGGTATTTGCGCGAAACTTCGGCAAGGAAGTCGCTCTCTCGGCGGGATGTCACATTGCGAGTGGCGATGCGGTGATCACGATGGATGCCGATCTGCAGCATCCGCCATCGCTCATTCCGGATCTGATCAAAAAGTGGGAAGGGGGCGCCGAGGTCGTCTATACGGTACGCAAGGAAAATCGTGGCGCCAGTGTTCTGAAAAAAACGACGTCCTCAATGTATTGGTGGCTGTTCGATAAGATCTCTTCCGTCAAGATGGAGCCGCACTCCACCGACTTCCGTCTTCTGGATCGGTCCGTCGTTGACATTTTCCGGCAATTTTCGGAGCGGGGCCGTATTTTTCGCGGCATCGTGGATTGGATCGGTTTTCGTCGCGCGCGCATCGAATTTGTCGCGCCGCAACGCGTCGGCGGCAATCCGTCATATTCCTACAAGAAACTGTTCGCGCTCGCGATCAACAGCTTGACGGCATTCTCGCTCTGGCCGTTGCGCATGGCGGGATACATCGGCGTCGCGATCTCGCTGGTGAGCGGCATCCTGCTCGCGGTCATGCTTTTCTCCCGCATATTCGGCGATCCTTTGCTTTTCACGTCGCTTGCGATCTTAGCGACCGGCAACACGTTTTTCATCGGCATCGTGCTCGTTTCCCTTGGGTTCATCGCGCTCTACATCGCGCGCATCCATGAAGAGGTCATCAATCGTCCGCTCTACATCGTGCGGGAAAAGGTGAATATTAGTGAGGATTAACAGGCGATATGGAAAGAGTGATACACCAACCAATCAATCCATTCGCAGAGCTTGAAAATAGCTCTGCTACTGCTCGTTTTCTCATATTGACAGCAGCACTCATATTTGCTATATTTCAATCAGCTAAAACCACCCGCTCTGACCCTTTCCGGGGCACGGCGGGTTTTAGTTTTCAGAATTCTTTCTTTTTATGATTATAAATGAAAACAAAACAGAAAGAGCGGCTGTTTTTATCGACGGGAGCAATCTTCATTATAAGTTAAAAGATGTTGGAATACAGAATCTTTCCTATTTTCAGTACGGCGACTTTGCTCTTTGGCTCGCCATCGGGACGAATTTAGTGTCGAGGAGGTATTATATTGGTGTCGTCCGGGCAAAAGAGGATGATGAGAAGGGACAGAGATTGCGAAAAAATCAAAAGCGACTCTTCAACCATCTCACCTCAAAAAAATGTGGCTTTCTCGTCGAGCGGGGATATATTATGCACATGACGGGATGTATTATGAAAAGGGCGTGGATGTGAAAATTGCCGTTGATCTCCTTGTTGGGGCATATGAGAATCTCTACGATACGGCTATACTCGTGTCGTCGGATACGGATCTTATTCCAGCAATAGAAAAAGTGCGGGCGCTTGGCAAGAAAGTAAAATATATCGGATTTTCACACGAGCCAAGTTTTGGACTCATTAAGAATGCGAGCGAATCGAAGCTTCTTGCAAAAAATGATTTAGAGAAATTTCAACAAGAGAAAAATAATATATGAAAAAGAAAATATTGGTAACCGGCGGGGCGGGGTTCATTGGGTCGCACTTGTGCAAGCGTCTTTTGGAAGAGGGCAATGAAGTGCTCTGCGTTGACAATTTTTTCACCGGAACGAAAGAGAATGTTCTGCCTTTGATGGAGAATAAGAATTTCGAACTGATGCGGCATGATGTCACATTCCCGCTCTATGTGGAGGTGGATCAGATCTACAATCTCGCTTGTCCTGCGTCGCCTATCCATTATCAATTCGATCCGGTACAGACGACGAAAACTTCCGTGCACGGCGCGATCAATATGCTTGGACTCGCCAAGCGTACCAAAGCGCGCATCCTGCAGGCATCCACATCGGAAGTGTACGGCGATCCGGAAGTACATCCACAGCCGGAGAGCTATTGGGGGAAGGTGAATCCTGTCGGCATCCGCTCCTGCTACGACGAAGGCAAGCGCTGCGCCGAAACGCTCTTTTTCGATTACTACCGCCAGCACAACCTGCCGATCCGCGTCGTGCGGATTTTCAACACCTACGGTCCGCATATGCATCCGCATGATGGTCGTGTGGTTTCCAACTTCATCGTGCAGGCCTTGAAAAACGAAGATATCACGATCTATGGTGACGGATCGCAGACGCGCAGCTTTCAATACGTGGATGATCTGGTGGAGGGGATGATCAAAATGATGAACAACGAGAATGATTTCGTCGGTCCGGTGAACCTCGGTAATCCCAATGAATTCACGATCAAAGATTTGGCGGAGAAAGTGCTCGCGATGATTCCGGAAAGCACAAGTAAAATGGTGTACAAGGATTTGCCACAGGATGATCCCAAGCAGCGCCAGCCGAATATCGCTCTGGCAAAGGAAAAGCTGCAATGGACACCGACGGTGCAATTGGAAGAAGGATTGCAAAAGACGATCGCATATTTCAAAAAAATTACGGCCGCATAGAACCCATGATCAAATATTCTTTCATCATCCCCGTCAAGGAAATCAATCACTACATCAGGGAATCGGTGCCGAAAATTCTCGCGATCGGACGCGATGATTACGAGATCATCATCTATCCCGATCACGCGAGCGGTGAGACGTGGCAAAAAACGAAGCAGATCGCGAGCGGTCCGGGCGGTCCGGCGATGAAGCGGACGCTCGCGATCCGCGACGCGCAGGGCGACATTCTCGTGTTCATGGACGACGATGCGTATCCCGAAAAAAACTTTCTCGAACTTCTTGACGAGGATTTTTCAGATCCGTCCATCGTCGCCGTCGGCGGACCGGCGATCACTCCGAAAGACGACACGTTCTTACAAAAGGTCTCCGGCGCCGTTTTTTTGAGTCCGTTGTCCGGCGGCTATCCGGAGCGATATGTTCCGGTCGGCAAAAAGCGGTTCGTTGACGATTGGCCAACAGTGAACTTATCGGTGCGAAAGGATGTATTTTCAGATCTTGGCGGGTTTGATACGGCGTACTGGCCGGGGGAAGACACGAAATTTTGCCTCGATCTTTTGGAGAAGAAGGGCAAAAAAATCCTCTATGATCCGCGTTTGATCGCGTGGCACCATCGGCGGGAGGGTTTTGTGCGGCACATGCGTCAGGTCGGTGGATATGGCATTCATCGGGGCTTTTTCGCAAGAGTATATCCCGCAACATCCTTTCGGCTGAAGTATTTCATTCCAAGCGCTTTTTTGGTCTATATTATCGCAGGGCTTGGTATTGGCATTCGCCATCCTTTTTTGTTACAATACTACATAGTGGGTCTGGTCATCTATATGATCGCCCTTAGCAAGGCGCTGTATGACATTGCGCGGCATGAAAAGGATCGGCGGATCCTCTTTCACGCGGCATATTATATTTTCTTCACGCATCTGGTGTACGGATATAAATTCATTGTCGGTTTTTTCTTTACGAAAAATTTAAAGAGTAAATTACGGTAAGAGCGAAATCCCATGGGTGATACTGCGGTAAAAACATATCAAAACGGCACAATCACGATCACTGTCCTTCGCAGTCAGTGCATCGGCGCGGCGACATGCGTCGTATACGCGCCGGACACGTTCGATCTTGACGAGGAAGGAATCGCGATCGTCAAAGAAGGAAACTGGAATGAATTGAAAAAAATCATCTCCGGGGCGGCGTCGTGTCCCGTCACGGCGATCGAAGTGTATGACAACGGCAAAAAGGTCTATCCGGAAGAGCAAAAATAAATAAATCCCTAAAAAATATCAATGGAGAACTCCCAACAAAACGCGGCGGAAATAAAAATCGCTGTCGGCTATCCGCCGATCAAATCGGACAAGGGCGTCCCGCTCTTGAGTCAGAACCGCCAATTCCAGTATTTCAACGCCCCGACATACATCTATCCGATGGTGCCGGCATACGCGGCAAGCTTGCTGCAGGAAAAAGGATATAAGGTCTATTGGATGGACGGTTCCGCCGAGCGGAAAGAGTACGACCAATGGGTCGATGATTTGCGCGCGACGGGCGCATCCTATCTGATGGTGGAAACGAAGTCGCCGGTCATCAAAAAACACTGGAAAATCATTGATGATCTGAAGATGAAGTTGCCGTATCTCAAGATCATTCTCGTTGGCGATCAGGTGACGTTCATGCCGCTGGAAACATTCGAGAATAGCACGATTGACTATGTCATCCGCGGCGGGGACTATGATTTTGTGGTCACGAATCTCCTCGATCACATCCACAAGGGAGAGACGCTGGAGGGCGGGGTGTATTGGCGGGAAGGCGATCCTGCCATCACGGCGCAGCCGGCCGGCACCGAAACAGTCGGCAATGGCGCAAAGGTCTGTAACTCCGGCGGACCGTCGCTCAAGCACGATCTCAACACGCTGCCGTTCGTGGATCGCGATCTGACAAAATGGAAATTGTACGCCTACGAGAACGGCAACTACAAATACACGCCGGCGACATATATGTACAGCGGACGGGATTGCTGGTGGAATCGTTGTACGTTCTGCGTGTGGGATCACACGATCAACCCGATCGGCTCGTACCGCAGCTTCACGCCGGAGCGGCTGTTCGCCGAGGTGAAACACGTGGTGGATAACTATGGCGTGCGGGAGATTTTTGATGATGCCGGCACGTTGTTCATCGGACCGAAGCTGAAGAAATTCTGCAACCTTCTGATTGAGAGCGGTTACAACAAGAAAGTCGTCTATGGGTGCAATATGCGTTTCAACGCGCTCAATCAGGAATACTACGACCTGATGGGCAAGGCGAATTTCCGGTTCATTCTCTATGGCATGGAATCGGGCAATCAGAAAACGCTCGACAAGCTCGACAAAGGCACGAAGGAAGAGGACACGATCAATGGCGCGCGGATGGCATCGAAGGCCGGTTTGGAGCCGCACGCGACGATCATGCTTGGCTACCCGTGGGAGAGCTATGAGGATGCCAAACGCACCATCGAAGTCGCGAAGTACTGTTTCAAAAAGGGGTATTTCACGACGATGCAGGCGACGATCGTGATCCCGTACCCCGGAACGCCGCTCTGGAAAGAGTGCAAGGAGAAGGGGTGGCTCACGACCGAGGACTATGAGGACTATGACATGCGCATGCCGGTGATGAAGATTCCGTTCGAACAGGAAAAACTTTTGGAGCTCACGCAGAGTTTGTATTCCGCGTTCTTCTCCCCGCAGTACATTTTCCGACGCCTGATCAGCATCCGCAGCTTTGACGACATCAAATTCTTCTATACGGCGGGCAAAAAACTGATCGGGCATCTCTTGGACTTCGATCCCAATCAGACGAAAGTGGGTTTCACATCAAAGAAATTCTGGAAGAACGTGTTTCGGCAGCTCGGCGGGCATTTCATGCGCAATAAAACCGCCGTGGACAAAGAAAAAGAGAAGGTGCGGCTGGAAGACAGCGCAGTCAATCGCTAAGCGTTATATTTTCATGGGACTTTTCTTTCACCTGCTGACGCATGTCGTGTTGGCTCTGCTTGCCGGATTGCTTGTGTGGATGACCTCTGGTAATATGGGCATTCCTTTTGTTGCTGCCTTTGTGGGTGGTGTTTTTATCGATCTGGATCATCTTATCGATTATTTCTTCGCTTTCCGAACAAAATTCAGGATGTCGTATTTTTTGAAAGGGTATCAATTCTTGAAAAGCGACAAAATATATGTATTGTTTCACGGGTGGGAATATGTTATTATTCTACTGTTTTTTTACGTGTTACTCGATAATATGGTGATACAATCATCTCTTCTGGCGCTTGCTCTGGGCATGTTTTTCCATTTGTGGACTGACGTGTTAATTAATAAGATTCCCGCGCGATCCTATTCTCTTCTCTACAGGATGAAAAATAACTTTGATATGGAAAATTTGGTTACCAAAGAACATCGTCAGAAACATCTAATGCTGAAACAAGATATGAAAATTTAGTAATCAAGCATATGAAGAAGGCACTCATCACAGGAATCACTGGGCAAGACGGATCCTATTTGGCGGAACTTTTGTTAGAAAAGGGATACGAAGTACACGGGTTGCGTCGTGCAGCTTCTGTTTTTAATACAGAAAGAATTGACCATCTTTTTTCTGGATCACATTCGGAAAAATCGAAAATCAAACTGCATTATGGGGATCTAACTGATTCAAGTAATCTTAATCGTCTATTGGAGCAGATCAACCCTGACGAGATTTATAATCTCGGTGCCCAATCTCACGTGCATATATCTTTTCAGGTACCGGAGTACACTGCAGAAGTAGATGGTATAGGGACACTTCGGTTACTTGATGCTATCAAGGAAACGGGCATAAAGACAAAATTTTATCAAGCATCAACGTCGGAACTGTTTGGCAAAGTACAGGAGGTACCGCAAAAAGAGACAACTCCTTTTTATCCGCGTTCTCCCTATGCTGCAGCAAAACTCTATGCCTATTGGGTGGTTGTAAATTACCGTGAGGCGTATAACCTTTTTGCTTGTAATGGTATTTTGTTCAATCATGAGTCACCGCGGCGAGGAAAGATATTTGTAACACGAAAAATTACAACAGGTATCGCCGGTATTAAAAAAGGTACCCAGGAAAAAATATATTTAGGTAATTTGGATGCCAAGCGTGACTGGGGCTATGCCAAAGATTATGTTGAGGCGATGTGGCTGATGTTGCAGCAGGAAAAACCGGAGGACTTCGTCATTGCGACCGGGGAGACGCATACGGTGAGAGAATTTTGTACGCTTGCATTCAAAGAGGCAGGATGTGAGATCGTATGGGAGGGAGAAGGGGTTAATGAAAAAGGGAAGGACAAGTCGACGGGGGAGGTTCTTGTGGAAATAGATCCACTATACTTCCGACCATCCGAAGTCGACCTTTTGATCGGAGACAGCTCTAAAGCACAGAAGGAACTCGATTGGAAACCAAGGGTGAGCTTCGAGAAATTAGTTAAGCTTATGATGGAGTACGATCTGCAGGGGAAGACGGATTATCGTTCCTATACTGATTAATATTGTTCCGTAGTCAATATTATAAAAAATATGCTGTATCAAGAGATCAAACATTGTCGGATATGCGGCAACACAAACATGGTTTCTGTAGTAGATCTCGGAAATCAGGCGTTGACAGGAGTATTTCCTTTATTGGGAGAGACGGTTGAAGAGGGACCGCTTGAAATCGTGAAGTGTTTCAGCGCATCAGGTGAGGATGTCTGTGGTCTCGTCCAGTTGAAACACGACTATGAGATGGAGAAGCTCTACGGAGAAAATTACGGCTATCGTTCGGGACTGAACAAGTCGATGGTGCGGCATTTGCAGGAAATCGTGGAAAAGATTGAGGCAAGGCAGAAACTTCAGGATGGGGATCTGATTATCGATATCGCGAGCAATGACGGGACGTTGCTTGCCGCATACAAGAATGCCAAGCTCGATCTTCTCGGAATTGATCCGACATCCGATAAATTTCAGGAATACTACCCTGAATATATCGCTCATATCCCGAGCTTCTTTACTGCCGAAGCGGTCAGAAAAGAGCGTGCTGAGAAGAAAGCAAAGGTGATAACATCTATCGCGATGTTCTATGATCTTCCGGATCCTCTGAAAATTATGCAGGATATCGAGAGCGTGCTGGCGGATGACGGCATCTGGGTCGTAGAGCAGAGTTATATGCCGGCTATGATAGACAATACTTCCTACGACACTATCTGTCATGAGCATTTGGAATACTATGCGCTCAAGCAATTCGTCTGGATGGCGGAACGGATGAATCTGAAGAGTATTGATGTCGAATTCAATGATACGAATGGCGCAAGCTTCGCGGTCACTTTCGCAAAGAAAGGATCGAACCACGAGGAGGTATCTGAGAAAGTGAAGGAGATTCTCGATGAAGAGACAGCACGAGGCTTCGATGGTCTCAAAATATATGAGGACTTCAGGAAGCATACGGAGCAGCATCGTATCGATTTGATGGATTTTTTCAAGAAAGCCGCTTCTGATGGAAAGAAAATCTTCGGTTATGGTGCCTCGACGAAGGGGAATGTCATCCTGCAATACTGCGGGATTACTCCGAAAGAAATGCCGTATATCGCCGAGGTAAACGAGTACAAGTTCGGCAGGGTAACTCCCGGTACGCTCATTCCTATCGTTTCTGAAAAAGAAGCCAAGGAGATGAAGCCGGACTACCTTATGGTGCTCCCGTGGCATTTCAAGAAAGTGATTATCGAAAGAGAAATAGATTATCTTGAAGAAGGCGGGCAGCTCGTCTTCCCTTTGCCTAAGATAGAAGTGGTATGAGTAAGGTGGCAGTCATTGTCGGATCCCATGGTCAGGACGGAAAGTTTGCTTTCGATCTGCTTGCAGAGAAAGGGTACGAGGTTATCGGGATCGATCGGGGCGTTGTGAAAACGCATGGCACGAAATGGGACACTGTTGTCGATATCGCCGACAAAAACGCCGTCTCTCAGTTTCTGAAAGAGGTGCAGCCGGACGAGGTATATTATCTGGCAGCTTTCCATCATTCTTCGGAAGATCAGGAAATTGATGAGACCGAACTTTTTGAACAAAGCTATGCTGTCAATGTTTTTTCCTATCTCAATTTCCTTCAAGAAATACGCCTGTATTCGTCGAAGACGCGAATATTCTATGCGGCTTCCTCGCTTATTTTTGGAGAGGCTGATACGGAGGTGCAGGATGAGACGACTCCATTCCGGCCGAATTCCGCCTATGGAATTACCAAGCTCGATGGTCTGATGATGAGCCGATACTATCGAGAAAAGTATGGCGTTTTCGCGGCTGTCGGGATTTTTTATAACCATGAATCCGAATATCGGAGCGGGAAATTCATCTCGATGAAGATCGTGGAAGCGGCCGTGAATATCAAGAAGGGCATCCAGAGCGAACTTGTCATAGGGGATTTGGCCGCTGAAGTGGACTGGGGGTATGCTCCTGACTATATCGATGCTTCGTATCGGATACTGCAATTGGAAGACGCGGACGAATATATCATCGCTACTGGTCAGAAACATTCTATCCAACAACTGGTCAGTGCGGCTTTTGGGTATGTCGGATTGGATTGGAAACAATACGTTAGGGAAAATAAGGCGATTCTCACTCGAAGACGGAAACCGATGGTCGGAAACCCAGAGAAGCTGAAACAAGCGACTGGCTGGCAGTCGAAGATAGGATTCGATGAGATGATCCGGAAAATGGTTGATTTCAAGATGCAAACATAGACGTATGAAGATCGTTTTTATCTCAGGAATGCTGCCATCGGGGCATTATTCCCAATACGTTACGGGAGGACTGAGCGAGCACCAAGGTGTCGAGCTTTTGGTGTATACGGACAAAAATCCGAAAAATCTGGAGATCAAAAATTGCGGGGTCATAAAAACGGTCTGGTCGAAATCGCTGCGTTATATCCCGGAGATTTTGAGGGAGATCAGGAAAGACAGACCCGATGTCGTCCATCTCCAGCACGAGCTCAATATGTACGGCGGTATTTTGACCGCGAGTTTCTTCCCTTTGCTGGTAGTTGCTCTCATGCTGCAGGGTATCCGTGTGGTGACAACGGTTCATGCTGCGGTTTTCAGGCGACAAGTGGATGATGCTTTCATGAAGCTATTCCATCAGGATTCGTCGTTTCTTCGGCCGTTTATGCTGAAAATTTTTTTCCATTATGTCTACAAGATGATCTCTCTTTTCTCGCATGCCCTGATCGTCCATACGAACCTGACGAAAGAAATTCTCGTCACTGATTATGGTGTCGATGCGAAGAAGGTGACTGTGATTCCTATCGCTATCCCGCAGAAGGAAGTCGATAATTCTCAGAAAGAGAGATTCTTTTTCTACTTCGGCTATATGGTGCGAAGGAAGGGGCTCGGTTTCGCGCTCGAGGGATTTCGGCGCTATATCGAAGAGAATCCTGGGAGTGATTACAAGCTTGTTTTGGCGGGGGGTGTTATCAAGGGTCAGGAAAGGGCATACGATGAGATCCTTCAGGTCATCAAAGAGAATCATTTGGAAGAAAAGGTCATCGTGAAAGGTTTTATCGAGGAGAATCAGCAGGATGATCTCTATAGAAAGGCGTATGCCGTGGTGATACCCGCTGTTATTTCTATGGGATCAAGCGGACCGCTTTTTCACTCGGTCAGTTATGGTAAAGCCGTCATCTGCTCCAAGATAGGACATTTTTTGGAAGACATCGAGGATGGAAAGACAGGCATATTGACCGATAACGATCGGTGGCATGAGGCATTCAAGTTTGCAGCTGAACATCCGGAAAAAATAGCAGAAATTGAAAAGAACGTAGAGGCAAAAGCTCGTTCGCGCAGTCCGTATGTGACAACCGAGAAATATATGGTGCTCTATAAAAAACCAGCATCCTGATATCGTTTTATGGAAAAGTATAAGGTATCTGCCGTCATTGTGAACTACGATGGGAAGCATTATGCCGATAAGTGCATATCCTCGATTTTCGGAAGCGGCTTCACTGATGTGGAGGTGATAGTGGTCGACAATGGTTCAGTTGATGGAAGCGTGGAATATCTGAAAGAGAAATATCGCTCCTATGCAGAGCGGTTGAAAGTGGTGGCGCTTGATAAGAATTATGGTCCATCGTATGCTCGTAATGAGGGGGTAAAAGTGGCTGAAGGCAAATACATCGGTTTTTTGGATAATGATACGGAAGTCGAGAAAAATTGGGCAGAAGCCGCCATTGCTGAATTTGAGAAAGATGAAAAAGTCGGCATCATCCAGTGTAAGCTGATATTGTCGAAAGAGCGGGAAAAACTTGATTATGTCGGCGAATATATCGGACAAAATGGATTTCTCGTACAGCGAGCGCAAGCGGCAGAGGTAGATCACGGTCAGTATGACCGAAAAGTGGAGATTTTGGCTGCCAAGTCGGCAGGTATGTTTATCCGAAAAGATGCTTTCGAGAAGATCGGCGGATTTGATCCGGATTATTTCATCTATGTGGAAGAGACGGATCTGGGCTGGCGTTCCTGGCTTGCCGGCTACAAGGCCATTTTCATACCGGAATCAGTAGTGTATCATGAGTTCGGGACCAGTACGATCATTCTCGGGAAAAGCAAGAATAATTACAACGCCAAGTTTCATGGCTGTAAGAATTATATCCTGACGTTGTCCAAGAATTTGGAATTGAAGAATATCCTGATGATTTTGCCGGTGCATATCTTTCTTTGGGTAGGGCTGGGCTGGTTCGCGCTTTTGACAAAAGGGGATTATAATGCGTTTTGGTGGATTCATAAGGCGATAGGGTGGAATATTCTCAATATCGGTAGGAATCTGCGAAAGAGGAAACACATCCAGTCTACGAGAGTCATCAGCGATGATGACCTCTTCAAAGTTGTGATGCGAAAAAAGCATTTCCTCTACTATATCCAGAAAGTTACCGGGGTACACAAAGTAGGGAATGCCGAGGGGTTTGTAAAATCGAAATAGATGAATATGAAAGCGGATATTTTCGTTCCTACTTCCAACAGGATAGACGCTCTCGAGCAGTGTCTGGAGAGTCTGAGCAAGCAGAGTCGCAGAGACTTTCGCGTGCTTCTGGTCGGCTTGCGGAAGGATGAGAATGTAGAAAAGCTCATAACGAAGTTCCCGCAAATAGAGATCGAATATTTCATCCAGAAGAAGAAAGGTCTTATCGGTGCCGCCAACGAGGCCCTACAGGTTGCGGAGAATGAGATATTCGTGAGAATCGATGATGATACTATCCAGGATGAATTTTGGTACGAGAACATCATCAAAACCTTTGAAAGCGATGAAAAAATCGGTGGAGTAACCGGTCCCACCGTTATGAGCGAGGCGGGGGTGAAGTCGCGAGATCTTACAGCGTATCTGGAGAAATTCAAAAACAGCCGCAATCCTTTTTTACGCGCTTTTTACTCCCTCTATAATGATTATCTCTATGAGAATAAGATGTATGAAGTGAGTCAGTTTTTGAAAAGCGGCGTTTTCACTCTAGGATCGAATTTCAAGGAGGCATCCAACCTGCCCGCTTCCATCGAAGTGAACAATCTCGAAGCGTGCAATTGGAGCGCGAGAACAGCGCTCTTGAGGCAGATCGGCGGTTTTGATGAGATTTATGTGAAAGGTTTGGGGGATTATCATGAAGCAGATGCTGCCCTGAAGATCAAAAAGACAGGCCATGTGCTTATCTTCAACCCCAAGGTGAAACTTCGTCATAATGTAGAGGTGGGCACAGTGGATAAAGCTCGGCCGGCTCCTTATTGGAGAATTCAGAATTTCATCATATTTTACTTTAGATTTTTCGACATTGAGAGTATCGGCCAGTTCGTGAGATTTCTCACGAATGTTTTGCTCCAAAACGGCTATTACGTGTTTCGGTTTTTCACGACAGGAAAATTGAGTCAGCTCGGGGCTCTAACAGGAACATTCGTCGGATTTGCCAAGGTACTATGTAAATATAAGAACTGATAACCATATGAGAGCCAAGAAAACCACCGTTGATCAATTCGTGAAAATCTATACTCATCCCTCGGCCATTCTTTTCCGGGCTGTTGAGCTGAAGACCATCTATGAAGGAACAGAAGGTGTGAATTTTTCTCAGCCATCGCTTGATTTGGGCTGCGGCGATGGGAAAATCGCCGAGAGTATTTTCGATGAAAACTTTACCTATGGGGTAGATAACGGCGAAGCGAAAGATGTAGAGGAGGCGGTAGAGAGCAAGCGGTATCAGAAGATTTTTTTGGAAAGTGCCGAGAAAATGTCCCTCCCGGATAACTCGGTCAATTTCGTATTCAGCAACTGCGTGATCGAGCACATTCCTGATAATGAGGCGGTACTTCGAGAAACGAGTCGCATTCTGAATAAGGGAGGAGCATTTGTCTTTACGGTACCAAGTCATAATTTCCCCAAGTATCTTTTTCTCACAAACAAGCTCGCTTCTTGGGGACTAGGATTTCTCTCTCGCTTTTATCAGTATCGGAGAAACAAGATGCTGAATCACTTTCATTGCTACAGCGTTGCTGATTGGCAGGAGAAACTTGCGAAACACGGTTTCCATATCGTGAATCACCGGTATTATATGAGTCAGAAGGCATTGATGCTTTGGGACAGGATGGCGCTCGAACTTTTTTTCAAAAAAATACTCTGGCCAAACTATGAGAAGAAAGCGCTCAAGAAATACTGGAATAGAGTGAAAGAAGTGAGTGAAAGCGACAAGGTGGAAGAGGGGAAGGGCGCCGGGTTGATGGTATACTGCGTAAAAGAATAAAAATATGTGTTGTTAGGATAATGGAAATCCATATGGACGAGGTAAAAGAGAATGCAATCGGAATCTCGATCTGTATTCCCAGCTATAATAGACCGGAGTTTTTGAAGCGCACCTTGACTTCTATCATCGGTCAAACGAAAAAACCGTATGAAGTGATAGTGATGGATGATGCTTCCTCGGAAGATATGTCAGAAGTAAAGAAAATATGTAAAGAAAACTGCTTCAGGTTTATAAATAATGACAGTAATATTGGTCTGATGAAAAATTTTAATAACGTCATTATGCAGGCCACAGGAGATTATTTAGCTCTCGTGCACAATGACGACTTACTGTCACGATACTATATTGAAGAAATCGAAAAATTTATTAGAAAATATTCAGGTTATAATGTATATACAACGAATGGTATAGGAATTAATGAAAAAAACGAAGTTATTGGTGAATATCGCTTGTTTAGATGGGATACTCTTATTAAAAAGGGGCAAGGCATCAAGAAGTTGTGGGCAAAAGATTATTTTTGTCTGCTTTCTGTTATAGGATGCACAATATATGATACAAAATTTATTCAGAATAATCCACTCAATTCAGATTTAGGCAATGAGGCAGATCTTGATAAGGCCCTCGAGCTTCTTAGGGACGTTGATGTGATGTATGTTGATAAATCCATCTATTTTACAACTTTGCATAAGGATCAGGTCTCGTATAAAAATAAACTATCGAGTGAAAAACTGCATCTGTATGTGCGTAATCGGTTGGACATATTTAAAAAGTATGCCGAAGATTTCAGAGAAGTTCCATTTTATCTTTCCAAAATCAAAGCACTGCACTTTATTCAATTATTTCTGAAGTATAAATATGGAGTAAAACAAGCGCGAGAAATATTAAAGATAGAAACAGCAACGGATACGATCCTTGTCATTTTGATACTCCCATTACTTATTTTTAATGCTGCTTATAAAAAAACGCTCTTTTTACTATACAAGAAACAAATAAACAGATATCTCTATTGATATCTCGCTAATTACCTACTTGTTAAATACAAAAATGACGAAAGAAAATCTGCTGCAAAAATACGATAATGTAAATCCAGTAACACTGGAGTATTTATTGAATACTGGATTGAAAAGACCTCTGATCCTCGACGTAGGATGTTGGGTAGGAACGCTTGGCAGCGCGTTAAGACGCAAAGGGGTTGATTGTTCTGTAGTTGGAATCGATGTGAATGCGGAAGCGCTTGAAGTCGCAAAAACGAAATCAGGATACAGCAACGTTTATTGTCTGGATGTCAATACTCTTGAAGCGTCAGGCCTGTCGGATGAGAATTATGACGTGATCGTTTTCGGTGACGTGCTGGAACATATCGTGGATCCTGGGAGGCTATTGCGTTGCTTGTTGCCAAAACTCTCGACCGGCGGATGTCTTATCGTTTCTCTACCCAATGTCGCCTTCCTAAAGTATAGACTGCTCCATTTGATAGGGAATTGGGATTATACCGAAACTGGTATTATGGATAAAACTCATCTACGCTTTTTTACATTATATTCTATGAGGAAGCTCTTTGTGGATAACGGTTTGAGGGTAGTGGAATATAAACCGCTAACGGCGGTTTCAAATATATATTGGCCGGTCAAGCTGTTAGCTAAGATATGGCCCAGTATGTTTGCTTTGCAAATCATATTCAAACTAAAGTTAAAAGAAAAAAATATATAGAAAATGTCTTCTCAACTTCAAAAAATTTTACTGTATATAAATGAGAAGAGGATACACCTTTTTATTGTTTTGCTTTTAATCATTGGAGGGATATCTTTCTATTGGTTTGGAGACGGGCAACTATTTAGCGGAACTGACACTTATTTCCCGCAGGAAAGAGTTGAGGCAACAAAGGCGGTATTTTTTTTATGGGACGACCGTTCCTTTGGTTTCATTGGCGCAGCAGTTGCATTTATCTTTCCTTATGGACTGTTTTTGATGTTTAGCGAATATTTCAATATTTCTCTGTCATTTACACAGGAAATATGGTTCTATTATGTATTCACCGGATCGGGCATCTCAATGTTTTTTCTTACAGTGGTTGTTACAAAATGGATTCAAAAAAAACCAAACTATCTCATGGCTTTGATCGCCGGTCTTTTTTTTATGTTCAATCCATATGTTGGCGCAATGGCAACATCATA
>Ga0209542_10011449_pt1 | contig 15729 bp, 16 predicted proteins | sample RifCSPhighO2_01_FD_184028 | JGI IMG/M metagenome (GOLD analysis project Ga0209542, IMG submission 184028) | Soil microbial communities from Rifle, Colorado - Rifle CSP2_plank highO2_0.1 (SPAdes) (version 2) | ecosystem: Environmental > Terrestrial > Deep subsurface > Rock core/Sediment ... | reverse complement strand
TCCCTGGCATCCACAATATCTTTCCCTTCTGCAACCAAATGAAAAACACGTCCGCCATTGGCCAAAAACCTATTTCCCTTTCTTTTAATACCGGCTCCAAAAATAGTTACTCCGGGAAGTTTCATTGCTGATTCTAAACCAAAAATTTCTCTTCCTTTAACTTTAAAATAATCAAGGGGGTATCCTTTTGAACACCCTGCAACAGATAGTCTAACTTTTTTATCAAACACCACTTTTGTACTTTTAAGTTTTTGTGATAAAACCATTTGTACAACATTTAGGTAATCGGTTTTAATACTTGGCAAAATAACTTCTGCTTCCGGATCTCCCCACCTACAGTTAAACTCAATAATTTTTACACCCCCTCTTGTTAACATTCCCCCAAGATATAAGATTCCTCTATATAGTCGTCCTTCTTTTTTCATTCCCAAAAGAGTTGGTTTAATAATTTTCTTTTCAATTATTCTAATAACTGTAGGGTTGACAGCTTCTGTCGGTGCAACACTTCCTACTCCACCTGTATTTGGCCCTTTATCACCGTCATAAATGGTTTTGTGATCTTGAGCTGATTTAGTAACTACAAAATTTTCACCATCACAAATGGCAAACAGCGAAAACTCTTCACCAACCAAACATTCTTCTATTAAAAATGTCTCCCCTGATTTACCAAACTTTTTCATCTCCCTAACGGCAACTTGGGCCTCTTTTTTATTCTCCGCCCGAAGAACTCCTTTCCCAAAAGCAAGGCCTGCGGCTTTAATATAGAGAACCTGTTCGGGTAAAGAATTAATATACCGTATCGCTTTTTTCCTATCATTAAATGAGGCAAATCTTGGAATAGGCAATTTGTATTTGACCATAAAATTGCGAGCCCACTTTTTATCCCACTCAAGTTGAGATGCTTTTTGTGTTGGGCCAAAGGCTGATATTCCAAAACTTCCTAATCTGTCAACAAATCCTGCTGCAATAACATCATCTTGCGCAACATCAACTAAATCTATTTTTTCTTTTTTGCAAACCTTAACAATTCCCTCAAAATCCAACATCCCCACGTTGGGATAATTTTTAATCTTATTATTTTCAAAATCAGTTAAACCATTACCCGGAGTCATAATTACTTTTTTAACTTTTTTGCTTTTTGCATAAGTTTGAGCTAGCGCATGCTCACGTCCATTTTGTCCAATAACTAAAATATTCACAGTATTAGATCCTTCGCTTCGCTCAGGATGACACTTTGTGTCAGTTTTGCCAACACTTCTACATATAGCTGATTTTCTTTAACTTTTAATCTACTATAAAGAGATTCGACTGTGTCACCTGGTTTTATTTTTTCAAAGCATCTTCCCAACACAGGCCCAAAATCAAATTCCGCAGATAAAAAGTGATTACTGCACCCAGCATATGTGGCTTTACTATCCAGGAAATTCTGCATTGCCACATCTGTCATTTTGCCCCTATTCCATAAAGCTTTTGTTCCGTCAGGATTTTTAACAACTCCATCTAAAGTATCTGGTATTAACCCTGGATGAGTGTTAAGAATTTTGTTGGGAAAAGCATCAATTACTTGATCAGTAATAATTTGTTTCCATCCTGCCAAGCAAATAAAATCCGGGGAATATTTTAAAAGTTTAGAAAGTAAATCATTTTTGTTTGGACAAATTTCAATCTTTAGTCCGTGCTTTTTTGCTCTGTTTAATCCTAGAGAGTGTTTGGTATCGCTGATTACTACCACAATCTCTCCATTAATTTTTCCGCTTTCAACTCCATCAATTATTGCTTGTAAGTTAGTTCCCGTACCTATGTTAGAAATCAATACCGCGATTTTCTTCATATCTTGCTTTAGACAACATCATAGGTTATCTCTTTTCTTCTTTCGCCTATATCTACTGGATATTTACCTGTAAAACAAGATGTACAAAGCAAATCTTCGGAGATGCCAACTGCTTTAAGTAATCCCTTATAAGACAAGTAATATAATGAGTCCACTCCCAAATCTTTCCCAATCTCTTCGACACTTTTTCTTGAGGCAATTAATTCTTTTTGATCAGGTGTATTAATTCCATAAAAATCAGGAAACTTATACGGCGGTGACGAAACCAATAAATGAACCTCTTTTGCTCCAGCATCCTTTATCATTTTAATAATTTGCTTTGAAGTTGTACCACGGACTATTGAATCATCAACTACGATTACTCTTTTACCGAAAATTATATGTTTCATAGGATTAAGTTTTTGTTGAACAATCTTCTGCCTTGTATGCTGTTCGGGGGAAATAAAAGTCCTGTGAATGTAGCGGTTTTTAATAAGTCCCATGTTGAAAGTAATTCCTGACTGCCTCGAGTATCCAATTGCTGCAGGAATGGCTGAGTCTGGAACTGGAATAACAATATCCGCTTTTATCTTTACCTCTTTGGCTAATTCTTTCCCAAGATTTTGTCTGACTTGATCAACGCTTTTTCCCATGATATAACTGTCAGGTCTAGCAAGATAAACAAACTCAAAAATATCTAACTTTTGATTACCTTTTTCTATCTGATAGCTTTTCAAACCATTATCATTAATAACCACCATCTCTCCTGGTTTGACTTCTCTTAAAAACTTTGCCCCAATAATATCTAAAGCACAAGATTCTGAGGCAATAATAAAACCTCCATTTAACTTACCGATACAAAGTGGTCTGATGCCAAAACTATCCCTAACTGCTACTATTTTTTTCTCATCCATCACAAGTAAACAAAATACTCCTGTAAAGAGTGCGTAGGCCTTTTTAATTGCCTTATCCAAAGATAAACCTTCTTTCATATAAAATGCTATTGCTTTAGTGATCATCTCTGAATCATTTAATCCCACAGTTTCGATTTTTTTATCTTTGAGAAATTTTTCCAGAGTTTTTACAGAAGGAAGATTGCCATTGTGAGCTAGAGCAATGAATTTACCATTGCCTACTTTTTCTAAAATAGGTTGGGCATGTGACTCAATTGAATCACCGGAAGTTGAATAACGGTTATGACCAATTGCCAGAAATCCAACTAATTTCTTTAAATCTTCTTCTCCGAAAACGTGAGCTACTAAACCCATCCCTTTATGAAGATAAATTCTTTTACCGTCGGAAGATGCTATACCTGAAGATTCTTGACCCCTGTGTTGAAGGGCCCAAAGGCCCGGGTGAACTAAACGGGCTGCCTCAAATCCCTTACCGTATACTCCAAATATTCCACATTTCTCTCTCACTTCATTTCCCATAGCCTAATATAACTAAATTAAGGCTTTAAGTCAAGTCATGATATACTAAATATGTGAATAAAAAATTTAGCATTCTTACTTTTAAGTATGCATTTGAAGGAATTTCTGCTGCCTTAAAAGAAGAGCCCAACTTAAAATTTCACTTTTTGGCAGCACTACTTATCTTAATCCTCTCTTTTATATTAAGAATTTCCCAACAAGATTGGATCACCATAATTATTTTGATAGGTTTTGTCATCACAATTGAATTAACTAACACTGCTATTGAGGCAGTAGTTGATAAGTTTATAGATACTACTCACCCAGGGGCAAAACTGGCTAAAGATATTTCAGCTGGAGCAGTCTTGGCTGTTGCAGTAACTGCTGCAACTGTAGGTTTAATTATATACCTTCCGTATCTTAAACAATGGATAACATAGGATTATTCTTTTTGATATTTGGTTTTAGTAATCATTCACAAACCTTGGACAATTTAATGGTTTTCATCACACACTATTTAATTTATTTAACATTTTTATTGATGTTTATTTTAGGTTTTAAAGGAAAAATCAAAGAGAAAAAAGCTTTACTTTTAGCAGTTTTAGCCATACCTATCGCGATACTTTTAATCAAAGTTATACATATATTTATTAATGAACCAAGACCCTTTGTAAATTATCATTTCTCCCCTTTAACCGGTAGTGCTGCTAATGCCTCATTTCCCTCAAGACATGCCACAATAATGGCTGTGATAGCTTTTGCATATACTTACTTTAAATCAAAATGGTCTCCATTTTTTTTATCCTTAATGATTCTTGTTGGTATATCAAGAATCTATGTGGGAGTTCATTTCCCAATAGACATCCTGGGGGGATTTGTTGTTGGAATAACCTCTTTAGCAATTGCTATATATGTTAAAAAACTGCTAAATTTTTGCTTTTTCAGATAACCTTCTAAGGGCTAAAATGTATGCTGCAACCCTAAAACTTACATTTCTCTCTTCATGGATTTTCCAAACATCTTCAAAGGCTTTTTCCATTTTTTCTTTTAAGTTTTTATTTACTATATCTTCACTCCATGATTCTTTGTGCATATTTTGATACCACTCAAAATATGACACAGTCACTCCCCCGCAGTTAACCAAAACATCTGGTACAACCAAGATTCCTCTCCTTTCTAAAATTTGATCCGCTTCATAGCTGGTGGGGCCATTGGCCATTTCAAAAACAATTTTTGCTTGAATGTCTTTGGCATTCTTATTGGTAATTACGTTTTCTAAAGCTGCCGGAATTAATATATCTACCGGTAACTTAAGCAGATCTTCATTAGAGATAATCCCATTCTCGTACTTTCTGGCTATATCACAAACTGACCCAATACAATAACAGCCTGCCAAAAATCCTTTTTCCTCTCTACACTCTTTTAACAAATCAATATTAAATCCGATTTTTTTATTATCAAAAATTCCTCCCTTCACATCTGAGACTGCGACCACCTTAAAGCCGTTTTTGAAAAGTATTTTTGCAAAATTGGCACCCACATTTCCAAACCCCTGTATGGCGCAAGTGATCGGTTTTTTAAGATTCAATTTTTTCACCAGCTTCTCCAGTACAAAAAAACCGCCCAATCCGGTGGCTGCTTCCCTACCAGCTGAACCTCCATTCTTGACGGATTTTCCCGTAACCACTGCCTTAAGTTGATTCTTGTGTATATTTGTCCATTGTCCATTATCCATTGTCCATTGTCTTTGATATTCATCCTCAATCCAATCCATAATTTTGGCATTGGTGTTAACATCTGGCGCTGGCACATCTATAAAGGGGCCAATATTTGGAGCAAGTTTTTTGGTAAATTCGCGAGTCAATTTTTCTAATTCTTTTTCTGATAAATTTTTTGGGTCTACTTCTATCCCACCTTTACCTCCTCCAAAAGGAACATTAACAATGGCATTTTTAACCATCATCCAAAAACTTAAAGCAACAACTTCGTCCATATCAACAGCTGGATGAAAGCGTAACCCTCCTTTGAATGGCCCAAGAATATTATTGTATTGAACTCTGTACCCTTTAATAATTTCTACCTTCCCGCTATCTTTTTTTAAAGGGAATGTTACTTTAATGGTTCTTTCAGGTGAGGAAAGTTGATCTAAAAAAGCTTGATCTAAATCAATAAACTTGGCAGCTCTTTTAAGTTGTGTTAAAGCTCCCTCAAAAATACTCACCTACTTAAAATCCTTCCAAATTTTTCTGCATTTTTCAAAGGGGCAATTATTTGCAAGTTAAACTTGTCTTTTTGGAAAAGCTCTTTGGCCACATTTTGCACATCTTCAGTTGTAACCATTTCTGTTTGTTTGATAAATTCCTCAAACGTTTCTATTTTCCCATCAAGTATGAAATTTGTCCCAAAATATTCAGCCAAGAAGTTCGTTGACTCCACCCTGATGGCCAGTCTTCCACGAATCATCTCTTGGGCCTTTTTTAATTCATCTGCTGTAACTTTTTCGGAAGCTATCCTGTCCAGTTCAGCTTTAATTACCTCCAATGCTTCCTCTACTTTTTCTAACTTCACCCCTGCATAAACTGTAAAAGCTCCGGTATCTTTAAATGGACCAAAACTGGCGCCAACATGATAGGCTAAACCTCTGCGCTCTCTGACTTGTATGAATAACCTGGAGGACATCCCCTCTCCTAATAGTGTTGATAAAACCCTGGCCGCATATCTTTTTTGATCATAACGGTGATAAGATTTTACCCCTAACACTAAATTGGCCTGATCTGTTTTTTTATAAAATAAATTAACCCTTGGTTTGGTTTGCTTGAAAGGTTTAAAGGGTAGAAATTTTCCACTAGATTTCTTTGGCAAATCTCCAAAGTAGCGGGGGACAATTTCCCCGATATTCTTAGGTAAAGCTCCGACATATACCAAAACCATATTGGCAGGGGAATATAAAGAATCCATATATTTTATGAAATTCCCCCGGGTAAATGAACTGATGGTTTTTTCATCCCCACCAATATCCCAGCCTAAAGGTTGATCTCCAAATTGCAAAAGCTCATACAGATTCCAGACGAAACGTGCGGGATCATCCCGATACATCCTCAGTTCTTCCACAATTACTCCCTTTTCTTTTTCAATCTCTTCTTCTTGAAGTATTGACTCTTTAATCATTGAAGAAAGTATGTCTGAGGACAACTCCAAGTGTTTACTGGAGGATTTAATCCAATAATAGGTTACCTCTTTATCGGTAGCAGCATTGTTTACTGCACCAATACCATCTACCAAAGTAGAGATTTTTTCAGCTGTTGGAAATTTTCTGGAACCTTTAAAAAACATGTGTTCCAAAAAATGAGAGATGCCACTTATCTTTTTTGTTTCATATCTGGATCCTGCTCCTACTGCAACCAGGGTAGTCACGGAAGAAAGATGCGGCATGTTGACAGTGATTAAGGTTAAACCGTTTTTTAAAGTGGAGATATTATGCATAAATTTGTTTTAGCATCTTTGCAACAGTCTGTTCTATGCTTAAATTGGAATTATCTATCACTACTGCTCCCTCAGGAATCCTCAGTGGAGAAACTTGCCTAGTTGAATCCTTTTTGTCCCTTTCTAGCATAGACTGCAAAACTGAATCAAGCTCTATTGACAGGTCTGTTTTCTTAAGCTGATCAAACCGCCTTTTAGCCCTGACCATAACTTCGGCAGTTAAAAAAAACTTATGTTTGGCTTCAGGAAAAATTTCCGAACCAATATCTCTTCCGGTCATCACTGTATTTTTACTTTCTCCTAATTTTCTTTGAATAACTTTAGTCACTTCTCTAACTTGTCTAATTGCAGAAACTGCAGAAACATTATTTGTCACATCGGGCGAATGTAAAATATCAGTCAAATCCTCTCCGTCATTAAGAATTTTTAAACCTCCATTGCTATTTTTAATTTCTAGGTTTAAATTTTTAAAAAATTCAGTAATTTGAGAAACATTATTCAATGGAATATTATTTTTCAGGACTAGATAAGTACCTACTCTGTAGATCATCCCAGTGTCAATATATTGATAGCCTAATTTTTGGGCCAATAAAAATCCGACACTATTTTTGCCGCTAGATGTCGGACCGTCAATGGTAACTACTTCTGTTTTCACTAATGCTTAAGTTTATCACAAAATTTAATCTTTTGGAGTATAGTATTCTTTCCCCTTCAATTTGTCCGGGAGTAAGTCTTCTTTAGTATATTTACCATAACCCTTACCATACCCAATATCTTTCATAAGTTTAGTGACGGGATTTCTGATTTTTAGAGGGACGGGGAGATTGCCATGTTTTCGAACATCGTCAACGGCTCTGAAATATGCTTCGTAAGCTGACCGATCCTTTTTTGCTTGAGCCAGATACACTACTCCATGAGCTAAATTTATTGCACATTCGGGGTAGCCGATGACTTCACAGGCTTTGAAGACTTCATTGGTAACAACCAAAGCAGTCGGTTGGGCCATGCCGACGTCTTCGGAAGCAAAAATTACCATTCGGCGCGCAATGTAAAGCGGATCTTGTCCTGCCTCGACCATTCGTGCCAAATAGTACAAAGCCGCGTCGACATTTGAAGCCCGCATTGATTTTATAAAGGCCGAGATGACGTTGTAGTATTCTTCGCCTTTTAGGTCAAAGGTAAGTTGGCGGCGTTGTAGGGCTTGTTCGACATCTTTTATCCCGATTACACCTTCTCGGGGGTGGGTTATGTTTGCTGCAATCTCAAGTACATTTAGACAAACTCTGGCATCTCCATTTGAGGATTCGATAAGGAAATTTTTTGCTTTTTTGTCTAAAGATACTTTTAGAAAATCGGTCGCTCTTTTAATAATTTGGCCTAGTTCTTTTTCGTCTAATTGCTCCAAAACTAAAACTCGACATCTTGATAAAAGCGGACCTATCATTTCAAAAGATGGGTTTTCTGTGGTTGCGCCGATTAAAATCATGTCTCCTTTTTCAATATGCGGCAGAAATTTGTCTTGTTGGACCTTATTGAAGCGGTGGATTTCATCTATGAGTAAAACAGGTGAAGAAAATTTTAGTTGATTTTTTTCCGGGATAATTTTTTCTATGTCTTTTGTTGAGGTATTGACAGCTGAAAATTCAAAGAAGTCTGTCTTTAAGTTTTTGGCAATCAGGCGGGCCAGTGTTGTTTTTCCAACTCCGGGAGGACCCCAGAAGATAATTGATGGAAAACTTTCTCCTTTGAGTAACTTTGGGATTATACCTTGCTTTCCCACCAGATGATTTTGTCCGATAAACTCTTGAAAGGTTTTCGGTCTTAATCTATCAGCCAAGGGATTCATACTTGTTTTTTAATTCTGGGACCTGCTGGGGTATCTTCTACTTCATAACCTAATTTTTTAATTTGATGTCTTAATTTATCAGACTCTTTAAAATCTCCCGCTAATCTGACCTTTTCTCTTTGCTCTATCAGTTTCTTAACCTGCACTGGTATTTCTATTTTCTTCCCCAAATATTCATCTAATTTTAATCCCAAAATCTCATCAAATTTTAAAAGACTTTGGGATTTGGCAGATGTAGGATTGTCGGAGCGCACCATCTCCCAAAGTACAGCTAATGCTTGTGGCATATTCAAATCATTATTAACAACCTCCATAAAATCTTGTTCATATTGGGTGCAACCAAGTTTAGGGGAATCCCACTCTCTGATATTCTCCCTTAAATTATTTAAAGCATTTTGCGCTGCCTGTAAAGACTTCCAGGTAAAATTTAGCTTATCCCTATAGTGGGCTGTTAAAAACAAGTATCTTAGCGCCAGAGGGTCAAAATTTTTCCCTAAGATTTCGTCAATTCTATAAAAATTCTTTTTTGATTTAGACATTTTCTCCCCATCAACTATCAAAAAATTATGATGCACCCAATATTTAACAAATGTCTTCCCTGTGGCTGCCTCTGATTGGGCAATCTCATTGGTGTGATGTACGCTAACATGATCAATCCCTCCGGTATGAATATCCAAACTGTCTCCCAAATATTCCATAGACATTGCAGAACACTCTATGTGCCAACCCGGAAACCCCTCTCCCCAAGGTGATGACCATCTCATGGTGTGATTTTTAAAATGTCCCACAGTAAAAAACCATAATGCGAAATCCTGAGGATGCTTTTTTTGTTTATCTACAAACACATCTGCCCTTGTTCCTGTTTCTTTTTCCTCTAAACTTTGTCCTGATAACTTTGTATAGTTAGGAAATTTAAAAATATCAAAGTAAATCGCATGATCGGTGATATAAATAAAGCCATTTTTTTCCAATCTATGAATGAGTTTAACTTGCTCTTTAATATGCTGCGTAGCTTTGGCAACTATGTTGGGTCTTTCTATATTGACCTTTGAAACAGAATACCAAAAATAATCCTCGAAAAAACGAGCCACTTCCCAAACAGTCCTGCCAGACTCCCTGGCACCTTTTTCCATTTTATCTTCACCCTGATCTTCATCAGAAACTAAATGTCCCACATCAGTAATATTCATCACCAGTTTAACTTCATACCCATTACTTTCCAAAATTCTTCTTAAAATATCATCACCTACATACTTTCTAAGATGGCCAATATGGGTATAATCATAAACAGTTGGGCCGCAGGTATACATTCCCACTTTAGGTGGATTTATGGGAATAAAGTCTTCTATTTTCCTAGTAAGGGTGTTATAAAGTTTCATCCTCCCACTCACTTTCCAGGCTTATATTCGGCTTGTGTTCTTAAAATTTCTTCAGGCAACTGGCCTGGCTTTTTAGTTAATTGCTGCCTTTGTACTGTCCTACCTGTCTTGACTTGATTTTCCTGTTGTTGAGCTTGTAACCTTTGTGTTTCTTTTTGCTGATTTGCCTGTCTAACTCTTTTTTGTTCATCATCTATCTTTTTATACCAAGCAATTTTTCTTCTGGCTTCTGTCAGTTGCTTCTGCTCATCCTGTTGTTTTTGTTGGACTTGTTGTGGAGTTAAGGTAGACCCAGCAACGCTTTGCACTCCTTGTTCTATCATTTCTCCTACAGCATCCTTAACATCCTTAGCAACTTCAACAACAGTACTTCTCATAAGATTATCTTAGCTAATATTCCTTTCTCCCTTCAAGTGCCCTAGATAAAGTAGTCTCATCTGCATACTCAATATCTGAACCAACCGGCAACCCTCTGGCTATCCTGGTCATTTTTACACCTATTGGTAATAATAATCTTTGGATATACATGGCTGTTGCCTCTCCTTCCATTGTAGGATTAGTTGCTAAAATAAGTTCTTTTACTTTGTCATCTTTCAGTCTTGGCAAGAGTTCTCTAATATGGATTTCATCTGGGCCAATATTTTCCAAAGGGGAAATTACCCCATGTAAAACATGATAAAGACCCTTAAAATTTGCCTTCTCCAAAGCCAGCACATCAAGGGGATTTTCCACAATCATTATTATGGTTGCATCCCTGGAAGAATCTGCACAAATACTGCAAGGATCTTCTTCCCCAATATTAAAACAGATGGAACAAAGGATGGTTTTTTCCTTCATCTCAAGGGCAGATTTGGCCAATCTTTCAGCTTCTTCTTTTGGAGCGTGCAGTAAGTAGAAAGTTAACCTTTGGGCGGTTTTTGGACCAATTCCAGGTAATCTTTCAAAAGCTTCAATTAAATTGAGGATAGATTTGGGAATTTTCGCCATCTCGTGGCAAATTGTATCACATCCCAGGCATACCCATACCCCCCATAAGAGGTTTCATTTCATCAGCTGCCACTTTTTGAGATTGTTTTAGCGCTTCATTAACTGCCTCTGTCACTTTTTGAGGGTCCATCTCTCCAAAAATTGATTGCACTTTTTGATCCGCCGTCATCACCACTGTCACACCTTTATGCTCAATAGTAATCTTAATGCCGGCTAATTTCTTTTGTACCTCCATGGCTTGATCTCTCATCTTTTTGAGATCACCCAGTTGTTTTATATTATCCATGAAACCCATATAGAAGAAATTATAGCAAATCTATAGATCCTTCGCTAGTGCTCAAGATGACAGTCGGGAGGAAGCTGATTCTACCACGTTTTTGAGCAGACTGACAATTGTTAAAGGTCCTATTCCTCCAATAGTTGGGCAATACAGTTTGGCAATTTTGGAAACATCATCTTCCTTAATATCTCCATAAATTTTTTGTTTTCCATCGACTACTTCTTTACCAACTCCCACTCCTACCACATATGCTCCTTTTTTCAAGTTGGTTTTATTAATAATATTTTTCACTCCTGTTGCTGAGATGACTACATCACCACTTCTGATGATTGGTGTGGGATTTTCTGTTTCTTTTACTACTACTTGCGGAGTAAATCCCCTTTCCTCTAAAAGTTTAAAGGTGGGTCCACCTGCTGCTTTACCTTTACCTATTAAAACAATCTTTTTGTCTTTTAAAAATTCTTCAGTTTTTTTAAATCCTTCTATTAAAGAAAAAGCAGTCAGCATCTCCCATACCCCAAGAGCTGTTGCTCCAGAATATGGGGAATTTGGCAAAAATCCATCAACATCTTTTTGAAGACTTATGTTTCTTTCTAGCTCCTGAAAATTCCAGCTTTCATACGCTGGATACTGCAGTATAATTCCATTAACTTTTGGGTCCTGATTTAGTCTTTTAATTATTTCTAAAACTTTGCCCTGTTCACCTTCTGAAAATTCGTAAAGCTGGACATCTATTCCAATTCTTTTGGCAGCTTTTATTTTATTATTAACATAAATTCTGGAAGATGGATTGTTGTTAGCTAAAATTATAGCCAGACCTGGGTGAAGATTTTTATCTTTAATTTCTTTTTCTAATTTTCTTAAAATAGCCTCTGCTACTACTTTGCCAGAAACTTTTGCCATAACCTATTCTATACCAGGAACAGGGAATTTTCCAGCAAAACTTTCTACTTCTTTTCTGATTTGTTTCAAATTTTCATTCTGATGAAGTTTCACTTTAACCTCTTTTAGGAAATCTTTTCTTTTGTCTTGTTCTTTTGGTAAATCCAAACCTCTAATTTCCTCCAAAACCCTTTTAATCCATCCTGCAATCTTTACCATATCTTCTTCTTTCATTCCCCTGGAAGTTAATGCCGGCGTTCCAAGTCTTACTCCTGATGGATAAAAAGGAGAAGCCGGCTCACCAGGTATGGTATTTTTATTAACAGTTATTCCTGCTTCCTCCAAAGCATATTGGGCCTGATAGCCCATTCCATATCCAAACTCTGTTAAACTTAAAAGAACTAAATGAGTTTCTGAAACAGTACCCAATTCTTTTGCTAAAACTGCAGCATTTTTAGCAATCTGCGCACCATACTTTTTAAATGACGGTTTCAAAGCTTCTTCTAAGCTGACTGCAATTGCTGCTGTTTGATGATTATGAGGGCCTCCTTGGATACCAGGGATGATAGCTCTTTCAATTTTGCCTTTTATTTCCGGATCTTTTTTTAAACCCCTATCAGTTACTAAAATTAAAGCACCTCTAGGTCCTCTTAGAGTTTTGTGTGTGGTAGTCATAATTATATCAACGAAAGGTACTGGGGACTGGTGCACTCCTCCTATGATTAATCCTGTGATATGCGAACAGTCTGCAACAAGTGTAGCACCTACCATATCTGCAATCTTTCTAAACTTTTTATAATCTAATTTAAAAGGATAGGCTGTTGTCCCTGCCCAAATTAATTTTGGTTTATGCTTTTTTGCTAGAGTTTCTAACTGATCAAAATCTATTTTCCAATCCTTTCCCACAGGATAATTTACTGCTTTATAAAAAATACTGGAAAAAGAAAGTTTGGCCCCGTGAGTTAAATGACCCCCGGATGATAATGCCAAACCCATCACTACATCTTGAGGTTCACAAACAGCCATGGTAATTGCCATGTTGGCTGGAGAACCAGAATATGGTTGAACAAAGGCAGCCGGGACACCAAATAATTTTTTTGCCAAATCTGCCGCATAATTTTCAATCTTATCTATAATTTCATTACCGCCGTAATACCTTCTTCCGGGAAAACCTTCTGAATATTTGTTAGTGAGAATTGAACCTAAAGCTTTTAAAACATCTAAAGAAACGTAATTCTCTGAAGGTATCATCTCCAACCCATACTTTTGTCTTCTTGCCTCCTCTGCAATTAATTTAAAAACTTTTGATGCCATAGACTTCGATATTGTTAATGAGAGAGACAAAATTGTCAAGGAGGAGACTAAGAACTATTCAGAGTTTCCCAGTTATATTCTTCGAACGAAGTGAGAAGTTACCATAAGAATATTAATATTTTTATGGTATGTTCTCGCTAATCGCTCGAACAATAAATCTGCCGGGAAGAACTAAACTCATACGAGACTAATTTATGGAGTCGGAATTAAATATTTCTGCAGCAGCTCTAATAATTTCATCATCAGCTGCCACTTCTATATTGGCTATATCTTCTGCTATCTGTGTACGGTTTCCTAAAACAGTTGTGAGTTGAATACTTCTTCCCAAAATATCTGACAAAATTGATTCCAATAAATCTCTGTTTTTGGGAGCTTCCAAAATTCTTTGATGGAAAGAATATGGCACTTCCATAATAATAGTAGTATCTGTGCATTCTTTAATATTAGTAGAACGAAGTAATGCTTCTAAGGAAAAATTAAAAGGTCTAATTGTTTCCAAAACAAAAGTCCATCTTTCTTTGAGTTTTTGGATATCATCATTGGATAGTGGGTGCTGGATGGTAGGTGGATTCTTGACGGTAGATGATGGATTATGGAGGGTAGTATTTTGAGGATTGATGGTAGACGATAGATTATCATCTATCGTCTTACTTGTTCCCTCACCGCATATCTCTACCGCTGCCAACTCCAAAGGTAATGACAAAATGGAAGCAAACTTTAGTTTTTCTAAAGCTTTCTGCAAAATATCTAAATCTCTTATTAGTTCTTGATTTGTAAAACTCTCTGCCAGTTTAAGTAGTTGCTCATACTTTTCTTCTATTAAACTGTGTTTAACTAGGTCTCCTAATTCATTTTTAATAAAAACTAGATTTCTTAAACTATCCATTAAAGACAGCATTAACTGCTTAATATCAACTCCTTCATCTACTTGCTTTAAAATTAAAGACAGAACCTCTGTTGTATCCTTTTTAGCAAATGATTTTATCAATTCGTAAATAACCTCAAAATCACCTACCTTTAAAGATTTTTGTAAGAAGGAAACGGTAATTTTCCCTTCCAAAAAATTGACTTGGTCCAAAAATTTAATCCCATCCCTAAAAGAGCCTTCAGATTTTTTAACGATAAATTTTAGAGCTTCTTCATCAATATCAATTTTTTCCATCGTGACGATTTTTTGTAAAGCTGCCAAAAGCTCTTCAATTGAACCTGGCTTAAAATCCAATCTTTGTACTCTAGAAAGAATTGTTTGAGGTAACTTTTGAACATCTGTAGTTGCTAAGATAAAAAGAGCATGACTTGGAGGCTCTTCCAAAGTTTTAAGCAAAGCATTGAAAGCTTCTTGAGTTAACATATGAACCTCATCTATAATGTAAACTTTTTTTCTAGCAGCAGAGGGAGCAAGTTTAATCTTTTCTCTTAAGGATCTGATGTCCTCTATGCCTCTGTTTGAGGCCGCATCGATTTCTATTAAGTCGAGGTTTGACCCATCAGTGATAGAAATACATTGGGTGCATTTATTACACGGAACTTTATTCTGCTCTGCAGAACAGTTAACCATCTTTGCCAAAATCCTGGCCGTAGATGTTTTACCTGTTCCTTTAGGTCCTACAAAAAGATAAGCATGAGATAGTCTGTTTCCTTTAAAAGCCCCCAGGATAATTTGCTTAACTGACTGCTGACCAACCAAATCATCTAAGCTTTGTGGACGATATTTTAGATAATAAACCGTATTAGACATGGTGAACACCTAACAGGTGATTTACACCATGCTCAACTAAGTTTCTCATTTCTTCATCAACAGAAATTCCATCCATTGAAGCATCTTCCAAAGCCTGAGGATAAGAAATAACTATATCCCCTAACCTGAGCCATTTATCCGGGGATGACACAAATCCAATCCTGGGAATGTGTTGTAAACTGGTTAAACTTGTATCCTCCAAAGCAAAGGACAAAATATCTGTAGTAGTATCAATTCCCCTATATTTTCTATTAAGCTCATGCATTTTCCGATCTCCAACAATATTTATACCAAGTTCAACTTTTCCACCAATCTTATATCTTTGCAAAATCTGCACGACTGCAGATTTAATAGCAGTCTTATCAACATCATATCTTGGATCAGATGAAACAATGATATTAATCATGATAACTTTTCTTTTACCAAAGCGCTCACCCTAATACCATCTGCTTGACCAGCTACCTTTCCCATAACAGCACCTATCACCTTACCCATGTCTTGTATGGAAGTTGCCCCCAGTTCATTTATAGAGCTTTCGATAATTTTAGTCAATTCCTCAGTTGAAAGCTGAGCTGGTAGAAAACTTAACAAAACTTTA
>Ga0209542_10011448_pt1 | contig 15729 bp, 20 predicted proteins | sample RifCSPhighO2_01_FD_184028 | JGI IMG/M metagenome (GOLD analysis project Ga0209542, IMG submission 184028) | Soil microbial communities from Rifle, Colorado - Rifle CSP2_plank highO2_0.1 (SPAdes) (version 2) | ecosystem: Environmental > Terrestrial > Deep subsurface > Rock core/Sediment ... | reverse complement strand
ATGGTAAGGAGTAGGTCGCCGGTTCAACTCCGGCCTCGGGCTCAAAAATTTTAAAAAATCGGGAGAGTAGGTCGCCGGTTCAACTCCGGCCAACGGCTTAAAAATTAAAAGCCCGTTAAGGGCTTTTTGGTTAAATTGTTTTTTTCAATTCCGAAATTTTTAATGACGCGGTATCGCGTAAAAATCTAAATATTGAGGGGCGGGCTATCGGGTGAGGGGCGCTTTTCCCCAAACGCCACCTTTCCAATGACGGCTTGGAAATATGCAAGGCGTCAGCCATTTTTTGTACGGAAGAAAATAATTCAATTGCGACAGCACTATCTATCAATGTCTGGAAAAACTTATTCTGGCCGCTTTTAAGCATTGCAGATGCATCAACTGTTTCAAACACAAGGCGCCCGTCAATCTGATTAATAAAATCGCGCAATTGATTCAAATATGTTTTTTCCAAAATCTCTTTATCCATTCCCGCTTCTCCCTGTTTTGTCATGATAATTTCCTTTCTCGCCAAAGCATAGCCCAATCTGGAATTTTTGGCAAATATTTGTTATAGTTCTATTTATTGGGAGATTAGTTAAGTGGTATAACTGCGGTCTCCAAAACCGCTATCGAAGGTTCGATTCCTTCATCTCCCGCTGAATTTATGTTATACTTTCAAAATTGTCCGCAAAAGGCGGACACGGTCGAGAATTATAATTATTTAATATTAAACAAACAATAAAATGGCTAACGCACAAAGAATGGCGGCGGACTGCCGCAAAATGCCGAGCGAAAAAAATTGCGACGTTTATATGTCGGGCACCGCAGAGCATGTTTTAGACGCCGCGGTTGAACACGCGGTCGGTTCTCACGGTCACAAAGATACTTCTGAATTAAGATCGCAGATTAAGGCGATGCTTGAGCCGGAAAAGGCATCTGTATAAGTATCCCTAGCTTTAATATAGGCAAAGGCCTATAATGTACTTATTAACGGCTAACTAATAAAATATGCCAGGAAAAGCAAATTCGGCTTTTATGAAGCCATTGAAGGTGAGCGATGAGCTCGCGGAGGTTGTCGGCAAAGGTCCAATGCCCAGGTCAGAGGTTGTTAAGAAGCTCTGGGTATACATCAAAAAGAACGATTTACAGGACCCGAAAAATAAGAGGAATATCATTGCTGACGCGAACCTAAAGGCGGTTTTCGGAGGCAAGGGAGTTGTGAATATGTTTGAGATGACCAAGCTTGTCTCAAACCATCTTTCCTAAGTAAGAAGTGTTACAAAAATCCGCCGAAGAGGCGGATTTTTGATTTGGGATTAATATTTATTGCGCTGCGGGGAGCGTTGTTTTCGCCCGCCAGTTCATCATCGGATACCCATATCCACCGTTAAACCCCTGCATCATACTATTCGTGTAATAGCTGCTTCCATAGCCGAATTCGGAGCGGAGAAGGCTTTTAAGCTCGCCGACTTTCACACCGATCCAAAACGCGCCGATGAGGATAAAAAGCAACAATGCCCATTTAAGCAAAGAATGTTTTCCGTGCCTGCCCCAGCCGCAGCACATTCCGCCATGGTCCCGGCAATCGCACTCTTCGTGGTGTTTTTTGTGCTCTTCCATTGTATTGTTTATTTCAAACAAATCTTGCCGACCTTTTAATAATTATATTATATCACAAGGCTAGCGCTTTTCCGCCAGCTGGTCTATCTTTTTTGATATATCCGTGAGTTCTTTTTTGACTTCGGCAATCTCTTCAAGTTCCGTATGGATTTCCTGCACATTCCTGTCCGCCACTTTTTTTTCACGGCGCAACCCTGAAATTATTATCTCGGCGCCGATGAAATTGGAAACCCAAAGGCCGGTTGATAACAGCATCAAAAACCCGAGAACAAACGAAATCGGGCCGTCGTATGCGGAAACCAAATCAATGGTCGGGTTCCCGCCATTTCCCCAGGCAAGAAAATAATAAGAAATAAAATCAGCCGTGTGCCATACTCCGCGCCAAAAAAGAATAATTCCAACCCCGCCGACCAAGGCGTACAATATGGGAAGCCTGCTCAACAAATTGCGGATCTTGTCTTCCAGCTTATCAAAAAAGTGCATGATTTTATTCATTATATGAATTATAGCACAAACAAAAACCCCAGCTAAAAATCCTGCTGGGGAGTAAGGCCGAGGTATTTTTCCGCGACCGCTTTGAATTCTTTGGCCATTTCTTTTTGGGTTGGCGTGAGGTTTTTGTATTGCTCAGGTATATAAACAGCACAGCCGTAATACATTTCCTCAGGCGGGATATCTTGCGGAACCTGCAGCGGAACTCCTTCAATTTCACAAATCTGTTCACAAACCCAGCGCTGGCGCATATGGCATTTATTGTGGTTTCTGTCCTCGACAAGAGAATCAACAACAAATTTATACCGGCGCAGTTTGTCTTTGGCTTCTATTAATTCTGCGGATTGAAGCATAAACTTTTCAAGCATGTCCCGGAACCGACTTTTTATGTATTCAAGTTCGCTTAGTTCTGTAAGGGATAAATCCGCGTTTTTTTTATTGTTCACAAAAAACCTCAGTTTCTGGAGGTTAATATAACACGCGAAAATTGAATATTCAATTATGGTGCCAGGCGTCTGACGGACCATTTTCCGCGCGAAAGGCCGTAAACTATTCTGTCGTGCAGACGGAAGGGGCGCTCCTGCCAAAATTCAAAATGGCGGGGTATCAGGCGGTAGCCATGCCAATATGGCGGGCGGGGGACCGGTTTGCTTTTAAATTTTAATTCAAAAAATTTTATCCGGTCTTCTATCCATTTTTTATTCGGAATGATTTTACTTTGTGCCGAGGCCCATGCGCCGATTTGGCTCTCGCGCGGACGCGAAGCAAAATAAATATCAGCAGTTTTAGGAGGAAGTTTTTTAACTTTGCCTTCCATTCGGACCTGCCGTTTTAATTTTTGCCACCAAAAGACAATCGCCGCATTGTCGTTCTCGGAAATGTCCCGTCCTTTTCTGCTTGTTTCGTTCGTATAAAAAACCAACCCGTTTTTATCAAAGCCTTTCATTAAAAGTATTCTTACCGACGGTTTGTTGTTCTTTGAGGCGGTGGCCAGCGCGAAAGCCTCGGGCAAAAAAGGCGCCGCTTTTGTTGCGGCCATGAACCATATCTGAAATGCTTTAAACGGGTTCTTGCCCGTATTTTTCATGGTTATTTTTTAGATTCTTTATGCTTTGTGTGCTTACGGCACCATTTACAATGCTTTGCGAGTTCAATTTTACGCTCAACTTTTTTGCGGTTTTTAGACGACCAATAGCCCACGCGTTTGCAGGTTTGACATTGGAGTTTTATGAGATTATCTTGAGACATAGATGCAGTTTAAAACAAAACTGTGAATGATGCAAGCTTTTTATGGGGTGTAATATTTGCCTATATTTTGATGCGGATAGCGGCCGGTTTCCATTATTACCTTGTTCCGGCGCTGGATAAAAGCAAAATGCAGGAGATTATAAAATTCATCGCGGAATACAAGAATATTTTGCTTGATTCCAAAAAGCCGTTTCCGGCCATCAACATCGTTGAAGTGCGAGGTTTGGAGATCAGCGATGCAACATGGAGAATCAATAACGGTCTGGTGGATTTCGCGGTAGAAGGGTATTTCCCGCAATGGACTCCTCCGCGGATATGGATGGTGGAAGGCTGCAGGCAGAATATATTGGTGCATGCACTTGTGCATTATGTGCAGTTTGAATACGAGCCCGACGCGCTCGATGAAAAAAACAAAGAAACGGAAGCGTGGGCTATCACAAAAAAATATTTAAAGCACGCATACCCGCTGAATTATTGGGTTCTTACGATACCTTTCGGCATATATTGCTGGTGGACATCCACTCCTTACTGAACAGAAGAGCGCTTTGAGCTCTTTTTTATTTGGGCTATAATCCGTTTTGGAGGCTTGAAATAAAATGCAGATAATTAAAAAAGGTTATTCTTTTGATGATCTTCTGATGGAGCCGAAATTGTCCGGTCAGTCGATAAACGACGCTAAGCTGGAAACTCTGTTTTCAAAAAATATCACGCTCAAAATCCCTGTCGTCTCGGCGAACATGGATACCGTTACGGAACACAAAATGGCGAAATTCATGGCCGCTTCCGGCGGGATAGGAATAATCCATCGCTGGATGCCGATTGAGGAGCAGGCGGAAGAAGTGCGGAAAGTAAAACGCGCCGAAAACATCGTCATTGCCGATCCGTGGCATATATCTCCGGATCTGACTGTTAATGACGCGTTTGAACTTATGGAAAAGCATTATATATCCGGATTGCCGGTTGTTGATATGCACAGGAAAGTGATCGGAATAATTACCCGCCGGGACATCTTGTTTTGTGCTAATCGGGAAAACGCTGTTAAAAACGTCATGTCAAAAAAAGTTGTCATGGCAGACAAGTCGGTTTCCCCGCAGGAAGCCAAGAATATCCTGTTTAAGAACAAAATAGAGAAGCTCCCGTTGGTTGATGATAAAAAAACGCTTTTAGGACTGATAACCTTAAAAGACATTTTGCGTGAAGAAAATCTTTCTTCTGCCGCCAAAGACCGGAAAGGCAGGCTTTTGGCCGGCGCGGCAATAGGCGTAAGAGAAATTGACGCGTTGCCGAGAGCAAAGGCGCTGGCTAACGCAGGGGTTGACGCAATTGTCGTGGATATTGCTCACGGCCACCACACTTTTGAACTGCAGATGATAAAAACCCTTAAAGGCAAATATGCCGGAATCGATATAATCGGCGGAAACATTGCGACACCGCAGGGAACGCGTGATCTTATTGAGGCCGGAGCAGACGCGGTCAAAGTCGGAATAGGGCCGGGTTCTTCGTGCAAAACACGCATTGTGACCGGAGTAGGAGTACCGCAATTATCCGCAATTTTTCAATGTGCCGAAGTCGCACGGGAATACAGTATTCCGGTCATCGCCGACGGAGGAATAAAAAATTCGGGGGACATGGCGAAAGCTCTTGCTGGCGGAGCGTTTTCGGTGATGATAGGCGGCTTACTGGCCGGAACAGACGAAGCGCCGGGAGAGCGGATTATTAAAAACGGTCAAGCCTACAAAAATTACCGGGGAGAGGCTTCCAGGGAGGCTAAAGAGGATAAAATGAAAAAGGACGGCTATCAGGCCGATATTGTCATCGCCGAAGAAGGAGAAACCGGTCTTGTGAACTACACAGGCAGTGCAAAAATAATCCTGGACCAATTAATGGGCTGGCTTAAGCAATCGATGAACTATTTGGGCGCTTCTGATATCGCATCTCTGCATGATCAGATAATCTGGTGGGAAATAAGCCAGGAAGGAAAACGTGAGTCCAACCCTCATGACATAAAATTTTGATTTGGCAACCTTGCATTATTTATTTAAAACCATATTCTTATAATTAGAATATGGTTTTTTGATATCCAAAGGAGAAAATATGGATCACAAAAGCAATGAAGTTACTTTTGTAGCGATTTCAGGAATTAATTATCCGACCAACCACCGCCAATATCTTTTGAAATTGATGAGCGAGGTCGCGATTAAGCATAAAGTTCCTTTCGTGGTAATCGCCGGAAATACCGTTGACGGCAAGGCGCTTGCCAGGGAATACAGCGTGCATTTAAAGCACGACCTCGACGGACTCAAGGCACATACGCAGGAACTTACGCATAAGGCAAAGGCCGTTGATAAGCTGATTAAAAAGCTGAACAAAAGGGCCACAAAAGCGGAAGTTTCCAATCGGAAAAACGAAAGAAGCCGAGCCAAAACTTTAAGAACGGAAGCAAAGAATCTGCAGAAGGAAGTCGCGGCTTTTCTTAAAGAAGCCGAATCGTTCGAGGAAGAAAGCTTCCGCGATGAATTTCACGACGAATTTGTCGAGCGTCATGCGCAGGAGCTAAAGTCGCTTTTGCCTGAGATTCCTGACGTGAATTACCACATCGCTATTGCGCAGGACGTTTATGACCTGCAAATCGGCGTGGAGATTCTTGAGCGTCTGGCTGAATTGCGGGAAGACATCCGCCTGATCGGAATTCAGGAAGACGGGACTTATGATCCGGAACCGAAAATCCCCAGTTTACTCAAAGGTTTTGAAGAAATCCGCGTGGTGTTGCCCAAACAACAGCCCTGGTACTACAAAATCATCTCCGGTTTTATGCAGCGTCTCATCAATGGTTTTGTCGGTCGTACCCAGTCGCCGAAGCCGGATCTTCTTCTTGTTGGCTGTACCGGCACCGCCGTGTACCTGCCTTATTACGAAGGAGTGCCCTGTATTTCCGTGCCTACTCTTCATAAGTTAAACGAACAGCGTTCCACGGAAAATATGGTTGCTTGTACCGTAATCAAAGTAGTTGTTGAGAAAGACCGGAAACGGATTATCTGGGGCAACTACGATCTCCGGCCTGCCATTTTCAATGAACGAAGTATGGCCATTCCGAATGACGCATCACCTGCCGAACGCAGCGTATTGCTTGCCTTGGCTTCGTCCCCGGCGAGCTTTAAAACAATCGTATTCAGGAATTACGTGTACGCCGAAAAAAATTCGGTAGAACACTTAACGCAGGAAAGTATATTGCAGGTATTGCAAAAGCTGATTCAGAAAAAAATGGTCCTTTTCAACAAGAAATCTAACCAATACGCGATCAGCGAAAGCTATTTGCAGCAAACCGATGTTTCGCTAGAAAAGCTTTTCAAGGTTTCCAAAACTTTGCGGGAAACGGTCACCTCTTGTTTTCATTGCGGATGTTTGAAAACGCTTTACAACACCAATCTTCATTATCTGCCGGTGAACGCCGCTGATTCTGACATTCTGGTGGAAAACGGAGATGGTATCCAGGGCATCGCCCATGCGTACGAGTACAACGGCGAGCTTTTGCCGACAATGATTGCTTACGACAAGCAGGAACTGACGTTGGCAGCCGTCCGCCGCAAGAATATTCTGGACATTTTCAGTTTGCGGCTGGCAAAACATGCTGAAGAATTCAAGAAAAGCGCCCTGAAAGCTGAAGAGATTGTCGAGCGTTGTGTAATCACATATATTTTTCAGGCGGGCAACCATTCCGGCTGGAAATATTTCCAAAAGCATACCCTGATTTTGGGAGAGTTCGAAAACTCCCTTAAGGCTCAGTTGGTAGACGGTCTTTTGGCCCTTTGCCGCGAGGCAAAGCTGGACGTGAGCCACGAATACGCGAAGTCATTGGTTGATCGGAAAGTTATTCGCGTAGGCGAAAGCTTTATGGTGCAAACCCACGGTTTTGCAGTTGCCATTAAGCATCCATATAAAGCACGCACCGAAAACAAGAGCCACCGCATCCAGGATGTTATCAATTTTATCTGGCGCGAATTTTTCGGTTTCGTGAACAAAGTGTTGCAGGACAAGAGTGTCAAAGGTTTTGTGTTGGCCGATGTGGCGAATTTCCATGAAGCGGCCGCGGCGCACGTCTCAAAGTTCGGACGTACTGCCTTGGGCGTCATGACAGGAGCTCAGGTCAAAGATACGCGCTTTGAAAGCCATTTGGACAAGGTAGTAGACCAGGGCACTGCGAATGTGCTCGTCGTTAAAAACGAAGATGACCGTCTGCTCTACAGCGAAGTTGAGTTTGACAACAGGATGCATCCTGCAGATGAGAAGATTTGTTTTGCCGACAAGATCATGACAGATGACGTGCTTGATTTGTGCAAGGAAATTAATAAAGAAGCCAAGCTTCCATGGCGATATTAGCCATGATTATCAAAAGCCCCCGCATAACGCGCGGGCTTTTTCTTTTGATTGACATATTAAGTTATATCTGTTATATTGCTAGGCAGAGGGAGAGTATTAAAATGGCCAGCAAAAACAAGAAAATCGGCAAGAAACAAAAGAAACTCTTTATTGTTAATGGTTTTACGTCAGCTATGCCTCAAAAAAAGTTATCCCATAAGCATGTCAGTATCTCGGCAATGCACCGCATCGATAAAATCTAAGGAAACATGCCAAGCCCCGCATAACGCGCGGGCTTGTTCTTTTTTTATTGATATGCTAATCTACGAAAAGATAAAAATAAAATAATGGAAAATTGCGTTTTTTGCGATACGGCAAATTGGCATAATTACGGAAAGCTCGATGAGCGCCTGATTGGAGAAACAAAAGATTTTTGGATAATCGCGACTCTGGGGCAGATCACCGACGGCGGATATCTGCTTTTGGTGCCCAAAAAACACGTTGAGTGCATTGGCGCGATGACAGAGGACGAAGCCGGCGCAATGGAAATTTTGATTTATCAGATTACCGGGATTTTGTACCAAGAGTATAAAGAGCGAAGCGTTGTTTTTGAGCATGGTATTGTAGGACAAACGATAAAACACGCTCATATTCATATGATTCCGCAATATCTGGAGCTCTTTAAAAAGATTAAGAGCGACTTTCCAAACTGCATGACGTCGGAGTATTATAGTTTCGAATCGTTGGCAAGAAATTATTCTCTGATTCAAAAACCATATTTACTTTGGCGAGATTCGCTCCACGTTACGGACATAATCTGGGATCCTCCGGCGCCGCTTCAATATCTTCGGATAATTGTCGCTGACGCCCTGGGCCGCCCCGAGCGCGCGAATTGGCGCAATATGGACCCGGAGCTTGATAAAAAGTTGTGGTCCGAGACCGTGGAACGAATGAAGCCCTATTTTAAATAAGGGCCTGCCTGATAGAATGGCAGGCTTTTTATTTTGTTTGAAAATCTGTATTATTAAATTACAAATGGAACAGGGCACGAATATGAAAAAAAATATTTTACGGGCTATAGCGGTACTCGCTGCGCTTTTTTTGATCATTTATGTTTTTGCCGGACTTCCGGATTTTGTGAAAAACCGCGAAAGGGAAGTTAAAGAGTCCAATGAGATAACAATTACCATCCCTGAAGGCTTAAATGCCCGCCAAATAGGGGATTTGCTGGAAAAAAAAGGCTTGTTTGCCGGAAGCGTTTTTGTCGCGGAGGCGGGGCGCGAAGAGGGGTTCCTTTTTCCCGACACATACAGATTTTATAAAGACGCAAAGCCTGCGGATGTTATTTCCAAAATGAAGGAAAATTTTAACAAAAAACTCACGCGGGATATTTTAGATGAGATTGCCGCGCAAAAACAAACCCTCAAAAATATCATTACAATGGCCTCTATTTTGGAAGAAGAAGTGCGGGGTGAGGAAGATATGAAGATAGTTGCCGGCATTTTGTGGAAAAGAATAGATAGAGGAATGGGGCTCAATGTGGACGCAGCTTTAACTTATGTTTTAGGCAAAACTTCAGCGGAACTTACCGATGGCGACCTGAAATACGATTCGCCGTACAATACTTACCTATACCGCGGCCTCCCGCCGACGCCTATTTCAAACCCCGGGCTTAGCACCATCAACGCCGCGTTAAACCCTACGACTTCAAAATATTTTTATTATCTGACCGGAAAAGACGGCAAAACCTATTACGCCGAAACGCTTGAGGGCCATACACTTAACAAGAGGAAATATCTGCGCTAAACTCAAAGGCAGACTTTCAGAGCGATATGCGCCGAACTTCTTTGACAGAGCGGATAATTATAATTTTGTTTCTTGGCGGTTTTTATTTTTTTCTGGCATGGACTTGCGCGGAAGGCGCTGACGTTCCTTCTCCGCTTGCGGAAATAAAAGACACCGTTGAAGAGCTTAAAAAGATCGTGAGCGACCCGTCTTTACAAGGAGATGCAAAAAGAATCGAAAGGCAAAACAAGATCCGGGAATTACTCTTAAACCGCATGGATATGGAAGATATGTGCAAGCGGTCCCTGGGAAGACACTGGAGAACCAGAACCGACGCCGAACGCATTGAATATGTCAAAGCATGTTCGCAATATGTTGAGGCCCTGCACGGAAAAATGGTTTTTGAGACGGTTGAATTTGTGGAAAGCGTAGGAATTCGTTATTTAAAAGAGCGGCTCGACGCGGAATTCGCTGAAGTAGACGTGGTCGTAGAGTCGTCTCCTGAAGATACCAAGGTCACGTTCAAGCTTCATCTGGTAGGCGGACATTGGAAAGCATATGACGTAGTAGTCGCAAACATCAGCCTTGTCCAGAATCTCCGCTCGCAATTTGACACAATAATCAGAAAAAATTCGTTCGAAAAGCTTTTAGAAGAGCTCCGAAAAAGAAGTTAATCTTAAAACCCCGGCCTTGTCGGGGCTTTTTTTTGTGCTATATTTTTGTCAGCATTGAAAAACACAAGTGAAAATATTTGCCTTTGATTTCTGTACATTTAATACCTCTGTGTCCATTATGCTTGCAGAGGCCGGACACGACGTAACGGCACTTATACAGCCGTTCAATCAGGCACAAAAGGACCTCCATTTTAATCTGAAATACGGTGCCCAGAGGTGCAATTATCTTTATTTGAAGGACGCGGAGCTTCCGAAAAATATCCGATTCACGGACGTGTTTGCCCCGGCCGAAAAAACGGACGCGATAATTTTGGCGGTACCGACCAAGTTTTTGGAAAAAGCATATTCCGAGATTGAGCCGTATGTAACTAGGCACCCCAAGTGTACGCTGATATTGCTCTCAAAAGGATTTGCGGGAGAAAGCGGAATGACGTGGGGAATTAAGATAAAGAACAGTCTTATGCTTGCGGGAAGGCGCAATTTTGCAGTTCTTTCCGGATATACGCCGGCCAAAGAGCTTGCGTCGGCCCATCTTACAAAAAAATATTTTGCCGCGTCCGCCGCAAGCCGCGACCTAAACGCGATAAAAAAAGTGAGGGCTCTCTTTAGAGGCACTCATTTGGGCATTGTGGGGACTACCGATATCCGCGGAGTGAGCATTGCAGGTGCGCTTAAGAACGCATATGCATTCGGATATGGGGTCTTAACAGGACTCGCCGGACTTGCGCAAAACGAAGAAGAAAAGAAATATTATTCCGTGCTTTCCTCGGCTTATTTAGGACTCGCGCACAATGAAATGAGAGTATTTTTGGATAACATCGGCGCCAATCCCAAAACATGGAGTTCGCCAGCCGTGAGAGGAGATTTTTACGGCACATGCCAGGGTGAAATTGCCTGGGAATCGCGCAATGTTGCGTTCGGCAAATTTCTTTCCGGATATCCGAAAATGGATAAGATCCACGAGTATTTATCTAAATATACCGTAGAGGGATATGAATCTTTGCGGACGCTTGTTGCAATAGGCGAAAAGGAAAATTTTTATTTACCGCTCTTGTATTCTATATCCAGAATTATTCAGGGTGGCTATCACTTATTGCTTGCGGATATCGTCCAAAAGACGGCAAAATCCCAAAGCTAGTCATGCGTTGACTAGCTTTTTTATTTGTGTCCCGACGCACTATGAAAAATAAAATAAAGAAGTCGCGGATCCACGATGCCTTGCATCGGGAATAAAACCATGATATCTTATTTTCAATATGTTAATTATCCGTTTACAGCGGGTCGGAAGGGCGAATGACCCGAGTTTCAGGCTTGTTATTATGGAGTCAAAGCGCTCGGCAAAAAGCGGCGCCTTTTTGGAGATTTTGGGCTCTTACAATCCGAAGACAAAAAAACTCCAGCTAAAGAACGAGAAAATAAAAGAATGGATAGGAAAGGGAGCGCAGGTTTCCGACACGGCGCACAATCTGCTTGTGGGAGCTAAGTTGATAGATGGACCCAAAATAAACGTCGTTAGGGGCAAGCCAAAAGCAGAACCTGTTAAGGCATAAGCCTGTCTTGCAAACTGCCGGATTGACAAAATCAGCAGGAGGAGTATAATAGACTGTGATACGGAAAGGTCGAAATTCGGTATTAAAGGCGAAAGCATAAATACAAATGGCAAGAACAACTGCATCATCTGCAAATTCTGACCAAGACTTTTTGGACTATGTTGTAAAGGCTCTGGTTGACAATCCGGATGCCGTTAAAACTTCCAGAAAAGTTGATGAGATGGGAGTTCTTCTCTCGGTGCAAACCGACAAAGAAGACGTTGGCAAGCTCATCGGAAGGCAAGGAAACACCGCCAAAGCTTTGAGAACTTTGCTTCGCGTAGTCGGGATGAAAAATCACGCCCGCGTGAACTTAAAGATCGAAGAGCCGGAAGGCAGTACGCATGTCCCTCGCGAGCGCGGAAGCGCCCCATCCGACGACATGGACGATTTGAAGCTTTAATTTCTAAAGTAGTCAAAAACAAAATCCCCGTTTACGGGGATTTTGTTTTTATCCACAACGCATCTTTCTTATTTATGCACAGTGATTTATTATTGTGAAATGAATAAACAACAAAATACAAATTTAGGTCGGGGTCCGTCTTGGCAGGTCTGGTTGGTTATTAGCTTTGTGTTTGTGCTCGTCGTCGGATTACTATTTATCGGCGGTAAAAATATAGGATTTGGAGCGGATCAGGCTCAAGCATCACAATCGGAACAATATTCTCACTTATTTCGCCAGAAATTATTGCCTGCTCAAGCGAGTAAGCATGCATTTAGCGCAGCTGTAGGCGATGCAGACAAAGAATTGCTGGCAAGCGATCCAAGGCGCTTGATTATTGATCTTCCGGATGGATCAGAATTTTTTGCCGTTGAGGAACAATACCAAACGCGCGATGCGCAAAGTTTGGTTTGGCGCGGAATGGCGCAAAACAATCCAAGCTACAAAGTCACTTTGACGATGAGCCACGGCTTTCTGTTTGGTAATGTTGAGAACGGCAAGGATGTATATGCGATTTATCCTTCCGCCGACGGCCGCTCAATAATTGAGAAGATTAATTTTTCAAGCTTTGATCCGGAATGGGGACATGATCAAAAAACCAGAGGCAAAGAAATGGTTCCGCCGGCAAGCACGTCTGACGGCACCGTGACTGCTGCCGCTGATGCCACAATATATATAATCGATCTTATGTCCGTATATACTCCTCAGGCGCGCGTTGCCGGAGGCGGGACAGAATTAATCCAAGCCGCAATCCAAGCTGCGGTTGACCGAACTAATAGTGCCTTCATCAATAGCAATATGATTGTGAGTTTTAATTTGGTTCACACTGAAGAAGTTGCATATAATGATTCCGGAGATATAATAACTGACCTTAGTTGGGTTAGATCGAACGCCTACGTGGCTGACCTTCGCAATACATATGGCGCCGATATGGTTTCGCTAATTACTGTGGATGGTGGCGGTTATTGTGGTGTGGGCTATGTCGATAGAAACCCCGGGCCAGGTTTTGCGCCTTATGCTTTTCAGGTTACGGCAGTAGGTTGCTTACCTAATCAAACCTTAGCGCACGAACACGGCCATAATTTGGGTATGGAACACAATCCGGAAAATTCAGACGCAACACCATCCCAAGCTTCTTATCCGTGGTCTTTTGGACATTATGTGGATGGATCATTCAGAACTATTATGTCATATGCCTGTCCGTCCAGTTGTCCGCGCGTATTAAATTATTCAAATCCCAGCATCAATTATGCCGGGCAACCGACCGGAATAGTTGATAAAAGAGACAATGCGCAAACAGGCAACCTTACGGCCCCCATTACAGCGGAGTTTCGTCCAACAATGATAATTTCAGTTAATAATTCTCCAACCTTTACAACTAATCCGGTTGTTGGGCCGAGCGCAAATCAAGGCATGTTTTACTCGGCAACTTTAGCGGGCACTGCTATAGATCCAGATAATGATCCTTTAACGTTTTGGAAAATGGGCGGTCCGACTTGGTTAATTGTTGGCTCAAACGGTGCAATGAGCGGGACGCCCGGCGCGGGGAATATAGGACTAAATAGTTTTGATATTACTGTTTCTGACGGCAAAGGCGGGTCTACCAGCGCAACTCTGCAAATCAATGTCAATGTATCAAATGATACGACTCCGCCAGTCGTTACCATAACTTCGCCCGCAGACGGATCCGTTTTGCCGAAAAGTAAAATAACCATTAGCGCCTCTGCGTCAGATTTAAGCGGCATTGCCAGTATTGCAATAGCGATAGATGGCGGCGTAATTAAAACCTGCCTAAATGTTGCGTCGTGCAGTTATTCATGGAGCGCCGGCAAAGTTGTTTCTGGTTCACATATAATAACCGTTTCAGCAGCCGATAAAGCTCCTACGGCAAACACAGCAATAGCGTCGGTAACGGTCACAAAATAAGTGGATTGCCCATTGTCAACGATATGGACGATTTGAAGCTTTAATTCGCAACTTTACGAAAACAATAACCCTCTTGCGAGGGTTATTGTTTTTTATGAAAAAGAAAAAGCAGGATTAATTCCTGCCCGTAATTCGTTATGCAATAGTTTTTTTAGATTTGCATGAGCTGTGTTCTTAGATTCGAGAACTCATCTTGTTCCCGAATTAATTTAGAGATTGTATTGGTTCTCTCCGAAATCGCCTGATTAAGAACATCTCTTAATATCTTTTTTTGAATAGGAATGGCGTTTAGGCGTCTGATTTCATACTTCACGCACTGTCCCAGTGTTGTATCGTCTATGTCTCCCATGGCGATGTAACCTTTAAATCCGTTCAAAAAAAAGCGCGAGCCGCATCCTGAGCAAATATGCGAATGGAAGCAAGAATCATAATGAGAATAATCGCGTACATAATAAGTTATTTGTTTGCACCATCTTGCGCAATAGCCATGAGCCAGCACTACCTTATTATTTTTCAAAGCTTCAATGGCTTCCTTAAAACTTTCAAGGTTGTTGATAAGGTGTCGATTATAGTCATCGGTCTTCAAATCCAGATAACGATAGCTCATATTTATCCCCCCAATCTGGTAAAAAGGTAACAAACTTGATATGCTTTGTCAATGCATTTCGACATCATCACCATCTTCCCCGAACCTTTTGAGGCTTATTTTAATGAGTCTATTTTGAGGCGTGCGCGGGAGAAAAAATTTATAGAAATTAAAATCTGGAATCTGCGTGATTTTGCCAAAATAGACCCGGAAAGGGCGAATGATAAATTTCCGCCGCGGCGGCAGATAGATAACCGCCCGTTCGGCGGAGGACCGGGGATGGTTATTGGCGTAGAACCGCTGGTGAAAGCGCTAGAAGCTGCACTTGGTAACCCGGTTACCAAGTCACTTGGCGGCCGAGCCGCCAAGTTGGTGGTATCGCTTGATGCCGGAGGCAAGCAATTTGATGCTAAAATGGCCGCAACTTTTCCAAAAAAATATAAGCATATTATTTTCATCTGCGGGCGATATGAAGGAGTGGATGAGCGCATTAAACAAATCGTTAAGGCGTATGGCTTAAAGCTTATGGCTATCTCCGTTGGCCCTTACGTTCTCACGGGCGGGGAACTGCCCGCAATGATAATGATAGATTCCGTTGCCCGCCACATCCCCGGCGTTTTGGGTAAAAACGAATCTCTGGAAGAGAAACGCTATGGCGTCGGCGTGCCGGTTTATACCCGCCCGGAGGTTTTCAAGTTTAAAGGTAAAAGTTATAAAGTACCAAAAGTTTTGCTTTCCGGAAATCATAAAAATATTGAAGAGTGGCGAAAGAAAAATAAAAGCAGCTAAGCCGAGAGTGTTTTTGCGGGTTTTGCCACCAGGCAACCCTGAGCGAGCAGTAGCGAGGCGAAGAAAGCAAAAAGACTACTCGGCTTAGCTTTATTTGCTATACTTTACGCATGGCAAAACTAGAATTTCCAAAAGGGTTTCTCTGGGGCGCGGCGACAAGCTCGCATCAGGTTGAAGGAAATAATCATAATGATTGGACGGAGTGGGAGAAAGAAAATGCCGAGCGGCTGTCAAAAGAAAGCG
>Ga0209542_10011447_pt1 | contig 15730 bp, 20 predicted proteins | sample RifCSPhighO2_01_FD_184028 | JGI IMG/M metagenome (GOLD analysis project Ga0209542, IMG submission 184028) | Soil microbial communities from Rifle, Colorado - Rifle CSP2_plank highO2_0.1 (SPAdes) (version 2) | ecosystem: Environmental > Terrestrial > Deep subsurface > Rock core/Sediment ... | reverse complement strand
CCTTAAAAAAGGAAAGGGAAAAATATGAGACTCATTAAAATCGGACTTGCGAACATTAACACCACCGTTGGGGCTTTTTCCTCAAATGTGGAAAAAATTACGAAAGCCATGAAAGAGATGGCTAGTGTTAAGTGCACATTGGGGTGTTTTCCCGAGCAAGTGATTGGCGGATACCCGGCGGAAGATCTTGTGCAGTGGCGTTATTTTATAGAGAGACAGTGGGAGGCACTTCAAAACATAGCGCGTGCTACCTGCAATCTCCCATTTCCTACAATTTTTACGGTTGGCGTTACTGTCTCTCATAAAGACGGAGTATATAATGCCGTCGTCGTCTTGGGAGAAGGAAAAATTTTCGGCATTGTCCCGAAAGAAAAGTTGCCTACGTATGGCGTCTTCTATGAGGGTAGGACATTTTCGCGAGGTGTTCCCGGTTTTTTAGACACTATTAATGGCGTGCCCTTTGGTGACATGATTTTTAAGGCACCTTTTGGAGTGTTCGCAGTTGAGACGTGCGAAGATATTTGGACTCCTGACGGGCCAATGCGCCGCCGTGCCATGAGTGGAGCAGAGCTTGTCGTCAATGCTTCGGCTTCTCCTTTTCGGGTTGGCGTTGTGGAGACTCGCCGAGAGATGATAGCAACTCGTGCCGCTGACAATCAGGTTGTCGTTGCATATGTGAACCAGGTTGGAGGAAATGATGCTCTTGTGTTTGATGGCGGTGGTTTTATAAACCAAAATGGTCAGATGTTGTGTGAGGCGCCACGCTGGAAAGAAGGATTGATAACGCAAGTTGTTGATATGGATCGGACTACGCGAATGCGCAGAGAAAATACTACTTGGCGGACCGACCACGAAGCATTTTTGGAAAGCAGAAATTCGGTTCAAGAAATTGTTATTGATAGGGGCCATGCACCCAACGAGCCATCATATGTCTACCCCGTTCCAAAAAGCAAGAACTTCTTTATCCCAGACATCGAAGTGGGTAATTCACGGGCAGAGTTTTTTGATGATTTGATAGAAGCAATGCTCTGTGGACTGGATTATTTTGAGAAATCAAAAGCTTTTCGTTCCATTGGCATCGGGCTCTCGGGCGGAAAAGATTCCGCACTTACACTTGTGGTTGCGTATCTTTTTGCAAAGCGCCGGTTTAATGGAGATGCGGAGTTGGTACGAAACTTCATTCATTGTTTCTCAATGCCGACACGTTTTAATTCTGAAGCAACAAAAAGTATTGCGTCGTCTCTCGCAGATGAGCTCGGAGTTTCTTTTAAAGAGCTTCCGATTGAAGAGGCATTTGTGCGTGAATGTGAAGCCGCGCGAGCAATGCTTCGCTCCGATGAAGAGCTTACACCTCTTACAATCCAAAATATACAAGCTCGTGTGCGAGCTGCGCGTATGTGGAATTGGGCGAATACTGCACAAGGTCTATGGCTTCAGACGGGCAATATGTCTGAAAAGGCCGTTGGCTATACAACCATTGGTGGCGACCTTTCGGGCGGGTACTCACTTTTGGGAAACGTTCCAAAAACATTAGTGGTGGAGCTACTTCGATATATTGAAGAAAAATATGCGATTAAAAGTATTGGGGACCTCCTTCGCACAAGGGCTTCGGCCGAGCTTGCCGAGTCGCAAGACGACGAAGGCGATTTGATGCCTTTTCCTGTGCTTGATGCATGTTTTGCTCTTTTTGCTGGCGAGAAACTTTCTCCAAAAGAAATGTATCGTGTGCTCCGCACAATGTGGACCGACGAAGAGCTTCGCGTGTTGGCGCCGATGTATGAGCCGGAAATGCTCAAAGAGTGGGTTAAGAAGTTTGTACGGATGTTTGTGCGCTCGGTCTTTAAATGGGTACAAGCTCCGGAGGCGGTGCACCTCGGTTCACTTGATTTAGATAGAGAGCGCGCATTGCAAATCCCGGTAGTGCACTCTACCGAATGGCTTGAAAGGTCTTTGGCGGAATTGGATACAGATGAGTAGTCAAACGCACCGGTATGGTGCGTTTTTATATTATTCCAGCGTACATTCCAAAAGAGTGCGGTATACTAGAACATATGCAGATACAATACGAAGATTTTGCAAAAGTAGATATACGGGCAGGCAGGGTGGTGGAGGTTACCGATTTTCCTGAAGCGCGTAATCCAGCCTTTAAACTTAAAATAGATTTCGGGCCTGAGATTGGTATAAAAAATTCAAGTGTTCAGGCAGTGGGCGCACACACCAAAGAAGAACTCCAGGGCATGCTGGTTGTTTGCGTAGTTAATTTTCCCTCCAAAAGGGTTGCCAATTTTGACTCTGAGGTATTGACTCTTGGTTTTAAGAACACGGAAGGCATTGGCTGGGTGCTTATAAGCCCTTCCAAAGAAAATATTGAAACGGGGAGCCGTCTCGCTTAGTTCTCATAGATATCTATGCATTCTCACTATTGGACAGATGAAGACAGGAGAGATTTGAAGGTCGCTCAAACCTATCGCGATTTGAGTAAGATTGCACTTCAAGTGCTTGCCCGAATGCCCGAGCCGAGGGGTGAGTTGTGCGGCCCGATTACAAGCGGCGGAGCGGGCTCTGTGGAAGCAAACTTGAGACGTTTTGACAGGGCAATACAAAAATTGACAGAAGAAGGAACAGAGATTTTTAGCCAGATGCCGTTTGAGATGATTATCCAAGAGATGCGACAAAAAATGAACCTAAAAGAGTATGATACCTACATTCTTAATGATTTTTATCTGCCTATTTTTGAAAGCGGATTTATACATACACTGTATTTTCTTCCTGACTGGGAGACATCTGTGGGGGCGCGATGGGAACATGAACAGGCAGAACGCCTTGGCATAGCAATCATTTATTTGGATGTTACGCATTTTGGAGAATATGAATAATAGTTAATAATGTTTGAACACTTTTTTTCAAAATCATCATCACAAGTATTTGTTGCTTTTTTGCAAAAATACGAACGACATATGGCAATTGTTGCACTTGTCGGCGGTTTTGTCTTTGATACGTTGACATTGACACGCCCCGGAGCACTCTTCGGCAATGTGGTATTGGGCGGATATTTACTTGTTTCCGCCGGGTGCATTTTAGCTTTCTCGTTGTATGGAAGAAAGCAGAAGGTTGCGCCATTTTTGTTGCTTCTTCTTTTGCAGTTTTGTTTTGGCAACTTGGCTGGGGGGCTTCTAGTGCTCTACGGGAAAAGCGGGACTTTTGAAGGGAGCATCCTCTTTTTCCTGATGTTTGGAATATTTATCGCGATTAATGAATTTTTCAGAAAACGATACACGCTCCTTGTCTTTCACATCGGAGCATGGTTTTTCCTTTTACTTGGTTATTGTGCGCTCATCGTTCCAGTCTTGGTACGTCAGATGGGAGATAGTATCTTTTTGTGGAGTGTTGGGCTCTCGCTTCTTGTGGTCGCAACCCTTTTGCTTTTTGTCTATGCTTTGTCACCGGCGAGTTTTGCGGGTTTAAAAAAGCAAATAAGCGCGACAATTGGAGGGCTCGCACTCTTTTTTGTGGGACTGTATTTCGTCAACATTATTCCACCGGTGCCTCTCTCGCTTCAGCAGATTGGTGTTTTTCATTCTTTGGTTCGGACTGCGCAGGGGTATGAAGCAACATTTGAGCGTCCAGAATGGTATGACTTTTTTAGAGAGACAAGCAAGACGTTTACGCTGGGGGAGAGTAATACCGCTTTTTGTTTTGGCGCAATATTTGCCCCAGCTGGACTTGCCACCCCTGTTCATCATCACTGGGAAGAATACGACACCACTCTTAAAGAGTGGCGCACTCGGAACATTATATCTTTTGTGATTGCGGGGGGACGCCAGGAGGGTTTTAGGGGGTATAGCGAAAAAGACGGCCTTCGCCCGGGACGATGGCGGTGCAGTGTGGAGACAGAGAGAGGGGCACTTATTGGCAGGACAACATTTACTGTTGTGTCTGGAACACCAACACTCTCAAAGATTTCACTCTAGTTTTTCCTTTTTCTAGTTGCAGTATTGGGTTATAATTAGTACGTCATCTCTTTAAGTCTAAAAAATCATGGAAGTTTTCATTAACTATTGGGCCGTTGCCATCGCAGCGATTGCGAGCATGTTTATTGGATTTGTGTGGTACGGACCGATTTTTGGTAAACAGTGGATAGCGCTTATGGGTTGGAGAGAGGAACAAATGAATGCAATGAAGACAAGGGGCGGCATGATAAAGCTTTACGGCCTGGCCTTTGTTGGATCTCTTGTCATGAGCTATGCGCTCGCACACACACTTGTTTTTTCCTCTACTTATCTTGGTGTTAGCGGACTTTCGGCTGGAGCCATGGCCGGTTTCTGGAGTTGGCTTGGGTTCGTGGCACCTGTCACCCTGGGTAGTGTGCTTTGGGAGGGGAAGTCTTGGAAATTATGGTTTCTCAATAACGCCTATTACACTGTTTCTCTTGTGGTCATGGGGAGCATTCTTGGGGTGTGGTAAAACGATATGAAAGGATTTGTAACAAATATAGAAAAAGACTCGCTGGCAAATCAATATTTTCGCAAAGTGCTCTATACGGCAAAAAATAGCCAGTTAGTTTTGATGAGCTTAAAACCAGGAGAAGACATTGGCGAAGAAATACACCAGCTTGATCAGTTTATACGATGTGAGTCGGGAGAGGGCAAAGCTATTTTAAATGGCGTTTCTCAAGAAATTCAAGACGGGTTTATTGTTTTGGTTCCGGCTGGAGCAAGACACAATATTATAAATACTTCGGAAGAAAGGGATATGAAATTATATACTCTTTATTCACCCCCCAACCATCGTGACGGCGTCATTCATAAGACAAAAAAAGATGCTGAGGGAGACGAAGAGCATTTTGACGGAAAGACAACCGAGTAAATACATCTAATCCAATGAACGAAAGAAACATTATCGCCATTATTGCTATTGCCATCGTCGCAGTCGGACTCGCTTTTCTTTGGAATGAAAATCGTAGTGACGAAAGATTTGTAATAAAGATGGAGGCTTCGTCTCGTGATATTCGTGTCGGAGAGCCAGTTGACTTGTCTTTTTCCTTTAAAGACAGAAAGGAGTGGGGGCCGCCAGACCTCTTGATAGACCATGAGCGTATCGTGCACGTCATTATTATTGGAGAAGACTTTAACGAGTTTTTCCATATTCATCCTGAGGATCTGGGGGTCGTGACTGCAGAGATGAAGGAAAAAGGTCGCTACACGGTTCGGTTTACTCCGCAAAAGGCTGGGAAATATCTTATCGCGGTTGATGCGCGGGCATTAGTTGGGTATATGTCCAAGCAGTTTATGATTGAAGTTTCCGGAGAGCCAAAGATGGTTCTTGCCGAGAAAGATAATTCTCGAGAAGGCGTGTTTAATGGCTATACTGTTTCGCTTGCGGTTCCTGAGTCTGTTGTCACCGGAGAAGAAGTAATTCTTGCGTATAAGATTATGAAAGATGCAAGGCCTACCATTGACCTTACTCCGTATCTTGGAGCGCCAATGCATCTTGCGGTCGTGGCAGATGATCTTGGCACCTTCTTTCACACGCACGGACAGATTACCGGTTCTGCGGCGGCACTGGGATCTGAGCACGCGGCACACGAGCCACTTCCTAAATTTTTCGGTCCTGCCATTGAGGCGCGTGCCATGTTTACTCAAGCGGGGTTGTATCATGTTTTTGGTGAACTTACCCGTGGAAAGGAAAAGATTCTTACTCAATTCCAAATAGAAGTGCAATAAAAAGTATGCGACTTACATTAGTAGAAAAAAAGAAAGAGGCGGGAAATGCCGTCTCTTTTGTTTGGGAGAGCGAAATTCCTGTTTCCTGGTCTGCTGGGCAGTTTCTGCACTATACACTTCCACATGAAAAATCCGACGACAGGAGTACTCGTCGATGGTTTACTATTTCATCTGCTCCGCATGAGGGGCATATTATGTTTACGACACGCTTTGCAGAACAAGGTTCAAGTTTTAAGCATGCATTGCAAGACCTTTCCATTGGTGGAGTGATAGGCGCCGAAGGGCCAGAAGGGGAGTTTGTCGTTGATGACCCTAATCGGGATATGGTTTTCATTGCCGGTGGTATTGGCATTACGCCGTATCGTTCCATTCTTGCAGACCTCGACCATCGCGGTCTCCCTATTAATGTGACGCTTTTGTATGCCAATCGTGACAGCGATTTTATTTTTAAAGAAGAGCTTGAAGCACTTGCCGAGAAGCATCCCACATTTACCATTCATTATTTTGTGGAACCAAATCGCATTGATGAAAGTGAAATACGTGAGAATATTTCCGATATGGCGAAGGCTTTTGTGTATCTTTCAGGCCCGGAGCCCATGGCTGAAGCATTTGAAGAAATGCTTTTGCAAATAGGTATTTCAGATACGCATATAAAGCGCGACTATTTCCCGGGATATCTTTGGCCATAACAATGAATAGCGAAGAACATAAAGAGGGCGTGAAATATACATGCCCAATGCACCTCGAGGTTCTACGAGATATGTCGGGGATGTGCCCAGAATGCGGGATGGCCCTCATTGAGACGCAGGCTCGGGTAGAACATCCGCATGGTCATATAAAATCTGGGAAACACGCTGGGCATTCAACAGAAATGTTTTTACGAAAATTTTTTGTAAGCTTGTTGCTTACTATTCCCGTTGTTGTCTTTTCTGATTTTTTTTCAACGCTACTTGGCATTCATCTTCCGGCTCTGGATATCGGATATTGGAAATGGGAGACATTGGTTTCAGCAGTGCTTGGGTCGGCGGTGTTTTTTTATGGTGGTTTTGTTTTTTTGACTGGCGCTTGGCGTGAAATAGCAGGACGTGCTCCAGGAATGATGACGCTTATTAGCGTTGCTATTTCTACTGCGTATCTTTGGAGTATATATGCGGTGTTTTTTGCTCCTGAACAGGCACTTTTTTGGGAGCTTACCACTCTTATCACTATTATGCTTTTGGGGCATTGGCTTGAAATGCGCGCAGTTAGTGGGGCGCAAGGAGCATTGAGGGAATTGTCAAAATTACTGCCGGATGTTGCAGAGGTCATGCGTGGTGGCACGACCCACGTGGTGCCACTTGCAGAAGTGCATCTTGGCGATGTGGTTTTGGTAAAGCCAGGTAGCAAAATTCCCACTGATGGAAAGGTGGTGAGCGGGGTGTCGGATGTAAACGAGTCTCTTGCAACCGGTGAGTCAAAGCCGGTATCTAAAAAAGAAGGTAGCGCAGTGATCGCGGGTACCATAAATGGTGATGGCGCCCTCACCATAGAGGTGACTCATATCGGCGAAGAGACTTTTTTGGCCGGTGTTATGCGTCTTGTTGCCGAAGCGCAAAGTTCAAAATCACACTTACAAATACTTTCCGACAGGGCAGCTTATTACCTGACTCTTATCGCTATCGGTGGAGGATTAGCAACACTGGTTGGATGGCTTGTGGCCACTCCAGGAGTTTTGGGGTTGGGTTTTGCCGTTGAGCGAATGGTTGCAGTGTTGGTGGTCGCATGTCCGCATGCGCTTGGTTTGGCGGTTCCGCTAGTTGCTTCTATTTCAACAACGAAAGCAGCACAAAATGGTTTTTTGGTTAAACAAAGATTGTCGCTTGAAATAGCGCGCAGTATAGATATCGTGCTTTTTGACAAAACAGGAACACTTACTAAAGGAGAGTTTGGTGTTGATGCGGTCATTTCTAATAGCACAGAAGGTGAAATGTCTGTGTTGCAATATGCAGCTTCGGTAAATAGTCAGTCTGAACACCCCATTGCACACGCAGTTGTTGCTGAAGCAAAAAAAAGAAACCTCACATTTTTTTCGATTCAAAATTTTAAGCGCTTGGGGGGTAAAGGGGCAACAGCTGATATTAGAGGAGCGACTGTTTCTGTTGGGAGCGTGGCGCTCCTATTTGAACATTCTGTTGCTCTTAACCTTGATGCACAGAAAAAAATAGACCAGCTTTCTAGTCAAGGAAAGACGATTATTTTTGTTATTAAGGAAGGCACTTTATTGGGCGCTATTGCGCTTGCCGATGTTATTAGAGATGAATCTAGAGAAGCCATTGAGTCTCTCCACGCTTCCGGAATAAAGATTGCAATGGTGACAGGCGACAGTGAGGATGTGGCCAAATGGGTTGCGAAAGAATTGGGGATCGATGAGTATTTTGCGAAAGTACTACCGGGACAGAAGTCAGAAAAAGTAAAAATACTTCAGTCCAAAGGTCAAAAAGTTGCCATGGTTGGCGACGGAGTGAATGATGCTCCGGCACTTGCTCAGGCTGATCTTGGAATCGCAATTGGTGCCGGAACAAATGTGGCGATTGAATCCGCCGGGATTATTTTAGTACGTAACGACCCTCGGGATATTTCAAAAATCATTAAATTGTCGCGACTTACCTATTCAAAAATGATTCAGAATTTATTTTGGGCAACGGGATATAATATTATAGCTATTCCTCTTGCGGCTGGAGTCCTTGCATCCAAAGGTTTTTTTCTCCAACCCTCACTCGCGGCAGTTTTTATGTCGCTGAGTACGATTATAGTAGCCGTGAATGCAGTTTTGTTGCGCAATAGGGTGTTATAATGAAAATGGGGAGCCTTGAATCGTTAGTTGGTCACCCCGGAGAAAGGTCGAAAATATTAAACATAAAATATAAAAATATATGATACATACTGTGCATGTACTAAAAGTCACATCAGCGTGGATAAGCATTGTGTATGTCGTCTGTTTTGGAGGAGTCGCGCTGTTTCCGGGGATTAGAGTTGGGTTTATGCAATATGCTTTGCACACGAATGTTGGTGTTGGACAGAACATACTTACACTCGGGACGTTTATTTCCGGGTTAGTTGTTTGGAATATTATCGCGCTTCTTGCCGTTTATCTTTTTGCCTCTTTATACAACAAGATAAAATAAGAATGCCATAAAATGAATACTAATATAATTCAAAAAACTGAAGTTATATGAAATTATCAAAACTTCTCCATATCATCAGCGTCGTAATGGGACTTATCGGTATGACTATGTCGGCTTGGGTTGTTCTTTTTTGGCCAGCTGGAATAGCTTGGTTCGGAGTGACGAGGGATGTCATGGTGTTTTGCTCTATAACATCTTTACTTGCTGCCATCTGGATTCAAATAGCAACTATTCATCACATGATGCTTGAGAAAAAAGGAGAGGTGGTCTAATATGCTATGTGTTTTTCAGCAACAGCTAGCTTTATAGCTAGTGCTTCACTCTCTGCGCTTGGAGTGGTAACAATCAAAAAAGCTGAACGAAAAATAGAGGTTCCTTTTGCCGCGATTCCACTTTTATTTGGAATTCAGCAATTCACAGAGGGGTTAATTTGGCTTTCCTTCCGATTTGATATTTTTTGGCTTAATATAACCATGACCTTCATATATGCATTCTTTGCATACGTATTTTGGCCGATATATGTGCCATTTGCGGTTGGGGCGTTAGAAACCGTGACTTGGCGCAAAAAATTACTTTTCTTTTTCCAATTGGCTGGAATCGCAGTTGGTGCGTATCTATTATTTTTTCACGTGCAGGTTCCTGTTACTTCGCAAATAACAAACAAGAGTATTATATATGTCGCCTCACATTTTGATATTTTTTGGGTAATGATGTTTTATTTCACCGCGACATGTATGAGCGCGCTTTTCTCAAGCCATAAACTAATAAACATTTTTGGCGTTCTAGCCTTTGTTTTTGCCATAGTGTCTTATCAATTTTATGCCGAATCATTTGTATCTGTCTGGTGCTACTTTGCGGCGATATTGAGTATTATTGTTTATTGGCACATCAAGAAACAATCTGTTGTCTAAAGATTGGTTAAGTCAAGATTAAAAGTGTAAAAATTCACCATTATCCTAAGACAAAACAACAGAGTCGCAATACACTTAAAATTATCATTAACCTACTATTAATTTAATCTTATGTTTGAACTCAAAAACAAAATTGCAGTGGTGACAGGAGGAAGACGTGGCATGGGCAAGAGTCATGCCTTGGCGCTTGCACGACAGGGGGCGACAGTTATTGTTACCGATGTTGATTTGAAGGAGTGTTTATTGGTAGGGCAGGAAATAGAATCGCAAGGAGGCACTGCTCGTTGTTTCAAGATGGATGTTTCAAATAGCGTTGAGGTGAACGAAGTATTTGATGTCGTGGTGAAAGAGTTTGGCAAATTGGACATTTTGGTAAATAACGCAGGTATCTTTGTGCCTAAGTCGGCATTAGAACTCACTGAAAAAGAATGGGATACGACGATTGACATAAATCTCAAAGGGCAGTTTTTTTGCGCACAACGCGCTGCGAAAGAGATGGCAAAAAATGGTTGGGGAAGAATTATTAACATCGCCTCGGTTGCGTCAGGGCAAGTGGGCGTGGGTTTTGCGGGAGGTGTCCACTATACAGCATCAAAGGGGGGTATTGTCGGCATGAGCGAAACATTAGCAATAGAATGGGCCCATTTGGGGATTACTGTAAATGTGATTGGCCCAGGAGCAATAGATACTCCGATGGTGGGTGCCACAGAGATGACCAAAGAAGAAATGGGCGCGTTAGTTTCTAGGATTCCGCTAAAGAGAATGGGTCGTTCGGAAGAAGTTTCTGCGATGGTCGTTTTTCTTGCGTCGGAAGAGGCGAGTTATGTGACGGGCGCCACATTTTTTGTAGATGGTGGATGGCTTGCTGTGTAAACTATGTTTAAGAAATTACATTATTTACAATCAATTATTTTAGCGGGGGGCGTCTTTTTTTCATGGTTTGCCCTCTCAAATCAGTTTGCTATTTTTTGGCACGAGTACGGAACCTTTTTTCGTTTTTCAGACTGTGTAATACCCAATCCGCTCATCACACCTTGTTTTTACGGTTCGCTGGCTTTCCTTGGGGCTTTTGTCTGGTCTTTGTTGCTTATTGGAAAGCATAATGAGGCAAGTCAGAAGTGGTTGAGGAATTTTTTACTCTTTGGTGTCTTCTTCGCTCTGTTCGTCTTGGGCTACGAGACTTTGCAATATTACAAAATGCTGAGTCTTTCCGTGCCGCAAGTGAGTTGCGCTCCGGGGGTACCCCCGTTTCAAACCCCATGCTTCATTGGACTCCTCTTTTTTGTGGCAGGGTTTGTTGCTTCTCTTTTTGTCCATCGGCAGTTTAAAAAAAAGTTCTAGAGATTTTAGGCACTACTCTTTCTTTTGTGCGTAGAGAGAGATACTCCTGCGTTTGAACGCACGACCGTGCGAAAGGTGGCGGTGTGACTTGAGTACTTTGTGTATGGTGAAGTGGGGTTCTAGTTCTGCAATTATTTCATCTTCCCAAAAAACGTGTTCAGGCACTCCAATTTTTGGGTGAATATACGAACCTTTTTCATCGGCAGGATGTTCTTTGAGTAACTCTTCAGCGTTCTTGTCCTCGTCTCGAAGAAATGTTTTCAGAAAAAACCAGCCATCGGGCTTAAGGACTCGCGCCGTTTCTTGGCGAAGAAGCACTCGCTCTTCTTTTTTGAGGTAGTGCGAGGCCATCATGTCCAAGACGAGCGTTTGCGACTCATCAGGAAGAGAGAGTGCTCCTGCAATAGAGCGCACTTCGTATTGAATGTGCAGGTCTTTGCTTTTTTCTTTCCCTTGAGTGATGGCTTCTTTAGATGTGTCAAAACCAGTGCCCCGTATGCCATAGGTTTTTGCCAGATGGATAAGGTTTCTGCCGTTACCACACCCCAGGTCAAGCACCGAAGATCCTTGGCGTAAGAATGTTTTGCCGTATTCACGCTCAATCCAGCGGATGAATTTGAGAAAATCTTCACTGGGATCATCGGAAAGAGCTAGGTGCTTCGTATGCACCCCTCGGATCGGACCTCTTTCGTATTCTTTTTCCCAAAAGTTTTTTCGCTTGTTATTACCGCGTCTCATATGCTACATTAGACCATAACATCTTTTATATGGCAAAACAGGAAAAAATATACATATATGGTAGGCATGCGCTTATGGAAGCACTTCGCAACAGACCAAAGTCTGTGCAGAAGGTTTTCTTGGCACCTGGTTTGCAAGACCAAGAACTGAAAGATACGATTCGCAGAAATGGTATTCGCATTGCAAAGCTTTCCGACAAAGAAGTGCACAAAGTCGGCTCAACCTCAACTCATCAGGGGGTTATTGGTATTGTGACTCTTTCGGAGCTTTTGGCTCCCTATAAAGAATTTGCTGAAAGTCTTACGGTAAATGACGACACTTCTTTAGTGCTCATGGGTGAAATCCAAGACCCTCAAAATGTCGGTGCCATTATTCGTTCAGCAGCCGCTTTTGGTGTTTCCGGAGTACTTATTCCCCAGCACAATCAATCTCCGGTTACAGGAGCCGTGGTGAAGGTTTCAGCAGGTATGGCATTTAAGATTCCACTCGTGACCATCGGCAATGTGAATGAGACTCTTCGCGACCTCAAGAAGCGAGGATTTTGGATATATGGCCTTGAAGGGGAGGCACAACAAACGCTTGGTGAAGAACAATTTGATGCTCCGTCTGTTTTTGTCTTGGGAAATGAATCAAAAGGGATACGCGAAAAAACACAAGAGTTGTGCGACATCTTGCTCAAGATTCCCATGAGCGAAAAAAGTGAGTCTTTGAATGTTGCCGCCTCTGCGGCAGTGGCGCTTTACGCGTGGAGTACCAAACACCCAAACGCGCTTACACAAGAAAAAGAATAAAAAAACGGCCCAGCTCAAGCCAGACCGTTCGCTTTTTTCCTTTTTTCAATTTCTCTATCCCATACAAGGGTCAACCTTTCATAATATCCTTCAACGGGCATTCCATGTTCATATGATTTTCCACCGAAGGTTTTAATCTCTTTCAACTCTTTTACCGAACACCGAAATCCGAGTCCAAGGGTTTCCTCATCGGTGAGCCCGAGCGCCTTTACTCCATCGGCATATCGCCCAAAAAGTTGTGCCAAGGTACACTCATGCGTGCCCGCCATTCTAACGTAGTGATTGGTTAATTTAGTCTGGTCCTTATTCCAAAGTTTTTCAAATCGCTCAAACCAGAACGGCATTTTTTGGTCCAAAAGAAGCGCGCCGGCTACTCCACGGCTTTCCAACAATTGTTGGTTAAGCATTTTTTAAACTTATCTCTAGCAGAAACTGGAGTTACCATACCATATTTTATAAAAAAAGCAATATTTTTCTGTTTTACGGACACTTTGTTTTTTGCTGGCGGATTGAACGACAATAGTTTATTCTGTCTTTAGAAATCAAAAAGCAGGGGCACTATATTTTATGCAAATCATTGTCTCTACTCGCAACAGAAGCAAGGCGCAACAGATAAAGAATATTTTCGAAAGACTTCCTATCTCGCTTTTTACTCTTGATGATGTGGGAATAGAAGGGTCTGCCGTTGAAGATGGCGCGACTCTCGCAGAGAATGCACTAAAGAAAGCACGATATGCTTGGGAAAGGTCCAAGCAGTGGTCTGTGGCGGATGATACGGGTATCTTTATTGATGCTTTAGATGGAGCGCCCGGAGTGCATTCAGCACGATGGGCCGGAAATATAAGCACCGAAGAAATAATGCGTTTTACTTTGGAGCAGTTGCGCGATGTGCCGGAAGGAAAAAGGGGTGCAATGTTTAGAACCGTTGCCGCACTTGTTTCGCCGGAAGGTGTTGAACATATTTTTGAAGGAGTCGTTTCCGGAATTATTTTGCAAGAGCCGCGTACCAAATGTTTACCCGATATGCCGTATAGCGCCATTTTTGTTCCTGATGGGAGAAAGACCACATGGGCTGAAATGACGCACGAAGAGCGTAATCAAAAAACGCACCGCGGAGAAGCATTTCGTAAGGTGTGCGAGTTTTTGGCCTCTCTAAAATAAATAAGAAAAAATAAAAGCCCTCGCCTCCATCATTTGACGGATGGCGAAGGGCTTTTTTTATTTTTATCTAAGGATATACGAGAGAATTGTCTTAAAGGAATCTCCTAACCACGCCTGTTCGGTGTTTAGATAATAGGTAATCCACATCACGATGTTCAGGAGAGAAAAGCCCGGAACAAAAATGACAGCAACAAGTGTTTCTGCCTCGTAGCACCATAGTTGTTCATTTTTTAGTTCCCTGTAGAGTATCTTGACAGTGGAAGCGATGAGAATTGCAGAGATGCCAGTGATACAAATGATGACTGTAAGGTTTAAGAAGTTTCCCAAAATGAAGCCTGAAGACGCAATGGCAAAAATACTCAAGAGGACTAACGCTTCAAACATGTTTTCGTGTCCCACATGTCGTCAAATCTTCAAAAAAGATAGCATGGGGCAGGGATTTTTTCAAGGGCATCTAGTTTGAATTAAGGACAGCGTAAAGTTATAGTTGAGCTATGCATGAGCCACTTGCATCAAAAATCAGACCGACAAAGCTCAAAGAATTTATTGGGCAGGAGCATTTGGTCGGTGAGGGAAAGCCCTTAAATATTGCCATCAAAGGAGGACATATTTTTTCTTTCATTCTTTGGGGACCTCCAGGAGTTGGTAAAACGACTCTTGCAAAAATGTACGCAAAAGCACTCAATGCCAACCTTTTTGAACTCTCGGCTGTTTCTGCGGGAAAAGAAGATATCAGAAAGATTGTGGAAATGGGGGAATTGGGAGGACAGAAAATCCTTTTTTTGGATGAAATACATCGTTTCAACAAAGCGCAACAGGATTTCCTGCTCCCGTATGTAGAACGAGGGACGCTGGTTCTTATCGGTGCGACCACTGAAAATCCCAGTTTTGAAGTTATTCCGGCGCTTCTTTCGCGGTGCAGGGTGTTTGTACTTAATGAGTTTTCCGAAAAAGAAATGGAGAAGATTATTAAAAGAACGGGAATCGCATTAAATAAAGAGGCAAAGGACTGGTTGGTCCGAATGGCAAATGGGGATGCGCGACAGGCGATTACTGTTTTAGAAAATGCCGAAAAACTCTATGGAAAGATTAGTGTGGAGACATTGAAAGACACTGTTCAGAACACCTTTCTTCGTTTTGACAAAAAAGGCGAAGAGCATTACAACACCATTAGTGCATTTATAAAAAGCATGCGCGCCAGCCAGCCAGATGCGGCACTTTACTATTTGAGTCGCATGCTTGATGCAGGAGAGGATCCAAAATTCATCGCGCGAAGAATGGTGGTGTTTGCTTCGGAAGACATTGGCATGGCACAGCCGACTGCGCTCGTGGTAGCGAACGAAGTATTTCGGGCTGTTGAGACAATAGGGCTTCCGGAGGCAGGAATAAACCTTGCGCACGGGGTTGTGTATCTTTGCACGGCTCCCAAGGACCGCAGTTCCTATGACGCATATCTTGAGGCAACAGCTGATGTGAAAGAGCACGGCAATTTGCCGATACCGCTTCAGGTGCGCAATGCTCCGACAAAATTAATGAAAAATCTAGGATATAATAAAGGATACGAGATGTATTCAAAAGAGAGTTTTCTGCCCGACAAGTTAAAGAAGAAGATTTACTACAAAAAGAAAAAATAGTTTACAATATAGTCTCGCGCGGCAGAGCCGCGCAGTATTGGACTATAGTTGCTCCTCGGCTCGGAAATGTGAAAACTTCGCTACGCCTCGTTTTCATATTTCGCTCGCCCTACGTCGCAAATAATTATATGGCACACAAGCAATTGCACAGAAGCGAGATGAATAAAGTTTTTGGAGGCATCCTCGGCGGATTAGGAGAATATTTTGATGTTGACCCTGTCATCCTCCGACTCCTTTGGATTCTCATTGTTATTTTTACGGGAGTCA
>Ga0209542_10011445_pt1 | contig 15731 bp, 18 predicted proteins | sample RifCSPhighO2_01_FD_184028 | JGI IMG/M metagenome (GOLD analysis project Ga0209542, IMG submission 184028) | Soil microbial communities from Rifle, Colorado - Rifle CSP2_plank highO2_0.1 (SPAdes) (version 2) | ecosystem: Environmental > Terrestrial > Deep subsurface > Rock core/Sediment ... | reverse complement strand
AACGGCGTCGCTTGTGAAATTATCCTTAAGAATAGAATCCCTTGTGCGGAACATTGCATTGTTTCTCGCGCATACAGGACATTTGCCTTTTCCGCAGTCTCCAAGGGGATCATAGCCCGAATGCTTTTTGTAATTAATCTGCATAAAAACAGTTAATCAAAGAAATAATATAAAAGTTGCTTATTTGCGGCTTCTTAGCCATGCTTCCTTGAAAATAGGGAGGGTAAGGGTTGAAAGAAGGAAAGCGAGAGCAGGGACGATTGAGTTAATCCACGGGTTTGGAATGTTGATGTAATACATATAAATGCCCACAGAAAAGTAAGTGAATATTGCCAGCAAAACCCTTCTTGTGAAGCTTGTTTCCCAGTCTTTATTGGACTCAACAGAGAAATTGCGCATTTCTATGTTCCTTACGCGGTGTTCTAGGGCTCTTATTCGGTTCATAACAGCACAATCTCATATCAAATTTATAAACTTTGTTTATCACTATGCAAAAGCATTAAAAACAAAGGCATAAAACAAATTGTATGGCAATATCAGAAGAGCAGATACAGCAGATAAGAGACGAATTAGAATCATGCAAGAATCCATTATTCCTTTTCGACGATGACCAAGACGGAATTTGTTCTTACCTCCAATTGTATAGGCTTAAAGGAGAAGGAAAAGGAGTTATTGTAAAGACAACACCCAAGATTGGAACAGTATTCCTTAACAAAGTAATTGAGCATCGCCCAGATAAAATATTCATTCTTGACATATCGGATGTTGAGCAGGAGTTTATTGACGAGGCAAAAGTGCCGATTGTGTGGATAGACCATCACGGGCCTTACAAAAGGCACAATATAAAATATTTTAATCCAAGAGTTTCAAAATGGGAAGACAACCACCCAACATCTTACATGTGCTGGCAGGTTGCGCAAAAAGATATTTGGATTGCAGCATTGGGGTGCGTTGCAGACTGGTTCATGCCGGATTTTCTTGAGGATTTTAGGAAGCAGTACCCTGATTTAATTGACAAAGACTACAAAAAACCAGGAGACATAATATACAACACCAAGCTTGGTGAATTAATCAAGATGGTTTCATTCATGCTGAAAGGAGCGACAAGCGACGTGAACAAATGCATAAAGGCAATGTCCAGAATAAAGCATCCGAATGAAATCCTGAATCAGGAAAGTGAAGAAGGAAGGATGATTTACAAAAAATACACGGAAGTCAACAAAATCTATGATCCTTTGATAAAAGAAGTGAGGGAAACAGCGGAAAAATCAAAAGGAAAAATTATACTTTTCAAGTACAAGGATGACAAGACAAGCTTCACAAGTGATTTGTCAAATGAACTCATATACAGGCATCCTGACAAAATAGTCATAATAGCAAGGGAGAAAAACGAAGAGATGAAATGTAGTTTAAGATCTGCAAAAATAAACTTAAAGCCAATCGTTGAAAAATGCCTTGTTGGATTGAACGGCTACGGCGGCGGGCATGAATACGCGTGCGGATTAAACTTGAAGAAGCACGATTTTGAAGAGTTCTTGAGAAGATTTGAAGAAATGCTTTAATAACTCAGACTTGCCACTCGGCGCAATTGCGCCTCGTATTAATAGGCAAGTCTGTTGGATTGAAAATTTCGCACGAAATTTTCAATAATTCTTGATTGACTTATTGACGAGCATCATTGCAACAAAGAATACTATTCCAAGCAAGACAAAAAATCCGCCAATGACGAGTGTAACAATCCCTGTTCCGAACAAAGTTGCAAGCGATGCCATCGGATCTCTGGCTGCTGCTTTCCTTATTCCCGATATCAAAATTACAGCGGGAAAAATAAATGATTCTATTGACAATGCAGCAAAAGTTCTTTTCCAGATTCTTTTTACTAAATCAGACTTGTAAAGCCAATAAGCGAAAGCAATAAATGCGATAAGAAAAATAATTTTTCCTGTGTTAAAAAGCTCTTTGAACATCATGTGGATAAAAGAGCTTATGAAAAAACTGCCTAGCAAAATGCTTAGCCATCTCTTAAAGTTAAAAGAATTCTTGCTGATGTTAAACCCTCAGGTTCTGGTTGATGAAGTTGATTATATCTTCTTTCTTTTTGTTGGAATCTTTTACCTTGACCCTTGAATTGTACAAGTCAAAGTTGTCTTTTTTTATCTTTCCATTGACTCTTGTTATTTTTTCATTTATTTTGTTCAATCTTGTTACAATCATGTTGAGCTTGTTGTTTATTTCGTTCGGCAACGAAAGAACAAGCAATTTTGTGCAATTATTGTTTATGTAGAATATTTTAGAGCCTCCAAATGTCTTTTGCTCTTCTTTCAATAAATTGCGCCATTCCTCTGAGTTAAGGCTCTGCTTTAATTTCATAACCAGCGCTTCTTTGTACGCTTTTGATTTTATCAGATGCAATTCAATGGAATCGTTGCCTTCTTCCATGTCGCTTCTGAATTCTTCAATATTTTCAAATTCTGCAAAGGAAGAATACTCTATGGAGTTTAAGCTGCGGTCTACATCAATATGAGAAATAATGTTTCTGTAATCATGCTCCATTGTTACCACCCCTAGAGCTTTTTTTGTATGTATATTCCTTATTTAGGCTAAGTAGTATAAATACTTTCTTATTTTGTCTGTATGGAAAATAAATGAATTACAAACAATAACCTTTAAATAATATATGCGCATGGATGCTTCTATGGAAAGCGAGAGTGCTAGCGAGAAGCAGATACAGGTATCTCAAACTGTCAAAGGCACTAGAATCAACAAGATTGTGATGCAGGGCTTCAAGTCATTCGCTAAACATACTGAAATTCTTTTTGGGACGCAGTTCAACTGCGTCATGGGGCCAAACGGCGCGGGAAAAAGCAATGTTTTGGATGCAATATGCTTCGTTCTGGGAAAATCTTCTTCAAGAGAGTTAAGGGCTGAAAAATCAGCCAACTTGATTTACAACGGCGGCAAAACAAAAAAAGCATCAAAGCACGGAGAGGTCAGCATTTATTTTGACAATGCCAGCAAGATATTTCCGACAGAAGACCCTGAAGTCAAGATAACGAGAATTGTAAAGGAAACCGGCCAGTCAATCTACAAGATAAATGACAAGACAATGACAAGGCAGCAGATTTCCAACCTTTTGTCATTGGCAAAGATTGATCCGGACGGATACAACATAATTTTGCAGGGAGATATTGTCAAGTTTGTGGAGCAGCATCCTGAAGAGAGAAGAATGCTGATAGAAGACATTGCCGGCATTTCTATTTACGAGGAAAAAAAACACAAAGCAATTTTAGAACTTGATAAAGTTGAGCAGCACCTAAGGGAAACAGATCTTATCATGACGGAGAGGCACACATATCTCAAGGAGCTGAAAAAAGACAGGGATCAGGCGATGAAGTACAAGGAGATGAACGATAACATCAAGAAGTACAAGGCATCTTATCTTAAAATCCAGATTGACGGAAAAGAAAAAGACAGGAAAGAAGTGCAGGATAAAATTGACTCTGGCAATAAAAGCCTTGACGAGATAAGGGCAAAGATAGCAAAATTAAAGGCAGAAAATGAAGACAAGAAGAAGCAGATTGAAGTAATTTCTAAAGAGATAGAAGAAAAAGGGGAAATTGAACAGGTTAAGCTGAACAAGGACGTTGAAACTTTAAAAATTGAGCTTACAAAAAACACTTCAAGGATTGAAACGCTAAAAAGTGAACTTAGCAAATTAACGCAGAGACGAAATGACATGAAGTCCAGCATGGAAGACATGGATGAAAGGATAAAACAATTGAAGAAGGACAAGCAGGATTATGAAGGGATAATTGACTCGAAAAACAAAGAAAGAGAAATGATAAATGGGAAAATCCTCAAATTCAAGGAAAAAAACAACCTCGAAAACATCGGAGAGATAGAAAAAAAAGTTGAGGAAATCGATAAAAAGGCTGATGAACTGCAAAAGGAAATAACGACTTTAAGAGAGAATCAGCACAACATGATAAGGGAAAAAGACAGGATTGCGCACGAGATAAACATTGTCAATGACCGCATAAAAAAAGTAATTGATGTTGAAAAAGAATACCGGCAGCAGCTTGACTTTCTTAAAGACAAGAGGCAGAATTTCAAGACAGCAACTTTAGAGCTTAACAAAAGATTGGATGAAGATTCTTCTTTGGCTGTACAATTATCTGACTCAAGAAAAAGACTAAATGCAATCAACGAAGAATTGGCAAAACTGCACGCAAAGGACATCACAATCAAGGAGTTTGCGCGCGGAGATTTGGCAATAAGCAAGATTTTGGAATTAAAAAACAAAAGAGAAGGGATTTACGGCACGGTTGCAGACCTTGGAAATGTAAGCTCAAAGTATGCGGTTGCAATTGAAGTTGCCGCCGGGCCAAGAGTAAAAAGCATTGTTGTTGAAAATGACAAGCTTGCGGCAGAATTAATAAGATACCTGAAGGATAACCGACTGGGAATGGCAACATTTTTGCCGATGAACAAGCTTTTTTCAAAAGACGCAAATCCTGACATCAAGAAGCTGCTTGAGGCAAAAGGAGTCCATGACCTTGCAATCAATCTTGTCACATTTGAGCCAAAGTTCAAGAAAGTTTTTTCATATGTTTTTTCTGATACCCTGATTGTTGATGATATAAGCGTTGCAACCAGAATCGGAGTTGGAAAGGCAAAGTTCGTAACATTGGATGGAGACACAGCCGAAGTTTCTGGCGCAATGCACGGCGGTTTCAGAGAGAGAAGAAAAGAAGCTTTTGGCTTCAGAGAACGCGAGGTTACGGAAAACATTCAAATCAATGAAAAGAAAGTAGGGGAGCTTGAAAATGTAATTTCTGTGCTTGAGAAAAGAAGGAACGAAAACGAAGCCAATATAACGGAATTAAGGGAAAAGAAGGCGATAATGGAAGGCGAAATCATAAAGTCAGAGACGTCCATGCACCTTGAATCGGGCGATATAGAGGTTAACCGGCAGCAGGAAAAGGAGCTTTTGGAGAAGGAAAAAGATGTTGACAAGAATATAAGCACAACAAACAACAAGGTCGGAGAATTTAACAGAGAGCTGACAAATTTAAAAGTTGAAAAGCAGAAATTAAGGAATGCGATTGCGCAATTGAACAACCCAACGCTTCTTGCCGAATTAAATACTTTTGAGCAGAAATTCAAAGAGATAAGCGAAGACCTAATCAAGACGGTTTCCGAAATAAAGAACATTGACGCGCAGATAATCAACATTTTCATGCCTGAAAAGGAAAAATCCGACAAAATAATGAAGCAGATAGACAAGGATGAAGAAGCGTTCAAGCAGGAAACAGCCAAACTTACAGAATCAATGGCACAGAAAGAAACTTTTTTGAAGGAAAAAGAGATGCTTGCAAAGGAATTTTACGCAAAGTTCAAAGGACTGTTTGGAAGGCAGGGCAAGATAAACGAGGAAATCCAAAAGAATGACCTTTCAATAGACAAGCTGATTGATGAAAGCAGGCAATCTGAAATAAAAGTCAACTTCCATTCGCTGAAGAACGCAGAATCAAATGCCTCTCTTGCGGCAATGAACCAGGAATTCCAGCAGTATGAAGGCGTTAAGCTGGATACTGAAAAGGACGAGCAGCAGCTGAAGAACGAAATTTCCAAGTTTGAGAGGATGATGCAGGACATCGGAAGCGTCAATATGAGAGCATTGGAAGTCTATGATGACGCGGAAAAGCAGTACAAGGAGTTTTTGGACAAGAAAGACAAGCTTGCAAAGGAAAAGGAAGATGTAATGCAGATGATGAATGAGATTGAGGGAAAGAAAAAAGAGCTTTTCATGGGAACTTTTGATATTGTGAATGCCAATTTCAAGAGCTTTTTCACGATGCTGACAACAAAGGGTGCAGAAGCAAACTTAGTGCTTGACAATGAAGAAAATCCGTTTGAAGGCGGAGTAAGGGTTAATGTCAAGATTTCAGGAAGCAAGTTCCTTGACATAAGGGGATTATCAGGGGGGGAAAAGACAATGACTGCGCTGGCATTCATCTTTGCGATACAGGAGCATGAGCCGGCTTCATTTTATGTTCTAGACGAAGTGGATGCTGCGCTTGACAAGCACAACAGCGACAAGCTTGCAAAGCTGATAAGAAAATATGCTGACCGCGCTCAATATGTTATGATTTCGCACAATGACCATGTAATCTCGCAAGCGGATGTTCTTTACGGAGTTTCGATGAACGAAGACGGAGTTTCGCAGGTTATCGGATTGAAGATTTGAGTAAAAACTATCCTCAAAAATTTTAAGAATATTTATATATTTAAGAGATTCTTATATTTTATAATGGGGACTTGTAAATCCTGTGGCGAAGAATCTGGACAATATGGCTTATGTAAACTATGCTATTATGATTATAAAGATGGATTGATTGACGAATGCAAATGCGGAAAGTACAAAGATTTTGAATATAATTTATGCAAAGACTGTTATAAAAAATCAAAACAAAATAATAAAGAACCTCAGAAAAAATCAAAAATAAGTGATTCTTCTATTAAGGGTAGACTTGCAGAAGCAATAGTAGAAGAAATGTTCTTGGCTATGGGTTACAGAGTTTTTCGCTTTGGCATGGAGAACACTGTCCCAGGATTTGGCAACAGATATCTTCCAAGAAGGGGGGACGTGGCAGATGAAGTGAGAAAAATGCCAGATTTTATTGTAGTTAAAGATTCTCATATAGCCTATATTGAAGTAAAATATCGGACAAAAGGGGAAGAAGCTTTCGATTTCAAGTCTCATTATGAAAAGAGGGGCGGATACCCCTACAAAAACGCATTTTTTATCCTCGTGACCCCAAAGCACATCAAAGTACAAAAAGCGTCTGAGTTAGAAAAAGGAGAAGGGTTTATTTTCTTGAATAAATGCAAAGATTTTGAAACTGATAGGGATATTATTCTCCAGTATATAGAGTATTGTAAGAAATTTTTTGGGAATTGTTAGATTTAATTTGATTACTTCCTGTACCTAACCTGATAATTAAAAACATCTTTTCTTAATTCTCCTGCAAACATCCTATGGATTTCTCCAAGGACTATTTTGGCTGCAACATTCAAATGCCCATGTGATTCATACCTCCTCATTGAGAAATAAACCTTTGAGTTTTTTAAAATCCTGAACTTGCCGTATTTGGCGCATCTTTTGACATATTCCATGTCTTCTGCAACTGCTATCTTTTCATCAAAACCTTTGATTTTATTGTGAAGCTCTTTTCTGCATATTATGCATGCGCCTATTGCATGGGGGTAGAATGTCTGGGTTGCGATAACCCATGAGTTGAATGCGCCAAGAAACAGCCTGTCAATGAACTTGTTTCCCTGCGGAACAATTTTCACGCTTGCGCAATCCAGCTTTCTTTTTTCAAACTCCTTAACAGCATTCTTGAGAAAATTATTGTCAAGAAGAACATCTGCATCAAGGAAAACCAAAATATCCCCTTTTGCTATCTTTGCCCCGTTGTTTCTTCCAACGCCTGGCAAGCTTCCGCTCTTTACTATTTTGCAGCCGTGTTTTTTTGCTATGGTTACTGTCTTGTCCTTGGAATTTGCATCTGCAACAATGATTTCATAATCCTTATAAGACTGTTTTTTGATGCACTCCAGCAGTTTCGGAAGGCATTCTTCTTCATTCCATGTTGGAATTATTATGCTAATCATGGCTTAAGGGAATGGTGGGGCTTTTATAAAATGTGCTTAAAAACTATAACTCGCTCCAGAAAACCCAAAACCCAAATATTTTTAAAGCCGCCTTTTTAATTCAGTGAAATGGAGTGGCTCAAGAGATATACATTCTTCAATCTGGCTTTGTTAGCCACCGGAATTGCAGCTGGCGTAATCCTCTCGAATATGATTGCCGGAAAGGCAGCCGGAGCACAGGGAATTGTGCCTTCTCTGATATTGAATTTTGGAACTATGGGGGTGCATGTGCATCATTGGATCTGGGCAACTGCGCTTTTTGTGGCAATTCTAAAAATCAACAAGCTCAACACGATTGTTAAAAAATCAGGATATTCCAACATTCTTATTGGAATTACGCTTGGAATCGCGCTTCATGGAATAGCGTGGTATGACGATTGGTATAACATCCTGCTGCATTAAATTTGCAGAATTTATTGGGTCAGCCGCAGCCTTTCTGCTTGCCTTCTTGAATAAGTGAATAACCTGTAAAACCGTAACCTTTAAATACTCATACTTTTTTGCTATTTACTAGTGGTTAAATTGGGGTTGAGAAAAGAATTTTTGGGGCACAGGGAAAGAACTATAGAAGCTTTTGCTTTGGTGAGCAACGATATTTCAAGCTTAAGCGCTTCTGTTCAGACTATCCAGCTATCAATTTCTAACATTGAAAACAGGCTTTCAAGCCTTGAGACAGAGACTTCTGAAATAAGGAACGAGCTTGCAAAAGCCAATTCCAGCATAAATGTTCAGGAAGCAGACAATTCAGCATTGCAGTCAAAGATTAACGGAATAGGGAAATCGGTTGACAGCATAAACAGCGGACTTGATGGAGTGAAGGGAAAGATTAACTCAATATCGAGCAGTGTTTCAAGAACATCAAGATCGGTTTCAAAGACAAATTCAGCAGTCAAGGCAATAATGCCGAGATTGAGAAAACAATCGCTTCAGACAAGAAAGCTAACTTCCAGCGCGAGGAAAACAGAAGACCAGATTAAGAAGGTCAAAAGATTGATTGGCAGGAAAGTTAAAACTCTAAAAAGACTGGACTTGGAATTAGAGCTTAAAGTAAGAAGGCAAAGAAAGCTTATCTCAAGGGTAAACAGGAAGATAGACAACAAGCCAACAGTTTCAAGAAGGGCTGCAAGGAGAACTTCAAGAAAAACCCTAAAGAAAGTAATAAAGACAAAAACACCGAAAAAAACAATCACAAAGACAATAACACCTAAAAGAACAACAATTACAACAACCACTCCTAAAAGAAAGACAACAAAGACAATAACGCACAACAAAAGAAAGATTGTTGAGTTTACAGCAGAAAAGAATCCCTTGATTTAGTTCTGTAAATCATTAAAATTAGAATTTCTTAAGCAGCCTTAAACATTTGATATCCCGCAGGGCTATAAGACAAACCTTTGGCAGGCTTATAGGTTATTACGCCTTGGTCAGAATAATGCTGCGCTTGAACAATTGGCTTATAATTCAATGCTGAATCTATGGAATAGTGATGCGCTCCGGAACTCGGCTGCGGCTTTCCAAGGCCTGCAGTAAAATTGTTAATGTAGTTCTCTGTAAAGAACCTTTTGATTATAGGTCCCAGATTGTAAGCAAAATTGTGGTTGCCTTTCATGATTTCATCAAGCGACAAAGTGACTGCATTGCTATGATGAGAATGGCCATCCTGAAGATGAGTATGGCTTATTGCAGCCCATTCTTTTTTGTCAGTTATCTTAATGGCATAAACTGCTGTCTGGGAATTTTCTCCTTCTATGTAGACTCTTTGGGTATAATATAGCTGGCTGTTTTCTTTGAAAGCCCTGAGGATAGCTTTTCTTGCATCTTTGTCAGCAACTTCTTCAGTTGCTTCCCTTGCTAAAGTTGATCTTGAATCAGAATCATAGAAGCTTTTTGTTCCGCCTATCAGGCTAAAGTCTCCTTTTGCTCTTGCATCTTCCCTTGGCTCAAATACAGCTTCAACATAGCCTGTTTCAGGGTCCTCGAAGTAGATTATTGCAACTGCTCCGTCTTTGGTGTCAGCATCTTCTTTGCCGGCATGCGAATTGCCTTCAGAATGCTCGCCGCGCCTATACTCAGACTTATGGGCTTTAGCCGCCTTCATAGCCCTGTATTTGCTTAGAGAAACAACTTTAGAATCAACACTTCCATCTTCAACCGCTTTGTATTCCCTTTTACCGGTTTCTTTAGGTGAAGATTCATCTGCTACAATATCTTCCAAAGATTCTGCACTTTCAGCAACAGCCGCTTCTGCCATTTTATTCTACTGCTAGGCTTTTTTCTTTAAAAATGTTGTTAAGAATATTACATATTGCTATAACAGTATATTATATATAGGCACCAACAAAGAAATCAATATCTTATATTGCCAGAATATGAGCCATATCCTATTGCCCTGTAGCTTCCTGAGTTTGTGGTTCTTTTGTTTGTAACGACTTTTGATTCTATTCCATCTAATGGAACTGCTCCGCTAAGCGGCGCTCCAGGCCCTGCCTGAGTAGAACCATTAGGAATGTAATCATCGCGGGCTACTATAGGCCCTCTGTAGCTTGCTTTTGACATAATCCTATACCTAACACATTTAGGGTTTATAAAAGTTACTGAAAAAACAGGGATATGCTTATATACTTCTTTTCAATATGGTAAATAAGTTATAGAGGACAAACAAATTTTTTCTAACCTAGTTTTTAACAAATTCAATAAAATTATATAAATTATATACTACTTTAAAGAAAAAATGCGCCGGTGGATGCAAACCAACCTTTTCTTATACAAGAAAAGCTTCGTAAATCAAAGATTTACGATAGTCCGCAAATGCTATGCATTTGCTTGACTTGACCAAAAGAAATATGCTACGCAGTTGAGGGATAAACCCTCTAAAAATATAAAAAAAATGCGCCGGCCGGGATTCGAATTTCCGAACTCTAAACTTTTGCTTAGAATTTCCCGGACACGCGGCTGCCTTCTAAATTAATGGAAGGCCGCAGTCATAGCCATTAGACCACCAGCGCACAATAATCGGGATTTAATTTATGTTTATAAAACTAATGGATTAAGGATGATGATTCAGCGCAGCATGGACAGCGCCAATATACAATTTACCATCTTTTTCACTTGGCTTTACCCCCCTATCTTCCACTCTTTTCATAAATTTGCACGGGTCATTCCTAAAATCAGAAAACTGCTGAACCGCATCCTCAAAATTTAAGCCCTTTGGCTCAAACACAAAATCAGGAACCCCATCCATCTTAGTGTCTTGACCATCTTTGTCAACCATTACAACTACGCGCGACCCGCCATCATACCCTATAATCCCCAGGGACTTGCCCGAGCTATCTGTTTTTTCTGAGTACACCGAAACCAGTACCCTGAATTTCTGGCCGTTTACTTTTAGATTTTCATCGGTTCTTCTATAAACAGAACATCCTTCATAGTCAAACTTTTTTTCTTCTCTTTTCAACCTTTCAGCCAGCATCGTAACGGAATTAGGCTGCATTTCCTGTCCAAGGAGAGCACACAAACTCGCTACTGCAAATTTTGCGTTCATTTGCTTGTCACAATCTCCACAACATCACGGTGTTTTAGAAGATGGTCTTTTCCAACAGGCCTTCTTGACTTGACATCAAGGGCTTTTATGAAATGGTTTCCTATGTCAGTATGCAATCTGAAAGCAAAATCAAGGGCAGTTGTCTCGCCTGGCATCAAAAAGCAATCCGGCAACCGGTTTCCGTGCTGATCTTCCAGCTTGCTTACTCCTCCCGGGAATATTGCCTTGTATTTCAAAAGCTCAAAAACAGCAGTATCAAGAACTTTTTGGACTCCTGTTGAGCCAAACTTTTCAAGAACTTCAGTTTTAATGAAGTTCAATGCCTTTTTCTGATTATCATTAAGTTTGGATTCGTTCAGCATCTCAAAAGAACTGTCACCTGGAACATACTTTATCAATTCGTGCTTTGCTGCTTCCCTTAAAGCAAGCTCGGCTTCTGCGCTGGATGGAACGACAACATAGTCCGGGAATTCTTTTTTCAGCCTTTCATAATTGTCAGAAGCTCCCTTTACATCAATTTTGTTGCATGCAATGATCATTGGCTTTGTCTCTTTCCTTAATTCAGTGGCTATTTTCAAAAGAATGCTAGTATCCCATTTCATTATGTCCGGAGCAAGGTTGAATTTTTGTATAACCCTTTCAAACATCTTGTCAGTCACCCTGAATGAGCTTAACTGCTTGGCAACTGCTTTTGCAAGCTCTGTTTTTTCCTGATTTACTGTGCGCGCGAACCTGTCCCAGCCTTTCTGTATCAATCTCAAGTACCACATGTCCAGCTCATGTTCCAGAAATCTTACATCATTTAACGGGTCATAGCTTAACGGAGGAACCGGCTCGCCTTTTTCATTAATTGAGCCGGAAACATCTATTATATGTATAAGGACATCTGCCTGGTTAAGGTCATCAAGGAACTGGTTGCCCATGCCCTTGCCTTCATGCGCTCCCGGAACCAATCCAGCAACGTCCAGCAGTTCAACCGGAACAAAACGCTTTGAGTCAATGCAAAATCCAAATCTTGGATTGCATTTTGTGTTGAAATCCTTGTCCACACACTCAACTCTTACATAACCTGTGCCGTGGTTTGGCTTTATGGTTGTGAAAGGATAATTAGCAATTTCAACGTTCGCAAGAGTCTGTGCTTTGAAGAAAGTGCTTTTCCCGCATGATGGTTTTCCTACTATGCCGATTAACATGATGTTTGCTAACAATGAGCCCATTAAAAACGTTTCTAAAATACCATATCGAAAGCTTTATATAATTTAATTTCAAGAAAATACCAATGGCACACGGTGGAGTTGTTTCTATACCGGAATTCAAGCTCAAGTACAGCGATGTCTTTTCCTTAAGAAACTTATACCTTACAATGCACGAAATGCTTTTGGAAGAAGGATGGCTGGGGCCTGATGGAGACCCTGAGCACGCTGACATAGAAAAACTGTACTCTGAAAATGTTTACCAAAGAGGAATCCACAGGGGCGGAAAGGAAATATGGATATGGTGGCGCGCTGAAAAGTTTCCGGAAGGGAAGTACAGCAGCTATTTCAAGAATTTTCTGGATATTGATGCCCATATTGTTTATCTGCAGAATGTTGAAGTTGTCCATCAGGGCAAGAAGATGAATGTGCAGAAAGGCGAGATTGAGATGTTTTTTCGCCCGAGAATAGAGATGGATTGGCAGCACCAATGGGAAAAGCACTGGTTCATGAAGCACATAAAGCCCATTTACGAAAAAAGGATAGTCCATGCCGAGATAGACAAGATGGAAAAAGAGCTGTGGAGAGACTCTTACAGGGTGCATGCCAAGCTTAAGCAGTACCTTAACCTGAAGAATTTCGTGCCTGTTGCAGAGCCGTTCTTCGCAAGGCAGTTCGGGTATGAAGAATAGATTTGATTATTTTAATATTCTAAATTTTAATGTTTTTAACCAATGTTATTCGTTATTGATTTTTTAGCAATTTACAATAAAATATTCTTCCCGAAAATTAGTGCTCAACCCTCGCTCGATGCCAGTCGCTCGGGTTTCGCCTATACATAGTACTCAATCCAAAACCTATTTAAATGAACTTTTATTCTGAAGGAGGATTGCCTCCGTAGCATAGTAGCTATTGCGTTGGACTTGTATGCGTTTAGCTATAGAGATCCAAAGGTCGCCGGTGCAACTCCGGCCGGGGGCTTTTAACAATCAAAATGACAAAAGATAACGAAAAAAACACTGAAAAGAAGTACAGCGATTTGAAAAAGAAATACAAACTTCCTGAATTCAGCGAGATGGACAGGGAGCTTGAAATATCATCAATAGAGGAAACAAATTTTCTTTTAAGGGCAATCGCAAGAAAAGCATCTGAAAAACTTGATTTCTATGCTTCGTTAATTGAAGAAGCGCTGCAGCCGGACACATCAAACCTGTATTCAATGCACGAGGCAAGGTTCTTCACGCAGAACGATAAAAACAAGATGAACGAGCTTTATTCCAGGATGATGAAGCTTGCAAGGGAATCAATTGAAACTTCGCTGGACAACACAGAGGAAAACGAGGCAAAATTTATATCATTATTCTTTTCAGAATGGAAACAAATTAAGCAGGAACTGCTCGCTTATGTGAGAAAAATGAAATCCTCGTGGAATGAAGACACAGACCAGGAAGAGGAAACTGCGGGGTACATGGGATAAAATGCAGCTTATAATATTCGGCCCTCCGGGCGTTGGGAAGGGAACTTTGTCTGACCTGCTTGCCGAGAAATACAAGATTCCTCACATTTCAACAGGAGACATTTTCAGAAACGAGATAAAGAGCGGAAACAGCGAGCTTATACAATATGTAGAGAAAGGGCTTCTGGTGCCGGACAGCGTTGTCAACAAGATAGTAGAAAAAACGCTTAAGCAGGACAGCTACAAGAACGGATTTATTCTGGACGGCTACCCGAGAACAATAGACCAGGCTGAATTTGTATCCAACACTGTCTGGAAGTTAAAGAAAAAAATAGACATTGTAATCAATTTGGTCGCTTCTGAAGAAACTATTGTCAACAGGCTGTCGCAGAGAAGGAACTGCAGCAAGTGCGGAGCATTGTACAATCTTGTGACAATGAAGCCAAAGAAGAAAGACACGTGCAACAAATGCAATTCCCCTCTTGTGCAAAGAAAAGACGACGAGCCGGAAACGGTGAGAAAAAGAATTCATGTTTACCAGAGTGAAACATCTCCTTTGGTTGATTATTACAGGAAAAAGAAAATCATCACAGATGTTGACGCAACAAAGAAGCCAAAAGAAGTTTACATTGATGTGGTTAATGTGCTTGAAACATCCGGGATAGCCAAGAAAGAAGCTGCTGAAGAGCAAACTGAAGGCAAGTCTGCTAAGGTTGCATCAAAAAATCCAAAGCAACAGTAGCATAGCAGCTTTTTGGCAGAGCAAATTCAATTTTTATCTTTTTCATTCCAGTATTTAATCCATCATCTGCAGCTTCAATAATTTTTAAATATTTAATTGTGAAAAACAAATCCCTTTCTGTTCCTTCTGATGTCAATTCCGGCATCTGGCTTATTATGAAATCCCTCGTGGTTATTTTTTCATTTTCAACAATATTTTCAATTATTTTTTTCAGCTTTTTGTCTTTTATTTTCTCAATTTCAAAATCAAATCCGATTACAGGGAGCTTTGCATCCGCTTTTGGATTTAATTTTATGAATTCATCTGTGATTTTGTTGAAAAGAAAAGACTGGTAGGCATGAACAAAAAGCTTTCTTGTCTTTAAAGGAATTAATTTTAACGCTCCGACGTAATTATTCTTGTTGGATTCCAGAAACATTTTCATTTCTGCTTCAACATCGCCTTTGTTTTCCATTATTAATCCAACAGCTTTTTTGAAGTCTTTTTTTATAATTGATTTTCCGACGTCAGAATTGTTCCTGCTGAACCTCTGCTGGCCGAAAATGTTCGGAACAGTTATTTTTTTGTTTTCAAACCCCTTTATTTTTTTTATTTCACTTTCATCAAGGTTTCTTATTGTTATTATAAAATTGTTGCCTTCCAAATCGCCAAGAGATATCGGATTTTTCCCACTTCCAAGATACTTTAATCCAATTCCATTAAATTTTTCATTCTCAAGATTTTTTCCGCCTTTGAAGATTGAAATTTTCTGCTCTGTAACAGCATTCTTGTCCTTGTTGCCTGCAAATCCGAAGTTTTTCAGAGGTATTCCGAGTTTTCTTGATAAAAATTCTAAAGCTCCGACTGTCGTAAAATTTCTTTTTTTCATGCTGTAATAGGAATAGAAGCCGTTCTCTGCCTTTATGCTGCTTATCTCATTGACGATGAAGTCTTCAGGAAGCTGCTTGATTTTGTACATAAATTTAAGAGGATATCTTGATTTTTTAATTGTTTGTATTGCAAAAATTTATATCTATCCTATCATAAGTTTTTTATGTGACTAAAAAAGAAGTTAAAACATGGAACCTTTCTTTTTCACAG
>Ga0209542_10011442_pt1 | contig 15732 bp, 18 predicted proteins | sample RifCSPhighO2_01_FD_184028 | JGI IMG/M metagenome (GOLD analysis project Ga0209542, IMG submission 184028) | Soil microbial communities from Rifle, Colorado - Rifle CSP2_plank highO2_0.1 (SPAdes) (version 2) | ecosystem: Environmental > Terrestrial > Deep subsurface > Rock core/Sediment ... | reverse complement strand
TTGCTCCCTCCTTTCACTTTCCCTAACAATCCATTTTATTTTTCGTTTGTTAAGTTTCTTCATAAGAACCTGCTCTACAACAGGTCTTATCTTATTTACCGAGAGGACATTATTTCTGGATAAGACATCATTTCTCGACGAGCATAATATTTATATATCCTTTTTTGTTTTTTAGTTTGTTTCTTTTTTTATTTATCCAGTTGCAGTATTTGACCGCAAACCTTATAAACCTCAATTAATTGAGTAGGCAGTAGTAAAATATAACAGATTATTAAGAGGTTCATATATTTATTACGTTCACTATCACGATTCATCGTCACATTCATCGGATTTGATTGGGAATTGCGGCAAGCGAGCAGTAAATGATGAACTAATTCTTGAGATCTTGTACTAATAACGATGGCAAAAATAAGTCCTGTATCACTGAAATATATTATACATGCGAAATTTGAAGCTAGCGGAGCAATTGAAAAACCTGATATTATTGGGGCAATTTTTGGGCAGACTGAAGGGTTGTTAGGGGACGATCTTGAGATGCGTGAACTACAAAAATCAGGAAAGATTGGACGAATCGAAGCTAATCTTGAGTATGAAGAAGGAAAGACGGTGGGAGAAATTGAAGTTCCTAGTGCGATGGATAAAATGGAGACAACTCTTATTGGAGCGGCACTTGAAACTATTGAACGAGTCGGGCCTACTGAAACTAAAATAACCGTTACTGAAATTGAAGATGTGCGCGGAAGCAAGCGTGATTATATTCTTGAGCGAGCAAAAAAATTAATGGAAAAACTGGGCGAGACAAAAGGAGATTTAGATGAAATGACTGATGAATTAAAGACGCACTCTAAAGCTGCAAAAATACAAACCTATGGCACTGAAAATATTCCGTGCGGGGATGTTTCGGGAAGAGAACTTATTATTGTAGAGGGCAGAGCAGATGTTGTTAATATGCTCAAGAAAGGAATTGTGAACGTTATTGCAATGAACGGTGCAAAACTTCCTGAAACTGTTAAGCAGCTCAGTAAAGAAAAAGATGAAGTAACACTTTTTGTCGATGGTGATCGCGGAGGAAATTTGATTATTAAAAATGTAATGGAGAACGCAAATATTGATTTTATTGCGATGGCTCCTGAAGGCAAAGAAGTTGAGGAATTAACAAGTAAAGAAATTTTGCAGGCATTGCGCAAGCGCGTTCCGGCACAGGGCTATGCATCTGAGCAACGCTCTCGAGGAGTGCAGCGTTATGACCGAGATAATCGCTATGATCATCGACGAGAAGAAAGAGAACCAATAGTAAGAAAAGCAAAAAGTGCTATTGAAAAAATAACTGCTCAAGAAAAAGAAATTGTAAAGGAAAAAATGGATGAAATCCAGGGAACAAAAAACGCGCTTATTTTTGATAAGAATCTAGAGGTAGTAAGAACTGTTCCTATCGGAAGACTTGGTTCGCTACGACTTGAGGAAGCGCCCTATGTTATTGCAATGGATGATACTGCAACTCCGCGCATTATTGAAAGTTGCGAGCAGCTTGGCTGTGATAATTTAATTGCGGCTAATTTTGTCTCGACGGATACTTCTATTAATTTAGTGAGTTTGTAAATTTAGATTTCTCAAAAACCTTAAATAGACTACTTTCTTTCTTTGATAAAAGAGTATGGCACATACATTTAATTTTTCGTTTGATAAAAAAGAATTTGGGGCTATAACTAAATTGCGATTAGTTTTGGCGCTGGGAATTTTGATTGTGGGAGTTGTTATTTATTTATTTGTGACACAGGAGCATATTTGCCAAGACTTTGAGTGTTTTAGGGAGTCGATGACTTCATGTAAGAAAACTGTATTTATTCGAGAGGATCTTGACATGGTCTGGGAATATACGATTAAAAGTAGAGGAGTTAGTGATTCGTGTATGGTCGAGGTGAAACTGCTTAAAGTGATTGAGGGAAAAGTAGAAGCGCAAGATCTTGTGACAAAAAGTATGCTGTGTGATTATCCGGTTGCATCTAATTATTTTCCCGAGGACGATATCACTCGCTGTTCAGGGATATTAAAAGAAGATTTGCAAGAACTAATTATTAAACGAATGCATGATTATTTGATCACTCATATTGGAACAATAGAAGAAGAGTTTAGTAGGTTTTAGGTTGTCTGAAAATTAATTAATTCTTTTTGAATTTTCTAGAATTTTTATTTTTCTTTTCGCAAGTTCTTTAAAGAAAATTTTTGGGGGAACGCCGACTTCGGGGGAGAAAGCACCGGTGCGAGTGGTGAGTCCTTTGTATACCAGTTGTGCGAGAATACTTGCCGGCATTCCCGTATCGATGTTACACCCGGCAGTTTCCCAGCCATGCAGAGTAGGAACAATACTTTCCATGAGTACAAATTTTTTCTTTCCGTCTTTAGTGCCGTAGATTCTTACCCAGAGATTTTCTTTTTCTTTATATCCTTTTGGATATTTTATATCTTTAAGCATTTGTTTGAGAAAATCTATTGGTCTAATTTTTCTTCCTTGTAAATTAACTTCTTTATCTTGTGCAAAGCCTAGTTTTATTAAATCTACAATCATGTTAAATGAATGGTCAGGAAATCCCGCAAAAAATTTAATGTTTTCTAGACCTTTGTCTTTAAAATAATGCAGGAACGTGTATTGCTCGGGGTGGCGCACGTACATCTCTGGTTCGTTTTCAATTGTTCGATGATATTCTCGGGTTATATTTTTAAGGGGAACTTTAAAAATAAATTTTTTATTTTTAACAACGGGAGCGGGACTAGTAAATTCTTCTATAACACTTTCTATTGAGAAAGGAACGACAAATTCTTTTATGTTTGAGTCCCAGGCAAATCCGACGTGGATTTCATGAATTCTGTCAAATTTTTCTGCTGCATAGCGGAGCATAATATTTCCTATTCCGGGAACTGAACCAATACCAGTAATTCCTGCAATATTCTTTTTTTTCATTAGTTTATCAAGGGTGAATTGTTTTTTTGTTATAGGGATTTCTGAACCTAAATCAACACAGTTTACTCCTAATTTTGCACATGCTTTAAACACTTCATAATTCCAGTCTCCTTCCATGCAATTAAGCACAACATTTGCTTGAGAACTTTTTATTGCATTTTCTATCGTCTTTATCTTTGTTGCTTCTACATATTTAAAAGAAGTTCTTTTGAATTTTTTTAGTAAGTGCATGATGCGCGGTTTATCTCTTCCACATAACAGCACCGAATAGCCATTCTCTAACAAGTCTCGGGACGCAATTCTTCCTTGCATTCCTGTTGCGCCTAATACGACAAAATCAAAACCCATGTTCAGCCTCTTTTAGTATACATGTAGGATATGGTTTATAAATATTATTCCTTGAATTATTAGTCATAAATATTTTTGCGATGTCCTACTTTTAAGATAATCATTGTTTCTTTTTGGATAGAAAAAATAACTCGATAATCTCCCACTCGTAGCCTGAAATCTTGGCTGCCCTTGAGTCGTTTTATGTCTTTAGAAAATGGATCCTTTGATAACTCTTCAACTTTTTTTATTATACGCCTTGTTATAGAACTTTCAAATTTTTGGATATTTTGCAGCGCATGCTCTTTCCATTCTATATTATACATTATAACCCCAATCTTTTCTTAACTTCAGCATGAGGTATACTTTTTCCTTTTCTTGCTTCTTCTATTTCTTTTTTTGTCTTTTCATTGAGTTCTAAATCATCTTGGATCATTCTTTCTATAACCTCGTTATAGGTCTCTCTTTCCATCATTTTCATTTTGTCTAATATTGACTTTACAGAATCCGATATTTGAATTGTTGTTGCCATTACATTACTCTATTGTGTACTATAATCAGCTATAGTATTTAAACTTTTTGACTTAAAATAACTTTATATCACCGATGAGCGCAGCGCAAATAGTGCGGCTATTCCCAGTGTTTTTATTATAAAACTTATGATTACAAAATAGATGCTTTTTATTTTACTTAATCCTGCGAGCATGGGTACTGCCAGCTCGTCGGGAAGGGGAGAAGCTATAATTATTCCTGCAAAAATGTAGAGTAAATAAATTTTTATTTTATGCAGCAGTCTGCTGTCAAGGAGTAGCGAGATTTTTTTCATTATCTTTGTCTTTTTGAGCCGCCTAAATTCTTCCATGAACGAGTATCTTATTAGCTTGAATATGAAAAGATCGGAAAGTGTTGCGCCCAGTCCACCGATGAGTATTGCTAGAAAAATGTTGTTAGCAGGTATCGTGAGAAAATATCCCATGGCAAGGGGGGTTGAAAATCCAAATGAAAAAAGAAATCCTGCAATAAAAAATCCGATATATCCGAGATCAGCTTTGATAAGTAGCTCATTAAACGAATGATTTGAAAATATATAATAGGAAACTATCGAGATGATAATAAGAAGTAGTAACTTTGGATATTTAAACTGAAATAGTTTTTTCATTGTTCCTCTCTTTTATTCTGAATAATAAAAATGAGGTTATAAAAGTTGGGGTGAATAGTTGAGAAGAGAGTTTGTGTGAAATATGATTAAAACTTAAACAATCTTTCATAATCTTTATGATTCATCCAGTCAAGGATAACCGAGATTACTTCTATGTTTTCATTAACTAAAGAGTAAATTAATCTCCAGCCTCCGCTTAGGTTGTAAATAAACAAGTTATTGATGTCGTAGTCTTTAATTAGCTTTTTTGGAATTAATTCTTTTTTGACTCTTCTACCAAAAAAAGCATCATGGCAAATAGAAGAAAAAGCTCTCTTTAGTTCTTTGTGTAATTGAGGATTTGTTTGTTCGAGATTCTCAAATGCTCCTTTTAGTTCTTCACTAATAAACTTTACTTTACATTCCATTCAAGATCTTTTCTTCCCTGAATTTTTTTCAGCAATTTTGGGTTCCAAATATAAACGACATATCCTTCTTTGTCATATACTACTCTTAACGTTTCTTCAAGATATTCAATTATTACTTGGAAAGTTTGCCACATTACTTTCTTAGGAAGATTTTTGAATAACTCTGTTTTTTTGTATTCTCCAGAATTTTCTTCAATAAATTTTTCTACCATCAAAACAGTTTGGAGTGTTGGGCTCCTGGCTATACTATTTAATTCCGCATAACTTTTTTTCTTAATTGTTTCTGGTTCCATATGTATTATATCAGATGATATTATTTAAACTTTTCTATTACATAGAACAATAAGGTAATTTGTTCTTCAATCTTTTTCTTTCCTGTTCGAAATGTTTTTTACATAAATAATTCCAACCACTTTTCCCAATCACCATTGGATAGACTTCTTTGCATTCTTGAAGTTTATTCCAAATCCTATCTTTAACTTTTGTTTCTAACTTATTCAAATCATGAAGTGCTTTCTTTTCAAAAACAAGTTTGTACATTCTACAAGCCGAGTATTTTCTTTGCCTCTGCTTCAGTATAGAATTCGCCTTTCTTAACTCTTTCTCTAGCTTCTTTTATTTCTCTGATTGTTTTTTGGCTTAACTTTGGTTCTTTTTCTGAAAGTTTAGCCAGATATATTAATTTCCTTACAAGCTCGTCATAGCTCTCACTCTTATATTGACGAAATTGGTCTAGTTCTTCTTTTGTTTTTGGATTTACTCTTATTGTTGTTTCCATATACAATTGTATACATATGTATATTATTTAAACTTTTCGCCTTTTTGGTCGTAGAGCCATAACTAAAATTTAGGCAAGTACCCCGTTGGAGAGTGTGAAAAAAAGGTTACAAAGGATTAGCTAAATTTCAACATCCATTGATAATCCGCCACGATTACTTAATCCTATGAATTAATGCCCCCACGATACGTGTTACAAAAATTGTTACACAAAGTATGATAAAATGTGTGATAAGAAGTATGACACAAAAGATATTATAAAAAATTACAAAAACATAACTTTTTAAATATAGTCTAATTATTTTAATTATGAGAGAACTTGATAAGATATTAGATGAGAAAGAAAAAGTATTTTGGGAAGGTAAGCCGAAATTCTGGCCATTTTTACTTGGCGGTTCTATAGTCACTACAATATTTGGATTATTTTGGATGCTTTTTCTAATTCCCTTTATTGTAATTGCTGCAATTAATATAGCCCAAGGAGGACTATTTGGCTGGGGGATATTTTTATTACCTCACTTTTGGATAGGGATAATATTAGTTTTTGGTATTCCAATTTATCAAATTCTTGTTTACAAACACGTTTATTATGCAATTACAAACAAGAGAGTTTTATTCCAAAAAGGTTTGATTGGAAGAGATTTTGAGATGACTGATTTTGACCAAATAACAAATGCTGAGGTGAATGTAGGATTATTTGACAAATTATTTGGTGGTAGCTCTGGTAGCATTTTGATTTCTACTGCAGGCTCTTTTACTTATGGAAGACATGGACAACAAATTTCAAGACCATATTCTCTAAGGAATATTGAAAATCCTTACGAAGTTTTCAAATTCTTCAAGAAAGTTTCACATGCGGTTAAAACAGACATCCAATATCCAAATAAGTATAGACCTCAAACAAACCCTGGTTATAATAGTGACTATAATCCAAAATAATTTCTAACCTTATTTTAAACATTAAGTTCAACTCCCCTTCCAAGCACTTTACTAAATAGTCGTACTCTCCGAAGAAGCGTTGTACTAATTTGCCTTCAAGTTATTCGGTTTATGTAGCTAACTTAATCCTAAGGATTAACGCCCCCACGAGGATTCGAACCCCGGTCACAACCTCCGCAAGGTCGTATTCTATCCACTGAACTATGGGAGCGAATAGTTTTTTGAAAGTTGAATAACTATAAATACTTATTTTATTTTGTGAGAAGATGACAGGGACTATTCGATTTGGGCCGGCGGGGCTTGGTCCGGTGAAAACGGCGGTGGAAATGCTTGAGCTGTATCATCAAAAAGGATTTCGGGCGTGCGAGATTGCGTTTACCCATGGACCGTATATTAAAGAGAAAAAAGATATGGAAACTATTCGGGAAGCTGCCAAGCGACTTGATATTACCCTTTCGATTCATGCGCAGTATTGGGTGAACCTGAATAGTAAAGAGCCTGCAAAACGAGAGGCGAGTAAGCAGCGGATTTTGAAATGCTGCGAGGTTGGAGAACAACTGGGAGTGGCGCGCGTGGTGTTTCATCCGGGCTATTATAATGATAGTTCCCCTGAAGAGGCTTATGTAAACATACGCGAGGCGATTAAAGAAATTCTTGTGGTGATTAAAGAAAAGAAATGGAAGATACATATTGCTGCTGAAACGATGGGGAAAGTAAACGTGTTTGGAAGTGTTGAGCAAATTTCGCAGTTAGTGAAGGAAACGGGGTGCGGTTTTTGTATTGATTTTGCGCATATTCTTGCACGAGATAAAGTAGTTGATTATGAAAAAGTGAAAAAATTATTTCCGCAAAAGACCTGGCATGTGCATTTTTCAGGGATTGTGTATGGAGACAAAGGAGAGAAACATCATAAGACAACACTACCGCAAGAATGGAAGGTGCTGCTAAAAAATTTGCCAAAAGACAAAGAGATCATTATTGTGAATGAGAGCCCGACCATGGTGGAGGATAGTGCAGAGGGATTGGCGTTGAGTAAGAAAATTTAATCCAAAAAATCTGAGAGTTTTTGCGCAAGTTTTGACCTTTCGTCAAGATCAAGATAAACATCATCATACTTTCTTCCTTGGATATATCTTTTGTCAAAAATTAGGGCTGTGTGTCCTTTTTCGTTGAGAAAGTCTTGAACTAAGAATAAGTTGGGTTTACTAGGAATAACTTTATTTAAACTGGTATCAATAATTATTAGTGTTGGATAGCTACTTTCTTGTCTGGCTCTTTTAACAGAAAATGATAATCCATCGGTTGCGCTATTCCAACAGTTGAGAGGAATATATAATTTGAACCTTGATTGATTCTTTAAGAGGTTGTATTGCCACTGCGTTGTTCCATGATATACAAATTTTGGTATTTCTATCATTCCTTCAAGTATACCTAGGTATACTTATCTCCTTTGTTTTTCTTATCGAGTTTTCGCAGGAATCTCAGCGCTTTATCTGGATCCTTTCGCAGACTGTTGCAGATAAAAAACATTTTTCGTAAGACCTCATCATAGGACTCTCTTGAGTATTCTTTGAGTTTATCGAGCCGTTCTTTTGTTTCACGATAGACTTTTATAGTTGTAATTGCAGATGTTTTTGTAGGGATTGATGCCATAGTTGGTATACTGTGGTATACTATAAAAATGTTTCTATATCTGTAATTATTTAATAGTTACTACATTACAGATAAGTTTATAAAGCGCCTTTTATCTTTATTCTCAATTAAATTTACACAAATCTACAAATGAAAAACAAAGCATTTTTGGTTTCATTTATAGCACTTTTTGCTGTAGCAATGGCTATAACAATGGTTGCTGCTGTTGACTTCGTGTCAATAGAAGATGTTGAAGTTGATTCAATATCAGTGAGAGATGACCTGAGCGGCGATAATGTTGCAGGGTCTGTATCTCAAACAGTACCAGTTGTAGTTAAGTTTACTGCGCTTGAAGATGCTTCTGATGTACGGGTAAAAGCGTACATTGAAGGATTCAAAAGTGATATCTCTGAAGAGACTGAAAGATTTAGAATTGTGAAAGACAACACATACGTAAAGCGATTTACACTTGAGTTGCCTTCATCGCTTGATCTTGACGACATTTCAGAAGAAGAACTTATGTTGTTAATTCGATTCAGTGCACGTGGAATGGACTCGCAAGAGTTTGAAGTTCCAGTCTCTGTTGAGAAAGAACAGCACAGCTTGAATCTGTTATCTATTGATACAGAACAAGTTGTACAAGCAGGAAACAGACTTGCTATTGATATCGTTGTGCAAAACAACGGTGCTGAAAGACTAGATAATATCTACTTGCGAGCAACTATACCAGGTTTGAGTTTATCTCAAAAGGTATATGCAGGTGACCTTGAGTCATCACGTGATGCGTTTGACGACGACATCAACGACGCACGAGAACAACGATTGTATCTTACAATCCCTCGTGATGCTCCAGCAGGTAACTATGATCTTGAGATTGAAGCATACAATCATGAAACAAGTGTTACCGCAAAAACCCGAGTTGTAGTACGAGGAGTTGATACGCGAGTATTGCCTCCAGTAACTGCTAAAACTATTGCTCCGGGTGAAGAGACAATGTTTGACATTGTACTTATCAACCCAAGTGATAGACTAGTAGTTTACACTATAACTCCTGGGAACACTCAAGGACTTTTTGTAGAAGCTACTGAACCTATAGTGACTGTTGCTGGCGATTCAAGCCGGTCAACTTCAATTAAGGTACGAGCTTCAAACAGTCTTGAAGAAGGTACTTATATAGTAGGCGTTAGTGCAAACTCTGAAACTGGTGAGCCACAGCAAATCAGTTTCACGGTGAATGTTGAAGAGAAGTCTGGTTCAATAACTGGTGGTGCAGTTTCTGGAACAGATGGAAGACCAAACACCGTGTTTGTATTGACCGTTATATTGGTTATCGTCTTTGTGGTGCTATTGATAATACTTATAGTATTATTGACTAAGAAACCTGAAGAAACTGAAGAATACGGCGAAACAAATTATTATTAATTTTTTTTTATTTTTATTTTTATTATAATTTGTTATCGTTCTTCATCAAGAAAAAGATTAAATAAAAGAGATGACTTTTAGAAATTATGGCTATTGCAAAAATAGAAAAAGTACTCTCGGTATATGTTACTTTACAAGATACTAAGAGTGATGGTCTTGCTGCTTTGATGGGAGAACCCTATTTTTTACATATTTGCCCTGAATCTGTTACAAAAACACCGACGGTTAAAGGTGCTTTACCCTTATCTGAAAGAGCTCTTATAACTATAAGACAGGCTTTAGAAAGAGGAGCCTTGCTCGGGCAGTATGGTTATCGAGGTGTTTGTTTACATCGCGATGAACATGAACGGATGAATACTGATTTTTATCATGAAAATCTTTGCACGCTTTCTGAAAAAGAAAAAATTTCATATGAAGCACAGGAACAATTCATGAGGCAAGGAAAAGAATTATTAACAAAATTTTTTGGAGTTGCACCAATTGCGTATGCTCCCCCTAATCATTTATTCGATGATGATACCTTGAGTATTGCTCAAGAATTGGGAATGGAGTATATTATGGATAAGAATTGCACGGGACTTTCTCATTATCAATGGGGAAACGTTTTTGTTTTGCCTGAGAAGAAACTTCCTGATACCCAAAGTAATTTTGTGTATACAAGACTTGATGGACTCTTAGAACAAATGACTCAAATTGAATTATTTAGGCTTGTTAGTCCTGAAACAATTACTATGCATCCTCTTGATCTTAATGCAATAGATAATAACTTTAAGGAGAAGATGAGATTAAAACATCGTAGACAAAACTAAATTTCTAAACTTAATACTTTACTGATTCCTTCCTGCATGCTTACGCCGTAGAGGATGTTTGAGCTTTCTGAAATAATTGAATCGTTGTGGGTGATGACAATGTATTGTCCTTTTTTCATATGTTTTTTGAGGAGGTAAGCGAGTTTTTCGCTGTTTCGTCGATCAAGCGCAGCATCTATTTCATCGAAGATATAAAAACAGTAAGGATTTAATTCTTGAATAGCAAAGATTAGTGAGAGGGCAACAAGGGTTTGTTCTCCTCCTGAAAGTGAAGTGATATCAAAATATTTTCCTGCTCCCACTTTGATAATGATATCAAGTCCTGCGTTAAAAATTTCTTTTTTATCCTGTGGTTCTATACTGACGATTCCTTTTTCGCTGAGTTGAGAGAAATTATATGAAAATAGTTCGTTTATTTTTTCTAGAGTTTGGGTAAATGTTTTTCTTTTTTTTCTGTCGATTTGTGCGATAACCTGCAAAATGCTTTCTTTTTCTTTTTGGAGCTGCTCGACTTTTTCTTTTATGCGTTCATATTCTTGTTTTATTTCATCATAGACTTCAAGTGCACGCAAGTTGACGTTGCCGATTCTCGCAAGAATTACTTGGGTACTTTGCAGTTTTTCTTTTAATTTATCGATGGGGGTATTGATAAACTCAATACCTTCAAACGCTTTAAGGTCTTCTTGCAAAGTGTCTATTTTTGCTTGAATCTGAGCTTTTTGGATGGTGAGATTATTTAATCCCTGTTCGATAACCCGTTTTTCGTTTCCCTGTTTAAGCAGATGACTTTCATGACCGCGCGCTTTATCTTGGAGTTTATTTTTTTCTTCATACAGCGACTGATATTTTTTCTTTAAAACTTCTGCTTGTTCTTCTTTTTTAATTATTTCTTCTTCTCGAGAATCCATGCCGGTAGTAAGTTCTTTGAGTTCTTGAATTATTTCTTCACCGTCTCTGACAATTTGTTTAATTGCAAGTTTCATTCGATCAAGTTCGCGCTGTTTTGCAGTTATTTCAACTCCTAAATTTCTTTCTTCAGTTCGCTGGAGTTCACTTATTTCTAGTTTTAATCGTTCATAGCTTTCTTCACTTAACTTAGTATTTGCTAATTGTTCTTCAAGTTCGTGCTTCTTTTTTTGGAGCTGATCGCTTTGAGCAAGAGATTCCTTTACTAAACTCTCGTTTCTGCGCAACTGCTCTTTTTTGTCGTTAATAACTTCGTTTTTAATAATAGCTATTTGCCGTGCCGCAATTTCTTTTTGGTTTTCTTCAATTTCTGTTTTTAACTTTTTTAGCTCATCTTTTATTACAAGAATTGCCTGCTCTCCCTCTTCTATTTTTTTCTTACTTATTTGGTTATCGCTTTCTGCTTTATTTGCGACGTGGGCAAGATGCTCAGGCGTTATTTTTGTTTGGCAGAGCGGGCAAATATCTAGTTTACTTACTGATCCTTTGATAGAATCATTTTCTTTAATTTTTTCTTTTTGTACCGCCGTATCTTTTTCTTTTTCAAGCAGTTCATTTTCTTTTTCTTGGATGAGGATTTTATTTTTTGTAATTTTTATTTTTATGATTGTTAGTTTTTCTTTATGCTCGGGAATTGTTCCTTTGGTGGTGATTTCTTTTTCCGCTTGGCTAATTTGTTCAAGCAGATAATGCGCTTCATTTTTCATGTTTTGTATCTGTCTTTTTTTGTCTTCAAGCTGGGTGCTTAGACTTGCACTTTGCGATTTTACCAGAAAATATTTTCTTTTTGATTCTTCAAATGCTTCAAGTTTTTTTGATTTTTCTTCTAATTCTTTTTTAGTATTTTTTCCTTTTTCTTGGGCCATGAGCTTGATTTCTTTTTGGCTTGACTCTATTCCATCTTGAAGTGCGACTTTTCTGCGATCAAGTTCGCTTACTTGATTCTGGAAATTTTCTTTTCTTGCAAGCATTCCTGCAAACTCTTGTTTAAGTAAACTTATCTGTCCAACTAGATTATCCTGTTCTATGCCGCTTGATTTTTGTATTGTTTTTGCGATGCTATCAATTTTTGCATTAAGCCCTTCTATTTCTGTTTGTATTTTTGCTATTTCATCTTCAATTTTTTGCACCACTTTTTGCTTTTCTTGCATTTGTTTAAGAATAGTGTTCACTTCATTTTTTTTATCAAGCATTGTTTTATTGATGATACTTGCCTGACAGCGCTTGACGGTCACTTCTAATTTTTTATAACGCAGCGCCTCTTCTCTTTCATTTTCAAGATTTTTGAGATAATTTGTTCTTTCCCGAAGAATAGCCTCTACTTGTCTAAGTTTTTCCTGGGTTTTTTCAAGTTCTTTAAGCGACTTTTCTTTTCGCATTTCATAGACACTGATACCTGCAACTTCTTCAATTACTTTTCTTCTTTCTTCTCCCTGCATTTTTACAAATTTTTGTATTTCTCCTTGCAAGACAATATTAAATCCATGCGGGTCTATACCTGCTTGACTAAGCAGTTCCACAATTTCTTGTCTTGTTTTTACTTGGTCATTAATCCTGTAAATACTTTGTCCATTTTTTTTGACGGTTCTTCGAATAACTATTTCTTTATCGGGGAGCGAGAAAGTTTGATCTTCGTTATTCCAGACTATTTCAACATAGCCGATACTTGCAGGTTTATACTGTTTGTTTCCTGAGAAAATAAGATGAGAAGATTTTGCAGCACGAATTGATTTGATGCTGAGTCTTCCTAGCACAAAACAAAGTGCGTCGGTGATGTTGCTCTTACCGCTCCCGTTGGGACCGACAATGACGTTCATGTGCTGGTCAAGAGTTATCACTGTCTCGCGGGCAAAACTTTTGAATCCTTTCATCACCAGTCTTTTTACATAGGGCATTTGCTATTCTCTTATGAGAAATTATCAAGGGAAGGAGATTTTTAAAGGTTGTTTGAAATGACTTATCTTCACCTATAGTTATTTGTGCAATAATCCTTATAAATGACTTATCGGTTTTAAAAAGATGGAATTGACTCAATCATTAAAAAATTTTCCGCAAATTCAGTTACTTGAATCAGGTGTTCAAAAAGACAATCTTGCACCGATTATTCTCGCGAAGAATATTGAAAATGAACATCTTGACACTATCGTTACTTTGCTAAGAACCTGCTATGAGCAAGGAGCAACCATCCCTTCTCTAGGAAAAATATTAGGAACAGATATACAAGATTCTATGAACGTTTGTCCGTATGTAGTTAGTTTTGGAGAATTAAAACAAATATTACCAATGGGGGTAGCTGATTTTGGTTGTTATAAAGATTTTTCAGCTCTGGGATGGATCCCCGCACGGGAATCAGATATGCCCTCTCTTGATTGGAAGCTTGTTTTTCTTTCTAAGAGTTATCAAGACAATATTGGATTTTCTCAAAGAATTGAGAATACTATGGAATACAGGCCAGAAAGACACTCTTCTAATTTTATGCGTTTTTGGTTGCGGCCGTTTATTAAATCTGGGTTTGAGTTTAATCCTGAAAAATGGAATATACAATTTTCTGCGCGCACAAAACTTGGAACAATTACCGATTCAGTGGATATGAAAGGAGAACTTTATGGATCTGGAAGTCTGCTGATCACTAATGAGCAATTGGTATTTAGAAGAGAAAGTTTAGATAAAACTTATCAATTTAGATACGGAGGGTTGCGGCCAGTTAAAGAAGCTGTTAAAATTCCTGGAAATTTTATTCTAGAGGTTAGTGAAGGTATGCAGTTTAGTAAATCTACCCTTGAGCGACTTTCCTTAACTGATCATCAAGTAAGTTATGGTGAATTAGTTGCTGGAGAAATGTTTCCTCATTTTACTGCTCAAAATCATCATATTAGAACTAGTGAATCGCTCTGTAATTTGATTAGTGCTTTTGAGCGTAAGGATTTTAAAACTTTGGAAGGATTTGAGTGGGTTTCGTTCTACTAGATTAAAATAATTTTTCTTGCTTATCTTGCTGGGCGATTTTTTTGTAGGTGCTCCAGCTTTTTCTAAAGATCTCTGGATATGTGTTCCAGTTTTTTTTGATGAACGATTGGGTGAGAGGGTTTGCGGGGTAGCCGGGTCCGGTCTCTCCATATTTTTCTTTAATTTCTTCCATTCTTTTTTCGCGCAGCACTTTTGCAAGAATTGAAGCTGCGCTGCAGACTTTGTATTTCTCATCGGCTTTATGTTCGACCACTAATTGTACTTTTTCGCCGACTAATTTTCGCAGATAAGCTTCAAAAGCTTTGCAGTTAATACTGGGACAGTCAATGATCGCTTTATCTGGAGCAAGTGCGTTAATGATTGCTGCTTGTTTATGTGCTTCAAGCCAGTTGAGATTGAGTGTTTCTGACTGGACTGCTGCATCAATTTCTTGCGGAGAAATTTCAATTACCATAAAATCATCGGCAACTGCTCGTATCATTTTATCAAGCTCCATTCTTTTTCCATGCGCGAGTAATTTTGAATCTTTTACTCCGGTAAGTTCATCTTCTTTTTGTGCATCAATCATAACTCCTGCCATAATCATTGGCCCGATTACGGGACCTCTTCCAGCTTCATCAATTCCTAAGAGCTTCATTATATAAAATAAACAGGTAACTTTATAAATTCTATTCTGGTTCCCCCTCAATAGCGGGGTAGAGAAGTCTGGAGTTCTCGTCGGGCCCATAACCCGAAGGTCGGTGGTTCAAATCCACCTCCCGCTATTTTATAATTTATTTAGAGTAGTTATCTATTTCCAAACAATTAATCTTAAATACTTTTTATGCTCTGTTTTTGCATGGTAAAAATTTTGGTGGTGCGACGCGACGAGTTGTTTAAGGAGCAGTATTTTGAGGGATTTAAGCAACTTGCTGAACACGATTTTATTTCGTTTATTTTGGATAATCATTTGTATGAAGAGCGGGGAGAGGCACTTGAAAATAATCCGGCGTATTTGCAAATAATTCCGTATGTGTGGATTGTTAATCCGACGAGAAAAGAAGTTTTTTTGTATGAGCGCGGGTTGGGGAAAGGGTATCAGGAAACGCGGCATGTGCATCGGATTTCGGGAGGGGTTGGGGGACATATTGATTATGAGGAGGGAGTTACAAACCCCATTCTTAACTCGATGATGCGGGAGTTGCAAGAAGAATTATTAATGGATGAATATCCAGAGCCTGAATTTATTGGCTATATCAACGTCGATAAAGATATGTATAACAAAGTGCATTTTGCAATTGTGGGGATTGCGCAAACGCATCATGAGATTAGACCAACTGACGACGGCATAGCTTCGGGAAAGTTTTATAGTATTGCACAGGCTGAAGC
>Ga0209542_10011441_pt1 | contig 15732 bp, 19 predicted proteins | sample RifCSPhighO2_01_FD_184028 | JGI IMG/M metagenome (GOLD analysis project Ga0209542, IMG submission 184028) | Soil microbial communities from Rifle, Colorado - Rifle CSP2_plank highO2_0.1 (SPAdes) (version 2) | ecosystem: Environmental > Terrestrial > Deep subsurface > Rock core/Sediment ... | reverse complement strand
TGATTATATCGGCAAAACCGGGATCGAACTGCAGTATGAGGAATTCCTGCACGGGACCGCGGGCAAGAAGCAGTCGGAAATTGACGCCCAGGGCAATTTCAAAAAAACCCTGGCCGAAGTCCCGTCCCGGAGCGGCGATACCGTGAAGCTCAACATCGATTATGATTTGCAAAAAGTTTTGTACGAGAGCCTGCGGCAGGTCATGGATGGGCGCGGCAATGACAAGGCCGCGGCCGTGGCTGCCAACCCGCAAACGGGCGAAGTTTTGGCCCTGATTTCCCTGCCCGCTTTTGATTCCAATATGTTTGCCCGCGGAATCACGCAGAAAGAATACGACGCGATCATCAATAATGGTTCCAACCCGCTCTTAAACCGCGCGGTGGCCGGAACTTATCCGCCCGGTTCCACGGTCAAACCCATGATGGCCATCGCGGCCTTAAGCGAGGGGATTGTGGATACGCAAACCAAAATCCTGGACGATGGCCTAATCCAAGTCGGGTCCTATTCCTACTATGGCTATGAGCGCGGGGGATTGGGAATTATGGATATATATTCCGCCATCGCCCGGTCCTCGGACATTTATTTTTATACCGTGGGCGGGGGCAACCCGAAAACTGCCGTGACCGAAGGCTTAGGCCCGGACCGCATTGCCGGGTACCTGAGGAAGTTTAATTTGGGAAAAACCCTGGGCATTGATTTGCCCAATGAAAAACCGGGGCTCGTGCCGGATACGGCCTGGAAAGAGGCAGTCAAAAAAGAAGCGTGGTTTTTGGGCAATACCTACCATTACGCTATCGGTCAGGGCGATTTGCTGACCACGCCATTGCAGGTCAACAGCTGGACCGCGACCATTGCCAACGGGGGCCGGGTAATGCGGCCGTACATCTTGAATGAAATCACCAATGCCGCGGGCAAGGTCCTCAAGCGCGGCGAGCGGCAGGTCATAAGCGAGGGGGCATTTAACGCCGAATACATCAAAGTGGTTCAAGACGCCATGCGTCAGACCGTCACAGATGGCTCAGGCCGCTTATTAGCGGCTCTGCCGGTTGCCATTGCGGGCAAGACCGGCACCGCCCAGTTCATCAGCGGTAACCTGACCCGCACCCATGCGTGGTTCACGTCCTATGCCCCGGCTGACAACCCGCAGATTGTCCTCACCGTGCTGGTGGAAGACTCCGGCGGCGGGGACAAGGTCGCGGTCCCAATCAGCAAAGCGGTGTATGAATGGTGGGCACAAAATCGGTACAACCGGTAAGATATATGGTAGTATATAACCGTATCTCTTATTCCTTTCGATGAAACCAAAAAATAAAATTTCCGAGTACTGGCACATCTTGGGCCCGGGGCTGACGACCGGCGCGGCGGACGATGACCCCTCGGGCATTGCCACGTATTCCCAGGCTGGTGCCGCGCACGGCTACCAGTTTGCGTGGACCGCGTTGTTTACTTTCCCGTTCATGGTCATGGTTCAGGAAATGTGTGCGCGCATCGGCATTGTGACCGGCCGCGGCCTGGCTGGGGTAATCGGCCGGTACTACTCCAAGAAAATTCTCCTGATTCTGGCGCTGCTGCTTTTTGCGGCGAACACTTTTAATATTGCGGCCAACCTCGGGGTCATGGCCAAGGCGGTGCAGCTCTTGGCGCCGCAGGCTGGGTTCGCCCTGCTGGTGGTGCTGTTTGCGTTCATTTCCCTTTACCTGGAAATCTTCATTTCCTACCGGGTTTATGCCCGATTTCTCAAATGGGCGGCTTTGGTCCTTCTTTCATATGTGGCCGCGGCTTTTCTGGCGGATATTGACTGGACCGCGGCCGTAAAGAGCCTGGTGGTGCCAAGCCTGAGATTCGACAAGGAAGGATTCTTAATTCTGACCGCAATTCTTGGCACCACGATTTCCCCGTATCTTTTTTTCTGGCAGACTTCGCAGGAAGTGGAAGAGCAAATCCTGGAAGGAAAAATTTCCATCCAGCAGAGGCAGGAAATTACGACTCCGGCCCAAATCCAGCATATGCGCGCGGACGTAACTTTTGGTATGCTGCTGTCGAATATCGTGATGTTCTTTATCATTGTCCTGGGCGCTGGCACCCTGCACGCGCAGGGCATCACGCAAATCAGGGACGCGTCGGATGCCGCCTTGGCCCTCAAGCCCCTGGCCGGGGAGTTCGCGTTTGTCCTGTTCAGCCTCGGCATCATCGGCACCGGGATGCTGGCCATTCCAATCCTGGCGGGCTCCTCGTCGTACGCTTTGGCGGAAAGTTTTGGCTGGCGCGAGGGACTGTATCGGAAGTTCCGCCAGGCCCACGCCTTTTACGGGGTGGTTATCGCGTCCATGCTGCTCGGTCTGGCCATGAATTTTTTCAACTTTGACGTCATCCGGATGCTCATTTATTCCGCGGTGCTCAACGGGCTGATTGCGCCCCTGGTCCTGGTGATGATTGTCCTCATTTCCTCCAACGGCAAAATCATGAAGGAGTGGAAAAACCATCCCGTCGCCACCTTTTTCGGCTGGCTCCTTACCGTCGTCATGGGCCTGGTTGGCGCGGCCACAATCTGGTTCCAAATCCGCGGCTGATGCTTATTGACAAAGCCGGCGTTTTACCATAAGATTTGGGTTATATTAACTGTGAATGAATTGAAATGAATAAATCAGTATTGTTGACCGAAGAGGGCTTAAAAAAACTGCGCGATGAGCTTAAAGTCCTCAAGGAAGACCGCCGCAAGGAAGTGATTGAGCGCATCCAGGAGGCCGTGTCCCACGGCGATTTATCCGAGAACGCGGATTACGCTCAGGCCAAGGAAGAGCAGTCGTTCATCGAGGGCCGCATTGTCGAAATCGAGGAAATGATTAAGCACGCGGAAATCATCGCCCGTTCCAGCAACAGCAACATTGTCTCAATCGGTTCCACGGTCACGGTCAAGGCCGCAGGCCGCGAAGTCAAATACACCATTGTGGGGGCCAACGAAGCCAACCCGGCCGCGGGCAAGATTTCAAACGAATCCCTGGTAGGCAAATCCCTGATTGGCGCCAAGCGCGGAGACGTGGTTCCAGTAGCCACTCCCATGGGCAATACGGAATATACCATCGTGAATATCGAATAAGGTTCAAAAAAGCCCCGCTCAATGGCGGGGTTTTTAGTTAGGAGCTAGAAGTTGGCAGCTGGATGTTTTTGGTCAGCTCATCAAAATCCGGCAGGTCTTTCATGTCTTTGATGCCGAGGTGCTGCATGAATTCCAAGGTTGTCTTATACAGCTGCATGCGCTTGTCCGAGGGGGAGGGGATTTTTTCCACCAGGCCGCGGATGAGCAGGTGGCGGATGGAATACTGGGAATTGACGCCCCGGATGTTTTCGATTTCGGTTTTGGACACCGGCTGCTTGTACAGGATGATGGCCAGGGTTTCCAGGGCCGCATCCGTGAGTTTTTCGCGCAATTCCAGGGCCAGGAATTTTTTCACGGGCGCACTGTTGTCCGGGTTCGAGGCCAGCTGCAGCTTATCGCCGGAGGAGAGCACGATAATACCGCTGTTGGCGTTTGTTGCCACCAGCTCAGAAACCGCCTGGCGCAGTTCCCCATCCGAAACTTCCAGCGGCTCCCGCAGTTCCTTGAGGCTGACGGGTTTGGAAGCGACAAACAGGATTGAGAGGATTTGGGATTTGAGCTTTTCCATAAAGGTGAGAATTTCTAATTTCTAATTGATCTAATTACTAACAAAAAACCAATTACTAATGCTTAATGTCTAAATATTTACTCATTGGGAAATTCACTCATTAGTAATTAGTTAGAAATTACTAATTAGAAATTTTTCTAATATTAATTTCGGCAAACATCCCGCTTTGCTCCACTACCAGGACCCGCTGCTTGGTCAGTTCCAAAAGCGCGAGGAAAGTGACAATGACTTCAGTCTTGCTGGTGGTGTCCTTGAGAATCGCAGACAGTGAGGTTTCGATTTTTTCGGAAATCAAGCGCTGGAGCTGGATAATTTTTTCCGAAATCGACATCACTTGTTTCATGACTTCCTGCGGGCGGCTGATGATTTCTCGCAGCTCCATGGCCAGTCCCTGCAAACGGTTGCCTAGCACGCTGGCAGTCACTTCTGGGTCCGGGAGGAAAGTAGTGCGTTCAGCAAAGTCGGTTTCGCGCGTCCAGGCTTGGCGGCGCTTGCCATCCAGCATTTTGAGGTATTTGGCCGCTTCCTTGAATTTTTTGTAAGTCAGCAGTTGGGCTGTTAGATCAAAGGCGGTTTCTTCTTCCTCAATTCCTAAATCGAGGTTCGGGAGGAGCGATTTGGACTTGATGACGAGGAGCTTGGCTGCAATCACCAGGAAGTCCGCGAGGTTGGTTGGGTTTTTTTCCTGCCCGCCTGGACTCGCGTCCGGCGAGGCCGGTAAATTTTTAATGTAAGCCAAAAACTGCTCCGTGACCTTGGCCAGGGCCAGGGTGGAGACGTCAAGTTTCTGCCCTTCGATTAACTGTAGCAGTAAATCCAAGGGGCCTTCAAATTGCGCAGTTTTAATTCTCATTTTTTGATACTAAAACTGCCAGGAATAGGGTTTTCTAGTTTCAGGTAGTCTTTTACATTCATAATGACTGATTCGGTGTAAGAGCCGGCCGGGAGGTTGATTTTTTTGTTTTTTAAAAGTTTTTTGTCGATGAATACGGGTAATTTGAACAATGACGCGAATGGATGGAGTAAGCCAATCTTGCTTTTAAGTTTGGTAACGATATCCTTTTCTTTGGCCATGGATAATTTGTCCCCGGCCAGTCTGCCCAAGGCTTTGAAATCGCAGTTATTGCCCGCTGGTAAAACAGCGAGGTAGAGGTTTTTCTTGCCTTTTAACAAAACCGCTTTGGCAACTTCGCTAAGCTTGATGTCCTGGGTTTCGGCCGAGTCAAAAGCCGTGTAGACCTTGCGGTGCTCTACAGCGAGGTATTTGATTTTATTGGTTTCAAGGAGTTTGAGGAGATTTTTGGGTATGGCCATAAATAATAGTTGTTATTTTTTAGGTAAGTCTATTTTGATGTGCAGCTCTTTGAGTTGTTTTTCTGCAGCTTCGGACGGGGCGTCCATGACTGAGGTTTGCCCCGAGGAGTTTACGGGGAAGGCAATGACTTCGCGGATATTTTCTTCATTGGCCAAAAGCATGACCAGCCGGTCAAACCCCGGGGCCATGCCCGCGTGCGGCGGCGCGCCATAGGAGTAGGCATTGACCAGGTGGCCAAAGCGTTCTTCCGCCTGCTCAGGGGACAATCCCATAATCTCAAAAACCTTGCGCTGGACTACGGGGTCGGAAATTCGGACGCCGCCCGAAGCCAGTTCAAAGCCGTTGCAAACCAAATCGTATTGCTGGGCACGCAAGGTTTCGAGAGCTTCGTCCTTCATCAGTTTTTCCACATGTTCTTCTTTCGGGGCGGAGAAGGGGTTATGGGCGAAAGTCAACTTACCATCATCATCTTTTCCAAACAGGGGAAAGTCCACCACCCAGGCAAAGGCCATCACATCCGGGTCCTTTCCGCCAGCTGGCGGATCGCCGCGCAAATCAAATTTATCCGCGCCGAATTGTTTAACGGCTTCCTCATGGGTAAACACCGGAAAAGGTTTTTTCCAGATTTTTTTGCCGCAGGATTCCGCCACGTAAATCATCAGGCCCTCCACCAAATCGAGCACATCACGCTCTTTGACAAAGGACATTTCTAAATCAATCTGGGTATGTTCCAGCTGCCTATCTCCGCGCAAATCCTCGTCGCGCATGGCCCGGGCCATCTGGAAATATTTTTCAAACCCGGCAATCATCAGCATCTGCTTGTATTGCTGGGGGGCCTGGGGCAAAGCATAGAATTTGCCTGGCTGCATGCGGGACGGCACTAAAAAGTCCCGCGCGCCTTCAGGCGAGGTTTTAGTCAGCATCGGGGTTTCAATTTCCACAAACCCTTCTTTGCTTAAGTACTCGCGAACCAGCATGGCGGCCTTATACCGCAAACGTAAATTTTTGGCCATGCGTTCGGAGCGCAGGTCCAGGTAGCGATATTTCATCCGGGCTTCTTCATTGACCTTTTTGGTATCTTCATTCACTTCAAACGGCAAAGCAATCGATCGGGATACAATAGTCATCTTGGTCACTTCCAGTTCAACTTTGCCCGTAACCATTTCCGGGTTAACCTGTTTTTCGCCGCGGGCGTTTACTTTGCCTTCCAGCTCCACCACGAATTCATTGCGCACTTCGGATGCGGCGGCGTGGGCCTCGGCGGAGACTTTCGGGTTCACGACCGCCTGGATGATGCCGGTTTTGTCCCGGATATCAAGGAAAATCAGCTTGCCATGGTCGCGGCGGATATTGACCCAGCCTTTAATCAGGACTGTTTCGCCAGCCTGGTCTGCCGTGTCTTTGATGTAGGTTCTTAGCATAGGATTATTAAAATTTACCCCAAAATTGTACCATAAAACATTGGTTTAACCAAGTTTTTATGGTACAATTCATTCATGTTAAATAAAATTGTCCTAGACTTAGAGACCCAAAAATCGTTTGAAGACGTCGGGGGGTTCGGCAAGAACCACCTCCTCAAAGTATCAGTGTGCGGCGTTTATTCTTATAAGGATGACAAGTATTTTTGCTTTGCCGAGAATGAAATGCGGGAATTGGAAGATATGCTTTCTCAGGCCGATGAAATCATTGGCTTTAACATCATCAATTTTGATTTCGTGGTCCTGCAGCCGTATTTGAATTTTAAGCTCTCGGCCGCGCCTAGCTTAGATATACTGACTGAAGTGGAAAAAATTATTGGCCACCGCGTGAAGCTGGACAACCTGGCGCAGACCACTTTGGGCGTGGGCAAGTCCGGGGATGGCCTGATGGCCCTGAAGCTCTGGAAAGAAGGAAAAATCAAGGAACTGAAAAAATACTGCCTGGATGACGTGCGCCTTACCAAGGAAATTTACGATTATGCCCTCAAAAATAGCAAGCTCAAGTATAAGGATTACTTTGATACCAAGGAAATCAGTATCAAGTTTGCGGAGCCGGCAGTCAAAAAGCCGGTGGTGAGGCAGGGGAGTTTGTTCTAGTGAAAAAACTTTATTGGTCAACCGGGCTGCTCACCTTAGCAGTATCTATCTATTATATTTTCATTCCGGCGTTTGCCGGGACTTTGGAAGTCAGTCCGGTAATTGGTATTGGCGAGTTTCAAATCCGCTGGTATGGCCTGACTATGGCCGCGGCCATTTTGGCGGCTTACCTGATTTCGCGCCACCAGTCCTGGCGTTTTGGCATCAGTAAAACTGACATTGATGATTTTACGTTCTGGGTCATATTAGCGGGTCTTGTCGGCGCCCGTGCCTACCATGTGCTGTTTAACCTCGGTTACTACAGCGCCAATTGGGCCGAAAGCTACAAGATTTGGCATGGGGGGATTTCGATTTATGGCGCCATCCTGGCCGGCTTGCTATTCACATATTTTTATACCCGCAACAAAGCGTATTCGTTTTCACAATTGTTTGATGTCATGGCCTTGGGGTTGCCCTTGGGTCAAGCCGTGGGCCGGTTGGGGAATTTTTTTAACCACGAGGCGTTCGGGCTCCCGACCAGCCTGCCGTGGAAAATGTATGTCCCCGGGGAATATCGGCCGGCGCAATTTTTGCAGGAGAATTTTTTCCATCCCGCCTTCCTCTACGAAATCATCCTCAACCTGGTGATTTTCTTCATCCTCCAGAAACTGGTGGGTAAAACCAAAAGCGGCGTCCTCGGCTGGATTTACTTAGGGCTATATTCCCTGGGCCGGTTTTTCGTGGAAAGCCTGCGGCTCGACAGCATGTTCTACCAGGGGCTCCGGGTCAACCAAGTGGCTGCCATTTTATTGGTGGTTGTTTCTGGCATAGTTATCTTAAGGAAACAGAAAGCCCAGAGTGGCATTTAGGCTATATTTTTGGTATAATCAGCCTAATATGTTTATCAAAATTTCCTCGCTGACTCTCGCGATTTTCATGTTTTTTGTGTTGTTTGGCAGCCGGCAGCACCCGTATATGTTTGCTGCCGCGGTTTTCGGTCTGATTCTCGCCACGCTGGCAATCAATTTCAAGCGCCTGAATTTTACCTGGCCGCATCTCCTTCTGCCAATCCTTTACATTCTGGCCGCGGCCGGGGTGTTTGCCCTCATTCCCAACCCGGCCTGGCAAATCATGTTCCTGGTTCTCTCCTCGGTCTTGTTTTTCCTCATGGAAATCCGGCTCGGCAAGGAAAGCCATTTGCTTCAGAACATTTACCTCCTGTCTGCCTTCGGTCTGTTCCTGTCCCTGTTCGCCTCGGAATTCTATTTCCGGATGCCGCTGTATTACTTTGTCCCGGCCGTCTTTGTCGTGAGTTTCATCCTGGCCATCCAGGGGTTTACCGGGTTTGTCCTGCCGGCTAAAAAATATTTCTACCTCCTGTTAAGCCTCGCCTGCGCCGAAGCCGCCTGGGGGCTGGCTTACTGGCCTACGCATTTTTTCGTGGGCGCGGTCGTGCTGTTCTGCGTGTTTTACATCCTCTGGCTGTTTTCCTTTTCCGCTTTTTTCGGCAAACTCTCGCGGGCCAAAATTTTCTGGCAGCTGAGTTTGGTGGGAATCATCCTCATGGTAACGCTGGCAACGGCAGCTTGGAAACCATTGAGTTAAATTTCTAATTGCTAATTTCTAATGACTAAAAATAAGATTGATTGGTCAAAATACACGCCATTCCAGCAGAAGGTTTACCGGGCCATCCTGAAAATCCCCAAAGGCCGGGTCTGGACTTACGGCCTGGTCGCGCGCAAAATCGGCAACCCAGCCGCCGCGCGCGCCGTTGGGACCGCTTTGGCGAAAAACCAAGACGCGCCGCTGATTCCATGCCACCGGGTCGTGGGGCAAAGGGGCATGGGCGGGTATTCGGGCCCGGGCGGCATGGAAAGGAAAATGGAACTTTTGAAGAAAGAAGGATACAAGAAGTCCTAATTACTAATTTCTAATTACTAATTACTAAAACATTTATGACTAAAAAAAATTGGCCATGGCTGCTCCTGCTAATAATCGTGTTCGGCGCTTTTGGCAGCATCCTGTTTAGCCGCGGGCTGTTTCCGTATTTTGCGACTTATCCGGGGTTTTCCTGGCTGAACAAGCTTTCAACCAACGCCCCCATCATCATCAACCGCACTCAGGAAGTCCAGCTTAACGAAGGCGTCAACATCATTGACCTAGTCAAGCAATCCGGCAATATCACGGTCAGCCTCTACGCCGGCAATGGCAACACTATTGGCAAGTTTCTCGGCAACGGAATTATCATGTCCTCGGACGGCCTGATTTTTACCAGCAAAGCCGCAGTCAATGCCGCGGCTGGGAAAATGACCGTGGTGCTTAATGACGGCACCGGATTGGAAGCGACCTTGGGTCCGACTGACCCCAGAAGCGACCTGGCCATCCTGACCATTGCGGCCCGGAACCTGCCAACCGCCCAGATGGGGCTAGCGCGCGAACTTGTGCCCGCCCAGAGAATCATCGGCATTGGCCCATCCCAGGCCGAAAGCGCCCGCAAGTTCCTGACGGGTTTTGTGACCAACAGTATGCGCAACGCCCACAGCCTGGAACGGGTATTTACCACCCACGCGTTTGAGGAAACCATAGAGACTGACGCTGTGATTTCCGCGGAATTTTTTGGCGGCCCAATCGTTAACTTAAACGGCAAGGTGGTAGGCATGATGGGTAATACCCGCAGCAACATTTTGCCGGCTGAAGATTTACAAACCGCCCTGGCTTCGTATCTGGCCAACGGCAAAATCATCCGGCCGTTCATTGGCCTGAAATATTTGAGTCTTTCGAATTCTTTGGCAAAACTCAAGGGCCTACCGCAGGCAGGCGCGCTCGTTACCGGTTTTGAAGATTCTTCGAGCGCGAAAAAGGGCGGCATATTGGCTGGGGATTTGATTGTGGCTGTGGACGGGGAAAAGATTGACGACTCCCAGACTTTTGAATACCTTTTTAACCACCACGCGGCCGCGCCGATTGAACTGGAACTCATCCGCGCGGGTACAGCAATTAAAATCAGCGTAATTCTTGAATCCAATGACTGATTGCATCTTCTGTAAAATTATCAACAAAGAAATCCCCGCGGACATTGTTTTTGAAGACGAACATGTTTTAGCTTTTCTGGATATCAAGCCGACTTCCAAAGGACATACGCTTGTTGTTCCTAAAATTCATGTGGAAAATTTTCTTTCCGCGACTACCGAAGTTATGAGTAATTTTTTCCCCTCACTTCAGACCGTGTCTAAGGCTGTGGCAAAGGCGGTACGTGCTGACGGGCTGAGTATCCGGACGGCAAACGGTCCCGCGGCGGGCCAGTCTGTGTTCCATCTGCATTTTCACGTCACTCCGCGGTTTACGAATGATGGGTTAGCCGTATGGCCGCAGCGGGACAGCGAACCCAAAACCCGGGCCGAGATTGCGGAAAGAATAAAGAAGGAGATTCCAAATGACAAATAACAAAATTCAAATAAACTCCAAATCTCAAAAGATAAATTCCAAAGTTTGGCCTTTGAATATTGGAATTTGTGATTTATTTGGTTCTTGTGATTTGGAACTTGAAATTCTATGAAATATTTAGTCACTGGCGGGGCCGGGTTTATCGGTTCCAATTTTATCCACTATATTTTGGGCAAATATCCGGACGCGGAAATTATCAACCTGGATAAATTAACATATGCCGGGAATTTGGAGAACTTAAAGGATTTTGAAAACAATCCGCGCTATAAATTCGTCCAGGGCGATATCGCGGACAGCAAAATCGTGAATGAGTTGGTTCCTCAAGTGGCTGTCATTGTAAACTTTGCCGCGGAAACGCACGTGGACCGCTCAATCATGGGACCCGAAGCCTTTGTGCATACCAATGTCCTTGGGACTCAAGTTTTGCTTGAAGCCGCGAGGAAAAACGGCAACAAGCGTTTCCATCACATTTCTACGGATGAAGTATATGGTTCTATCCCATTAGAGTCCGATGAAAAATGGACGGAGCAAAGTCCGTACCGGCCGCGCAGTCCATATTCCGCGAGCAAGGCGGCTTCGGATATGCTTTGCCGGGCGTATTTTACTACCTATGGTCTTCCAGTCACAATTACTAATTGCGCCAACAATGTGGGGCCGTTCATGTACCCGGAAAAATTCCTCTCTTTGGCCATTACCAACCTGCTGGAAGGTAAAAATGTGCCGGTGTATGGTGAAGGAAAACAGGTCCGTGAATGGCTTCATGTTTTAGACCATTGCAGCGCCATTGATTTAGTCATCCAAAACGGCCGAGCCGGGGAGACTTATTTTGTGGGACCGGATGGTAAGCACATGAACAACTTGGATACTATCAAAAAAGTTTTGCAGATTATGAATCTGCCTCAGACGCGGATTGAATTCGTCAAAGACCGTCCGGGGCATGATGCCAAGTATGCGCTTGATACCACGAAAATCAAAAACGAACTTGGCTGGTTGCCAAAATTTTCCGTGGACCAGACCTTGAAAGATGCCGTAGAGTGGTACCAGGATAACCAAGACTGGTGGAAGCAGATAAAGACCAGTGAAGAGTATAAGAATTATTACCAACACCAGTACCAGAAATAATTATGGCCGATACTACTGAATTTAAAGTTACTCCCACTGCCATCCCTGGGCTGTTGGAAATAGACATTACAGTCCTCGAAGATAATCGGGGCTGGTTCCAGGAAAAATTCCAAAAGGAAAAACTGGTAGCGCTGGGATTCCCGGCAAGCTTTACTCCCATCCAGCACAGCCTCTCGTTTAACAAGGAAACGGGGACAACCAGGGGATTTCATATGGAGCCGTGGGAGAAATATGTTGGCGTGATTGCTGGTAAAATTTTTGCCGCATTCGTAGATTTGCGCCCCGGCGCGGGGTTTGGGGCGAAGGTTACCTTCGCCGTTGATTCTAAGAAAGCGATTTTTGTCCCCCAGGGCGTGGCTAATTCTTTCCAGACCCTGGAGCCGGATACTTATTATTCTTATCTCGTGAACGGCCACTGGTCTTCAGATAAAATAACCGAATACAAATATGTGAATTTGGCTGACCCGGATTTGAATATTGCCTGGCCGATAAGTTTGGATAAGGCGATAATTTCGGATAAGGACCGGACCAATCCGATGCTCAAGGATATCAAAGCATGAAGGTCTTGATTCTCGGCGCTAAAGGCAACCTCGGGCAGGAATTTGCCAAACTTTATCAGGATCACGAAGTTTCGGCGTGGGACAAGACCGAGTTGGATATCACGGACGAGGAGGCGGTAAAGGAAAAAATTACCGAGGCCGAACCTCGGCTAATTATTAACTGTGCGGCATATAACGCGGTTGATAAGGCGGAAGCAGAACAAGTCCTGGCCAATGACGTCAATGGCTATGCGGTCGGGTATATTGCGGCAGTTGCCAGCGAGTTGGGGGCGACTATGGTGCACTTTGGCAGCAATTATGTTTTTGATGGAAACAATCCAGAGGGCTATAATGAAGATGACCGCCCGAACCCGCAGTCCGCGTATGCTAAATCCAAGCTTTTGGGCGAGATGGAACTGACGCAAAACACGGATAATTTTTATTTGGTCCGAACTTCCTGGCTCTATGGCGGCTCCAGCGCCGGGAAAAAAAGTTTCGTGGATATCATGCTGGAAAAAGCCAAAGGGCCCACGGAATTAAAGCTGGTATCCGATGAATTTGCCAGCCCGACTTGGACCAAAGATTTGGCTCAGGCCACGCGCGCGCTCATTGAACAAAAAAAACCATTCGGCACGTATCATCTGGTCAATGCGGGTTCCACCAACTGGCACGGCTGGGCCGAGGAGATTTTTGCAATCAAGAACCTGTCCGTGCTGCAGCGTGAAGTCAGCGGCTCGGAATTCCAGCGGGTGGCCAAGCGCCCGAAGTATGGCATTTTAAATAACACGAAATTCATTGAACTGCGCCCGTGGACCGAGGCGCTGAGGGAATACCTATTATGAAAGGAATCATTTTATCCGGCGGGTCTGGTACGCGGCTGCTGCCCCTGACCAAGGTCACGAGCAAACAGCTCCTGCCGGTCTACAACAAGCCGATGATTATGTATCCGCTGGAAACTCTGCTGCAGGCCGGGATTAGGGATATTTTAATCATCGTGGCGCCGGACCATGCCGGCGATTACTTAAAGCTCCTGGGGAGCGGCAAGGAATTCGGCGCGAATTTTTCCTATGAAATTCAGGACAAGCCGGAAGGCCTGGCTTGTGCCTTCTTAATTGGCGAAAACTTCATCAAGGGGGATAGCGTGGCCATGATTCTCGGCGATAACCTTTTTGAAGATGACGTATCGGACACAATCCGGAACTTTAAGTCCGGCGGGCACCTCTTTGCCAAGGAAGTGCCGGACCCGGAGCGGTTCGGGGTGGTAAAGTTTGATGACCAGATGAATGCCGTGCAGATTGTGGAAAAGCCCAAGGAGTTTTTGTCCAACTACGCCCTCACCGGCTTGTATATCTTTGACGACCGCGTGGCACAGGCGGCCAAGGCGGTACAGCCATCCGAACGTGGGGAACTGGAGATTACCGAAATCCAAAACTGGTATTTGCAAAAAGGGGAATTGAAAGTGGATATCCTCAAAGGCGAATGGATTGACGCCGGTACTTTTGAATCATTATTCAAAGCCTCGGCCTTGGCCCGCCGGAAAACCCTAAAATAAATGCAACCGTTATTCAGCCTCTATAAGCAAAAAATTCTCTCCACTCTAATCGTTACGGTTGGGGCATTTGTCGGGTTTGAAGCCTTATCATATGTCGTAAGCCTTTACCAGCTCAAGTCCGCCCTGTACTTGTCGTTTTACATTTATATTTTCCACATCCTTTGGCTGATGTTCGTGTTCGACCTCCACCTTAAAAGGCGCGGAGTCCTCGCGGAGCTTCGCCTCAACCACCGGGGAATGAGCCTGCTGTGGCGGGCCCTCAAGGCGCGGTTTGCTTACATGCTTAACTGGCACCATTTCCGGCATTTCCAAAACCATCTGGTCCTGCCCGGACTCCTGTACTGGTCCTGTGTGATTCTGATTTTCTTGAGCCCGTTTAACTATATGCTCAAGCAGGTAATAATCTTAGCCACGACCCTGTCCATGAACATCGGGTATTGGTTCATGAAGGAACATGTCAGCAGTCGGCTGGAAGCGCAATTAACTTCGCTTAAATTTTTGGCCTTAGTCAAACTCTTTGCCGCGTTCTTGGTTTACGCGGCAGTCATGGGCGTGACCATCCATTTTGGTTACGGGTCATGGTTTTTGGGCAGCGCCACCGCGGTGGTGACCTTCCTGCTGGTTTACCAGGCGCTGTTCCAGCATAACTTGATTGGTTTTTCCTCTTTCCTCTGGATTGTAATTATCTCCCTCATCCTCGCCGGAGTGTCCATGCTGGTTTACCGGTTTTGGAACACGCAGTACTTTGCCGCGGGCTTGGTCATGCTCGCAGTTTATAACACGCTTTGGGGATTGCTGCACCATCATTTGGAAAAAACCCTGACCGGACGCATTGTCTTGGAATATTTGGCCATGACGGCCTTGGTTGTGTCCCTGCTCCTCGGCAGCCATAACTTTAACCAACGCATCATATAAAAAAAGCCGGCGGCGGATTGGGGGTCCGCGGCCGGGGGTGAGGTGGGGAACATCCTGTGGAGGATGGTTTCCAGAATTTGTTGGTACTTTTCCTGAAACTCCTCCGCGGTCAGCTTGCGCACCGCCGAGTCCGTTGCCGTGTCGTCGTGCAGTTTCGCGGCCAGCATTTCGTAGGCGCCCGGAACCCGCTGAAGTTCGGGTGCTGTGAGCTCCCGGGCCAGCACCTTGGCTTGCAAGCCTACCAGGTAAGCGGCCCGGGCCACGATGGCCCTTTCTTCGGGTGTCCCTGAGTTATCTTCAAGCAGGGCGACTTGGATCGCCCTGGCGCCGGCGTAGGCCTGGATGGCCTCTTCCGCCCGCTGGATTTTGTCCTGCCGGATGGCGGCAGTTTTCTTTTGGGCCGGAACGGGAACGGGTGCGGTCGGCGCATCCAGGCTGGTGGGGATCAGCACCCCGAGGATCACAAGCAGTAGCAGTTTCATATGTCCTCCATTGGACATTTACGTACAGCCAAGTATGCGCTTTTTGGGGCCAAATGTCAATATCTTTCCTCCGATTTTTCTCCTTTTTTATTTTGACGAGCCAGGGTGTTTGAGCATATAATCAAACCACGTTTGGGCCATGTCGGCCCTATTCCAAACCCAAGGGGGACATATGTTGACGGTTTTGCTGGTTCTGGCCGCCCTCTGGGTGGCCGTCTGCCGGGTATCCAACAAGCGCGTGAACCCTCTCTCTGCAATCATGGTTTGCGTGTTCGTGATGTACTTCGCGGTTTTTGGCACCTGGCTGACTGCCGAAACACAACCACTCGTGCGCGATTCCCGGAAGTACCTCCTGGCCGTCCTGGCCCTGTCAGTGCTGCTTATCAGCCCGCTCTGGTGGCTGGCCTATCCGGGGTCGGTGCGGATACTGATCAGTTTCGCCTGGCTCGTGGCTGCCCTGGCTGCGGCCAACCGGGCGGCAGACCCCAAAGCCCCATACGTGAATTTCTATTTCGCCATGATTGTCCTGCTCGGGGTAACCATGATGACGTTTCCCATCGTGGGCCGCCTGTCCCTGTATGCGGCTGTCGCCATCGTGTGGTTCTGGTACGCGGCGGCCGTGGGAATCATCCTGTGGCCGGTGG
>Ga0209542_10011438_pt1 | contig 15735 bp, 17 predicted proteins | sample RifCSPhighO2_01_FD_184028 | JGI IMG/M metagenome (GOLD analysis project Ga0209542, IMG submission 184028) | Soil microbial communities from Rifle, Colorado - Rifle CSP2_plank highO2_0.1 (SPAdes) (version 2) | ecosystem: Environmental > Terrestrial > Deep subsurface > Rock core/Sediment ... | reverse complement strand
CGCGATATGGGCTACTTGAACTTCAACGAACCATTCCCAAAACTATTCAACCAAGGCATGCTCCACAAAGATGGTTATGTTATGAGCAAAAGCAGAGGCAATGTTGTATTACCTGAAACCATATCAGCAACTTGTGGTATTGACACTGCAAGATTTTTCCTCATGAGTATTGCAAGCCCAGACAAGGACACTGAATGGAATGATAAAGGCATAGAAAGTATACACAAACTCATTACAAAGATTATTGATTATTATGGAATCATAAAACTAGGAATAAGCACACCAGCAACAGAAAGTAAACTCCATGCTACCATCAAAAAAGTCACACAACACCTAGAACAGATGGAATATAATCTGGTACTGATATGTTTACGACAATTATTTGAAGCCCTTCATGAAGAAGAAAGCAAAGAAACACTCGAAACATTTTTACAGCTCTTAAACCCATTTTGCCCACACATCACAGAAGAATTGTGGGAACGACTAGGCAATAAAACATTTTTAGCAACAACATCATGGCCTAGCTACAAAGAAACAAAAATAAACCCTGTTTATGAAGAACAAGAGAACTACCAATCAGCAGTCAAAGATGACATTAGAAATATTATCAAACTTGTAAAAAGTAAACCACGAAAAATACATCTTTTTCTAGCACCAGAAAAGAATTATGCACTTTACCATGAACTCAAGAAAGAAACAAGCAAAGAACTCAAAGAACTCATGAACAAGTACAAACACCACGGACCAGAAACCATAAAGATTATACAAAACTTTATCAAAGGAAACCTACGACTCTACAACTTAACACAGCACCAAGAACAAGAAACACTAGAAATCTGCAAAAAAGAACTAGAACAAGAATTTAGCGTGCCTATAATGATACTACCCGCAGAAAAAAGCAAAGAGCCAAAAGCACAACAAGCACAACCAGGAAAACCCGCAGTACTCATCCTTTAACTATCTTAGATTATTCACTATTCAAGCACAGAAATACTTAAATAAACACCCCCACTAAATTTTCTATGCCCCAACAAGCATTCTATAAAAAAGCAACGAAAGTTTATCAAGAACAACTTCACGGCACCAAAGAACTCCTGCCACGCATGGCAACACTAGTAGCAGCACTCAAAGAAAGCATACCCTATTATTCTGGCTGCGGATTTTACTTTGCAGAACAACCCGATATGGAAGTAGGACCCTACCAAGGACATATTGTCTGCGCAAAAATAGGCTACCATGGCATCTGCGGAAAAAGCATAAAAACGAAACAGCCTGTACTCATACCTGACACCACCCACTACAAAGAAAGAATCATCTGTGACAAGAATACACAATCAGAATTAGCATTACCTGTAGTTGATACGGAAGGAAGAATCATAGCAAGCTTCTACGCAGAATCACCCACGAAAAACGCTTTTACTGATTATGATATCCAAGAACTCCAGCGTTTACTCAAGAAGTTGTTCACATAAACTTTAATAATGACAACTATCTACTAAAAACAACAAAACCAAGAGGTGGTTAACTTATGAACTATTTAGCAATACTGTTAGCAGCAATCGTATCCATGATACTCGGATGCATCTGGTACGCACCAAGCGTCTTTGGAACACAATGGATGAAACTTGCAGGAATAAACCCCAAACAAGCAAAAAAGGGAAGCATGGCACCAAAAATGGTCATAGCATTCATCGCATCCATCGTCACGGCATATGTCCTTGCACGCATAGCAGGAATCATGGGAGCAACAACCTTTAGCGATGCACTCAACCTTGCATTCTGGGTATGGCTAGGATTCGTAGGAACAACAAGCTTAGGAAGCGTCCTCTGGGAAGGAAAACCAACACAACTCTGGTGGCTTAACAACGCCCACAACTTCATTAACCTTCTCTTGGCAGCAACCATCATAACACTCTGGGTGTAAAGACATAAAAACACCCATTTCTTTCTTTTTTTCATGAAAATTACCAAAGACGACGAAGGATTACGATTCGACAAATACCTACGAAGAACACTCAAACATGCAAGCCTCGGCATGATCTACGAGTTCATAAGAAAAGGAAATGTACTCGTCAACAACAAAAAACAAAAGCAAAACTACCGTTTACAAACAAATGATGAATTAATTTATACTATACCCATAGAAAACTTCTTAGCAAGCACAAAAAAACCTGCTTACAAACAACGATTTACCATACTCTTCGAAGACCAAGACCTACTCATCGTAAACAAACCCGCAGGACTAGCAAGCCACGGAGGAACAGGAATAACTGACAACCTCATAGCAGAAGCAAGAACCTACCTCAAAGACATTACCAGTCAATCATCACTCGCACACCGCCTCGACCGAGGAACATCAGGCATTGTCATCATAGCAAAAAACAAAACAGCACTACGATCCATAAACCAAGCACTCAAACGAAGAGACGTGAATAAAACTTACCTAGCATTAGTCGAAGGAACCATGCAACCACCCCAAGGAACACTTACCCACAAACTAGAACGCATCAAAGAAGACTTCACCACCAAAATAATAACCAGCGAACAAGGAAAAATAGCAAAAACAAGTTACCAAACCCTGAAAAATTATCCCCAACACACTCTCGTAAAACTACAACTCCATACGGGAAGAATGCACCAACTACGAGCACAACTTACCATAACAGGACACCCCATCGTAGGAGACAACATCTACGGCAAAGAAGAACAACCCATGAAAAGACTCTTCCTCCACGCATCACAACTAAGCTTCCAACACCCAACAACAGGAAAAACTATTAGCCTATCCGCACCACTACCACCAGAACTAGAAACATTCCTAAAACAACTCTAATTAGCAGGCTGTGTAGAAGGAATACTATAGACTAACTTATCATCCCAATAAACATCTCCATTAAATTTAACAACATACTCATGTTCTTGGATATACTTATCACTGTATTCTGGGACCATGCCACAAAAGGTCTTTACCTTTATCTCATAACCATCATCTTCCTTCTCAATACTTTCAATACGTTCAGGAACTAGCATACCTATTTCATTTAACTTACCACAACCATCATTAATACCAAACCAATACTGATTAAAAGCAACTAAAAAATTCTCACGAGCAGCATCTTCGCTATCAATCAAAGGCCTTTCTTTCGGTTCTATATTAACACAAGCACCTTTAGCAATAACTTTTATACCTGCATTTTCAGCAAGACAAACATTTGCATAGGTTATCCCATCACTACCACAAACAGGAACCCATTCTTGACTACACACTTTTTCAAATCGTTTATCCTCACAAACAAAAATTCTTTCTGTTGTACAAACTCGTATTTTACCATCACTATCTGGTTGACAAGAAGACTTCTTATATCCCGCCTGACAATCAGCTCTCTGTGAACACTCTTTCTCATCTAAATCTTCACACTTATCTTCACTACGTTCATTACAACGGAAACCCTTACCAGCAGTACATACCTTCTGACCATTCTCAGAAATTTGACAATTCTCTTCATACTTCCAATATTCAGGCTCACAATCCTTACGAGCAGAACACGTATCCTCATCCAGAGCAGAACAAGGAGCCCAAGAACCTCTTTCCTCACAACGAGGTTCCTGACAAACCTGAATACAACCTTGACCTTCAGGACAGAAAGCCATAGGGCACTCGTTCCAATAACCATCCTTAGACTCACAAACCCTTTTTTCTTTCTCTAACTCTTTATTCTTGTCTTTGGATAATTTATCATAACATTCTGCTTTGTCTTCACCTTCTAAAGTATCACAATAAAAACCTTTATCAGTACCAGAATCTGAGTCATCCTTCTCCTCAACTTCACGAGTTATACAAACAGCACGACCAGAAATATCATCAACCAAAAGCCAAATAGTATTGCCATCATCTTTAATATTAACACTATAATAATCCGCAACTACGACTTGTTCACCACACTTTAAACGCAAATCATCAATTATACTATCAACATAACTCTTATCCCAAAAAGAAATAGTCATCTCCGCATTAGGATTATCAGCAAGAAACTGTTCAACAGCAGGAATACGTTTCAAAACATCTTCAATATTACCCGTACAACCAACCAGTGCAACAAGCACCAACACACCGAGCAAAACTTGCAATTTTCTCATATTTACTCAGCATCTTTTCCTATTTAAATAGCTATTGATAACTTCCATTACACCCACAGTCAACAACATTTAAATACTTCTTTTCACCCGAAAAAACAAAAGAGGAATCATGGCAACATCAGACGATAAATTCGCATTCTGGATAGCAGTACTTGTTATAACCTTCTCCCTTATTATCAACGTAGGCATACCCGCAATTACTGGAAAAAGCATCAGCGATGAACCCTATATACCTTCTATTAGTATACAGCAACTAGAACAAGGAATAAACCTCCACCGAGGCATCAACAAATTCATCATCGACGAAGACTTCATAGAACTACCCGCAGAAGACATATTTGCCAGCATTAAAGACCATATACACTATGTAACCATGGGCAGACAAACATTCCAACAAGGAAGAAAAATATGGCTACCCACAAAACCACGCTACAACAAAGAAATAAGCAAGTATCGTATTGACAATTACTACACAACAACTATTACTGATACCTATCTTCACATAAAAGTAATCGGCACCGATAGAACTGTCTGGAACTACAACCTAACTAACTACTCTTCATCTAAACATAATACTTGATCAACTTGATTGTTACTTACTAAAGCAAAACAACCACTACTTTTTACTGCACATCTTCCCGAAGTCCTGATCACACCACCATCAGTAACCTGCCGCAACTGAGCAGGAGAAAGATCAGCAACACACCAACCCGAATCACAACTACTACCATCAGAACAACTATCACTATTTACATCTGGATCAACATTATTATCTATAACACTGCTAGAACAACCAGCGACAATTATTAACAAAGAAAACAATAACCACTTCATGACTATTTACCAACAATTTACTCTTTAAAAAACTTCGGATAACTACCAACACATTAAGAACAATCCCAAGATTTATAAGGAAAAATAAGCATACTACCATTATGACAGAAAAATTCCTCCTCGTCAACCTAGAAGAAGAAAACACCAAAAAGCTAGCAGACGTACTTGCTAACAGCACCGCAAGAAAACTACTCAACTACCTGTCTACAGTTGAAGACGCATCAGAAAGCGAACTCGCTAATAAACTTAAACTACCACTCACCACCGTCCACTATAACCTACAAAACCTGAAAAAAACAGGACTCGTAGAAGCACCCGCATTCACCTGGAGCCAAAAAGGAAGACCTATAGACAGGTATACCATAGCAAAAAAATCAATTATTATCAGCCCCAAAGGAGTAACTATCAATAAAGAAAAAATGCGAAGAATTCTCGGGGTAGGCATCATATCAGGCATAGGAGCAACGCTCGCAGGCTATATCATGCAACACTACCCTACAACAACCATAGAACAACCTGTCATGATGGCAAAATTCGCAGAAACAACAGCACTTGCAATAACTACACCACCAACAGAACCAAAAACATGGCTATTCTACACCGCACTCTTTTGTATAGGAACATTCGTAACTATGGTACTCTACACTCTATTTAACTGGAAAGAACGATAACTATTCTAAATCCTTCAAGAAACGCTTAATCGTCGTAACCACATGCTCCGGCTGCGACTTTAAGATACTCGCCGCTTTAGCCAACAAGTCCTTATCAGAAATATTCAACGAAACTGAAGCAGTAAAAACAATATTAGCAGGCTTTTCTTTTTTTGACTTCTTCCACAACAAAAACAATTCTTCACAACGAGCAGGAACCTGACCTTTAGCACATTGCAACAACGCAGCAGCTTCACCCAACATCTTAGACTCTTTCGACAACTCAAACCAAGCAGCAGCACCCGCAACAAACTCCAAACGAACAATACCGTCCTGAATTTTAGAAGACTTCAAAATTTTAATAACCTCAGCCTCAGACGTATTATCCAAATGCGTACCACCACACGCCTCAACATCATAACCAACAATATTTACAATACGTAACTTTTTACCTGGAGGAACACCCCCCTGATAAATTGTAAAACCAAACTTTTGCTCAGCATCCGTACGATCCATAAAAGACTTCTGCACAGGAACAGCCTTTTGAATCAACTCATTAGCAACCTGCTCAATCTCCACAACCTCAGCATCCGTCAATGACTGATAATGCGTCAAATCAATATGAGCCTTTTCCAACGTCTTTTTAGCACCCGCCTGATTCACATGCTTACCCAATACTAAACGAGCAGCAGCATTCACGATATGCGTAGACGTATGATGTTGCGCCAACTGCTTACGACGAGCAGCATCAATAACACCCTCAACAACTTGACCAACCTTAAACCGAGGAGAAGACTCCAACACATGAATAATATATGGGCCTTGCTTTATTACATTATCAACTTTTATCCCATTAATTGTTCCGATATCATGTAATTGCCCGCCAGACGTTGGATAAAAAACAGTCTTATCAAGAACAACCTTTTTATCAACAATCTGGACTGCTTTAGCGGAAAAAGTATTCTTCTTCCAATCATCAAAATATAATGCTTGTGTATCAGAAATATTAGGCATATCTAGAACTAACTCTGCGTCAGCTGCTATCGTCTGATGCACCTGAGCCTTTTTCTCATGCAAATCGGCAACACGAGCATAAAAATTATCAGGAATAACCAGTTTCTTCTTTTGCTTACCAAACTCTTCACGAACCAGCTCAGGAGCAATACCCTGAGAATCATATAATTCTAACAATTTAGCATTATCAACCTCATCAAACTTCAACTTAGCAACAAGAGCAGCAGTCTTCTCACGCGTAGCCTGGAATTTCACCTTTTCTACATTTAAAATTTTACGAACATCAGCCAAAGCAGTAGACAATTCAGGAAACAACTTCTTCAAATAAACAGCATGCCAGTCAGCAACATCAGACACATCAACATTCCAATCATACTGCTGAATAAACGACTCGGCACGACGGAACAATGTACGCAAATTATAACCACCACCCACATTAGAAGGCAAAGCAGAATCAGACAAGGCAACCAACAACGAACGAGTATGCTCAGCAACAGAATACAAAGCAGACAAAGGAATAATCTCTTTCTTTAATTCTTGAACATCCATCTTCAGCTCATGAGCAATACGCAACCACGCAGCCTGAACATCATCAACCTCATCAGCATTCAAATACGAAGCAAACGGCAAGAAACGTTTCACCACATCCTGATTAGGCTTCAAACCTGTTAATTGATACAACTTTTTACACACCGTAGGGAATGTTGACTCATAACTCATAGCTTTACCCTGCGTAAACCAGACATTACGCTCATACCCCATACCCATATCCAACACTTTCAACTTCAACTCCTTAGGACCCGCAGGAGTCTGCTGATACTGCATATAGACCTGGTTACCTAACTCCAAACCATGAGAAAAAAACTCCATAGAAGGACCAAAATTACCACCACCTGCCCAAGCATCCTCATGAAAAACAATATCCTGATTCTTCAAACCCAAACCAGACTTCAACCAATCATGAATATCCTTAAAATACTGCTCCTGATTCCACTTCTCTGGAGGCATAAATGCGTGCTGACCAATCATAACAAAACCTGTATAATGCGCACCCGTCAAACCCACATTATCAACATCATTAAAACGCAAACAAAACTGCGGAACTACCAAAGGATTAGCAGGAGGCTCAACCTCACCCGAAACCACAAAAGGCTGGAAATCATAAATAGAAGCCTGAACGAAATCAGTATCTGTACGCCAACGAGCAGCAACAGGATAACGCTTAATAGGCGTATAACCCTTCTTCTTAAAAAATGTCGAAAAAACTTTCCAAAAATCAACATATGACAAATCCTTCGTCGTAACCTTCTTATCTAAAAAACGAAAACCACCAGAACACGAAGGATCACCACAGACATCATGACCCGAACTCCAAAAAAACGTTTGACACTTAGGACACTGCCTACGAGAAAAACCCTCAGAACGCAGAACATTCACCGCATAAAACTTTTCCGGAGTCTTAGACGCTTTTAATTTAAATTCTTTTTTTACTAACTTATCAGTTAACATGATTTAGAAGGATAGAACAAGGATTAAAAACGTTACGGAACTACAACCTAACTATCAATAGACTTGCTATTGAAACCAGCTAAAATATCATCTTTTGACTCATGAGCAAGCAAACACCCTATGGCAGCAATACTATCCAAAAAGACTACCCCACTAATTTCTGTAATACCACTGACTAAACTTTCCAATTTTGCATGCTGACCAAAAAGAGCACTTTGTAAACTACCCATCGCCACGCAAAAATCCCTAGAAAGAGCATTTGTTTCATAATTATCACCCTTATCAAAACGAGAAAAATAACTCAATTTTTGACCTAAAACAATGCCCATATACACTAAAAACCCGCCAGCAAACCAATTCATAAGCTGATCACCATCATCAGCAAGACCAACACCCAAACCACTAATTCCGACAGCAACCCAGCGAGCGTGGTCAGCAACAGCAAAAATTCTACGATGAACATTAGTGCTCCAATCGTAGGGGTGAACAAAATTCATTATTATGACTTGCTGTCTAGTTCTATAAATATCTTTTCATTTCTGCACTAGATTTTCACCAAAAAAATGGGTGACATACGTTTATAATAACTGTCAAGTACGTGTTTTTATCAAGTTTATTGGAGGATTATATTATGGAAACCTACAAAGCAGAATTCATCGACTTTCTTATTCAAGCAGGAGCATTAGCCTTTGGAGATCGATCTCTGAAAAGCAAACGCCTATCACCCTACTTTGTAAATGTTGGAGACTTTAGCACGGGCAATGCAGCACGACGTTTAGGGGCTGCCTTCGCTGCAGCAGTTGTTGCAAGCGGAGTTACTTACGATGCAGTTTTCGGACCTGCCTACAAAGGCGTACCCTTAGCAATTAATACTGCAAGCGCTTTATCCACTGATGAAAAAGACATTCCTTTCGTCTTTGACAGAAAAGAAGCAAAAGACCATGGAGAAGCAACCAGCAAAGATAACTTACAAAAAGCAATGCTTGTTGGAACTCAATTAAAAAAAGGTTCACGCTTTATCATGGTTGATGATGTCTTAACTACCGCACAAACAAAAGATGAAGCACTCGACCTTCTTGCACGCATAACAGAAGAAACACAGTGCACAGGATTATTCATAGGAGTAGACAGACAAGAAGTAGGACTTGACGGAAAAAATGCAGTAACAGAATTCAGCACCAGAAGAAACGTACCTGTTCATTCAATTGTTAATGCTCACGATATCTATGAACACTTGAGAGGGCGAGAAGGAATAGACCAAACAGCACTTGAACGCATGCGTACTTACTTGCGTGTTTATGGAACAGATGAAGCACGAGCACAATTTGGCATAACACTAGAAAAAAGAGTTGTTACTAGTGCTGATAGAACAGTCATACCAGCATGCGATATGCGAACATTAGAACAATTCGAAGAACTAGTTAAGACTACTGCTGATATTGACAAAATTGGTGGCTATAAACTAGGTTTTAATTTAGGATTACGCTATGGCTTACCACAAGTTGTAAGAATAGCAAGAAAATATACTGATAAACCATTAATTTATGACCATCAAAAAGCAGGAACAGACATTCCAGACACAGGAAAAGAATTTGCCATTCTCTGCCAAGAAGCAGGCATTGACACCGTCATCCTTTTTCCACAAGCAGGACCAGAAACACAACGAGCATGGATTTATCACGCACTTGACCGAGGACTGAAAGTTATTGTCGGTGGAGAAATGACTCATAACTGTTACAAAACCACTGATGGAGGTTATATTACTCCAGAAGGTATTGAACAAATGTACCGCATAGCAGCACGAGCAGGAGTAACCAATTTTGTCGTACCCGGCAACAAACCAGAAGCTGTAAAACACTGGAGAGAAATAGTGCAAAGCGAAGGGATTGTCATACCTACATTATATGCACCTGGATTTGTTGCACAAGGCGGAAAAATATCTGACACAGGAAAAGTAGCAGGCGACTTCTGGAACGCCATTGTTGGAAGAGACATTATTAATGCACCTGACATGCGAGCAGCAGCACTTCAATTAACCAGCCAGATATAAACTCCGCGAACAGCGGATACTCTTTCACTTTTCATGAGCATTAAGCCTTTTTAGAACTATTTAAATAAAAATTAAACACTTTCCAAGAAAGATTTTACCCTATTTTTACGCCACTCAAAGTAACCTACTACTAAACCTGTTAGACCTAGAGCAACACCACCTGGAGTAGACCAACGATGACTATCCAACAAAGCATCATAATTTGTTGCAGCAATGAAAGAAGTTACCCCTAAGACCGCATTACGCACAAAACTTGAGAAGAAAATCTCTGTAGCAACACTACCACGAAGAATACCCCTCTGCTGAGCAATAGGTATAGGCATACTATCCAACAGTTTCAACGTCTCCGCCATAGGAGGAAGAACCATAGCCACCAGACCACCCATTTGATAAACGGTATTACTACCCATGTTGACACGATGACACAAACCACCAGCAACACCCAAAGTCACATTAAGAAGAACACCACCATAATCCAAACAATAAAAATCTGCACGACAGTATTTTCTATTAACGCCTTCCATGCGTAACTTTAGACATAATTTACCACTTCAAAAAGCTTATGGACCTTAAAAATTTTAAAGAAAAATTATCATTCCCAGAACTAAATCTTCAGCTTATTAATACGCTCTTGCAATGCACGCAAATCAGCATCCAAACGCTGACGCGTCGTCACGGGGACTTTAGGATCATCCTTGACTTTAGACTCGACAATTTTCACTGGTTTCGCAGGCATATCCAAATCACGAGGCAAAACAGGCAAAGACTTCTGCAAAGCCATAGCTGTACGCTTCAAACGAGCAAGACTCAAGCGAAACTCTTTCTTCAACGATTCCTTTTGCTCACGCAAATCATGAAATGTCTCTTCAGCCTTCAAAATCTCCGTAGAACGCAGAGCAGCCTCTAACAATGCACGACGAATCTCCATCGGCCGTTCAATCATCGTATGTACAGTCTTCATCATACTTCAAACAACCGCTTATCAACAAACAATAATTGTTCTTTAATAGCCTCGATATTATCATGCGCTTTCTTCAACTCTTCTTCTTCAGCAAGACGAATAGAATCCAACTTTTCCATCAATGCTTCCGTATCCTGCAACGTACGCTTCAAGGCCTCAATATTACCAATAGCCTCACGATAATCATCAACCTTGATAAACAAAGGCTTCTCAAAAGCATACTCATTACTCTGGTTTACTTGAGCAGGCTGTGCTCGCGTCGTCATAGGAGGAGCAACATCAACTTTTGACTGGAAAGGCTTACGAATAGGAATACCCAAATCTTCTTCAACATGATTCATAACTGGAATGTTTACCTCTAAAGGATGAGGTTCTTCATGCGGCAACTCTTTTATTTCTTGAGAAAACTCTGGCTGATACGTAGGCTGTGTGTTTAACTGAGGGAATTCAGGAAATTTAGGCAATTCTGGCTTCACTGGTTCTTTCTTTTTAGAGAATAATCCCATGTCATCACCTCAACCATATTGATTTAAAAGAGATATTTAAATACTTCCTTATTATTATTGTGTAGTAACATCACGATCAAAATCAATAAAAAAACCCTCATTCGAAGCAGCAACCGTAGCTTCATCACGAATCTGTACTTCCAAAGACTGTTTTTTTGCATCAAAAACTGCCTTAATATCATTCAGTTCTTCAGAAGAATGTTGCTTACGCTCCACTACCCCACCCTGATACATAGGAACCTCGTGCTCCAACAATTGTGAACGTATAGCAACTACTTCACGAACATCAGCAGCAACTTCAACTAAACGTTCAATAGCACCCGGAGGAACAGAAAGCTTATCCAAAGGATTTGTACCCTTGACTATCTCCCAACCGTCACTAAACCAATCCTCATCCGTATCTGTCAACAAAGGATCAACACCACGCATAACCTCATCATTATCTAATAAGCTATCACCATCAGAATCAGATAATACAGGAGAAGTGCCTAAACGAAGTTCTTGATCATCTGTTAAACCATCACCATCGCTATCAGCTGACAAAGGGTTGGTATGCAATTGTAGCTCATTCTGATCAGATAGACCATCACCATCAGCATCAAACTCCACACCTTCAGAAATAACAGGTGACATCGCTACTAAAAAAACCACAGCAATAACCAACCCCAACATATGCTGCGCCATAGCCTATCACAAGACCCTATCATTATAAAACTTCCCTTCACACGACAACCACCTACGAAAGTTTTTTAAACAACACTACCGAAATAGCTACAATGGAACTTTCTCAAGAGGCGATTTACCAACTCACAGAAGAACAACTCGGCAAAGAAGCCCTAGCACTCCTCAACCACCTCTACAAGAAAGAAAACGTCTCAGAATTCAAAATAGCAGAAAAGATGAAAGTCACTGTCAACCAAGTACGAAGTCTCCTCTACCGATTCCAAGAAAAAAATCTTGTTACTTTCACCAGAAAAAAGGACAGCAAAAAAGGATGGTATGTGTATTTCTGGACACTTGATATGAAAGAAACCAAAGCATTATTCCTCAAAGTACGCAAACGACAACTCATTGACCAGCAACAACAACTTACCATGGAAAGCCAAGGAGCATACTTCAGCTGCAAAAGCAAATGCATACGACTACCCTTTGAACAAGCACTTGACATACAATTCCAATGCCCAGAATGCGGAGAAGTACTCAACCAAGAACAAAACCCGAAAACCATAGAACAACTCAAAAAGAATATAGAACAATTACACAAAGACATAGAACTCTACAGCATGCCAGACTTTGATGCGGAAGAACAAGAACCTGAGAAGAAAAAACCTGTAAAGAAAACAGGAAAAAGCACACCTGTCAAGAAACCCGCAAAGAAAACAATCAAGAAAACACCTAAGAAGAAAAAACCTGCAAAGAAGATGAAGAAGGCAGGAAAAAAGAAGAAAAGATAATTCTTAAAATAGTATTTGAAATAACGATGCAAAAACCTTGAAGCCATCTAACGGTGGGATAGGCAACATGTTGAAGATGAATAAGAACAAATTAATCTGCTTTGTTACATACCAAAACAACGCCTGACTCCTTGACAAGCGACCATACTCCAAAAGATACCATCCTATACCAAAAAATAACAAGTTCATTAGAGGACCAGCGAAAGAAATCAAAAAAGAACTCAACGGCGTAGTAACACCAGAAATACTCACATACCCAGGAGCAAAAAGAATAAACGGAGAATTAACCAACTTCAAAATAATACCCAAACCCAAACCAAAAGGCCAAATCTCAAAAAAAGCAGACAAACCAAACGCCAAAGCAACAAACTTGTGACCTAGCTCGTGCAAAACAATACCAGGAGCAGCAACCAGCATAGCAAACTTCAAATCATGCCAAGAAAAACCTGTATGATAAACTGTATCTAGCTCTGTACGAGGACGACGAACCAAATCCTTGAACATAAAACCCACAGCGACAATAAGGATAATAAAATACAAAATCTCTAAAGGTGTGATAAGCATAAGCTACTACCAGTTTTAGGTGAGTTATAAATATTACGCTCTGGGGTTGATACTTACTTTACTTGTCATATTAATCCATAAATCTTTTTTGTCTGAGATCCATATACCATCACTTGTAGGGAGTGTTATGTCTTCTCCTTGGAATAAAACATCTTTTTTATTAACTGGTATTCGTTGTATACGAAATATGTCTATCCTTTTAAAAAAACAATCCTCTTTTCCATCTACAAGACAGGTTGGTTGACTATATGTTTTTGAATTTATACTTAAACTGAAATAATCCGCAACGCTCGGCCCGATGTTAGAAAATATATATCTACAACCTTCTTCTTCAAATGATCCATCGCAGGTTTGACTTAACATTTTTGAAGATCCTTTTAGGATTACTTGTTTTTCATTCAATTTCCAGTCCATTACTATTTCTTTACCTTCAGATTTACCTATATTTTTAAGTGAAAAATGATAATATGAACAGTCTTTACATTCTTCATATTCTGAATCTGCTATAATAAAGATAGGATTTTTTGATTTTACTATTGTTTCCCAATCGTTTTTTCTCGTTAAGTAGAGTCCTCTTATTTTTCCATTATCACCAGAAGTAAATATCATTCTTGGTGCTATTAATGTTAGATTATTACTAACTAGAGGTTGTATCACTGCAATATTTATCAAGATTTCTGGTTTACCATAAACTAATTCTCTAATTTCAACACCAATGGGTTCATAAATTGAAGTGATGACCACTCCTATAATAACTGATATTAGGCTTAGTAGCACCCATTTTAATACTCTTTTTAGTGTAACTCTTTCTCCTAGAATCATCATCATCTTTATGAATTAATTACTATTATAACTGTTTTTTGTTACACGACAATTACCTTCACAGAGTTTATAAAAAGAAACTCCTTCAAGACACTTCATGGACTTAGAAAGCCTACGAGCAACAGCAGCACCCCACCTAAGAAAATTCTACCCAAAAATCGTAGACCTAGCATTCTCTGGGACAACACCACCAGAACTCTTCATCGGAGAATACAACTACCCACAAGTCTACGCAGGCATACTTTCACCCACAACCCACGACGAAGAATCAAGCACCTTAACAAAACCAGAACTTTGGTACCAGAAAAAATTTAGCATCAATGATATCCTCTTCCTCAGAAGCACCCTCATCTACGCGCGATTCAAAACACCCATAAAAAACTTTGGAGGAAGACTCGTAGACAACATGCAAGAAGTAAGCATGAGCAGCAAACCAACAGCAGTAAGCTTCGAACTCAAGAAAAAACCACACATGAACCTAGACTTCGATACACGACACCCACCCATAGGCAACGCAGCACCCGTCATAAAAACAACATTAGAAGACAACCCTGTCATACCAAGAAAAATAGATCGATTAGTCAACGACACTGATGTTAAAGCAACAACAGCCATACAAGAGCTCTACACCAGCAACTTTGACGTCACCGATATCATGAAACTTCTATCAGCAGGACTCCTCGGACAGAAAAAAGCAAGAAAACTAACACCCACAAAATGGAGCATCACCGCAGTAGACTCACTCATCAGCAAAGAACACCTCAATAAGATACGAACCTGCCAGCCCATAAACACCTACGAAGTCTACCACCAAGCATACCTAGGAAACCACTATGAAATACTTTTCCTACCAAGAACCTGGAGCTACGAAGTCATAGAACACAGCATCCCCAGCGAAGCATACCCGCAAGGAGGATGGTGGACAGACCATGAAGGCTACAGAAACAGAACAAGCTACGCAACATCTGTCGTAGGAGCATACTACGCCAACAAACTAGCAATCACCGAATACTTACTACGAAAACAACGACAAGCAACCGTCATCATCTTCAGAGAAGTACAACCAACCTACTGGGCACCCTGTGGCGTAGGCATACTACGAGAAACCGTACGCGATGCACTACAACAACCCATGCACACCTTCAACACCTTATCAGAAGCATTACAAGACATACAAACGAGACTACAAACACCCATTAGTAAGTTCCTGAAAAACAGCAAACTCTACCATGAC
>Ga0209542_10011437_pt1 | contig 15736 bp, 12 predicted proteins | sample RifCSPhighO2_01_FD_184028 | JGI IMG/M metagenome (GOLD analysis project Ga0209542, IMG submission 184028) | Soil microbial communities from Rifle, Colorado - Rifle CSP2_plank highO2_0.1 (SPAdes) (version 2) | ecosystem: Environmental > Terrestrial > Deep subsurface > Rock core/Sediment ... | reverse complement strand
AGAGAAAAGAAGCCCAATGGATCCATCAGGTATTCGCATCGGGACAGCAGCGGAAACTACCAGAGGCAAGAAGGAGAAAGATATGAAGACGATTGCTCGAAAGATCGATGCAGTTTTGAGGAAATAATATGGCAAAACGAGATATAGATTTTCTATTTGAGATTGGGTCACTGCGGAATATACCGAGAGCATGGCAACAAGTGTTGACCGGAAAAGTTCAAAATATCTCAGAACATATTTTCCGAACGGCAATGATTGGCTGGATTATTGCTGTTGCCGAGAAAGCCGATGTATCTAAGGTTATAAAAATGTGTCTCATTCACGACATAGCTGAATCTAGGGTGGGTGATATCTCATTTATGCATAGAGATTATGTTACAAGACATGAAGAATTGGCCGAAACCCACGTTTTCCAGGACACTATTCTCGAAAAGGAAGTTGCCGCTCTTTTAAATGAATATGGCGAAAAGCGATCTGTTGAAGCGAAGATTGTCAAAGATGCAGATAATCTGGATGTTGACCTTGAGCTGAAAGAACTGGCCAAAATTGGCGATTCTGCCGCTATTGGTATGCGTAAGGGACATCGACCTATAATCAGAGCAAAAAAACTTTACACTAAGACCGCTAAAAAAATGTGGGATGAGATTCAAAAAACTGATCCTAATGCCTGGCATCAACCCCTGACTAATAAATGGCTAAAAAGTCGCAAGGGAGCGAGATAACTTCAGTGCAAGAAAAAATTACAAATCTAATAGATGAAGCCATCAAATCGCTTGATTTGAAGGCAGGAGATTTTACGGTGGAGCATCCGACTGATTTGAAGATGGGCGATTACTCGACAAATGTTGGCATAAAATACGGGCACAGAGACGAAATTATACGATATCTCATACAAAACAAACCGAACGAGGTTGAGAAATAGAATTAGCTGGTCCCGGGTTTATCAATTTCTATCTGTTAAAAAATTTTTTTAAGCAAAGTCTGGGAGAGATTATCGAACGGGGAGGCCAATTCGGGAAGAATGAGAAGCTGAATGGGAAAAAGGTAATAGTAGAGCATACTGACCCCAATCCATTCAAAAAATTCCATGTAGGTCACTTAATGCCAAACATTATTGGTTCCACCATTGCCCGGATTTTTGAATGGAGTGGGGCGGAAGTGAAACAGGCAAATTATCAGGGCGATGTCGGTCTGCATGTAGCCAAGGCAGTGTGGGGTCTAATGAAAGGAGAGAAAGAAAATCCTTATGTGGTGGGCAACAGGGCTTATGAGGTTGATCCGAATGCCACCAAAGAGATAGCAGAGATAAATCGTAAGATCTACGATAAATCCGACGATAAAATAAACAGAATATATGAAGACGGTAAAAAAGAAAGTCTAGCATACTTTGAAAATATCTATGAAAGACTAGGAACCAAGTTTGATTTGTACATATTTGAATCTGAAACTGGGGAAGTCGGCAAAAAGATTGTAGCAGAAAATATTGGGAAGGTTTTTGAAAAATCTGACGGAGCCATTGTGTTTCAGGGCTCTCACACCAGAGTCTTTATCAATTCCCAGGGGTTGCCGACGTATGAGGCCAAAGATTTGGGTAACGCTAAAATCAAACACGACAAGTACCCATATGACCTGTCTATCATAGTGACAGGAAATGAAATAAAAGATTATTTCAAGGTCGTGCTTGAAGCAATGAAACAAGTTCTGCCAGACCTTGCCGTCAAAACTAAACATCTTCCTCACGGCATGTTGCGTCTATCGACAGGGAAGATGAGTTCAAGAACGGGTGACATTATCACAGCTGAATCCTTGATCGAGTCGGTCAAGGAAAGAGTCAAGGGAGACGAAGCGGTGGCCATCGGCGCCATCAAATATATGATCCTGCGCCAGGCGATAGGCAACGATATTATTTTTGACATAGAAAAATCTGTTTCTACAGAAGGCGATTCCGGGGTCTATCTTCAGTACGCCTATGCGCGCAGCAACTCTCTTTTAGAGAAAGCAAAAAGTCTCGCGGGAAAAGGTCAGACCTTAAGTATGGATTCTAAAGGTCTGACCTTGGGGAGTGAGACCTTAAGAAATACGCATGAGATTGAAAGACTTTTGTATCGATTCCCGGAGGTGGTTGAGAGGGCATGTAAGGAATATGCGCCGCATTATATTGTTACTTACCTGACAGAACTGGCCGGGAGCTTCAACAATTTCTACGCCCACGAACAAATCATCGATGATTCACCAGAATCTCCATATCATCTAGCTATAACAAAGGCCTTTAATATCGTGATGAAAAACGGCTTGACTATGCTCGCTATCCCGACTCCCGAAAGGATGTAAAGTCTGATAAGATAAGTCAAATATGGCAGAAAAGTCGGAACGCGCCCAAAGAGAGGAAGAAATTCTTCGGTTTTGGAGAGAGAATAAGATATTCGAAAAAAGTCTCGAAAAGCATTCCCCCAAGGGTGAATTCGTGTTTTACGATGGGCCGCCGTTCGCTACAGGTCTGCCCCACTACGGCAGTTTGCTTTCCTCCATCATTAAAGATGTCATTCCACGCTACAAAACTATGCGCGGGTTTCGTGTCCGTCGTCGCTGGGGATGGGATTGTCACGGTCTGCCCATAGAAAATATGGTGGAGAAGGAGCTTGGCCTCCAGAGTAAGAAAGAAATCGAGGAGATGGGAATTGCCAAGTTCAATCGCGCGTGCAGAGATTCGGTTTTGCGTTTCGCGGATGAATGGAAACGTTTCATCGATCGCATTGGTAGATTTGTCGATTATGACCACTCCTACAAGACGATGGATAACTCTTACATCGAAAGTGTTTGGTGGGCATTGAAAAATATCCATGAGAAAGGCCTGCTTTATGAAGGGCGTAAAGTGCTTTTATATTGTCCTCACTGTGAGACGCCTCTGGCTAAAGCGGAAATCGCTATGGATCATAGCTACCAAGACCTTACGGAGGAGTCTGTTTATGTAAAATTTAAAATAGTCGGAGAAGACAATGCTTATTTTCTGGCCTGGACTACTACCCCGTGGACTTTACCGGGGAATGTGGCTCTGGCGGTGAAAGACGATATAGACTACGTAAAAATAGAGGTCGGGAAAGAGTTTTTGATTCTGGCCGAATCACGACTGGCTGTTCTGGATGGTGGATATAAGATAATCAAAAAACTGAAAGGCAAAAATTTGGTCGGTATCGAATATGAACCCTTGTATGAAATTTCTGTCGCCAAAGACTCTGGGAAAGAAGCTTGGTATGTGGTGTTAGGGGATTTTGTTACTACTGATGAGGGTACGGGCGTCGTGCACACGGCGGTCTTGTATGGAGAGGACGATTATGAACTGGGTTTGAAATTAGATCTGCCGATGGTACCGCTTCTCGACGCTTCCGGCCATTTCAATCGTGACGCTCCCGCCATAATTCAAGGGCAATATTTCAAAAAAGCCGAAAAGGCCATTAAAGAAGATTTGGAAACGAGGGAGTTGCTATTCAAGCGCGAACTGCATACCCACTCGTACCCGCATTGCCATCGTTGTGACACGGCCCTTTTGTACAATGCTTTAAGTTCATGGTTCATTAACATCCAACGAGTCAAAAGTCGGATGATTAAACTAAATGAGCAAATTAATTGGGTGCCCGGACACCTTAAGCACGGAAGATTTCTCAATATTGTGGAAAATGCGCCTGACTGGACAATATCGCGCAACAGATACTGGGCCTCGCCTCTGCCGATCTGGAAGGATGCAAGTGGCGGGATCCATGTCATCGGTTCCCTAAATGAGCTAAAAGAAAGGACTAAAAAAAGCGGCAACAAGTACTTCGTGATGCGTCACGGCGAAGCGGAGAGTAATGCTAAAAATATTATGGATCTGACCGGTGACCTCGAGAATCACCTGACCCAAAAAGGTAAAGAAGAAGTGGAACGGGCTGACGTGGGTGATATTGAAATAGTTTTCGCTTCTCCATTCTTACGTGCGAAAGAGACTGCCGAGATGATAAATAAAAGTTTTGTTCTGGATGAGCGTTTGCGGGAGATAGGTCCAGAAGAAGTGCTTGAAGAAGTGCATCAACGTGTGTTTAATTTTATGTTCGACATCGAGAAGAATTACAGTAATAAAAAAATTCTTATTGTCTCGCACGGAGATCCAATTAAAACTCTTGTCGGTAGCGTGATCCATACCGGAGAAGTGCGAGAGCTTAATTTTGTGCCATACCCTCATGATGAAAATTACGAGCTTGATTTGCATCGCCCGTATATAGATGAGATTGAATTAATCTCCGAAGATGGCGAGCCGCTCAAGAGAATCCCGGAGGTGATAGACGGCTGGGTTGAATCCGGCTCCATGCCGTTTGCCGAGTATCACTACCCGGTCGAAAATAAAGAAGAGTTCAGGAAGCGTTTCCCGGCTGATTTTATCGCCGAATATATCGCCCAAACCAGAACCTGGTTCTACTACATGCACGCCGTGGCCACTCTGCTCCTTGACAATATTAGTTTCAAAAATGTAGTCGCCACGGGTACTATTCTCGCCGAAGACGGCAGTAAGATGAGTAAGTCCAAGGGTAACTACACCGACCCCATAGCCAACCTTGATCTTTTTGGCGCCGATGCTCTGCGTTACTATCTTATGTCATCTGTCGTCATGCAGGCGGAAGATATTCGCTTTGTGAACGATGAGGTCAAACAAGTGCACCATCAGGTATTGAATATCATTTGGCACTCATTCAAGTTTTATGAAATGTACGCTGATAACGAACTGTCCAACGATTGCCGCGCCAGCACCCATGTGCTTGATAGGTGGATTTTGGCCAGGCTCGATGAATTGACCAGAATTGTGACCGCAGGTCTGGAAGCTTATGATCTCGTGAGAGCTACCAGACCAATGAAGGCATTTATATCGGATTTCTCGACCTGGTACATCAGGCGTTCGCGAGACAGATTCAAAGGTGACAATCAGAATGATAAAGCTTTTGCTATCACCACGACTCGGTACGTTCTACTCGAACTCTCCAAGCTCATGGCGCCCGTCATGCCGTTCGTGGCCGAGGATATTTATCAAAAGATTAGGAAGCCCGACAGTCCGGAGAGCATTCATCTTGAAAGTTGGCCTGTGGCCACCAGACCGTTTTCTTTCCGCTCACTTTTCTCGAAGTCAGGCGACGACGTCATCAGGGATATGGAAGAGGCGCGACGCGTGGTTTCTCTCGCCTTGGAAGCACGCTCAAAGGCCAATATCAAAGTGCGTCAGCCGTTGCAAAAATTGACAACCAGAATCGGTAAATTGGAAAAGGATTACATTGCATTAATCAAAGATGAAGTAAATGTTAAAGAAGTTGTAAATAAAGATATTGATGGAGTAGAGATTGATGCCAATCTAACCCCGGAGCTGATCGAGGAAGGGAAAGTACGCGATGCCATTCGCATGATCCAGGATCTTCGCAAAGAAAAAGGACTTAACCCATCGGATAGGATGGACTATGAAGTGCCGGGCGAGCTTAAAGAACTTTTTGCCAAGAATGCAGACGAGATTAGAAAGATGACCAACATAGCATTCTAGTGTCTTATCATATTTACACCACCAAGGGGATAGTATTGGCCGAGAGGCCGATTCGAGAAGCCGACAGAGTCTATCGGATTATGACCCGTGATCTCGGATTGATACACGCCACCGCTCTGGGGGTGCGCAAAGAAGCTTCGAAACTGCGCGGCAATATTGAGCCGTTCTCACTCTCTTTTATTTCCCTGGTACGGGGTAAGGATCGCTGGCGGATCACTTCGGCGGAATTTGTTCGGGATATTTCCCATGCGCCGACCATCGCCAGACCCTTCGCGCTGCTTGAAAAACTCATCCAGGGCGAGGCGACGCATCCGGAACTTTTCGATGCCGTGGAGAAAATGATTTTTTCCCCGATCTCCGACGGGGAGGCGTTTGAAATTCGTCTGGTCTCCAATATCTTGTTTCATCTCGGGTATCTTAAGGCATCCAATATGACCGCGGGCAAAAATATGCTCATCAAAGCCATCAACGAAGGCATCCAAGCCAGTCACTTATAGAGATGATACAATAAACGGAATGAGTGAAGAGGAGACAAGCAGAATCACGAAACTGAAAGACATGCTTTATTCCCGGACGCGCTATCGGGATCCTCTGGACCAACGCAGTTCGGTCAAGAAATTGGAACCCCCGGAAGTTGAGGAGCAGTGGCAAACTCCGGAGCTTGATGAAATACTCAAACATGAGCGCACTGCGCCAAAAGTCAATCCTTTCATGAAAAAAGTTTTTATTTTCGCCCTGCTGTTTTTTGTCGGTGCCATCGGCGTGGCCATTTTTGTCTTTCTGGGAGGCACTAATTTTGTTTCTTCCAGGAATGTGGACATCAACGTGCTGGGACCGACCACTGTCTCCGCCGGAGAAGTGTTCGAGCTTGGTGTCAGCATTGCCAATACCAATAATGCCGAACTGGAACTGGCTAATCTTTCCATCCAATATCCGCAAGGTAGTCGCAACCCAGATAACACCGCCGAGTCCTTGACTTATACCAAGGATGACTTGGGGGTTGTCGGGGCCGGCGCCGAAACGGTTCGCAATGTGCGCATGGTTCTCCTGGGATCCATGGGAGAGGTAAAAGAGATAAAATTTTCAATCGAATACAAGGTGAAGGGTTCGAATGCCACCTTCTACAAGGATAAGATATTCGAAATCACTGTCGGCAATGCTCCCATTACGCTCGCGGTGGCAAGTCCCCGCTCCACCACTTCTGGGGATAGTTTCACCACGGTGGTCTCGGTCACTTTAAACTCCACCGATGTCTTGAAAAACGTGATATTGAGAGCGGAATATCCTTACGGGTACAGCGTACTGGATGTCACTCCCGCGGCCATGAGTGATAATAACGTGTGGGTGCTCGGCGATCTTTCCCCCGGCAGTGACAAAACTATCTCAATCCGTGGTCGGCTGGTGGGAGAGGATAGAGAGGAGCGGACTTTCCGCTTTTATGTCGGCGTTTCAGACGGTGATGTCACTAGCCCCGATTTAAAAGTTAATATCGCATCGCTTTTGAATACCGTGGTGGTCGAAAGGTCCTCCATCGGTTTAGATATCTTGTTCAACGGAGAAAGCATACCCACTTACGTAGCGCCGGCCGCCAGGTCTATATCTACCACCCTTGCGTTCCGAAACAATTCGCCGGATAAATTGCTCAACCCTCGTCTGGAACTTAGTCTGTCCGGTGCCGCTCTGGACAAGCTCTCCGTGGCGCCCGGAAACAATGGCGTGTACGATTCCGTAAAGTCGAGCGTGCTCTGGCGTCTGGTGAATTCCGCCGGCAACCCGGAACTGAATCCCGGGGAGGATGGGCAAGTGGTTCTCAATTTCGCCTCCCTGCCCGCGCAGTCTCTATCGGCGGGGGACATGCATGATATCAAACTCAATGCCTCACTTTCCGGCGTATCGGTCGGGGCCATCGGACAGGGATCTGTCGTAGTAAGCGAGGCTCGCACTGTACGCATCTCGTCGCAAATCAACTTGTCTTCCAAAATACTGCGCTCGCTCGGTCCCTTTGCCAATGAAGGACCAATGCCGCCCAAGGCAGGAGAGCCGACTACTTATACCGTTGTTTTTGGCATCGGTAACACACAGGGTGATTTGCTGGACGTGCAAGTGACCGCTCGATTAGGGTTAAATGTCGGTTGGCTGGGAGCACAGGCTTTCGCCAATGAAGGCATCTCTTACGACCCTCCATCCAACCTCGTTACGTGGGATGTGGGCGAGCTCTCGTCCGGCGCCGGCTTTTCTTCGGCCACGAGAGAGTTGGCTTTTCAGATTTCTCTAACCCCGTCCATTGGCCAGATTGGCATGGTGCCCAGTTTGGTCACGGACATTGTGCTTTCCGGCCGAGACGCCATTACCGGGGATGCAGTTTCTGTCAATAATCCCACCTTAACCACTCGTCTCACTAGCGACCCGGTCTTTATCCAAGGAGATGATATAGTGGTCAAGTAGATTTAGGATTTATGATTCAAGATTTAGGAATAATGGAAAAAATTGTTTCGCTTTGCAAGAGGCGGGGGTTCGTCTTTCCGAGTTCTGAAATCTATGGAGGATTCGCTGGTTTCTGGAATTATGGGCACTACGGGACGATCTTAAAAGAGAATATCAAGCGCGTGTGGAAGCAGAGATTTATTTTTGATCGCGACGATATGTTTATTACCGATACTTCCATAATTAGTAATCCCAAAGTATTAGAATCTTCAGGACATGTCACTAATTTTGGCAATGAACTTTTTAAAGTTCAAGTCGGCACTGGAGAAGAAGTTGCCACCTCTCATTTGCGCGCAGAAACCGCCCAGGGTATTTTCGTTGACTTCAAAAATGTCATAGACGCGCACCATCCCAAGCTGCCTTTCGGTGTCGGCCAGATTGGCAAAGTCTTTAGAAATGAAATTTCTCCTCGTGACTTCATTTTTCGCACACGTGAATTTGAACAAATGGAAGTCGAATATTTTGTCAAAGAAGAGGAGTGGGAAAAACATTTTGAAAACTGGAGAGAAATACTGAATAATTTTGCAAAAGAAATTGGCATCGGCAAAGTTCATGAGCTAGAAGTACCAGAGGAAGATAGGGCCCATTACTCAAAACGCACTATTGACTTCCAGTTCGATTACCCATTTGGAAGAGGCGAACTATGGGGCTTGGCGTATCGAACCGATTTTGATTTAAAGAATCACAATCTAGATTATCTTGATGAAGAGGCAGGTGTAAGGTCTGTGCCGCATGTAGTAGAACCTTCTTTAGGGGTTGATCGAACTGTGCTAGCTGTGCTGCTCTCTGCTTATACCGAAGATGAGCTGGGCGGGGAAAAAAGGGTTTATCTCAAACTCAATAAAAACATTGCGCCTATTCGCGCGGCAGTATTCCCACTTCTCAAAAACAAGCCAGAATTAGTTTCCAAAGCACGGGCAGTTTATAAAATGCTTAAGAAGGACATTGCTAACATTGAATTTGACGACAATGGCAACATCGGCAAGCGCTACAGAAGACAGGATGAAATCGGCACGCCTTACTGCATCACCATAGACTTTGACACTCTTGAAGATGACACCGTCACTCTACGCGACCGCGATACCGGGGAGCAGAAACGGATTAAAGTAGCTGACTTGAAAGAAGCTGTAGTTTAGGGTATTGTATCTCTCTTATGAACTCCATCAAAACCGAGTGGAACCTGAAGTTACTCTACAAAAGCGACTCCGATCCTCAAATAGAAAAGGATTTAAAGGCCATTGAAGACCTGTGTTTAACGTTTGAAAAAAAATACAAAGGCAAGCCTTTTACTAAAAACCCACAGGGGCTATTGAAAGCTCTTAATGAATCAGAAAGGCTAAATGAGTTTATGGACTCTCATGCCCCATCTCGCTATTTTCATTTCAAGACCGCCTTGGACTCTAATGATAGTAAATCATTTGCTATCTCTACTAAATATGGCCAGCGACTGACAGAGGCAAGCAATAAAGTTAAGTTCCTTGGATTAGAAATTGCTAAGGTACCAACCAATAAACAAAAAATATTTTTAAATTATCCTGCTCTTAAACCTTACCAATACCTACTCACTCAGATATTTGCTAATGCTAGATACAATCTCTCTGAAGGTGAGGAGCAACTGGAAGACCTATTAGGGCAACCGGGTTATGGGATGTGGATAGACACTCAAGAAAAGCTGTTAAATCAGCAAACGATAAAGCATAAGGGGAAAAATGTCCCTATAGCGAAAGCCATAGCAGGGGTCTCAGACATGGTTAAGAAAGATAGAAGGGAAGTTCATGACAAAATAAATATCGCTCTTAAATCTATCAGTCATATGGCAGAGGGTGAGCTTAATGCCGTGTACAATTTTAAGAAAATAATGGATAAGCGCCGCGGATACAAGAATCCTTATAGCGCAACCATATTGGGTTGTGAAAATAATGAAAAAGCTATAGAAAACTTTATATCTTTGGCATCAAAATATTTTAGAATTTCTCATAGATTTTACAAACTACAGGCCAAGCTACTTGGAGAAAAAAAGATAAAACTTGCTGACAGGGGTGCCAAAATAGGAGAGATCAAGACTAGATTCGATTTCCCTAGATCTGTAAGCATGCTGCAATCTGCTTTGGGAGATTTCGATAAAGAATATTTAGGCATATTCGATAAATTTTTACAGAACGGACAAATAGACGTCTATCCTAAAAAAGGTAAAACGGGTGGAGCCTACTGTTCTGGTCACGGTCAATTACCTACGTTTGTACTACTCAATCATGTTGATACCATAAGGTCTTTTGAAACACTGGCTCATGAAATGGGACATGCGTTTCATACAGAAATGAGTAAAAGACAACCTTCTAGGTATAGAGATTACACAACTGCCACAGCAGAAGTGGCCAGCACTTTTTTTGAACAAGTAGTTTCAGAAGAAGTAGAAAAACTGCTTTCTAAAAAAGAGCAAATCATCATGCTCCACAATAAGATTCTTGGTGATGTATCAACAATCTTTCGTCAGGTAGCATTCTTTAATTTTGAATTAGATCTTCATGAGAAAATCAGAAAAGAGGGTCAAGTTTCTAAAGAAGATATGGCTAAAATAATGTCTAAACATCTAAAGTCATATTTAGGAGATGCTGTAGAAGTAACAGACGATGATGGGTATTTCTACGTGTACCTGTCACACATACGCAGATTTTTCTACGTATATTCTTATGCCTATGGGCAGTTGATCAGTCGTGCTTTGTATGAGAAGTGGAAGCAAGACTATAGCTATGCTAAAAAGATCAAACAATTTCTAAGTGCTGGTGGTTCCATGAGCCCTGAAGATATTTTTAAATCGATAGGCATTGATACGTCTAAAAGTGGCTTTTTTGAAGCTGGACTGAAAGGAGTAGAAAAAGATATAAATAGGCTTGAAAAATTGGCTACAGGATTTAAAGTTCACTAAATAATGCTATCATATTTTTATGAATGAGCAGAAGCAGCAGTGGGAAATTACTACCGGTAGTTGGATACGGGGAGCCGTCGTGGTGGCCCTGGCCTACGCGCTTTTTCTCATTAGGGACTTCGTTTTAGTGGTCGTCGCTTCAGTTGTCATCGCTTCATCCATAGAACCGGCGGCCAATTGGGCCAAGAAGCGTAATATCCCGCGTCTGGCCATGGTGCTCTTGGTCTATATCGTCTCGGCATTGGTGTTTGCTGGACTGTTCTATTTCCTGCTCCTGCCTCTAGTCGGTGAGATCTCGAACTTCATCAGAACGCTGACCATCTATTCCAATTCTGTCACAAGCGGTGGCATTCTCTCCGACATGTTCAGGACCCAGAATTTGTTCGGAGGCCTGGACACCCCAGTCCTGATCAGGGAACTAAGCGCTTATCTCAATTCCTTATCAAGCTTCCTTTCACAGGGAGTATTTTCTAGCATATCCGTGATTTTCGGCGGCGTCTTGAACTTCGTTATTATTCTGGTGCTCTCGTTCTATCTGGTGGCGCAAGAAGACGGTATCAGCAAGTTTCTGAAAATGGTTACCCCGATCCAGCATGAGCACTACGTCGTCGGGCTTTGGCGACGTTCGCAGGCGAAGATTGGTCTCTGGATGCAGGGCCAGCTAATCTCATCAGTTCTTGTGATGGTGTTGGTTTACATAGCGCTTCTTATTGTGGGGGTGCCGCATGCTCTGCTTCTAGCCGTCTTGGCTGGAGTATTTGAACTCATCCCTCTTTTCGGCGCTACGCTCGCGGCAATCCCGGCATTATTTGTGGCTTACACTTGGGGTGGTATGAGCACCACACTCATTGTGGCGGGACTCTATATTCTCATTCAGCAACTTGAGGGCAATCTTATTTATCCTCTAGTGGTCAAAAAGATGGTTGGAGTCTCTCCCATTGTTTCAATTATGTCTTTAGTCATTGGCGGAACTTTGGCCGGTTTCCTCGGCGTGCTTATCTCGGTGCCGGTGGCGGCCGCATTCATAGAGTTCATTTCCGATTTTGAGGAGCGCAAGGCCGCCCAAATGGCGGGTGCCGAGCGCCTATCCTAATTCTTATGTCCCGCGATAAAAGTTTTTACATCACTACGACATTGCCTTATGTCAACGCGGAGCCGCATATCGGTTTTGCTATGGAGATTATTCAGGCTGATATTATAGCCCGCTACAAAGAACTTCAGGGTTTTGATGTTTTCTTTAATACTGGTACGGATGAGCATGGTCTGAAGATTTATCGAGTGGCTCTGGTAGAGAATAAAACCCCACAAGCCCATACTGACGAACTGGCCGGGAAATTCAAAGGTCTCCGGATTTTACTTGGTTTAAGTGAAGATCTCCATTTTATTCGCACCACGGGGGAACGTCACAAAAAAGCCGCACAGGAATTTTGGAAACTTTGTGAGAAAGCTGGAGATATTTACAAAAAAGAATACAAGATCAGGTATTGTGTAGGATGCGAATTAGAAAAAACTGATTCAGAACTGGTAGATGGTCGTTGCCCAATTCATCCGAATAAAGAGCTTGAAATTATTGAGGAAGAAAATTATTTTTTTAAACTTTCTAAATATGGTCTGAAATTGCTTGAGCTCTACGATAAAAATCCAGATTTCGTTATTCCGAACTCTCGGCTTAATGAAATGCGGGCTCTGATAGAGAGAGGATTAGAGGATTTTTCTATATCCAGACTCAAAGAGAAAATGCCTTGGGGAGTAAATGTTCCTGGGGATGATAAACAAGTCATGTATGTATGGTTTGACGCGCTTGTAAACTACATCTCGACCATCGGTTGGCCAGAAGATATGGAAAATTTCAGTAAATACTGGCCAGTGGTGCAGTTTGCCGGTAAGGACCAAGTACGCCAGCAGGTGGTCATGTGGCAAGCCATGCTTGTATCCGCTGGATTGCCACCGTCAAAGCAAATTGTGATTCATGGCTTCATAAATTACGAGGGGCAGAAAATGTCCAAGAGTTTGGGCAATGTGGTTGGTCCGCAAGAGATTATAGACGAATACGGGTTAGACTCCTTGCGTTACTTTGTTGCGCGAGAGTTTAATCAATTTGAAGATTCGGATATTTCTAGTGAGAAATTAAAAACTGCATATAACGCTAATTTAGCAAACGGGCTTGGCAATCTAGTCTCACGCATTATGAAGCTGGCCGAAACCAACCTTCCTGAACCAATAAATGTCAAACACCCGGTGTTTGAGTTTGACAAGGAGATAGAATCGCTTTTGGACAAATTTGAGATTCAGAAGGCCGCTAACCGTATTTGGGAACAAATAGGGGAGTTAGATGCCGAGATTCAAGAAACAAAACCGTGGGTATCACAGGATAAAGATATTATAGCTAATCTAGTTACCAAACTTACGCATATAGGATATTCACTTCAGCCATTCATGCCAGAGACTTCAGAAAAAATTCTTACTACAATAAAAGACAACAAAATGCCCGAAACTCTATTCCCACGAAAAGATTAGTTCGACTACGCTCGCTATAAATAATGCCTAAATATTTTGACGTTCATTCTCATCTGGACACCTCCAACTACGCGGGGGATATGGATGAGGTGGTTGGGAGATTGAGAGCGACAGGGACACACACGATAGTGGTCGGCACCGACCTTGAATCTTCAGCCAAAGGTGTCAACCTGGCAGGTCGACACCCTGAAATATACGCGTCCATAGGCATACACCCCGTAGACAATCCATCTGCCAGTTGGGACATCCTGAAGTTTAATAAGTTAATCAGTAACCCAAAAGTGGTGGCGGTAGGAGAGTGTGGGATGGATTTTTTCCATCAAGACAAATTGCAAGATTATGAAAGGCAGAGGAAATTATTTCTGGCTCAAGTCGAATTTGCCGTCGAACACGATAAACCTCTGATGCTCCACGCGCGTAATGCCTATGAAGAGATTTTGGAGATTCTTGAGCCGCTGAAAAATACGTACGGAGACAAGTTGCGCGGCAACGTGCACTTTTTTACCGGAAGTAAAGAGATTGCCCGGAGGTTTTTTAATATCGGGTTCACTATTTCTTTCACCGGGGTGATTACTTTTACCCATGATTACGACGAGGTTATTAAAGATACACCTCTCAACATGATTATGTCGGAAACGGATGCACCATACGTGAGCCCTGTGCCTTACCGGGGCCAGCGCAACGAGCCGAGCTATGTCAGTAAGGTGGTGAAGCAGATTGCGGCCATCAGAGGAGAGGACGAGGAGACGGTCAGCGCCGTCCTTGTCAATAACGCGCTCTCCATGATAGGGTAGTAGCCACTTATGAAAAATTCCGAAAACGACAGGGAAGGATTATCCATCTACGAAATCGGCTATCTTATCCTGCCGAGTATTCCGGAAGATAAGCTCTCTGGTGTGGTGGACTCTATCCGCCAGGCGGTCGCAGCAGAAGGCGGCGCAGAAATCGATGCCGAAGCGCCTTTTCGCGAGCCCTTGGCTTATCCGATGTCCAAGACTATCGGCGTCAGCCACTACGTGCTTACTGATGCTTATCTGGGCTGGATTAAGTTCGAAATCGAAAGGTCTAAAATCGCGACGGTTAAGTCCGGCATAGAAAAAATAGGAGAAGTACTGCGATTTCTCTTAATTAAGGCGCCGCGCGAAACTACTTTCACTTTCGCCAAGGCGAGACAAGCAGCCGCCCCGACGCTCGAAGAGGCCGGGGTTCTAACCCATGATTTGGAACAGGGCGTCGGGAAAGAAAATGTAATATAATAGGATTATGTATTTCAATCGCGCCATTATCATCGGCAATCTTACTCGCGACCCGGAGCTTCGTTCGCTACCCTCTGGCGTGCAGGTGACCACCATCGGGGTTGCCACCAATCGCGTGTGGAAGGATAAAAACGGAGCCAAGCAAGAGTCGACGGATTATCATAATGTTGTCGTTTTTGGCCGGCAAGCAGAGACGTCTGCGCAGTATCTGCGCAAGGGTTCGAGTATTTTGGTTGAAGGCCGGATGCAGACCAGAAGCTGGGACGCGGCCGACGGTACCAAAAAGTATCGCACCGAGGTGGTGGCCGATAGAATCCAATTTGGCCCTAGGCGTGATAGTGTTTCTCCGTCTGCTACCACAAGTAGCCCGAAAGAGGACGGACAGGAAATGCCCCCTGCCGACACCATCGAGTATCCAGAGAACGATGTTAACATAGACGACATCCCATTTTGATTCGTATGACGAGAAAACAAAATTATTTCAAAGAAAATAAAATCACCCATATCGATTACAAAGATATCGGGACTCTTAAAAAATTTTTGACGCCCCATGCTCGCATTCAGTCTCGCAAGCGTTCGGATCTTCCGTCCAAATTCGAACGCCAGTTGGCTCTGGCAATCAAACGCGCTCGCTTCCTCGGTCTCCTCCCATACGTTTCAAGATAGTTAGGTTATAATTTAGGAATGCATATACCGTACTCCATTCAGGGAGCGCTCTTTGGTCCGGCGCTCATTGGACTTACTCTCGTCTTGAAAGTAATGTGTCCGGCGCCTCTTGGCGCCGGCTGTTTCGCGGACTCTCTTGCTGTTCCTATTTTCCTGCCTTTAATATTTGTCTATAAGATTGTCGGTGGGGGTCTGGTTATGTACCACGAACTATGGTTTGTCGTCCTGTATTGGAGTCTTGTCGGGCTCTTAGCCGGCCTTATCTTCGATCTACGGGGACGGAAAGAAGTCCAAGTGACTAATGTTCAATGATAAATGAAATTTAAATCATAA
>Ga0209542_10011433_pt1 | contig 15740 bp, 16 predicted proteins | sample RifCSPhighO2_01_FD_184028 | JGI IMG/M metagenome (GOLD analysis project Ga0209542, IMG submission 184028) | Soil microbial communities from Rifle, Colorado - Rifle CSP2_plank highO2_0.1 (SPAdes) (version 2) | ecosystem: Environmental > Terrestrial > Deep subsurface > Rock core/Sediment ... | reverse complement strand
TATAAACTCAGGGTCTGCAGATGCAATAACATATCTTTTACTTATCATTGGATAGTTCATCTGAAATCACGCTTTAAAAAGCTATCTACGACAGCTTTTTTGTGTTATCTGAAAATTAGTTCTTAACGACAAAATAAAATAAAAAACTTTTAATAAGTATTAATTATAGAGTAACAACAATGAAAAGATTTAAATAGTCAGATTTTTAACAATTATTATGATAATAATAGATTCAGATGTAAAGAGAGAAGCACAACGAGCTGCAAATCTTAGCAAGCTAACAGAAGGAATAAATGAAAAACCAGCTAGAGTTTTAGCAAAAGCATTTCTGGTTCCAGGTTACATTGCTAGAATGGGTTTAAATTTACCATCAAACGCGGAAAATAGAAGAAGGTCTATAGCAATATGTTTGATAGCAGAAGTTGGAAGAGATGCTTTATTCTATGCAACTCCACTTTACAAAACAATTGAATATTTAGTTAATTAAAAAGAGTTAAAAAATAAATTTCATTTACCGTTTAGCCCAATCTCTAATCTTATCCAAAATAGATTTCTTCTCATCCAACTTAGCGAGCTTCTCAAAAAGAGTTTTCTGCTCCTTAGTCAGTTTAGCAGGAGTAATAACTTCTAAAACAACATAAATATCTCCCTTTCCATGTTGATTAACATCAGGAGCGCCCTCACCACGCAAACGAATATTAATCCCAGACTGAGAACCAGAAGGAATCTTAATTGTAACTTCTTTCTTCAAAGTAGGAATCTTAATCTCGCTTCCAAGAGCAGCCTGTGCAAAAGTAATTGGTAAATTCAAATATAAATCGTCTCCCTCTCTCCTAAATATTTCAGAATCTTCAACTTCAATTTCTATATACAAATCTCCAGAACCGCTTCCGCGAGAACCATACTCTCCCTCGCCAGATACTCTTAAAGTAGAACCATTATCTACTCCAGCAGGAATCCGAGCGTTAATTTTTTTAGTAGTTTCAACGCTACCCCCGCCCCCACAAACCTTACAAACAATTTCAGGAACTTTACCCTGTCCATTACACTCTGAACATATTCCTACTTGCATGAAACTTCCAAACGGCGTACGTGTAGCTTTGCGCACCTGACCTTTACCATCGCAAGCAGAACAATCCTCCATCTCGCCATCTTCAGCCCCTGTGCCATCGCAATCAGAACACATATCGTGCTTTCTTATTCTCAATTCTTTCTGAACACCATTCATTGCCTCATCAAATGACAAAGTTACTGAAACACGTAAATCTCTTCCCTTATTCCTTCTACGTCCTCTCGAACCGCCAAAAAAGTTCTCAAATATAGAACCACCAAATAAATCCTCAAACTGCGACGCGTCAAACCCGCGGAATATATCTTCACTTGAATACCTTTGCTGAAAACCTTCTTTTCCGTATGTATCATACTGCTGTCTTTTCTGCTTGTCAGATAAAACAGCATACGCCTCAGAAAGTTCTTTAAATTTACCCTCGGCACCAGACTCCTTGCTAACATCAGGATGATACTTCTTAGCCAATTGTTTATAGCTTTTTTTAATCTCTTCTTCAGAAGCAGTTTTACTAACACCTAATATTTTGTAATAATCTTCGCTCATGTTTAATTTCTTCCCTCCAATGTGAGCGAAGGCGAACTAGTTGAAATTAAACAGACAGAAACTTTCAAATTTAAGAAAGTTTTCTGTATTGAAAATTTATTGTACAGAGTATAAATTTTCATGTTTAATTTCTTCCCTCCAATGTGAGCGAAGGCGAACTAGTTGAAATTAAACAGACAGAAACTTTCAAATTTAAGAAAGTTTTCTGTATTGAAAATTTATTGTACAGAGTATAAATTTTCATATGTAACCCCTCAAGAAGTTACTCCTCTTCCTCTTTAACAACTTCAGCATCAACAACCTTATCCTTCTTTCCATTCTTTCCAACTTCATGATCCTTAGCCTGTTTTTCTTCCTTTTGAGCCTTCTCATAAAGTTTAGTTGAAGCATCATGAAGTTTCTTATTCAATTTTTCCATGGCAAACTTTATCTCTTCAGTATCTCCACCGGCTAATTTATTCTTTAAATCCTCTTTTTCTTTCTTAATTTCCTTAATATCTTCTTCACTTATTTTCCCTTCAAATTCTTTCAAAGACTTATCAATTGTATAAACAAGTGAGTCTGCCTGATTCTTTACTTCGGCTTTTTCTTTCTTCTTCTTATCTTCTTCAGCAAATTCTTCAGCATCCTTTCTCATTCTCTCAACTTCTTTTTCAGAAAGTTTATTTTCAGCAGTAATCTTAATTTTCTGCTCTTTTCCAGTGCCCAAATCTTTTGCAGAAACATGAATTATACCGCTAGCGTCAATATCAAATGTAACTTCTATCTGCGGTATCCCGCGAGGTGCAGGTGGAATGCCCATTAAATCAAAACGACCAAGACTCTTATTGTCCGAAGCCATTTCACGTTCGCCTTGCAATACATGAATAGTCACAGCGCCTTGATTATCTTCAGCAGTCGAGAACACTTGAGATTTCTTTGTGGGAATAGTCGTATTTCTCTGTATCAATGCAGTCTTAATTCCGCCAAGAGTCTCAATCCCAAGAGTAAGCGGAGTCACATCAAGTAAAAGAATATCTTTAACCTCTCCAGAAAGAACTCCTCCTTGAATAGCAGCGCCATTAGCAACACATTCCATAGGGTCTATCCCGCGCTCAGCTTTTCTTCCCAAAATTCCTTCTACAAAATTTCTAATTACAGGCATTCTAGTAGGTCCTCCAACTAAAATAATCTTATGAATATCTTTCACATCCAGCTTGGCATCTTTAACTGCCTGCATCAAAGGTTTTTTACATCTTGCAACAATAGGATCAATTAACTCTTCCAATTTTGCGCGAGTCAATGTCAAACGGAAGTTCTTCTGCCCATGAATGAAAGGCAAATTAATTTCCGATTCAGTAACTGTAGAAAGTTCAATCTTAGCTTTCTCAGCAGCCTCACGAACTCTCTGTATAGCAATTTTATCCTCATTCAAATCAATTCCGTGTTCACGCTCAAACTCTTTAACAATATAATTAATTATAGCAGCATCCATATCATGACCGCCAAGTTGAGTATCTCCAGAAGTAGACTTAACTTCAAAAACTCCGTCGCCAAGTTCCATAATCGTAACGTCAAGAGTTCCAGCGCCTAAATCAAAAACTAAAATCTTAGAATCTTTATCTTGTTTATCCAATCCAAAAGCAAGTGCAGCAGCAGTAGGCTCGTTAATTATACGTACAACCTCAAGTCCAGCAATCTGACCTGCGTCTTTTGTAGCTTGTCTTTGATTATCATCAAAATAAGCAGGAACAGTGATAACCGCTTTGTTAACCTTCTCTCCAAGGAACTCTTCAGCATCGCGTTTTATTTTCTGTAATATATATGCAGAAATCTGTTGAGGTGAATATTCTTTACCATGAATCTTATACTTAAAACTAGTTCCCATTTTGCGTTTAGCGCCATAAACAGTTCCTTCAGGATTAGATACAGCCTGTCTTCGAGCAGGCTCTCCAACTAAAACATTTCCATCTTTGGTAAATGCAACAAAACTCGGAAAAGCCTTCCCATAAAGAGAAGCCCCTTCAGCACTCGGAACAATAGTAGGTCTTCCAGCTTGTAAAACTGAAGCAGCAGAATTCTGAGTTCCTAAATCTATACCGATTATTTTCTCCTTACTCATGTTTAATTTCTTCCCCCTTTCCTTTGGAAACTTTAACCTTAGCCGCTCTAAGAACCTTATCTTTCATAACATAACCTTTCTGAATTTCTTCAACAATAGTTCCCTCAGGCAAATCATTAGAAACCATTTCTATAACTTCATGCATAAATGGATCAATCTTTTTGCCGCGAGAATCAAAAGACTTTATTCCCTCTTCAGCAAGTATCTTGTGAAATCTGCCATGAACCATTTTAATTCCAGTCTTAACTTCCCCATCTTGTGTTTTCTCAAGAACATTCAAAGCCCTATCTAAATCATCAACAATATCTACAAACTTAACTAAAACGCGAGCAACAGCAACTTTAGCATAATCTTCTTTCTCCTTTCCAGACCGTTTTAAAGTATTCTCAAAATCAGCCTGAAGGCGTTTCAAAGTATTCTCATAATCTGAAATAATTTGAGCCTTCGCATCAACATCCTTTCTAAGCTGAGCTTCAAACTCCTTAACAGTCTCCTTAGCTTCCTTGCCAGCATCCTGTTTTCCATGCTTCATTTCTTGTTTTGCTTCTTGTTTTTCCATTTTTGCAATCATCTTAAGTATTTCATGTTCACTTTAAGTAAACATACAACATATCAAATAAACGAGTATTTAAATCTTTCGATTTCACACTTAATTAAAAGAGAGTTTAAATAATCAAGTTATCCACAATATTCATGAAAACATATAAACGAGAAGAAATAGATTGGAAAAAATGCAACAGTTATCTAAATGAACTCGTCCCTCAAATTAAAAGCGCCTTAGAACTAACAGAATATGACATATTAAGAAACGTAACTAAAGATGTCGTAATGGGTCTAGGAAATATCCGCTTAGTCTTATCAAGAAGATTAGAAAAGAAACAAGAAGTAGACTTAATCGGAAGATTAGTAGGAGACTTAGCAAGTAAATTTAAGTTAAACGCAGAAAGAGAATCTAACACGCCTCGTCTGTCAATGGACAGCATTCAAGATCCAGTGCATGGAGGAATAAGGAGTTATTCCTTAGAACCAGACTATGATCAATTTAAAAAAAAATAAAAAAAATAAAAAAATAATTAATCTTCTTACCCTATTATTACCGCACCTAAAACATTATTTCCTACTAAATAGTTACCATTTGAATTACTTACAACTTTTTTTCCATCATTACTAAGTGTGAGATCATAATCATAAGGATTACCACTTGCATAACGATCACGACAAGACAATTTTACTGGGGTTACTGGGGCACATGATACATCACAATCTACAGCATGACCCACTTGATCAGAATTAGTAGTTAAAACAATATTATCTCCATCTTTATAAGGAGGACAAGTAATTGGACCTTTTGAAGAAGTAAATTTTTCAGTGAACCCTAAATTGCGCAATACAATCTTCTTACAAAATATCATATCTTCTATATAATAAAATCCACCAGAACTCAATACTGGATAATAACCCATCTCCGTAGCACAATAATACATAGCATCATAGTAAGTCTGTAGAGAAATAATATTTCTAAATTTTCGGTAATTAGCGCTAGCAAAAGAATAAAGTCCACAATCTCCTTCAGGACCAAGACGTTTATATGGAGGATTTGTTCCAGAAATAGAACCACCAGGTTCTTCGAACGAGAGACATTCAACAATATTCTCTTCAGAACCTGAAGGCTCCAACAAAGCATTTCTATCTGTAAACATATAAAAATAACCCGCAACAATGGTTACAATCACCACGACGGCAACAGCAACCCACGCATTTTGTTCTTTCATATTTTTACCTTCTTTCATCTTCTTTTCTAAACGAAAACGAAAAGCTAAACATAATATGAATAAGCCGTGTATATATATATATATCGGAAAGAATTTTTTAACAAAAAAGTAGTAGTTTTCTTAAAAAGCCAAAACAATCCATAAATATAAAACCTTTTCAACGCAATAAATAATACATAAAATGGAGCAAAAAAACTCAATAAGACTTTTTGAAAACAAAAAAGTAAGAGTTCAATGGAATCAAGAGAATGAAAAATGGTATTTTTCAATAGTAGATATAATTGAGATTCTGACTGATAGCCCAAATCCGAGAAAATACTGGAGCGTATTAAAATTACGTTTAAAAAACGAAGGCAGTGAGTTGACTACAAATTGTAGTCAACTGAAAATGAAATCATCAGATGGAAAATTTTATCTAACGGATGTAGGAGACACGGAGCAGATATTAAGACTTGTTCAATCAATTCCTTCAAAAAAAGCCGAGCCGTTTAAAGTATGGCTTGCAAAAGTAGGTTATCAAAGAATTGAAGAAACTGAAGACCCAGAACTTGCATTTGACAGAGCAATGAAAACATATCTACAGAAAGGATATTCAAAAGAATGGATTAATCAGAGAATTAAAACTATAGAAATCAGGAAAGAACTTACAGATGAATGGAATCGTTCAGGAATAGAGAAAGAAACCGATTTTGCGATATTAACGAACGAAATTACGAAAGCATGGTCTGGAAAAACGGTGGCTGAATATAAACAACTAAAGGACTTAAAAAAAGAAAATTTAAGAGACAATATGACTAATCTTGAACTAGTCTTAAATATGTTAGCAGAAACCACAACAACAGAATTATCAAAAAAAGAAAATCCAGACAAGTTTGAAGAAAGTAGAAAGATAGCAATAAGAGGAGGGTCTGTTGCAGGAAATGCAAGAAAAAACATTGAAAAACAGCTTGGTGAAAGCATTGTAAGCCAAAAAAATGCGAAAGATAATGTTTTAGAATTATCATCAAAAGATAACTTTGAAATTACTAAATTTATTTCAAATAAAAAAACAAGAAAGTAACAATTCCTAAAGGCTCTTAAACTTTGCTTTAACTTTAGTATAACTATTCTTAAACTACACTTTAACTTTAGTAAATCCCGCCAATAAGTAAAATTTTCTCAATATCCTTACGCAAAAGCACCATTTTGTTCAACCCCATTGCATAAAATAAAAATAACCATTTTACGATAAACAGATTAATCTAAACTATTAAATACTTGTTAACCTTAGCTCAACCATGATTTATGAATTCAGAAAAGTCACTTTAATAAAAACAAGAAAACCTCAAAAGAAAGACTTAAACGCAGATTTGCAATGGTTCTCAGAATCTCTCGGCTTATTCAGTCAAAGAGACAAAGAACGTTCATGCTTCAGAATATTCGTCGAATTAGTAAAATCCACAAGAAGAAAACAACTATTAAGTTCAGACGAATTAGCAGACAAAACAAATCTAACACGTGGAACAATTATTCACCATATAACCCATTTAATTGAATCTGGCCTAGTATCTCAATATGAAAACAAATATATGTTAAGAGTAGAAAACTTAGAAACATTAATTGAAGAATTACAAAGAGACTTAGGCAGAGTTTTTGAAGACCTCAAAGACATGGCCCAAGAACTCGACGACCAATTAGGTCTATTAAAACGAGATAAAAAATCTTCTAAAGTTATAGATTAAACAAATCACTCGGAAATATTATCTATCAACTCTCTAACAACCAATTCAGTATTCTTAACAGCTTCAGAATAAGTCTTTCCAATTGTCTTATAATAAGTTATGGTAATAACAACATTCCAATCTGGAACAAATATTTTAGAAGAGCTAAACCAACACTCATCGCACAAATCTGAAAAAATAGTTTCATTTCTATAAGAAAAATAATATTCATATCCTTTATACTCTTCCTTCAGTGGCTCGGATAATTCAGCCCCAACGCTCCCATTAAATGTAGTAAACGAATTCATTTCATCAATCATCGCCAGATAATAATCATATTGCTCACTAAGTACATTCTCAGCCCATACCCTCATAGTATAATTGCCATCCACATCAACATAATCCGCTCTATCAGAAACAACAATATTAAACTCTTTTTCAACCCCATTCAAAGAAAATCTAAGAATATTAGCATAAATAGTTTCAAAACTCACCCTATTCAACCCAATGCTATAACTATCTGGAAAATATCTCGAAAGTAAAATCTCATCTGATTTTTCTACTTCATGCCAATCAGCTCCGGCATTATAAGTTTGAAATACTTGAAATGAAAGAAATATCAAATATGCAGAAAACGTAAATCCTATGACTCCAATAACCAACCCAATAATTCCTAAAATCTTTTTATCATTTTTAATTATAAAAATTATCCCCAAAACAATAGCAGTAATAGCAAAAATAATTCCCAAAAACGGAATCAAAGACAACACACCAAATACAATAGACAAAATTCCCAGAACATTCGACTGCTTCACTTTTACTTTAGCCATTCCAACATATAATAAGTTCTATTTATATAAATCTAGTTATCCGTCAGATAATCCAGGTTCTGTTCGATTTCCGCCACCTCCACCACCAGGATTTGTAGGTCTATTAGGATATTGAGGTATCTCAACATAACATTGACTCAATAATATCCCTTGGTCAAGTTGAAGGTAACCTCGAGCATTATTACCCCAAGGACTTCCAGCTTTAGGCTGAACATCTTGATTTGCAACAGGAATAGGTCTTGCAACATCACACCACAGGTCAAAAGGATTAACGTTCACACATCCAGGACTGTAATCACTCCACCAATTACGATTCCAATTTAAAGTTGAGCTAACATCAAATGCTAAAAGAGGACTACTGGCAAAATCGTTCTGAAAGATATTATAGTTTGAAATAGAAACTGGAGAAATATTGAAAGTAACTCCATTATAAATACCAAATACTGGATGTAACCCAACATAAGAATTATAAGAATTAAAAGTCTGGTAAAAATTTATAATACTATAATTAAGATAAATACCTCCAATAGTATTGCCCTCAAGGATATTGAATTCACTAAGTATTAAACTAATTGTGTTTTCTTTCAATAGAAGATTATCTCTTCCTGTAACTCTAACACCATAATCCCTGTTATTTACAATATCATTACAAAGTAAATTAACAGAAGAATATCTGTTGGAAGTCACACCAGATACGTATGTGTTAGATGTAGAACCATTCAAAAATACCCCACTATTTCCATTAAATGAAATTATATTTTGTTTATAAAATCCCTGAAGTTCTGTAAAAAAATCAGAATTATTTCCAGAAATTGGAAAAGGGTCTTTTATTTGGTATAGCACTCCCGACTCATGATTATACCTTATTCTGTTTGCATAAACTCTTGGAGAGTATACATCATATCTTGGGGCAGAACCTCCGCACGAGTTGGCAGAATTTGGAGTAGAATTACTATCAATGGTCAATTCAACACCATTCTTATTACCTTCAATTCTATTTAGATAAATATAATCAATCTCTGAATTTGCTAAAATCTGACCTGAAAGATTAGCGCCTGAAACAGGAGTACAATTTATCTCGTTTCCATTAGGACCTTGGGTTTTCTTAGTATGAATCTTAATACCGGCAAGACTATTATTCAAAATATCATTTCCTCTTACAAAATAAAGTCCATTCTGGAAGAAACCACTAAAAAAGTCAGTATTTTTTACGCCGTTTTCTACATTATCTTTTATTAAATTACCATCAATTATGAGTATATTACTCTCTCTTTCAATATTGTCTAATTGTCTATAATACTTCTCCGCATCGACATGCACACCACTTTCACCATTATTAGACATTGTAGCATTAAACAACCTTACATCATTAGGAAAGTATTTAGGATATAAATCAGGATTTATATTATATCTCAATGGATCTTTATACTCAGAAACTAAGTGAACTCCATTCTTACCATTAGAATAATATTTGCCTCCTAAAGCATCAATCTGATAAGTATTCTCTTTAATTCTCAAACCATCTTCCCCATTTCCAAAAGCAGTAATATTCTTCAATAAAACTCCTGTCAGTTTTTGAGGATTAGCAACTCCAACAGGACCGCTCAAAGAAATCCCATTTTCAGGAAAAACTGAAAATATGCAATCTTCCACAGTTATATTCCTATAAGAACCATTAATCAATAAACCATTCATTCTATTCGGATTAGAATAACCTGCAAATGTTGCGCCAGCACATTTCAAATTAATATTATTCCCTGCAATTTCAATTCCATCATAATACGTTCCAGGACAAATAGTTCCGCTTTGAATTATCATCTGTGGAAAAGCAGGAGGCGTAATGCATTTAGAAAAAGCAGGTCTCGGAGCCAAATTAGGAAATAATTGAGAATAACTAATCCCAATAATAGATACAACAATTAAAACAACAATCAATAAACCTCTCTTATCCATACAACTATTACATAGAAAATCCTATATATATATTGCGTTTACAAAAAATTAAGTTAGGGACTCTTAATAGGAATACTATTTGTCAAAATAGAATCATCATCCTCAATGCCCAAATCTTGCTTTGTCAAAATCCATGCAAATTTTAAGAAATTTTTTGCAATAGAATTGTCTATATTAAGCTTATACATATCAGATTTTCCAACTCTTCTAGTCTTAATTATTATTCCCTTATCCAAAAAATCCTGAAAAAATATCAATAAAGAGTTATAACTAATATTAGATTCATTTGCAATCTCAGTCATGCTAAAATCAAAAAAATGATTTCCAATCAAAAAATTCAAAAACCTAATTCTTGGGGCATCTCCAAAGTATTCTATAAATGCGGATTCATTATTTTCATTCATACTAAACACAAAAAAGTAAAGTTTATAAATGTTTCTATAATTAGAGCTACAACTATCAAATAGAGAAACATTTAAATAATATCGCTTCTTAAAAAATCAGTGGAAAAAGAGAAAGCACAATTAATGTTTAAACTAGCCTTTTCAAAAAAGAATTGGGGTGCAAAGTATGATAGATTAGAGCATTTCAAAAGATTTGAAAATTTAGATAGCATTGTAAAAGAGTTAAATAAAATAGGGTGGCTATTAATCACAAAAAAGCCAAATTATATTGGAATTTCTTTAAACACACAATATAAAAGAGAAATAATACAATTTATTGAAGCTCATCTTCCTGAATTAAAAGGCTGGATAAAATAAAACAATAACATTTATACACTTATACATTAATACCAATCTTAATGAAAAAAATAATATCGAGCAAAACACATAAAGGATTAAAATCTTGTCTAGGTCTGCTCAAAAAAGACAAAGAATCTAGGTCAATAGAGAAATCTCTAAAAAAGGGGTGGAAAACATGGAACAAAAGATACAATAAAATTAGCTATTATGGATAATTCTGTGGTTTGTATGACTTATTTTCAGAATTATCCAGATAGAAAATTCTGTGCGAAATATTATATAACTAACAGAATTTTCTATATAAATAATCTATAAATTCTAAGCGCTCACTGCCTTCCGCCCGCCAATCAAAATATCTGCAACATTTCTATCTAATAAAACAGACTGCCCCTTTTTGAAAGGCCCGACAGACTCCCCATCCATCCCGACAAAAGGCTCAATATCATCAGTAATAAGCAATGAAACCTGACTGGCAGAAGCCTCATTAACTAAAAGCATTGAAATTAATTTATCCGTCTGCTCAACAGAAGAAAGTAAAGAATCAAACAAATCTTTCTCAAATGGAAGCATATTTTCAAAATCCTTCTTCATTACACTAGTCTCATTAGCAATAAAAACCAAATTCAGAAGTTTCTTCTTGCGACGAAGAATCAGCTCCTTAAACAAAACCATCGAATTCTCATATTGTTTCTTATCGCGAACAAGTTCCTCAGCAAAAAAGTCACCATTGCTAGTTATATTCCTCTTATTTTCATGAATCAATTCAGAAAAACTCTTTATAAAATCGGAAGGTATTTTCTGCAAAGAATCATTCATTTTCTCCTTGCGCAATATCTCGTATAACTCTTCATATTTCATCATGTCAAGATTTGCTGGAAGTCGCACTTTTTAAAATGTTGGAAATCTTGAACATCCAAAAAACCACTACAAATTCCCAAGGTTTTTTTGATAAACAAAAAACCCTATCTCATTTTATAAATATGATGTCACTTAAGAAAATAAAGTCTTCGCCAAAAGCGACCGGCCCATAAACTCTTTACCAGTCAAACCATCTGCTTCAATAAACCTCTTTCCAGAATTTTCAGTATGAACAGAATCAAAAAACAAAACAGGAACAGGAGCAGAAGTATGGCTTTTAGTCCTGCAAGAAGTAGTATGATCTGCAGTTACAACCATCTTAAAAGAATCGTTCAAGCTCCTAAGATATCCAAAAAAATCTTTATCAATCATCTCAATAAATTTAACTTTCTGCAAAGGCTTATTATCGTGCCCAGGCAAGTCCGTTTCTTTAAAATGCACATAAAAATAATCATATAACTCTTTATTATCTTCAATCATCTCAATAGCTTTTTTTATTACCTTCTCTAACATTTTTTCAGTATGTTCATAAAAATCATCAGAGTTCATAGAAGAATAATCAAAAGAAAATAATCTCATTCCAAAAACCTTAGCAACCCCTTTCTCTAAAGGCATATATCCCAAACCAATCCAAGAACCTTTCAAACTCTTAGTCTTAATAGGAGCAATACCCGGATCGCGACACAAAATAAAATTCGCAGGGAAAAAACCTTTTTTTTTGCGAGCAACATTAACAGAATGATTTTCCAAAATAACATAACTCTTTCTAATAAATGTATTAAGTAAATCAGCAGACAAAATAGCTTTATTACTGCTATCAAGAGGTTTAGACAATAAAACTTGATTAGCTTCTCCTTCAACAGATAAACCAGATTCATAAAAAGGGTCAACATTAGATATCTTATCAGAAAAAGCGCCTCTAAAAACAAGAACTGCTCTATGCCCGATAGTAGGAATCAACTCAAACTTAAATGGCAATTTTACTTTAGAATTTACAGCATCTGCAAGTTCACGAGCCTCGCCAGTCATTAAAGTCCTGCCAACACGCCGGTCAATTAACTTCAAACTACTAATATTCTCAATAGTAGAAAAATTACACCTAAAAACTAAATCCCCATCATTCAAATGAACTCCTGCGCCAACTGCCTCTAAAAGCCCTCGAGAATAATCTCTAAAATCTGCTCCAAATAAAGACACAAGCCCGCTCGAAGACTGAGGCGCAATCCCTTCAGCTATGGGAAAACAATGATCAACACTTCCAGAAGAACAAAAGAAATCTAAATTAGGAGTCTTAGCAAACTCAAGAGGTGTCTTACCTTTAAGCTGAGAACATGTGTCATCTGCAACACCATCAAGAATAATAAATACGCCTTTCATTGTAAAATTTCACCAAATTCAATAATTCTAAATTTTACAATGTCCAAGGTTTTCATCAGATAAACCTTGGCATAAAAAACTTATAAACCTTCTCGCACCAATAATTTCATGTTTAAACTGCTAAAAGACAAGCTAAAATCATGGCTAGGTGTACCCAGCAAAGAAGAAAAGAAAGAAAAAGCCAAAAAGCCAAAAAAAGCAAAGGAAAAGAAACAAAAGCCAGCCAAAGACAAGTCAAAAAAGCCAAAAGAAGAAAAGAAACCTAAAGCAAAGCATGAAATAGACTCAAAAGCAGAAATTAAAAAAAAGTATGTAGAAGAGATAAAACCAATCAAGGAAGAGGCAGAAAATAAAGAAGAAAAGTTAGAAGCAGAAGTATCGGAAAACGAAATTGAAGCAGAGATTAAAGAAAATCAAGAAGAACCTGTAAAAGAAGAAGAATCAAAGGAAGAAAAAAAAGGCTTCTTCTCAAACATATTAAGCAAATTCACAACCTCTAAAATAGAAAAACAACAAGTAGAACAAATATTCGAAGAACTAGAAATAATATTACTAGAACACAACGTAGCCTTAGAAGTAGTTGACAAAATAAAAGAAAATCTAATAAAATCATTAGTAGGACAAGAATCAAAATCTAAAGATATTAAAAATAAAGTAATTCAATCAATTAAAACAGCCATAGAAAGCGTTCTAACAGATTCTCCAAATCTCATAGAAAAAATAAAAAATCACCAAGGAACATTCATTATTTTATTCTTCGGAATAAATGGAGTCGGTAAAACAACAGGCATAGCGAAAATAGCTCATCTATTAAAAAAGAACAATATCTCTGTAGCACTAGCAGCCGCAGACACATTTAGAGCAGCTGCAATAGAACAATTAGAGATACATGCAAATAAATTAAAAGTCCCAATAATAAAAGGCGAGTATAACACCGACCCAACATCAATAGCATTTGACGCAAAAGTATATGCAGAAAAACATAAAATAAAATGTCTTCTAATAGATACTGCAGGAAGAATGTACACAAAAGAAAATCTAATAAAGCAAATGGAAAAGTTAATCAGAGTAATAAAACCAAACAAGAAAATTTTTGTAGGCGAATCAACCACAGGAAATGACATGCTCGAACAAATAAAAACATTCGACGAAGCCCTCGACATCGACGGAATAATCTTAAGCAAAGCAGACATAGATGAAAAAGGCGGAACAGCTTTGTCAGTCTCTTACATAACAAAAAAGCCAATATATTTCTTAGGAACAGGTCAAACTTACGACGACTTAAAGGAATTCAAAAAGAAAGACATCTTAGAAAGTTTAGGACTGGATTAATCAAGCAAATCCAAACATTTATAAAGACATGTTAGTTACAAGTAACATAAAACAGAGTTATGTGTTAGTTACAAGTAACATGAATGAAGAAAGAATAAAAGAAGCTCTCATAAACAGCAATAAATGGTGGAAAAGTCCATTTGAGTTAGAATTTAAACAAAGAGAAATTTACGCAGAGATAAAGAGATTTTTTCCCAAAAAGCAAATAATCGCGTTAGTTGGACTTAGAAGAACAGGAAAAACCACAATCATGTTGAAACTTGTTGAAGAAGCGCTAATAACGATGGAAAAAGAGCGAATAGTATATTTCTCATTTGATGAATTTAAAGAAATAAGATTACAAGATGTCTTAAAAAACTATGAAAGATTGACTGGAAAAAATGTTTCTGCAGGCAAGTATCTATTTTTATTTGATGAAGTTCAAAAAATTGAAAATTGGGAAGAACAATTAAAAAGATTATATGATGAAAATTCAGACATAAAATTTGTTATTTCAGGTTCAGAATCTTTGTTCATTCGCAAGAAATCAAGAGAAAGTCTCGCAGGCAGAATATATGAATTTCAAATAAAGAACCTTAATTTCAAAGAGTATCTTAATTTTAAGAATAAAATATTTGACAATTTTGAAATTTATAAAAAAGAAATCTTAGAGGAATTCAAGAATTTCATAATATGTAATGGCTTTCCAGAAATAATAAATGAAAATAAAGAAGACTCTGCAAAATATATAAAAGAAAATGTAATTGAAAGAATAATTTATAGAGATATTCCTCAAATTGTAAAAATAAACGATCCAGCAATTTTAGAGCAAATATTTAGAATAATTTTATACAGTCCAGGGGAAATTATTAACATGGTTGATTTAGCAAAAGATTTGGGAATTGCAAGACAGACAGTTTCTACTTATTTAGACTATTTGGAAAAATCATATTTGATAAAAAAACTTTACAACTACTCAAGAAACGTAAGAAAAACACAAAAGAGGTTCAAAAAATATTATCCGATAATCATAGTGCCAGATATTGCTGAAAAGCAAGAATATTTTGGAAAAGTATTTGAAACGATATTAGTAAATCATCTCAATGCAGAATTTTTCTGGAGAGATGAATTTAAGAATGAAGTAGATATAATTCAACCTGAACCTCTAACAGCAATAGAAGTAAAATCAGGAGAAATTAAAGAAAGAGATTTAGAATCATTAGAAAAATTCATTAAAAAGTTTAATCCAAAAAAAGCAATAATAATCTCATATGAACATAAAAAGATAATAAAATCCATTCAAGTCATGCCTTTCTATGAATATCTATTAAATAATAAAACTGCAAGCCAATATATTTCTTAGGCGCTGGTCAATCTTGCGAAGACCTCAAACATTTCAAAAAACAAGATATCCTAAAATCACTGGGATTAAATTAAAAAATTTGCATTAACTAAAATTTAGGTTAGTTCTCCTTAACATAAA
>Ga0209542_10011431_pt1 | contig 15742 bp, 20 predicted proteins | sample RifCSPhighO2_01_FD_184028 | JGI IMG/M metagenome (GOLD analysis project Ga0209542, IMG submission 184028) | Soil microbial communities from Rifle, Colorado - Rifle CSP2_plank highO2_0.1 (SPAdes) (version 2) | ecosystem: Environmental > Terrestrial > Deep subsurface > Rock core/Sediment ... | reverse complement strand
GAAGCGGGGGAATGGTATGCCTGAACAACTCCTTTAATGAAACATGCTTCGTTAATAAGAGCTCTAATTATATAAGCATGCACATACCACACTTCTCCACTATAGGAGCTTTAGTTTCCGGAAGTGCTACATCCTCAAGCACCTCTTCATCAAGCAGTTCCGGAGGGGGCGGGGGAGGCACGGAGAAGAAATATACAATATCTGAAAACCAATTCACTATGGGATACACGCAAACTCTGGCAATCGGAGATGTTATAAGAGTTAATATATCTAATTTGTATCACACGGTTACCTTAGCTGTATTAAAGAATAACAGCGCTTCCATTACAGTTTCAAGCGCTCCGCAGACAAAGGTTTTCAGTGTAGGAGATATCAATAAGTTTGATGTGACTGACGACGGCAATTATGACCTGCAGGTCACTTTGAATTCAGTAAGCTCTAGCAAGGCTAATATAACTGTAGCGAAAGTAAGCGGAGTAGCGACAGCAGCGCCTTCAACAGGAGGGGGAGCAGGCACAACTGCTGGAGCTGGAGAGACCGGAGGAGCAGGAACCGGAAGCCTTGGAGAAGAGAAAATGATAAGCTCTTCAACATGGTGGACTATTGCAGTGATAGTGATTATAGTAGTTCTTGCAATTGTTGTGGCGCTGCTCATAACGAAGTACCAGCAGTACAAGGAAAAGTCAAAGAGCAGGAAAGTAAAGGTTTACGGCACGTCGCCTTTCTCGAAAGCAATGTCTGTAATTGGCGTGAGAAAATGATGAAGGAACTATAGTGGGCAGAGCAGACTTCTCTGAAGTTATGGTAAGGATATTAATATTAGCCCAAAACACAAGTAACTTTTATTAGCCAATCGGCGATAAAAATAATTAGAATATTATTAATAAGTTAATTATTGCCTTACTTTGACTAAAATTATCCTCGATAAAATAAGTTAATTATTGCCTTACTTTGACTAAAATTATCCTCGATAAAATAAGTTAATTATTGCCTTACTTTGACTAAAATTATCCTCGATAAATGTCTCAATAAGAGTTAATTTTGATTTTTTAATATAATCCTATCATCAATTAATGGTGAAAAACTTATGTCCTTAACTATAGTTATGATAACTGCCTTTGTTATCTGCTTTATCTTATGAGGGCGCTGCATCTGTTTTTAATAACTTCCGTCGGTTAAACTACAGTATCTCCGAATGAGTTTTATTACCAAAGAATTAATCCACCAAGTTTATATACTTAACCTATCTATTAGATAGGTATGAAAAGAGTAAAAGTTATAGAAAAATCAAAGCTTACTCTTAAAGGAATAAAATGTTTCATTGAGAGAGAGGTCAAACCTTTTGGGACGAGCGCAAGAATAGACTTCCCAAAAGAATTCATCGGCAAAAAAGTTTATGTGGTAGTTGTAGAATGAACGAAAAAAGATTATGCAAAAGTTTAGATGCATTAATGTGGTTTACCGATGAGAGTTTGGGAATTGACAGAAATACAGATAACCTTAACGGATTTGATTTTATCGTGCCCTTAGTAGAATCTTCTGCTTACAATTCTTATCTTGAAAATGTAAGCAACAAAACTGATTCTATCTACCTAAAAATAAAACAATCTTTGATAAGCATGACTGAACATGCTTATCTGAATTATATTAAGCGCATATCAGATAATATTTCTCTAACAGAAAAAGAGGTTATCCTTGCATTTGATTATACTGAGGAAGATTTTTATGGAGATGTTCAGGGTTTTGATATTCATGGTTGGACTGGAAAAGATGCGATAACAGGACATTTTAAATTTCTTACTTGCAGTATAATATCCGACGATATTCCTGAAAAGATACCTTTAATTTCTATCCCAATAAGATTAGGGCATTATAAAAGCAGTGTAATCTTACACTGCTTATCTTTGATAAAAGATTATATTGGTAAAATTAAACTAATATTATTTGACAGAGGTTTTTACGATAAAGATTTGATGTATGAATTAACAAAAATGAAACTTCCCTACCTTATCTTTGTTCCCAAACACAAAGATAAAAAAGAAATCCTTTATCCGATGGATGACAATAAACAAATTGCAATCTACAATGAATTTGTCGTTAATAAACATCAAAGCAGATATTCTGAAGAAAATATTTTAATTTTTCTCAAGCAGATATACGACCCAAGAAGCGAAAAAAATTATGACTGGGTTTTTGCAACCAATGTTGAAGAAATTTTACTTGAAAATATTATTATAACTTACAAAAAAAGATGGAGAATAGAAACTCAATTCAGAGTTCAAGACGAAGCAAAGATTAGATGCAAATCAAAAGAGATGAAGATAAGATATTTTCTATTTTTATTTGAGCAAATGCTTCAGGTGATATGGATTTGCTTCTTCAAAGAAGAAGCAAGCTTTAAAGAATTTATAATCGAATTGGCGAAAATGTCCAGAAAATGGACTAAAACTGAAAAAGAATAATCTTCAAGTGAACCCAAAATATTCTCTGAAGGGATATCATTATTCATTTGGTTTTAACAGGATAGGAACAACTATCCTGTTTCGCTGTTCAATTCGGAGATACTAAACTATTGGTATAATTTAAATACTTAATTTTTAATAACTCCCGTCGGTTAAACTATGAGTATAATTTAAATACTAAGAGTTCTATAAATAATTATGAAAGGAAAAAGAGGAGGGTTGGACAGTGAGACGCTGATTCCTCTGATTATTGCCATAGCTCTTATCGCGCTCTTTGTTGCAGGAGCATTTCTCCTGAAGAGCGGAAAATTAGATTCTTACATTGAAGCTATTAAAGGACTGTTCAGGTCGGGAGGATGAGGTGGGCTGCATGAAGAGAGGTTTTAATATATTTAAGGATATATTTAAGGAAAGCTGTAAAAAGAAGGCGCAGTCAACACAGAGCCTGCTGCCATGGATAATTGCTGCTGTGGTTCTTGCAATAGTTCTCTATGGGGTTTTTAAGTTTGGACTCTTTGATAAATTCATTAACGCTGTGCCTTCAGCACCTTCGGTAAAATGAAAAATAGAAGAGGATTTGAACTGCTTAGCGGAAAAACTATAGGGGTGTTAATTGCCATACTCTGCATTGTTATTCTTCTTTATCTTGGCTCAGAGCTTGCGATTGTAAGAGGGCAATACGAGCAGAGAAAGAAAGCGGAAGGGATGATGCAGGAGGTCGTTGCTTCAATCTACAGCCTTAAGGAGATTGGAAGCGAAAAAAATTATCTTGTATCTTCAGTGAAGGAATGGAATTTTGTTGTTTTTAGGGAGATGGATGCGAGGAGCCCCCCGTCGTGCCAGTCAAAGAAATGTTTGTGTCTGTGTCCTGAGGAAGATGCAATATCCTGCTATAATTACGGGGTTTGCAAGGCTCCCCTTAATGTCATACTGAAAGATAATGGAGAAGATGTAAGAGCTCTAGAAGTAAGCGCTCCGACTAAGGATGCAGATATAAGAAAATCAGAGATAATCATAAAAAAAGTTTCTTCGGAAAGCTATGAAATAGGTTATGCTCTTGATAAAAAAGCTGAAGAAAGGGCGGAAGCATGAGCAATATAATTAATTTTTCAAAAAAAGGTGAAATGAATGTCTTGGTAAAAATATTACTGATAATAGTATTCATCATAATCGCTCTTGGAGGTTTGTATCTTCTCCTGAAGAAGCTTACTGCCGGGGCGGAGGGATATTAATTAAATAAAAAAATCTTGCAAAAGATGAAGGAGATTAATTAAATCAAACAAAATGCTGATGAAGAATATTGTGAAAATCTTGCAGGTGAAGAAGGAGATTAATTGATGAAGAATATTGTGAAAATCTTGCAGGTGAAGAAGGAGATTAATTGATGAAGAATATTGTGAAAATCTTGCAAGAGATGAAGGATATTAATTTAAATTGATTTAAACAAAAAATACTTTAAACAGATAAATTTAATGGATATTGAAATGGTTTATCAAAAAGACAAAAGAGGAGTACAGATGGTCTCACAGCAGATAACTGTAATGGTAATTGTTCTGGTAAGCCTGGGAATAATACTCATGCTTTATTTTCTTATTGATTTTGAGGGGCAGAGCGACTGGGAGGCATGCCATAATTCCATAATTTTAAGGGGGACTGCGAGATATGGAGACTTATTTAAGGGAGGACCTGAAGCAATACCTCTCAAGTGCAGGACGGAGAAGTACTGCATTGCCGGAAAAGAAACTTCTGATAAGGTTTGCCCGAATATAGAATACACCAACGACAATCCTGTAAGGACAGAGAGCATTGCAGGCAATTCAAAGTCAATGAGAGATAACTATTTAGACTTCATGGCTGAAAAGCTGTACGAATGTCATGCCTTGGTTGGAGAGGGAGAGGTAAATTTTATGCCCCCAAAGTTTTACGAGCAAAAGTATTGTCTGATATGCTCGAGGTTTGACATTGAGCCTTCGTTGAAGGAGAATCTTGGAGATATAACTTATAAGGAACTTTATGAAAGGATGGCAAGTAAGAAGACTAAGAGCGGAAAGAGTTATCTCGAGTATATTTATAAGATGAAGGATCCTGTGCAGGGGCTTAAGGATACTGTTCAATCTCTTAAGGAGTCAGAATTTTCTGATAAGTTTGTGGGAATTGAGTGGGACACATGGAAGCTTCCTATAAGCGAGCAAAATGCTATAATTGTGGCTACAGTTAAGGGGGGCGAGGGAACGGAGATAGTCACTTCCATAGGGGCAGGAGTTGCTGTTGTTGGGCTTCTTGTTGCAGGAGCTTTTTCTGGGGGAGGTGCATGGGCAGCGATTCCTGCTGTTGTCGGAGCTGTTTTTAAGGGGAGCACTGTTGCAGGAATAGTGTATGCATATGGCTCTGCAGACGGTGAGTTTAGTTACGTTCCTCCAGGCATACAGCCATATGATGCGGAAACTTTGAAGAACGCGCTTGGATGCAGCAGTTTTGAAACAGCGCCGTAGATGCTGTTTTTGATAATAAGTGAAAATGAGAAGAGATTTGTTGTGCAATTAATATGGCTGAGAGTTCTGTTATTAATCTCCAGATAAGCATCAATCTAACTTTCTTATTCTACCTGCAATCAATTTATATTTGTATAGTAATAAGTGATATTGGCAATAATTTCCTTTAAATTGCTGTTTGAGTAAGATTATTAAATAAGTATTAAATGTATTATTAGGGAGAGGATATGATACTAAGAAACAAAAGGGGTACAGAGCTGCTTCACTACACTGCAATTTATATAATTCTCAATGTAATCTTTCTTGCAGCTTTATTTGTTTTCGTTGCACAAAAGTCTGACAATATTGATTTTCAGGAGAGTGTGGAGGCGAGGAGAATAACTTTGATGATTGATTCTATGAGGCCCGGAACTGATTTGACAATTAACCTTGAGCCTTTGGCTGAAATTGCCCGAAGCAGAGATTATGGCGGACAGATTGTGAGTTTTAATTATGGCACGAGCGAGGTCAAGGTTACGCTTTCAAGAGGAGATGGACATTCTTATAAGTACTTCACTAAATTAGATACAATTAATGTTAAGGGAGATGGGAGAAAGGAGGTTGTAGTAAGCCTGGGATGATAATTATCAACAAAGGAAGTGGAAATTGTAATAATCTTATGATGGTGAGGATGATAAAAGGAAACAGGAGGGGAGGGGAGAATATAATGATATTCTGGCAGTTCCTCATGTGGCTGCTGGTTGGATTAGGAATAGTTATAGGAGTTGTCTCTTTTTATGCTTCGCAGATTGAGGTGAAAGCAATTGAGGCAGAGATTTTGTCAGAGAGAATTGCCGGATGTTTGATTGACAGCAAGGGAGTGTTTAATTTGAAGTATTTTAGCGACTCTGGAAAGTATGAACTTTTGAATGACTGCGGATTAAGCAGAGGAATTTTAGATGAGTCTGGCTACTTTTACATTATAGCAAATCTCACTCTTGTTAGTGATATTAATAGTGTCGGAAACACTGAAAACTGGAAACCTCTGAAGTCATTCAGCATCGGAAATAAGGACCTTCTTTTTCAGTGCGATGTAAAGAGGAAGGGAATGGAAGCGCAGAAATTTGGAGACTGCACTCAGAGGAGTTTGTATGGGTTTTATGGCGGGGAAGATAGTAAGGGAAATAATGTGAAAGGAGGGAGTGAAGAGGGGCGAGAGGGAGCCATAGTACAACTCTTTGTTGGCTCAAATAACAGGGGAGCATGATAATATGAAAACATTAAAAAACTCTAGGGGACAGATAGGAACGACGCTGACATGGATTGTCGCTATATTCCTAATACTATTTGTCATGCTTATTTATCTGGCTATTGTCTTTTGGCTGAGGGAGAGTGTTGGAAGCGTTCAGAATGAAGTACTTATAGAAAATAAATATGCTGGAAATGATTCGATACTCGCTTACAACTTAATGAGTATCTTAAGAAGCGATAAGGTAGGAGACAGGGAGCTTCTTGGAAAGATTTGCAGGTGGTATTATCTGAGAAGTCCCGGAGGAGAAGTTATAAAGTATAGCCAGTTGATTGGTGCCGGTGATGGCACGAGCGGCAGGGATGAAAATGTGATGGTAAGAAGAGCAATATTATACTCTTGGGATGGAAATAATATTAAAAAATCTCTCTATATGCAGTGGGTAGAGTGCGGGCTTGAAGCGGGGTGAGGCAGGGGAGGAAGATGATGATAAGAAAAACTAACAATTTTAATATCCGGGGGAAGAGAGGAGGCGTTCCAATATCAGTGGTTGTCCTGGTATTTGTAGTGGTTGCTCTCATTTCCTACTCACTATTTATCTTCATGGGGGAAAAGAGAGAGATTAAGAAGAGTATAGGATCATCCCTTTTTGTTGAGGAAATTTACAGCAGGGAGGCGCAGATAAGATTCTATGTGGAAAGTTCTGTTTACCAATCTCTTAAAGAAATGAATTTATTTAATTTTAATGCTGAAGATTTTATCAGAAGATTTTCTGATAAATTAAATGCAGGAAAGAATTATTTTCCTGAAGTTGAGCAAATTTTAGACAAGGTTAGCGATGGAGTGGAGTATGACAAGGATAGAGGCATTTTGAAAGTCAATTTTGATATTGTTCTTGAAAAATCTTTGACTGAGAAAATTGATGGTAAGGAAGTTGAGACTGCCAAGGCGAGGCATAAATTTGTGGTAAGGGAAGATTATAGAATAATGTAGGAAGCCAAAAATGCAGAAGAGCAGGCATAATATTATCTGTTGATACTGCAAAGCCAAAGACGAGTATCTCTGATACATTCCCAATTTAGCAGGAAGATTTAAAGAATCAACCAATAATGTAAACCAACTTAATAAGCACGAATAAGCATGAGCAAGCATTTGTTAGCAATTACCCCTGATTGAACTGGCTATAAACATAGTATCCAATTAATAATGGAATTGCCTCTAATGGCTATATCATTCTTATGATACTATAATAACTATCCATCGGAGATACTTAAGACGTCGAAACCTTTATAAATAACTGGAGAGTTAAGGAAATATGATTAATAAAAGGGGGGCTGAAGGAACTCCTACCGGCACTATAGTGGTTTTAATAATAGGCTTGGTTGTTCTTGTTCTAATCATAGTGGGTTTTAGCATGGGATGGAATAATCTTTTTAGCAAAATATTTGGGTTTGGCGGAGGAAAGAGCAATGTGGGTTCCGTATCTTCAAATTGTGTTGCTTCTTGCCAGCTGAATGATCAGTATAGCTTCTGCACTGAAGAAAGAAGTGTAACTCTTGGAAACGGCACTACTCTTAAAGGCTCATGTAACCAATTTGCTACAATGGACAACCTGAAGAGCCAGATTGGCGGGGCTATTAAGGAATGCCCTGGGCTCTGCATACAGCCTTAAATTTTTATACTTCACATTCTGAATAATTATTGAGGTAGTTGATAAAATGTTATGCAGTTGTATTTGTATTTCAAGCAAGCACGTGAGAGGTAATTAAAATGTCAGGCAATTATATTTGTATTTCAAGCAAGCACGTGAGAGGTAATTAAAATGTCAGATGATTATAAATGTAGTTCAAGCAAGTATGCAGGAGATAATTAATATGTTTGACTATAATTCAAGCAGGTATACAGGAGATAATTAATATGTTTGACTATAATTCAAGCAGGTATACAGGAGATAATTAATATGTCAGACGATTACGCAGTTCCTTACAACAGAAAGAGCAAGAAACGGCAGAGAAAGAAGCGCAGAGACAGAGTATATAAGAGGGGAGGGAAGTACAGGGGAACGACTGTAAATAAATAATTCTAATAAATAATTTTGATAGTTAGAATGTATGTTACATTCTATCTGCATAGGTTTAGTTATAGGCAGTTTATCAGGGGCAAAACAATATAACCCTTGCTTATAAGGATAGGTTCTTAGTAAAAATCATCAGATGATACTTGACTACAAAGCAATATATGGGCTAAATCACCCATTAATAATCAGTTCTAAGTTATCGTGAATTCTAATAATTATAGCACATATTTGCACAGAATTCCCGTGATAGATAATTCCAAAGAAAGTGCTATAATCAAGGGAATTATCTATAGCAAGAATCAGATAAATACTTTATATGATGAATTATTTATCTCATCAGTTATATTTTTTATTTATCATAAGTATTTTATTTACTAACAGTCTATCAGCATAGGTCTAGTTTATAGGTATTTATCAAGGACAAAACAATCTAACCTATGCCTATAGGGATAGATTCTAAATTAATAACAACACCATAGATATGCTTAAAAGATTTGATTAATGGATTAATCCATGATTGGATATGAATTGATGTTGCTGGTCATTGGAGCGGTGTGGCTTGCTGCAGCTGCGGTGTTCGACGTTAAGACAAAGGAGGTGCCAAATTGGCTTAATTTTTCGCTTCTCATCATTGCACTGGCATTCAGGGCATTATATTCTGTTATGGCATGGGATTACTGGCCATTCGTTAATGGGATTATTGGGGCAGGAGTGTTCTTTCTGCTGGCAAATATATTTTATTATTCCGGGATGTTTGGAGGGGGAGACGCAAAGCTTTTAATGGCTTTGGGAGCAGTGATAGGAGTTTCTTATGGATGGCAGGACAATTTTATTAATTACCTTATTTTTGTCCTGTTATTCTTAATTGTGGGGTTTGTATATGGTGTATTGATGAGTGCAGCTTTAATAGCTAAGAACTGGAAGAAGAAAGGGAAGGAGATTAAAAAAGAGTTTTCGGGGCAGTATAAATCAAAGAAAGTTTTATTCCTTATAACTTTATTGACAGCTGTAGTAGTGTTGGGGATGCTGTATAAGTATAATCTATTTGATATTTGGATAGCTTTTCCTGTAGTTATTGCTCTTGCCATGCTGCCCCTGATGTGGGTGTATGCAAGAACTATTGAAAATACACTGATGGTTAAGAAAGTTTTAACGGATAATTTGAGAGAGGGGGACTGGCTTTATAGGGATGTAGAGCTGAAGAATGGAGGGGTTATAAAATCTAATTTTGACGGGCTGACAAAGAGTGAAGTTGAGATGCTAAGAAAGAATTTTAGGGAAGCTAGAATAAAGGAAGGAGTTGTATTTGTGCCGGCGTTTTTTATTTCTTATCTTGCTTATGCAGCGTTATGGTATTCTGAATGGAGTCCTTTCTCTTGGGCGCTTAACTGGCTTCTTTGAGCTTTCCTTTTTATTGACTGTAAGTTTTTTATCTGATATTTTATCGGATGCGTGGCTGTTGCTTTTAGCCTTTTTTTCATCCAAGACTTTTTCATCCAATATAATAATTTCTTTCTTCTGGTCAAGCTTAATAGTCTCGCTGGTAAGAGTTTTATGAATTTTGTTCAATTCTTCCGGAGAAGCCCTCTTCTTCTCAACTTTGATGCCGTGGTAAAGAGGAAGAACATTAGCAATGGTGTGACCCATTAAGTCCTGCCTGGAAGCCTCAACCTTGTCGGGGCTAAGCTTATCATGAATCAAGGAAGAAACATCCTTAATAAGAGAATTAACGCCTTCAGGAAGGTCCTTGACAAGCCCATGAGCCTTAGGAATAACTAAGGCGTGCCCGGGAGAGGCAGGGGCAATCTCAAGAACAGCAAGGGCAGAATCATTCTCACTAATTTTATAACTCTCAATATCGCCTGCGACTATGCTGCAAAAAATACAATTACCCTCTTTCTGGTTCTTTTCCTGAGATTTACCAAGGAAATTAACAAGCTCTTCATCAGAACTGGCTTTAATCCTTTCCCTGATATCCACCTTTTGCTCATCACTAAGATTAGAAGAATCAACAGACGCCAAAATCTGCTCCCTAAGCTTCTGCGAATCAACCATGAAAAAAGTAGAACTATTATATTATTAAAGCTATCTTAAGTAACTAAAATTATATTATTATAGCTAACAGAAATATAATTATTATGGAGATAAGCCATATTAATTAATCTAGAAACGATAAATTTGCCTGTTAATTAGCGAGGGTAAGTCCTATCAAGCACTTGTAAAAGTTAAATAAATAGGATTGGCATTAATAATAGACTCTTAAATTTATTGCTAATTATAGATATATCGGAGATATTCACTAACCAAAAGCCCTTCTGTAATCAATTACTTCTGATGAAGAAACTCCCTGGAGCTTGTTAAGGAGGTTTTCCACTTCATCTGTAGAACGCTCCTCGGGCCAGGCAGTTGTTATAATGAGGGCATTTAATCCGAAAGCAATGGACTCTTCAGAGAATGAAGTGTTTTTAGCTCCGAGATTCTCCATTATCTTTAATACCTTTTCACTTATATTTTTTAAATCTACATCTAATCCGGAAGGAAGTATTCTCATTTTTAATGCAACAATTCCGCTCATAAGAGCAGTAAAAAATAGCGCTTTATAAATCTTTAGTAATAGCTTAGCTTTGTAAAGCTCCGACGATAAAAAACTAATAACTTTCTGCTAATTTTTGCCTTTATAGATGACAGCTACTTCATAAAGCTGGGTAAATGTAATCTTTAGAGATGCTAAGAGATAGTTTTACTTATAGAAAATTCTGTTACTTAGATGATATCATTAATCCAATTTTCTATCTGTATAATTCTTGAATAAGTCAGATATCCTACAGAATTATCCATAATTATAATAAATAGCTAGGTCATAGTTGGTTTCTGGGCGCATAAGAAAACTTTTATAAAGAAGTTATAAACTAATAAAATGAGTAAAAATATGAAAACAATACTAAGTTTTATGGGAGAAGACCACGATAGATTAGATAATATATTCAAAGACTTCAAAAACGAAAATATAGATAAAAACAAAGCAAAAAATTTATTTCAGGAGTTTAAGACCGAATTGCAGAGGCATATCGCTTGGGAAGAAGAAATTCTCTTTCTTTTATTTGAAAATAAAACAGGAATGTCTAACGCGGGCCCAACGGCAGTAATGAGAACAGAGCATAAGCAAATTAAAGAGCTTCTGGAAAAAATCCGCGTCAACCTGGCTAATGATAATATTCATGCGCGTGATTTGGAGAATGGATTGATTGAAATTCTTACTGAGCATAATAACAAAGAAGAAAGCATTTTATATCCGTGGATAGACAGTTCCGTAAGCGAGAAGGAGAAGGAAAAAGCTTTTGCAGAGATGAAAAAATTATCTTCTATTATGTAATCTATTGGCATCATGTCAAGAACATTAGTTCTTGAGCACATTCAGGAATTTACATTCCTGATCATTTAAGTTCCTGGTGTTATAATAATCCTTTTAAACTACTTTAATCTCAATCAATTATGGTTCAGGATTATGAAGCTTTGGTAAAGAGGATTTCAGAGGCTTCTGGCGTTGGTGAGGAAGAGATAGACAGGAGAGTTGAGGCTAAGAGAGCCAAACTTTCCGGGCTGATAAGCAAGGAAGGGGCGGCACAGATAGTTGCTACGGAGCTTGGAATATCTTTTGACAAGCAGACGGTAAAGATAAACCAGATCCTTCCCGGGATGAGGAGAATAAGCTTAACAGCCAAAATAATAGAACTCTCCCAAATCAGAGAATACCAGAAGAATAACCGCTCCGGAAAAGTACTGAATATGGTCATAGCAGATGAGACCGGAAATGCCAGATGCGTCCTTTGGGATACTAATCATATATCTCTTTTTGAGGGGGGGCAGATAGTGAAGGGGGATACTGTGGAAATATCTAATGCAAGCCTGAGGAATTCAGAAATCCATTTAACAGCATTTTCTGATATAAAGAAGAGCAATTCACTTATGGAAGAGGTTAAGACGGAAATAGTTTTACTGGAGAAAAAAGTACTTGAGCTGAAAATTGCGGACAGAGCAAAAGTCAGAGCCGTAATTGTTCAGATTTTTGAACCGAGGTTCTTTGAGGTCTGCTTAGATTGCGGTTCCAGAGCTAGGCAGGGGCTGGAAGGAGGATTTGAATGTGAAAAGCACGGGAGCATAAGCTCAGATAAAGTAAGCAAGAGAGCCATTGTTAATACTGTCCTTGATGACGGGACTGAAACGATAAGGGCAGTTTTCTTTTCAGATCATGCAGAGAAGCTTGGGCTAAGCAAGGATGCAAGCGACTTTTCTGAGAAGAGAGAGACAATAATAGGAAAGGAAGCCTATTTTTCAGGAAGTGTAAGGCAGAACAAGATGTTTGGCAACAGTGAGTTTATTATTAATGGAGTTGAGGAAGTTGATTTAGACAGGCTTATAGAGAAGCTGGAGAAGAAAGGATAGGTTTTTAATTCTGAGAATTAAAATTAATTAGTGAAAAAGCCCTTATAGTTCAACCCGGATCAGAACGTAACCTTGCGGAGGTTAAGATGAAGGTTCAAATCCTTCTAGGGGCGTTAGAGAGTACTTACAAGTTCAGGCGTGAGCTTTCTTATGTCATCCAGAACAAGAGTTGCCATGGAGAAATTGTGATGCGTTGTTCTTGAAGTGGGAATGGCAATAGACTTCATGCCTGCCGCTTTGGCGGCAATGATTCCCTTTTCAGCATCGTCAATAACTAATGCTTCTTCCGGCGGGATATCCATTTTTTGGCAGGCAAGCAGCAAACTTTCCGGATGAGGCTTGCCGTTAGTTACATCTTCAATAGTGATAATCACTTTGAAGTATTGGAAAACATTCATTAGTCTTAAGGATAATTCTACATCCGGCCTGTATGAACCGCTGGCTACTGCAAGGGAGTAAGCAGCAGATAAATCTCTGACGACTTTGTCAGATTCATTTAGAGGGGTCAGTTTTTCATATAGCCGCTGCTGATAAGCTCTCCTTCCTGTTCTTCTGATATCTTTGACATCTGCATTTATTCCTCTTTCCTCTAAAAACTTCCCTAAATCTCCCCCACGTCTTGTCCAGAAATCGTAATACACTTCTTCTGTTAATGCAATTCCGTATCGTGCCAGAGCATCTATTGTGCTCCGGCAGTGTAAGGGCTCAGTTTCCGCAAGAACATCATCATGATCAAAAATAACTCCCTTAATCATATTTATTATTTATATTATCATAAAAATGTTTAAATTTCAATATCCTTTAATCCCTGTGTGGTCAGCATGAATGCAGTTTCGTTATCAGGGAGGTTTGGAGAATCAATTAACTTTGCAACGCGGGAATCTTTCTTGCCCCGGCGAAGATATATACGATATGTTGAACTGTGGCCAACTATGTTGCCCCCGACAGCTACTGTCGGGTCTCCGAACATCTGTGCCGGATTGGCCATGACTTGGTTGGTAACATAGACCGCAAGGTTGTGATGCTCTGCGAGCTTCATTAAATTGTGCATGTATCTGTTTAGCTTTTGTTGCCTGTCTGCCAGCTGACCGCGCCCGGTGAATTCTGCGCGGAAGTGGGCTGTCAAGGAATCTATAATAATCAGCTTTATTGGCTCCTTTGCTTCGCTTATCATTTCTGAGATTTTATCAAGAAGGAGAATCTGATGATCGCTGTTGAATGCGCGGGCAACGAATATGTTTTTAAGAACCTTTTCAGGATTGGCTCCGATGCCTTCGGAAATCTGCTTTATTCTTTCTGGTCTAAAAGTACCTTCAGTGTCTATAAATACTGCTTTTCCGCTTGCTCCGCCTTTCTCCGCAGGGAGCTGGCAATTAACTGCTAAACAAAGACCTAATTGTGTATTATGCATCATCGTAGGAAGGTTGCCTCCAACGAATGAATGACCTTCTGGAACAACAAAATCGTAAACATAATCATCATAATCCATTTCTTCAACACTTTCAACAAGATCCCAATTAAATAGCTCTATTTCACTAATCACTTCCAGAGCCAGACAAGTAACATCTACGCGTGTTTTTAATTCGTTAATAATTAAATTTTTAAGAATATCTATTTTGGTTGAAGGAATCTTCCTGTGATAATAGTTAGCTATGCTCTTGTTTTTAAGACCCATGTTTTCAGCCAGACTGTTGAATGCAAACGGAAGATCAGAATAAACCTCTCTGAGTAATTTTATAGAAAATGATTCATTTTCAAGCTTTTTAATCATAGCAATAAATGAATCTCTTTGATTTTCAAAAACTTTTGTTATATCCCGCAAAGTTGAAATATTGATAGCTTTAGCATGAGAGTTATCAATAAGATTAGAATAAACCGTGCTCTGAGAATTAATCTTTCCAACAGCCTTTCTTAATCTTCCGCGATTTCCTCCGATGCTTTCTTTGTAGAGTTCGCTAATGAATGAAACAATCTGCCTGGGATAGCCGTAAGAACTATTTTTTGAATGACCTTGAAAATTCTTTATTTTCATCTTGATATTTTTTAGTTTCTCCTTATCTTCTCCAGAAATTCTAATGACAAAGAATTTATCCTTTTTTATCCCGGCTGTTCTAATTTTAATACTTGAGCTGATGCCCAGTCTTAGAAGAAGGTAGCTTATTTGAGTCGCTAGTTTGGAACTCTTGGTAGTAGCGGAAACATCATGGTCTGATACCTCTCCATCACCATCTAGATAGCCTCCTAAGAACGATGAGATAACGTTCTTATCTGACAAGAAAATCCCTTCGGGGATGAATTTGTTAGAAGAATTGCACCTATCTAATCTTTCCATCATTACTTTAGTGGAGTTCCTGAAAATAATTGTATAGCAAGGAAGCCTACCCTCAAGAATTCTTACTCTTACCGTCGGGGTATAAGAAAATTTTTTATTAATGTAATTGCAAAGCCAGTCTTTAATGCTTTCGTCAGTTATGCTTATAGAAAAGGGGTTACTTGTACCTTCGGCAACGAATAGCCCCAGGAAATAAGCGTTGTCCTCATCATAGATACTTTCAGTTGTTAGATTAATCTCTTTTGGAGAGGCTATCAAAGAGCCGCCTTTAAGCATGTTTGTTTTAACCCAGTTAACACCTCTGTCAAAACTAAGAACCTGATGGTTTCCAGTAACCTTAAGAATTCTACCTCTCCTAGTCTTCACAATGAAGAGTTTTTTTACTTTCTCTTTGTAAATACAGTCACTATTAACTACTTTCATACGCCCATCTACCCATGATAAAACCTTGACGGTTGAAATGGGGACTGCAAAGCCTTCATCTGCTTTTAATTCACCGTTTTTTTCTTTATATTTGTCATAAGTTTCCTGAATAGTTTCCACGTGCATTCTTGTATCATTGAAATAACTTACTATGGTGTCTTTAGAGACACATTTTCCACTACCGTACGCCCCGAACGCTTCGGTAATCGCCTTAGTTTCAATTCCTCTTCCTCCGAGCAGGTTGTCAAAGTTCTTGCTACCCGTCGTTATATTCAGAACTTCCTT